>Ga0209178_1000727_pt1 | contig 9950 bp, 8 predicted proteins | sample GAAS200_FD_187521 | JGI IMG/M metagenome (GOLD analysis project Ga0209178, IMG submission 187521) | Agricultural soil microbial communities from Georgia to study Nitrogen management - GA AS200 (SPAdes) (version 2) | ecosystem: Environmental > Terrestrial > Soil > Agricultural land | place: USA... | reverse complement strand
CATGTGGAACCGATACCAGTCGGTGGCGTGCGGAAAGTCGATGGTCAGCGTGGTATCCACGAACGGGAGCGAGCCGAGGTTCACCTGGATCTTGGCGGCCGGCTTCTTGAAGTTCGCGTCGGCCTGGTTGCAGAGCTCGTTGGGTGCGAACCGGTCGGGAGCCACTGAAGGATCGAACCGGATCAGGTTCCGTGACATGCGCATGCCGTAGCGCCCCGAGGCCGTGTACTCCGCGAACACCGAAAACGTATGCGTGGGCTGCGTGCCCAGCTCCACGACGAACGAGTCCGCGCGAGCGAAGGGCACGAAATACGTGTTGTTGATCCCCTTGCACCCGATCACCTCGGACGTGGGCGCGAGGATCCACGCCGAGTCACCCACGAAATAGTTGGGGGACTGGTAATAGATGGAGTCGGTCAGGATGTTGAACACCGAGGTATCGGCTCCCGCGCCTCCCGTGAACACAAACGTCATGGGCTGCGTGCTGTCGGCCTGCCCGAACTGGTACCAGTCGAGGCCGAAGGACGCGGTGCGGTCCAGTGCTTCGAAGTCGAGCGCGGGATTGAAGAACCGCAACGGGGGGAGCTGCGGGATCGGACCGGGCTGGTCGAGGTTGATCAGGCTCGGAAGGGTGTCGTTCGGCTCGTAGATGTCGTGATCGCCCACCTGTACGGTGTCGGTGGACGTCGCGAAGACGCCGGGCCCGAAGGCAAGCAGGGCGCCGGTAGTCACCGGCGGGGGCACCCAGAACTCCATACTGCCCAAGCCGTTCCGCACTCCCTGGTAGGAGAACGTGTCGGGAAACAGCTCGCCGTTCCCCATGTTCGCGATGAAAATGTTGTTGATCCCGACGCCGTACACCGTCACCCGGCCGCCGTAGAGGGTGGTTTTGGGCCGGATGCTGTCGATCTCCAGCGCCTTCGCCACCCGGATCAGGCTGTCCACCGGCGTGGACTTGTCGTAGAGCGCGGCCCGAGCCACGAGATGCACGGTGCCCGCGTTCACTCCGGTGATGATGGCCGCGCCCCGGTCGGTCCGCTGCACCTGCGCCACGGCGTCGTTCGAGACCGACCACTGGAAGTCGACGTCGTGGACTTCCTGGTTGGCGTTCCCGACCTTCCGGAAGGCATGGGCGTGCGCCGTCACCTGCGACCCCTGTACGACCACCGGGGAGGACAGGGTGATGGTCACGAACACCTGATTGCTCTCGTCGGTGGGGAATGAGCAGGTGACCCCGGCCAGTACGGCGGCTGCCGCCGCAGCGGGGAGGAATTGAGAGACCCGGGGAAAACGGCGCATGGCAGGGCCCATCTTCGAGTGAGGTATCAACTTACGACTTTGGAGGGGGTCCCACCAGACACCCGAGGCGGCCGGGCTACAGCCGCCCACGCCGCTTCAGTTCCAAGTACTCCCGCACCACGGCTTGGGCGGCCCGCGCCGGGGGAACGTCCAGCACCAGCACCCCCGACCGCCGCAAATGGCCGAGGGCCTCTTCGCGCGAGCGGAGCAACTCCTCGGCGGCGGCCCGGCGGAATGCATCCCGGACCTCGCGGGGGCGCGTGCTCGCGACGAGATCGAGCTCCGGATTCCGGAGGGTCACGGCGAGGGGGAGATGGCGCGGCCGGAGCGTCGCGAGATTCGCCACGAGGGCCTCGGATGCGGTGCGGTCGATCAGATCCGTGAACACGACCGCGAGGGCGCGTTTGCGGTTGCGGGCGGCCAGGTACCGGAACGCGCCCGGATAGTCGGGCTCCACCAGGCTCGGCGTAAGCACCGTGAGCACGTCGAGCACGCGCTTCAGACCCGCCCGCCCGCGCCCGGGCGCCACGTAGTGCTTCACGCCGTCGGCGAAGCTCATCACTCCCACGTTGTCGTCGTGCTGTACCGCGGCATAGGCCAGCTCGAGCGCCGCCTGCACGGCGTAGTCGAGACGCGCGATTCCGGCGACGTCGGCGGTCATGAGCCGCCCGGTATCCATCACCAGGATGAGCTGCTGGCGGCGCTCCTCCTCATACTGACGGGTGATGACCTTGCGCCGGCGCGCCGTCGCCTTCCAGTCGATGTGTCGCAGGTCGTCGCCGGGGACCCACTCCCGCAAACTCTCGAAGTACCGCCCCTCACCCAGCCGCCGGATGGGCTTCATCCCCGCGTCGCGCTTCTTCAGCGCCTGCGCGACCGACGCCCGGAGACGGAGGGAAACGAGGGGGGGGAAAATGGTCGCGGCCCAGGGAAGCGGGATGCGTTTCCGGATGAACCCGAGACCGAGGGGGCCGATCGAGTCGACGTGCAGCTCGCCCGCCTCTTCCTGCCCGCGGTGGACGCCCAGCACCGGCAACCGCTCCACCGTGCGCCCCCGCGCGGGCACCACGATGGTCCGGGGCGGGAGCGTCCCGCCCAGGAGATCGGGGCGGGTCTCGCGAATCCGCAGCCGGCCCGCCCGGGGACCCGGGTTGGTCCAGGTGTAGCCGACCTCGGTGGGGTGACCGACGGTGATTGCGGCGGGGGGGGACCGCCGGACCGTGATGCCCTGGGCTTCGAAGGTTCCGGTGAGGGGTGCACTCCGCAGGGCGTCCGACAGCACCAGCGCGATGAGCACCAGGTCGGCGACCACCAGGGCCCCGCCCGCCCAGGGGAGCCAGTAGGCGCCGAGGGCCAGCGCAGACGCCGCGGCCAGCGCGTAGACGGCGCGCCGGGTGAACAGGATCACGCGGTGGGGACCTCGACCTTGTCGAGGATGGTCTTCAGGGCCGCATCAGGCGTCACCCCCTCGAGCTCGAGTTCCGGGGCCACCGAAATCCGGTGCCGGAGGACGGCGGGAGCGAGGCCCTTCACGTCGTCGGGAATCACGTAGTCACGCGCTTCCAGCAGGGCCAGAGCACGAGAGGCCTTGAGCAGGGACACGCCGGCCCTCGGACTCGCGCCCAGCGTGAGCGACGCGGCGCCGCGGGTGGCCCGGATGATCGCCGTGATGTAGGCCGTGATCTTCGGCTCGACCCGGATCTGCTCGGCCGCGCTCCGCAGCGCCTCGAGCCCCGCCCCATTCGTGATCGGGGTGATGCCGTACGTCGCCGGTCGGTCGGCCTCGAACCCCTCGACGTACCGGGTGAGGATCCCCTGCTCCACGGTCGCATCCGGATACCCGACCAGCACCTTCGCCATGAAGCGGTCCAGCTCCGCCTCCGGAAGGGGGTAGGTCCCCTCGAACTCCACCGGGTTCTGGGTCGCGAACACTGTGAACACGGCGGGGAGCGGGTGCGTGGTGCCGTCCACCGTCACCGTCCGCTCCTGCATCGCCTCGAGCAGCGCGGCCTGCGTCTTGGCGGGAGCGCGGTTGATTTCGTCGGCCAGGAGGAGATCCGCGAACACCGGCCCGGGACGGAACGTGAACTCCTGCGTGCCCGTGAGCATCGAGATGCCCGTGATATCCGCGGGCATGAGGTCCGGCGTGAACTGAATGCGCGCATACCGGACGTCGAGGGCCAACGCCAGTGCCCGCACCAGCAGCGTCTTGGCGGTGCCGGGCACGCCCTCGAGGAGCACGTGGCCGCGCGCCAGGAGGCAGACCATGACATCCCGGAGGGGCTGGTCCTGTCCCAGGACCACACCCTTCAGGGCTTCGAGAATGCGTCGCGCGTCCTGCGCGGACGTAGTTCCTCCCACACATCCTCCACGGAGTTGGCGGCGGCGAGCACGCGCTCGTCACCACCGGGTTTGGTGAATGCTTCCCGAAGACGGCGCACCGCCCCGCGCCCCTGCGCGGTCGGCATCGCCAGTGCCAGTGCCGCGATCCACTCCTCGTCCGGCTTCGCACCCCCCGGCTCGTGCCCGGTCCGCGAGAGCCGCCGCTGGAGACCCGCGACGATCAGGTTCAGTACGGTCCGGTTCCCCTCCGCGCCCTCGAAGCCCGCGGCCAGGGCTTCGAGATGCTCGAGAGGCGAGCGGCGGCGGCGGTCGATGGCCGGCCGCGCGGGGCCGAACCGCACCGCGGTCACCGCGAGCCACAGGAGGAGCACGACCGCCAGCTGGTCGATCACCCATCCGGCCGGCGTATGCATCAACCAGCTCCAGGCCGCTCCCCAGAGGGAGCCGCCTTGCGCGTACCCCTGGTGAAATTCGTCCCACTGCACCTGCCCACCGGACGCGCCGGGCGTGAGCAGCGGCAGGACGTAGTCCGGAACTCCCGTCGTGCGCCACGCCCGGTTCCGGAGCCAGCCGTCATCGGCCAGCAGCACGAGGTGACCGCCTCCCGCGATGCGTTCGAAGACGGCCACGGGATGCCCCGAGTACGTCCGCACCAGCGTGTCGATGCTCGTGGCGGCGATGAGCGGGCACCGCGTCTCGTTCAGCTCGGCGATGGGATTCGCCCCGAAGGTCGAATCTGTGCCGGCGTTCCGCGCGGGCCGCTGTCGCAGATACGACCGGACGCCGGGGAGCGCGAACCCGGGCACGGGCGCGATGGGCATGGTGTCGCGGTGCAGGCCCAGGGAAAAGGTCCCGATCGCCGACCATCCGGCACAGCGGACGATGCCGCCGCCATCGCCTCCCGCCACGACCGTCCCGCCCCGCCGGAGGAATTCGGCGACCTGCGTCATCTCGCCCGACTCGAGGCCCTGCTCGGGGTCGGCTTCGATGAGGATGGCGGGGCGCACCGCGCTGTCAGTGACGAGATCGAAGAGATTGATCCGGCGGCGCGCGACGGGCCGCCCCATCCGGGCCATCACGTCGTACACACCCTTCGCGCCGCTGGGGCCGGTGAGGAAGGTCGACGCGTTCTCGAGCTCGGACGCCGGAGTCCTGGCCAGGGACCCGGCGGCTACGGCCGTGCCGACCGCCGCCGCCAGCAGGGCGGCGAGTCCAACCTCGGACCTAAGCGACATGGCTCATCACCGCATGGGCCGCCTCGTTGAACTCGGCGTACCCCGCCGCGTCGCACGGCTCGGCGCCGAAGAGATGCCGGTAGAGATTGCCCACCAGTCCCGCCAGGGTCGCGCGGCCGTCGGCGTCGAGCCGCGCCTCGGCCACGTATTCGGCGGGAGTCTTCGAGTCTTTCGCCTGGACGATCTTCCGCGCATCCAGATCGTGTACCAGCGCGATGAAGCGCCAGGCGAGCGCATCGGTGAACCGGCCCTCCCGGGCCAGCGCCTCGGCGCGGCGGGCGGGAGACACCGACGCGCGGGCGGGAGCGGCGGGTGCCCCCGGATCGGTCTTCGGGTGCGTGGTGCGCTGGTAGATCACCCAGAGCGTGTAGCCGATGTGCACCACCAGGGCGACGAGCACCAGCACCAGCGCCCAGAAGAGCAGTCGGTACAGCACCGGGTGACTGCCGGACAGGCGGGCGAGCCAGGCGAAGAAGCGCGCCAGCTGCTCCTGAAGCCAGGCCAGCGGACTGCGGCGGTTCAGCCAGTTGCCGAACTCGGGCCGGGAAAACACCGCGGTGACCGCCCGGTGCAGCGAATCCGCGGGGGCCTGGGGAATCAGGCCAACCCCAGCTGCCGTCCGAGATGTTCCAGGTCGAAGCCCTCGCGGCGCGCCCGCAGGTCATAGTACAGCAGGGTGAAGACGCACGGGATGATGGGCGCCAGAGCGAGCGTCAGAAGGGAGCTGGCCGCGGAGACGAAGGGGACCAGCGACGGCATGGAGGTTTGGGCGATCCCGCTCGCGACCCCCAGCACGATGCCCGGGACCAGGTTCACGATGATCCGGGACACCGCGTACATGCCGAACACCTTGCCACGCGCGCCCCGGGTGAGGTTCCAGGAACGGCCGAAGGCATCGAACGGGCCATCCAGCTCTTCGAGGACGATGACTTCGGTGGTGACGCCGTATCCGCAATAGAGGTAGATCACGCCCCAGCCGAGGGCGAAGAACCCGGGGACGGCGATGAGAAAGCTCAGGGCGCCCCCCGCCACCGCGCGGGTGAGGCCCATGGCGAGTGCCACGACGACGCCGCCGACCATCCAGGCCACGATCAGGAGGAGCCCCTTTCCGAACCCGACGCCGACGAGCGCGAGCACCCGCGAGAAGGCGAGGGAGAGCGACTCGCTCAACCCCGTCGTCTTGCCGAGATACGAAGCGGAGATGATGTGAATCGTGCCCGCAGTCAGGAGCAGGAGCCCGATCCCGTAGACGACGAAGAACAGGAACGCGTAGCCGAAGAACGCGGCGACGTGCCCCTGCATGAGCGCCGCCATCTGGTCGGGCTGAATGCCCGCCATGCGCACCTGGACATAGATGATCCCGGCGATGGGGAGCCACAGGGTCGCGGCCGCCAGGCGCAGGAAGAGTCCGAAGTTCCGGCGGTACAAGGTCAGCGCGCCGTCCAGCACTTCCCCGGCGTCCAGCGGTCGGATTTCCGGCATAGCTCGCTCCCGGAGCGGAGACGCGATAAGATGAGGACATGAACGCCCCGGCGCGAGTGGACCCGCTCCCGAGTCTGCGGGAACGTTACGAGGTCGAGACGCCGGAGCAGGTGGCGATGGGGTTCACGCTCGCCGGACTGGGCTCCCGGCTGGCGGCGGCGCTCTCGGACATCCTGATCGTCGTCCTCGTCTCCATCCTCGTGTGGACAACCATCCCGGGAATCGGGGGCCTGGTCGGGGGCGGGACCCGCGCCTGGGCCACCGCGCTGGCGGTCCTCCTCGGCGGCCTCGGCTTCTTCCTCTATTTCTTCCTCTTTGAGACCCTGGACGGAGGCCGGACACCCGGGAAGCGCATGGTGGGCATCCGCGTCGTCATGGACAGCGGCAGGCGCCTGACCCCGACGGCCTCCGCCATCCGGAACCTCCTCCGGTTCGTGGACGAGTTCTTCCCGCTGGCGCCGACCTTGCCCGGCATCCTGTTCGTTTTCTTCACGAAAAGCGGCAAACGGCTCGGTGACCTGGCGGCGGGAACCATCGTGGTCCGCGATCGCGCCACCGAATGGTCGCCGGTAGCGGCACTTCCGCCGGCGGCGGTCCGCGAAGAAGCCGAACTCGGCCCCCCGCTCCTCTCGGAGCCGGAGTTCCGGCTCCTCGACACGCTCCTCGCGCGCTATGCCGACCTGGATCCCACGGCGCGCGTGCGGATCACGATCGACGTCGCCACGCGGCTCGAGACCCGGGTGCCGCGGAAGGACGAGGCCCCGGAGGTCTTTCTCACGCGGGTGTTCACCGAGGAGAGCACGCGGCGGCGCTCCCGCTTCGGCGGCCTGGCCACGGCCCGCCAGCCCGGCCGGCTGGGGGTCACCGGGGAGCGGTTCGTGGAACGGAAGCGGGAAACGTGGGAGGCCTTCCGCGCCAAGGCCCGCAGTATCGAGGGGGGTGGTGTCGCCGCCTTGTCGGCCGCCGAGATCCCGGGGTTCGCGGCCCAATACCGGGAGGTGGCGGCGGATCTGGCGCGGGCCCGGACGTATGGAGTGCCCGCGCCGGTGATCGAGTACCTCGAACGCCTGGTCGCCGCCGGCCACACGGCCATGTACCGGAACCGGGCGAGCCACGAGCGGCGGCCCATCCTGCCCCAGCTCACCCGGGGATTTCCGGCCGCCGTGCTCGAGTCCTGGCGCTACGTGCTCGCCGCGTTCCTGCTCTTCATGGTACCCGGCGTCATCGGGTACACCGTCGTGCGGACCCGCCCCGAAATCGCCGACCAGATCGCGCCCCCGGTCATGGTGAGCCGCGCCCAGGCCGCCGCCGACCGCGAGTCCCGCGGGATCGGCTACGCGCAGTCACCGGACCAGGATCTGCCGGTGATGGCGGCGTTCATCATCCAGAACAACATCAACGTCTGCTTCATGGCGTTCGCGGGCGGACTCCTCGCCGGTCTGCTCACGGTGGTCTCGCTCGCGGCCAACGGCCTGAGTCTCGGCGTGGGACTCGGCGTCTTCGCGAACTATCACGCCGCCCGCTATCTCCTCACGTTCGTGGCGGGCCACGGCGTGCTGGAGCTGACCGCCATCTTCATTTCCGGAGGAGCCGGACTGCGGCTCGCGCACGCGCTGATCGCGCCGGGGGACCGCACCCGCCGGGACGCGCTGGTGTTGGAGGGGCGCGTCGCGGCGCGGATGATCGGGATGGTGGTGGTGCTGCTGACCATCGCCGGAACGATCGAGGGGATGCTCTCGGCGAGCGACGCGCCGGCAGCGTTGAAATTTCTGGTGAGCGGGACGACGGCCGTGTTTCTGGGACTCTATCTCGCGAACGGGCGGGGCTGGCGGAGCGACGCGGGCCAGCGGAGCCAGCCGGGGCGCGCCGCCCTCGCATAGCGGGTCCCCCTCCCTCTCCCTCTCCCCCCCAGCCACCGGCCGCAGGGCGAGTACCGCGGGCCGTGTCGGCGGCTCAGCCGCGCCGGTCCTGGAGGATGTCGCGCATCCGGCGCGCGAGGCCCTCGATGTGCTTGAGCGAGTTCACGAGCTCGGGGTCGAGCTCGGCTTCGTTCAGCAGGAGAAGCTGCGTCTCGGCGAGGACGGCCGAGAGGGGGTTGGCCAGGTCGTGGCGAAGTTTCGCGATCGGGTCTTCGGTCAATGCCCGGACTCTAGAGCAGCGAGCGGTAGAGATCCCGCAGGTGATGATCCCGCAGGTCCCGCACCGATTGCCAGAGATCGGGTTCCGAGGCGGCGCAGAAGATCTCCGCCGTCGCACGCTCGTGCTCGGTATCCGGCGCCCCGAAATGAATGCGCCCCCGCCACGTGCCGTCCTCGGTCCGGCGGACCGCCAGACGGACAGTGACACCTTGCCCTTCGAATTTTATGGGGGGGAGATCATGAACGACGGCTGGACGCTCGTCGGCAAAGCCTTGTCGTAACGGTTGTGCTGGCATCCTCAGCCTGAGGCTCGTTTGGAGCAACATAAAAGAAAGGGCCGGAGGCGCAAGAGATTAGAACGGTTTGGGGACGAAGGTGACGGCGAACAGGACCAGGGCCAGGACCGCCATGACGAGCTGCGCTCGAGGCAGCCCGCGCCGGGGGCTCAGCACCGCCGGGTGCGCGAGCCGTCCCCGCGACATCAGGACGATGAACACCGCCCACACCAGCCAGCCTTCCCAGGTGAACCACCCCAGCACGGCCAGCCCCACCCAGAACACGAGCGCGAGCCTCGAGTGGAGCCGGGGGAGAGCGGCGTACAGCGCGTGCCCGCCGTCGAGCTGGGACAGCGGCAGGAGGTTCAGCATCGTGACGAACATCCCGATCCATCCCGCGAAGGCCAGGGGGGAAAGCGCCACACCACCGGAGCCGCCGATCACGAGCCGGCGGACCCACTCCGTCAGGAGCGACCCCCCGACGGGGATGGTGTCCGGCCCCAGATTGAGGAGCAGGCCGGCGTTGGGCGCGAGATGAGGGAGCGGCGTAGACAGGGCCATCCCGGCGACGAGCACCGGCAGCGCGACGAGGAACCCGGCGAACGGACCCGCGACTCCGATGTCCAGGAGTTGACGGCGGTCACTCAGAATGGTGCGGATGCGGATGAATGCCCCGAGTGATCCGATGATGGTGATGAAGGGCGCCGGGATGAAGTACGGGGGCGACGCGTTCACCCCGTGTCGCCGCGCGGTCACGTAGTGACCGAGCTCGTGGGCGAGGAGAATGCCCAGGAGCGGGATGGAGAAGGAAAGGCCGGACACCCAGGCGGCCCACACCCGGGGACCCGGATGAGCGAGCGAGGTGAGGAGCCCCAGCACGCCGTAATAAGGAAAGCGGCCGGCGAGGACCGCACCGGCTAGCGTGACACTCACGAACGTGAGCGCCAGGAGCGCGCCGTGGAGCCACCAGCGCTCGGGGGGCCGTGGTCTGACCTGGGTGAGAATGAGGTGGCGGCCGTCCGATTCGTCGGCCCAGTAGTAGGGCCCGCGCCACGACCGGAGCGCGTCCTTCAGCGGCGGAGAGGGCGCCGCATGCGCCGGATGTACAAGCGCATCAACGACTTCGCGATCGGGGAGTGACGTGGACTCGGCACGATCGAAGAATGTCATCAGGTTCA
>Ga0209178_1000726_pt1 | contig 9951 bp, 8 predicted proteins | sample GAAS200_FD_187521 | JGI IMG/M metagenome (GOLD analysis project Ga0209178, IMG submission 187521) | Agricultural soil microbial communities from Georgia to study Nitrogen management - GA AS200 (SPAdes) (version 2) | ecosystem: Environmental > Terrestrial > Soil > Agricultural land | place: USA... | reverse complement strand
GTCACCTATACTCGCCGAGAGACATGGTTCGCCTAAACGCCGCTCCCGCGCATCTAAGTAACGAAGGGAAACCCGATTGAGAAATCAGGAAGCGGCGCGGTATGCGCGGTGGGCTGCGATGTCCGCGGCGGCGATCGCGCTCATCGTGGCCGGATTTTATGGTGAACGCGCGCTGCGCGGCTATATCGCGCGGCGGCATGGCCCTGCGCCGGTGCCTGAAGCGGTGCACCAGCAATTCGGCGGCGTTTCCTATTCGTTCAGCAATCAGGACGGCACCACGTTCACGATTCGCGCCTCGCACGCCACGCAATTCAAGGAAGGCGATAAGGCGCTGCTGCAGGACGTGTGGGTGACGATCTACGGAAAAAAGGGCAATCGCAACGACAATATTCACACGCGCGAATGCAGTTATCAGCCCGATGCCGGCAATGTGCAATGCACGGGCGATGTCGAGATCGACATGCAGGGCGCGACAAACGAAAGCGGCGGCTCTGCGGAGCAACCCTCTGCAACGACGGCGGGCGGGCCCTCCACGGGAGCGGCGGGCGAGCCCTCCTCTACTGCGGCGGCCGGGCCGGTACATGTGACAACGAGCAATGTGACGTTCAATCGCGAAAGCGGCGAAGCATCGACTTCCGCTCCGGTGAATCTGAAGTTTCCAGGCGGCGAAGGGCGTGGAGTCGGCTTGCAGTACAACTCAAAAGAAGCGACGCTGCGGCTGCAACGCGACGTTTCGTTCTCGATGGCCGCTTCGCAGAAGACGGGCGGGCTGCCGGTGAACGCGACTGCGGCTAATCTCGAATTTCATCGCGACGATCGCGCGATTGCGCTTGGCGGACCGGTCGTGATGCACCAGGGCGATCGGCAACTTACGGCTGAGCGCGTTTCGATCATGCTCGACAAGCAATACCACGCACAGGAAATTTCTGCCGAAGGCAATCCCGTTGTAAGCGGAAACGAGAACGGCGCGGCATTCACTGTTTCCGCGGAGAAATTCGAGGGCGCGCTCGATCCGAATGGCACGATCCAGCAGGTCATCGCCGATGGAAATGCGAACGCCTCGCGCAAAACCCCTGCGGGCAACGATCATTTCTCGGCGGAGCGCGTTGAGTTCGCCATGGTTCCCGGGCGGAATCTTTTGCAGCAGATGACCGCGAGCGGAGGCGTTTCGGCGCAGACTACGGCGGGCGCAAATGTGCGGACGCTGAAGACGAGCGCCCTGCAAATCCATTTCGCGGCACCGGCAAACGCCAGCGGCAATTCGCCTGCAATGAATCGGCAGACGATCGAGAGCGCGGAGACGCTTGGCCCAGCGACAATCGAATCGAAAACGTCGAACCAAGCCTTGGACCTGAAGGCGGCAAAATTTGCTGCTCAATTTGGGCCTGACGGAAAGCTGCAAAAGCTCCTCGGCCACTCCGGCGTTGAAATCACGCGCACGCCTGCGAACGGCGAGCCGCAGTCGAGCATGGCCAAGGAGCTGGTGGCGACATTCGCTCCGGGCGGCGATTGGGCTACGGTCGACGAGAGCGGCGGCGTGCGGCTCACACAGGACGGCAAAGTTGCGACGGCAGGCCGTGCGCGCGTGACGCAGGCGACGGATACGATTACGCTCGAAGGCTCGCCTGTTTTCAGCGACGGGCTGAGCCGGACTTCGGCTGGAGCGGTGACGATTAATCAGAAGACTGGCGAAATTAAGGCCAGCGGCGGCGTTATATCGACCGAAATGGCACAATCAAACGCCAATCAGCGCAAATCATCCACAAGCGGGGCATCTCAAACCGGCATAAGCAATATCGCCTTGGGCGAAGGCGACGCGCATATCTCAGGCGACGCGCTAACGGGCTCGATCAACGCAGGCGATGTCACTTTCCGAGGGCACGCGCGGCTTTGGCAGGGGCAGGCCGTTCTGCAGGCGGACCAGATATCGGTGTCACAGAAAGACGGAAAGCTCGAAGCGACGGGCAACGTCGTCGCCGTGTTCCCACAAGCGCCCGGGGAAGCACTGTTGCCGATCTCGGCGCCGGCTAAGCAAAACACGGCGGCAAGTGCAGCCGCGAAGCAGACAGTGTGGCAAGTTCGCGCGCAAAAGCTTACGTTTTCGAGTGAAGCAAGCGCGGCGCACCTGGTTGGCGATGTAACGGCCAGCTCCGACCAAGGCTCTCTGCATTCCGCTACGATGGACGTGTATCTGGCTCCTCCCGGTGCGAGCCAAAAAGGCCTTAATAATTCGGCGTTTGGCGGCCGCGGAGTGGAGCGCGCGGTAGCGCAAGGCGGCGTGATCGTGAGCCAAAACGGCTTTCATGGATACGCGCAGGAAGCGGAATACGATGCTGCGCGGGGAAAGTTCGTATTTACAGGCGGTCAGCCAAGGATTACAGACGGGAACGGCAACACAACCACGGGCCATTCGTTGACCTTCGATGTAGCGAGTGATACGATTTCGGTGGATTCCGAAGAAGGTTCGCGCACGCTGACCAGGCACCGGGTTGAGAAATGAACCTGCATGGAAAAGCTTCAGGCTTCTGATCTCAAGAAAGCGTACCGTGGCCGCAGAGTCGTCGACAACGTCAGCCTAGAGATTCGCCAGGGCGAAGTGGTTGGTCTGCTCGGGCCGAACGGCGCAGGAAAGACTACGACGTTCAATATACTGGTCGGGCTCGTTCGGCCGGATTACGGCCGGGTGCTGCTGGATGACGAGGATATTACCGACCTCCCCATGTACCTCAGGGCCCGCAACGGCATCAGCTATCTTCCTCAGGAGCCCTCGGTCTTTCGCAAGCTGACGGTCGAAGAGAACCTGCTGGCGGTGCTTGAGACGCTTTCGCTCGCGCCCGAGCAGCGCCGCGAGCGAGTGGAAGAGTTGCTTGCGCAAATGGGTTTGGATGGAGTCCGTTACAGCCAGGCGAATGTGCTTTCAGGGGGAGAGCGGCGCCGGTTGGAAATCGCGCGGTCGCTCGTGCTTTCCCCGTCGTTTATTTTGCTGGACGAGCCGTTTTCCGGAATCGACCCGCTTACGGTGGTCGATATCCAGAAAATAATCGCGGATTTGAGCGCGGCTGGCATTGGCGTTCTCATCACAGACCATAACGTGCAGGAGACGCTGGCCGTGACGAATCGGGCCTATATTATTAGTGAGGGCAAGATACTGGCGACAGGGACGCCGGCCGAAATTTCAGCCAGCGCCGACGTGAGGCGCATCTATCTGGGAGAAGCATTCCGGCTGCATTAAGTGCCGTTACAACAATGAATTACCTCGCACCAAAACTTCATCTTCGCGTGGCGCAGAAGCAGATTCTGACGCCCGGGCTGGTCCAGATGGTCAGCGTGTTGGCGCTGAATCGGCTGGAGCTGAAGGAGATGATCAATCAGGAGATCATGGCGAATCCGGTCCTCGAGGAACTCGAAGAGACGGGCGTTCAGGCTGAGAACTATACGGACGAAGCCTTCCTGAAGAAGGAAACGGAGAACGTTCCCGAGGGCGAGGGTTCGAATCCCTTTGATGAATTTGACTTCGGCTCGTTCTTCACGCAATACCTCGATACGGGCGCCGAACGCGTCGCCAGCAGCGAACACGAAGAGGTCGAAAAGCCCAGCTTCGATAAGTTCCTTTCCTCACCCTCCAGCCTTGCCGATCACCTTACTTGGCAACTGAGCATGGCAATTTGCTCCGAGACGGTCCGGAAGATCGCCGAGTCGATTATCGGCAACCTCGACGAAAACGGCTATCTAACGGCCACGCTCGATGAGATCGCGGCCTCGGGGAACTACTCCGCGGAAGATGTGGAAGAAGCATTGACCATGGTGCAGGAGTTCGATCCGCCGGGTATCGCCGCTCGCGACTTGCAGGAATGCCTGCTGCTGCAACTGAAGGTGGTCGATCCGCAAAACGTGCTTGCGCAGCAGATCATCACCGAGCATCTGAAGCTTTTGCAGAATAATCAGTTGAAGGAAGTTTCGCGCGCTCTGAATCGCCCTGTCGAACTCGTGAAGCGCGCCGTGGATGTGATCAAGCGGCTCGATCCGCGCCCTGGCTCGCGTTACAACAAGACGGAGCCGCGGCTCGTCGAACCGGATGTGCAATTCCGCAAAGAAGAGGGCGAGTGGCAGGTCTTCATGAACGACGATGACGTGCCGCAGTTGCGCCTGAATCCCACGTACCGAAGGCTTTTGTCGCGCGATGCCGCCGATCGCGACGTGCGCAACTATGTGAAAGAGCGGTTCACGGCTGCGATTCAGCTGATGAAGAACATCGAGCAGCGCAAACATACCATCCAGCGCGTTTGCCAATCGATTCTGCGGCGCCAGGCCGATTTTCTGGATTACGGGCCGGATCACCTTAGGCCCATGATGATCAAGGAAGTGGCCGAAGAGGTTGGCGTGCACCCTTCGACTGTGAGCCGCGCCGTGGCGAACAAATATGTCCACACGCCGCGCGGAGTGATGGAACTGCGCAGTTTCTTCTCGGAATCGGTAAACGGGCCGCAAGGCATGGAAATGTCACTGCTTTCGCTCAAGCGGCGGGTGAAGCAGATGATCGAGGCCGAAGACGCGACACACCCGCTCACCGACGACCAGATCACCAAAAAGCTGAAGGATGAAGGAATCGATGTGACCCGGCGCACCGTGGCAAAATATCGCGAGGACCTGCGCATCCCGAGCACGCATCGCCGCCGGGTGAAAGCGTAGCCTGCCGCCACCGTGAGCCGCCCCGCCCCGAAGCGCCCGAAGCGCCGACCGACTCGCCAGCTTGTAATCCTCACTGGGCTTTCCGGCTCCGGAAAAGGTTCTGTTCTCAATACGTTCGAAGATTTGGGTTTTTATTGCGTGGATAACTTGCCTGTGGGCCTTATCCCCGCATTCGGCGACATTTTTGAAGCGGGCCGCGGAGAGATCGATCGCGCCGCTCTCCTTGTCGACGCGCGCGAACGCGCACTGATCGGCAAATTCCCCGAGATTTACCGCAGACTCAGCGCCGAACACGATACGACGCTGATTTTCATCGAGGCGAGCGATACCGCGCTGATCCGGCGCTTCAGCGAGACGCGCCGTCCGCATCCGCTGGCCGCGCATGGCCGGATTGCGGACGGCATCCGCGCCGAACGCAAGCGGATGGCGCCGATTCGCAGGCTCGCGGACGTAATCATCGACACGACGAAATTCAACGTTCACGAGTTGCGGGATTTCATCATCAAGCGCTTCGAATCCACAGGCGACCGCGCGATGATGGTGTCCGTAGTCAGCTTCGGGTATCGTTACGGCATTCCGCAGGACGCGGATCTCGTGTTCGATGTTCGCTTCTTGCCGAATCCGCACTTCGTGCCGCGGTTGCGCCCGCATAGCGGGAAAGATCCCGCCGTGGCGCGTTATATTTACTCTTTTCCGCAGACGGGGCAGTTTGTGAAGCGGATCGAGGCGCTGCTGCGGTATCTGATTCCGCACTACGCCCGTGAAGGAAAAAGCTATCTCACCGTGGCGCTTGGATGCACCGGCGGCAGGCATCGTTCTGTGGCGCTGGCAGAGCGAATCCGGCACGATTTGCAGAAGCAAGGCATTGCCGCAAAAGTCCTGCACCGCGACATGGACAAGATTGCATCGTAAATTGAACAACACGCTCCCTAAGCGTTGTATGTTGGCGGTTTAGAGCTTCCACTTGAAGATGGAACAGGCAGAACACCGGTCTTTGCTCAGCGAGCGCGAAGAGATTCGCCGCTTGTTCGGTTATCTGAAGCCGTACGCTCCGCAACTTGCGCTCGGCATCCTCCTGATGCTGTTAATGGGAGCGCTCGAAGGAATTGTCGCGCTCGCGATCAAACCTGCGGTCGATGTCGTGTTGAATCCCAGCACTCCGGCACAGAGCCTTCCCCTTTTCACGATTCCGCACACGAATTACACGTTGGACCTGCGTTCCTTTGTGCCGGCTTCCATTCACAACGTGTTCAACGTGTTCGCCATCGCCTTACTCGCCATTTTTATAGTCAAAGGTGTTGCCGAATATGCCGGCAGCCTGCTGATCCAGCACGCAGGCCTTTCCAGCATCACGGATTTGCGCAATCGCGTCTATGCGAAGGTCGTCCAACAGCCCGTCGGCTTCTTCCAGGAGAATGCCGTTGGGCGCGTGATGTCCGCCGTAATCAGCGATATCGAGCAGATGCGTCCCGCGTTTTCCGACTGGTTTGCGGAGTTGTTTCGGCAATCGTTCAGCCTTGTGGCTTTCGTTCTCGCCTTGCTCGTTATCGACTGGAGAATGGCGATCGGGTGCGCCGCGCTCGTTCCGCTCGTGGTGCTACCGGCCGGGAAATTCGGGCGCAAGATTCGGAAGTCGTCGCAGAAGAGCCGGACTCACGTAGCGGGTTTAAGCCAGATCGTGCAGGAAACGATCAGCGGCAACCGCGTGGTGAAGGCATTCGGCATGGAAAAGTTCGAAATCCATAAATTCCGGGAGGAAGCCAGGCGCCTGCTGCGCGAAAACATGCGCTGGATTCGCGCGTTTGCGGCTACTTCGCCCGTGATGGATTTTCTCGGTGCGTTCGTCATTGCCTTGGTCCTTTTCGTCGCGCGCGGCGAGATCAAAGCGCACCGCATGACGGAGGGCTCGTTCGTTGCTTTCGCTTTTGCGCTCTTCAAGGCCGCCGAGCCGCTCAAGCGCCTGGGAACGGTTTATCAGCTCTTCCTACAGGCGGTCGGCGTTTCGGCGCAGGTATTCGCCTATATCGACATGCCGGAGGAGATGGTCGAGGCGCCGGGCTCAAGGATGCTGCCGCGCTTTTCGCAATCAATCGAATTTGAAGATGCCGTATTTGGCTACGACGACAGCAGCGGCCTGATTTTGCGCGGGATCGATCTGAATGTGCCGGCAGGAACCGTGGTCGCGATCGTGGGATCGAGCGGCGCGGGGAAGACCACTCTCGTCAACCTACTGCCTCGTTTTTTGGATGCCACGTCCGGCACGATTCGAATCGATGGACACGACGTTCGCGAGGTGACGCTTCGTTCGTTGCGCGAGCAGATGGCCATCGTGACGCAGGAAACCATCCTCTTCAACGACACAATCTGGAACAATCTCTGCTACGGCCAGCCCAAAATGCCGGAAGCAAAGGTCCGCGCGGCGGCGGAAGCGGCGTTAGCGCACGAGTTCATCATGAAGATGCCCGATGGCTACCAGACGATCGTGGGCGATCGCGGCCAGCGCCTCTCCGGTGGCCAGCGCCAGCGCCTGGCCATAGCCCGCGCGCTGCTGAAAGATGCGCCGATATTGATTCTCGACGAGGCCACGTCCGAGCTGGACACCGAATCGGAAATACAGGTTCAAGATGCGCTGAACAATTTGATGGCCGGGCGCACGGTCTTCGTAATCGCGCATCGCCTCACCACGATTCGGCGGGCCGACGTAATCGTTGTCGTCGATGGCGGTGTGATCGCCGAGCGTGGCACGCATGATGAACTGCTCGCGCGCGGCGGCATTTACGCGCGCCTTTACGAGATGCAGTTCCGCGATGCCGATACGGTTCGCGCAGCGGAGGGTTGCTGATGCCGCGCGGCCTCCGCTCCATGACCGGCTATGCGCAAGCGCACGCGCTTGAAAACGGCTGGAGCCTGCGCGTTTCGCTGCGCAGCGTGAATCACCGTTTTCTCGACTTGCATCTGCGCGTTCCGGAAGGTTTTGAACCGCTGGAGCCTGCAATGCGCAAGATCGTTCGCGAGCGTCTGCGGCGCGGACATGTGGATCTGACGGTTCAGTATGAGATGGCGGGTCCCTCTGCCGTCGGCGTGAATCAGGAAGTGGCGGCAGCTTACATGCGCGCCGTGAAAGAGCTGCGCGAGAAATTCGCAATGCATAGCGAACCCGATATCGCGGGCATTTTGCGCTTGCCCGGTGTAATCGGCGCGCCTGTCGCTTCCATCGAGAACGAAATGGAACGTCTGGAAGCTGCCATTACGAAATGCCTTTCCGATGCGCTCGACAAACTCGATAAGATGCGCGAGCAGGAAGCCGGACATCTTCGCGAGGAAATGGCCGCCCGCCTCACGGCTATGCGGAATTTAGTCGCGCGCATGGAGAAACTGGCAGAGCGCGTTCGCCCTGCATTTGCAAAGCGGCTGGAGACGCGGCTGAAAGAACTGCTTGGCGAAAACCCGGTGGATCCGGCTCGCCTGGCGCAGGAGGCGGCCATCGCGGCCGAGCGCAGCGATGTTGCCGAAGAACTGGCGCGGCTGCGCAGTCACGTGCAACAATTTGAAGCCCTGCTCGCGGGCGCATCCGACGTAGGCAAGAAGATGGATTTTCTGCTGCAGGAGATGCAGCGCGAAGCAAACACCACACTTTCGAAAACACCAGGGAGCGAAGCCGAAGGACTGGAGATGACCCAAATAGGACTCGAACTCAAATCCGAGATCGAAAAATTGCGCGAACAGGTGCAGAATATCGAATGAGCCTTTGGGAGCCGCTTGTCCTGATCGTTTCCGGACCGTCAGGTTCGGGAAAATCGACCCTCGTTCAAAAGATTTTGGAGTTGCCGCGGACCATCGCATCCGTGAGCTGCACAACGCGTGCTCCCCGCAAGACGGAAAACAAGGGCAAATGGTACAATTTCGTTACCGAAGAGGAGTTCCGCCAAATGATCGACCGGGGCGACTTCCTCGAGTATGCGCAGGTCTTCGGCAAGAACTGGTACGGCACGCCGCGCAAGTGGGTGGATCAGGCACGCGAGCAAAAGAAAGACCTCGTGCTTGAGATCGACGTTCAAGGGGCGTTGCAAGCGAAGAAAAATCTGCCGGATGCGGTGGCGATTTTTGTTTTGCCGCCATCCAGCGCCGATCTGGAGTGCCGCATTCGCGAGCGCGGCCAGGACTCCGAAGAGGAGATTCGCCGCCGCCTCGATCGCGCCCGCGAAGAGATGCGCAGTTACCGCTCCTACGATTTTGCGGTGGTCAACGACGACTTGGAGCGCGCCAGCCGTGAAGTGCAGAGCATTGTGCTCGCCTCCCGCTGCCGCGTGGCGCGCAACGAACAGCGAATTTGCGAAATAGTGAAAACTTTCGGAGGATAACTTGGACATGAGCGTTTCGAATCAGGCGCCGGACAGCCAGTTTGCTTACGTCGTCGTGGTCGCGCGCCGCGCGCGGCAATTGATGATCGGAGGCCGCCCGCTGGTGGAAAATCCCCATTCGCGCAAAAATACCCGCATCGCCGAGGAAGAATTGCACGCCGGCATGCTCGAATACGAAGCACCGGAAGTGAATCCCGAAGAGGAAGAAAGCCGCCGGCGCAAAAGCTGATGCGCGGCTGTTCGCTGCGGCGGCACTGCCTGTTATCCCCGCCGTTTATAGTGAGCGAAGATCATGAAGATCGCTCTAGGCGTCACCGGAGGAGTTGCCGCATATAAGGCGGCGGAGCTCGTTCGCCGCCTGCAGGACGAAGGTCTCGACGTGCAGGTGGTGATGACGCGCGCCGCGCAGGAATTCATCACGCCGCTTACCTTCGCCGCGCTCACCGGCAAAAAAGTCATCACCGAGATGTTTGGCGCCGATAGCTCCGCGCCAGCCAACGTCGAAAGCGCGATCGAACACATGGCCGTCGCGCAGCGCATCGATCTATTGCTCGTCGCACCGGCTACGGCGGACATTCTCTCGAAATTCGCGCACGGCGCCGCCGACGATTTTCTCTCGACGCTCTATATCGCCACCAAAGCACCCGTCGTCGTAGCCCCTGCAATGAACGTGAACATGTGGGAGCATCCCGCGACGCAGGAAAATCTCGCAACACTGCGAGCGCGCGGCGTTCACGTGGTCGATCCCGACGAAGGCTATCTTGCCTGCGGCATGACCGGCGCGGGCCGCCTCGCCGCCACCGAATCGATCGTGCGAAAAGTGAGCGATGTTCTCGGCTTGCGTAAGGACCTTGCCGGTCAAACAGTGCTGATCACCGCCGGCCCTACGCGCGAGGATCTC
>Ga0209178_1000725_pt1 | contig 9963 bp, 5 predicted proteins | sample GAAS200_FD_187521 | JGI IMG/M metagenome (GOLD analysis project Ga0209178, IMG submission 187521) | Agricultural soil microbial communities from Georgia to study Nitrogen management - GA AS200 (SPAdes) (version 2) | ecosystem: Environmental > Terrestrial > Soil > Agricultural land | place: USA... | reverse complement strand
TAGAAACGCTCATCTACTTTCAAATCGGGCTTTGTCCATTTCATCTTTTTCATTTTTTCGGTTGGGTAAATAAATTGCAACTTGTTTTGTGAATTATAAATCTTTACCGGCATTGCAAAATCCCGAACCACATTGGTCCACTCGTAAGATAAAGTGCCATTGCTGATCTTGTATTCGAGCGTTGGAATTTTTATGGTGCGCAAATATTCATCAAACACTTTTGAAAAATCAATGCCGGAAGTTTTGCTGATATAATTTTCTATTTGCCTGCTGGTAACAGTTTGATGATAGAAAGTTTTATTTAATCCCCATAAAGTTTTCCTGAATAATGAATCATTATTAATCACCTGGCGGATGGTGTAAAGCATGTTGCTTGCTTTGTAATACATATCAATAGGGCCTTCCGCATTTACGCCATAAGCGGGGATAATCGGTTCTTTGTTTTCAATATTTTTCCGGATGCCTATTTCATATTTCTCTGCATCTGCTTTGCCAAACCAATATTCAATAAATAAATCTTCACTGTAGTTAGTAAAACCTTCATGCACCCACATATCGGCAAGGTCTTTTGTAGTAATATTATTGCCAAACCATTCATGCCCGCTTTCATGCACAATGATAAAATCAAACTTCAATCCTACACCTGTGCCTGAAAGATCGTGGCCGAGATAACCTTCCAAAAAATGATTGCCATAAGCCACTGCACTTTGATGCTCCATGCCCAGGTGCGGCGCTTCCACTAATTTATATCCATCTTCATAAAAAGGATATGGCCCGAACCAATATTCAAATGCCTGCATCATTCGTGGCGCTTCTTTAAATTGTTTTTTTGCTTTTACCAAATCAGAATCCAATACCCAATAATCCATCGTGAGGTTACCTTTTAATCCTTTATAGATTTCGCCAAAGTGAACATACTTGCCAATGTAAGGAATAAGATCATAATTATTTATCGGGTTTACAACGGCCCATGTCGTTGTCGTATATCCGTTACCGTTAGTAATCTTATCTCTCATTCTTCCATTGCTTACTGCTACAAGGTCAGACGGAGCAGTGATGTGCATTTCAGCGCTGTCGGGTTCATCGCCCTGGTAATCTTTGCACGGATACCAAACACTTGCGCCGAGCCCCTGGCAGGCAATACTAATCCATGGATTGCCTTGTTTATCTCTTGCCCAAATCAATCCTCCATCCCATGGCGGACGCTTTGCAATGCGGGGTTTGCCGTGGTAGTAGATGGTTAAATTGTTCACTGCTGCACTCATTTTGGCGTGGCTCTTAATATCGATAAAATATGCATTCCCATCCTCGGTGTAATCTAATTTTTCCCAGGCATTAGGTAATGCACGATCCCATTTGTTGCTATTAAATTTTGAAAAATCTGGTTTGGATATTAATATGCTATCAATTATCATCGGTTGCTGCAAATCAATCTGCATCAGCGAGCCTGGCTTTATTGCTTTAAATGAAATAATATTGTAACCACTGATGGTGCTATCTTGTAAGTTGAAGGTTACATGCAAATCATATTTTGTTGCATTCCACCAACTGCGCCCCGGGCCATTGCTGCCGCGAAGCGTATCAGCATGTGTATATTTTTGCGCGTTTGCTGCATTAAAAAAAATAAGTGATAAACAAAATAACAAAACTGTCTTTTTCATTTGCTAAATTTAATTTTTCAAAACAAAGATGGAGTTAAAAAATCAAATCATTTCACCATTTATAAAATTATTATTGAAAAAAATATTCCTACTGTTTTTAATTCTTTGTTTTTACTGTTCCTGCAAGCAGCATGCGATTAATAAAAACATTTTTCATTACAACGAACAATCCGGCATTGCTACGCTGGATCCGGCGTTTGCAAAAAATCAATCTATTATCTGGGCAGTTCACCAGATTTATAATACGCTTGTTCAAACGGATGATAATTTGAATTTGATTCCTTCGCTTGCAAAAAGCTGGGATATATCTCCGGATAAACTTACTTACACTTTCCATTTGCGCAATGATGTTTTCTTTCAGGATAATGATGCGTTTCAGAATCATAAGGGAAGAAAGATGGCTGCATCAGATGTTGTGTATAGTTTTAACCGCATCATAAATAAAAATACAGCAAGCAGCGGTGCATGGATATTTAATAATCGTGTTGACTCATTGCATCCGTTTACTGCAATTGATGATACTACTTTTCAATTAAAATTACGTGCGCCGTTTCATCCGATACTGGGCATTCTGAGTATGCAGTATTGTTCGGTGGTTCCGCATGAGGTGGTGGAAAAATATGGAAAAGATTTTCGTCGAAACCCCTGTGGCACCGGGCCTTTTCAGTTTGTTGCATGGGAAGAAGGACAGGCGTTGATTTTGAAAAGGAATCCGAATTATTTTGAAAAAGACAGTGCGGGCAATCGCCTTCCTTATCTTGATGGAATCAAAGTTTCTTTTTTTGAAGATAAGGCAACAGAGTTTTTGGAGTTCGAGCAGGGCCGCCTCGATTTTATGAATGATGTTGATGCATCTTTTAAAGATGAAATACTTACCAAGGAAGGCAATTTGAGAAAAGAGTGGAAAGGAAAAATTATTTTGGATACACATCCGTACCTGAATATTGAATACCTCGGCATACTGAATGATACTTCTCTTGCTGTTGTAAAAAATTCTCCCTTAAAATATTTGAAAGTAAGGCAGGCTATCAATTATGGTTTCAATCGAAAAAAGATGATCATTTACATCCGCAACTCGATGGGCATACCGGCGGTGAATGGTTTTATTCCAAAAGGGCTGCCGTCTTTTGATTCGTCTTCGGTTACGGGTTACCGTTATGATCCTGCAAAAGCTCTTCAGCTATTGAAGGAAGCAGGTTTTCCTAATGGTGTTGGCTTGCCAACTTTTACTTTGCTCACTATTCCAAATTATGCAGAGTATGCTAGTTACATCGCCAGCGAATTGAAACAAGTTGGTATAAATGTGCAGGTGGAAACCGTTCAAAAAAGTTTATTGCTCGAAGAAACGGCAAAGTCAGAAGCATTATTTTTCCGGGGAAGCTGGATTGCGGATTACCCTGATGCGGAAAATTATTTAAGTGTTTTTTACAGCAAGAACCCGGCGCCGCCCAATTATACGCGGTATAAGAATGCGGCTTTTGATAAATTGTATGAGCAATCGCTGCAGGAAAATAATGATTCGATAAGAATACAATTAAACCGCCAGGCCGATCAACTGATGATTGAAGATGCGCCCGTGGTACCGCTTTGGTACGACATGGCTGTTCATTTTGTGCAACCATACATAAAAAATTTCAAAGCAAATGGTTTGAATTTGCTGGAGCTTAGAAGAACGAAGATTGAGAGAACTAAGTAAAAAGTAAAAATTCAAAAGTAAAAATTCATGGCTATGAATTGTCAATCGTCAATCATCAATTATCAATCATCAACTTTCATCTTATCAGCAAACACCTTTTTAATTTTATCCACTTTTGGTTTTATTACAAAATAGCAATACGGTTGCGAGGTATGGTTGATATAATAATTCTGATGATAGTTTTCGGCGGGATAATAATTTTTTAATGGCTCAATCGCTGTTACGATGGGTTTATCAAACGCACCACTCTTGTCAAGACGGGCTTTATATTTTTCAGCTTTTTGTTTTTGTTCGTCAGTATGATAAAAAATCACGCTCCTGTATTGCGGTCCCACATCATTGCCCTGCCGGTTTAATGTGGTAGGATCATGTGTAGCCCAAAAAACTTCAAGCAGTTCATCATAACTGATCACCGATGGATCGTATTCAATCCTGAGCACTTCGGCATGGCCGGTCTGTTTGCCGCAAACCTGTTCGTACGTTGGGTTTTCTACATGGCCGCCGCTATATCCGCTCCTCACACTTTCCACGCCTTTCAGTTTTTGAAACACGGCTTCCGTACACCAAAAACATCCGTTGCCAAAAGTAGCCTGCTCAGTTTTTTTATCTTGCATAAAATTTTTTTTAGAAAGCCGGGTCATCCTGTTGACCGTGCATTTTACAAAATTAGTTTTAATAAATTTATCCCTGATAAAGCATCTTTGTATTTACATGAAATTATTTCCATCATCTGCAATACAACAATTAGAATTTGATAAAATAAAATTATTGCTGGTTGCGCATTGCCGCAGCCAATATGCAAAGCATAAAGCAGAGAACCTGCGCATTCATACCAGGAAAGAATTTATTGAACCGCAATTGCAGCAGGCTCATGAATACAAATTGCTTTTTCAAAATCATTTACACTTCCCCGACGATTCAGTGTTTAACCTAAACAACGAATTAAAGTTGTTGAGCATTGATGGCTCGGTGCTTACCGGCGATCAGTTATTAATGATAAAAAAATTAACTACTTCTATTCAACAAATATTTCGCTGGTTTGATAATGAAAGAAGAATATCATACGCACATCTTGCTTTAGTGATAAACGATACTTATTATGAAAAAGCGATAGCGGATATGATTGATGATATAATAGATGAAGATGGCAGGGTAAAAGACAATGCTTCTGCTGCGTTAGCTGATATACGGGCAAGATTATTTCGAAAGAGGAACGAGCTGAGAAGATTGTTTGATAAAATTGTAAGCAGGCTGAATAAACAAGGTTACCTCGCAGAAATAGAAGAAAGTTTTATGAATAACCGCCGTGTGCTGGCAGTATTTGCAGAGCACAAGCGAATGGTGAATGGAATTTTGCATGGTGAGAGCGACAGCCGGCGGACAGCTTTCATTGAACCGGAAGAAACAACGGGACTGAGCAATGAAATTTTTTCTTTGGAAAATGAAGAGAGAAAAGAAGTGCATAAAATTTTATTTCAACTTACTGCCAACATTCGGGTGTATCATTCTTTGCTGGATCATTATCATAACATCATTGGTGAATACGATTTTATCAGAGCAAAGGCAATGTTTGCTTTTCAATACAACGGGAACATGCCAGCGCTGCTTGATAAGGCTGAAATTAATTTAATAAACGGGTCACATCCTTTATTGTTTATTTATAACCAAAAACAAAATAAGCCTACCATTCCTGTTTCCATTCATCTTGATGATGCCAGCAGAATATTGGTGATCAGCGGGCCAAATGCAGGCGGTAAAACAGTTACTTTAAAAACATTGGGCTTATTGCAAATGATGGTGCAAAGCGGGTTGCTGGTTTCGTGTAGCCCCGACAGTGAGTTTGGAATTTTTAAACAATTAATGATTCACATAGGCGATACACAAAGCCTCGAATTTGAACTGAGCACTTATTCTTCGCATTTGGTGAATATGAAATATTTTATGGAAAATGCCAATGGCAAAACATTATTTTTTATAGATGAATTGGGAAGCGGCAGCGATCCGAATCTTGGCGGAGCCTTTGCTGAAGTGATTTTGGATGAGCTTGCAAAAAAACATGCAATGGGCATTGTTACCACGCATTACCTGAACCTGAAAGTGATGGCCAATAAAGTACAGGGCATTATCAATGGCGCCATGGCGTTTGATGAAAAAAGATTGCAGCCATTATATCAACTGATAGCTGGAAAGCCGGGCAGTTCTTATACTTTTTCTATTGCTGAAAGAATTGGATTGAATCCGGTATTGATTCAGAAAGCCAGGAAGTTAGTGGATGAAGATCATTTCCGTCTGGATAAATTATTAAACAGAACGGAACAGGATCTGCAGCAGGTGCAGCATGAAAAGAAAAACCTTGATAAACTTTTAAAAGAAAATGAACGGTTAAAAAAAGAATTGGAGCAGACCATTCATCGTGAAAGAAATAAACAACAGGTGGAATTGCTGAAACATCAAAATAAAATTGCGCAGGAAAAATTTGCTTACCTGAAAGATATGGAGCGCAAGTTGAAAGCAATTATTATTGAGTGGAAAAAAACTGAAGATAAAGATGCATTGGTTAAAATGATGCGCTCTTTATTATTCAAGCAAAAAGAAAAACAAACCACCGAAAAGCAAAAAAAAGTTTTTGATAAAAAATATATTGAAACGGGCGAACCAGTGAAAGAAGGCAGCAAAGTGAGCATGAATGGCGGCCAGGTTGGAATTGTTATTAAGTTAAAAGGTAAAAAAGCAATTGTTCAGGTTGGTACTATTCCAATAACATTGGATGTTTCTGCGTTGGTGGTAATAAAAGATAAAGATTTGCAGGTTAGAGAAAATTAGTTTGGTGCTTGCATAAATTTTTTTGGTATTGTAAAAATTTCACTGCCGCGTTCTTTCACTATTCTTTGGCAAAATGAAAACTTATTTTTATCAGTTGCCATTGCTTTTGTAAAAAACACACACGGAGTTCATCACGCATATTTCACACTTTGGATTGGTGGGCCGGCAGATTTCCCTTCCTAAAAAAGACATAGCCATTCCGGCATCCCATTCATCCTGGGGCAATACATCCATCATTTGTTTTTCAATTTTTTTAGGATCAGTTCCCGATGCAATTCCTAACCGCGGAGCAACACGAACCACATGCAGGTCAACAATAATACCTTCGGGCTTTTTGCCTGCCTCTCTCAATATCACATTAGCAGATTTGCGCCCGATGCCCGGCAATGCAGTAAGTTCATCCAGTGTAAGAGGAATGTTCTTATTATCTTTTATTTGTGCAGCAATGGCACAAAGCCACTTTGCTTTATTACCAAAATTCCGAACATCACTTATATATTTTGATAAAATATCAGGAGTGGCTTTGGATAAGGTTTTCATGTCGGGGAATGTTTCAAAAAATTTTGGTGCAATCGTGTTGATGTGCTTGTCGTTATCTTGTGCAGATAATACTACCATCACTACCAATTGGTAAGTGTTTTTATATTCCAAAGGATGTTGTTTTCCCTTGTATTTTTTTAGCAATGGCTTTATCACTTCGGGCCAGTTTACTTTATTGGGCATAATAATTTTTCTTAGATACGTTTTTCAATTTTCGTTTACGCATTACCGTTAGTATTTCAAATTAAATACTAAAAACCCCGCCCGTTTGGGTTTGGTTTGGGCAATTCTTTTCGTGGAATTTTTTCATCCCGTTGGGCTGCATCATATACAAATGCTGCAACAATGGTGGCCGCTTGTTTCAGATCATCTTCCTGCAGGTGATCGTACACATCCATATTGCTGTGATGATTCCGGGTGTCATATTCCAAAGGATCCTGTATAAACTGGAAGCCAGGCAAACCCACTGCATCGAATGATAAATGATCCGTACCGCCGGTGTTGCTGATGGTTAAAGTTTTTGCACCAAGATCATTAAAAGGCGCCAGCCATTGTTTAAATATCGGGCGCACTGCTTCATTGCCCTGAAGGTAAACACCACGGATTTTTCCTGTGCCGTTGTCTAAATTAAAATACACATCAAACTTATCATGTGCGGGCAATAGTTTCATATCGGCAGGGTCTGCAAAAGTTTTTTTAACATAGCCTCGTGAACCGAACAATCCTTCTTCTTCGCCGCTCCACAATGCAATACGAATAGTTCTTCTTGGTTTGATGCCCAGTTGTTTTAAAATTCTCACTGCTTCCATCATCACCATAGAGCCGGCGCCATTGTCCGTGGCTCCGGTGCCGCCGTGCCACGAGTCGAGATGGCCGCCAAGCATCACCACCTGGTCTTTTAAATTTTTATCGGTGCCAGGTATTTCTGCAATTACGTTATATCCCTTGGTATCGTCTGTAAAAAATTTTGTTTTCACATCAATATCCATTTTTACGGGAATGTTATGTCGTAATAAACGAACTATGGTCATGTAGTCTTCCCATTGCAAAGCAATATCCAAAAAGTTGGCAGGGTCGGTAATTTTGAAGGGGCCTGCCTGCTGTACAAAAATAGTTCCATCATGATTGCGGGGCGATGTGCTGAAGATGGCGATGGCGCCTTCATTTTCACCCATTGCTTTCAGCGTATTCAACATTGCCTGCTCTGCACGAAACCTGCTTCTGAATTCTTCTCTTCTCCTGCGCATGGCAGCAGTATCCACTGGCTTTGGTTGTATATTTTCCATTGAATCCAGTTCTTCATCGGTAAACCTTCTTGCATCCGGTTTAAAACTCAGTGAATATTTATCACTGCGATCTAAGATTAAAATTTTTCCTTTTAGCTTTCCTTTATATGCATCAAGGTCCGCAGTATCTTTTGCGGTTATTAAAATTACTTCTGCGTTTTGCAATCCGGGTGTTCCATACGTCCATGCTTTGGGATATGCTTCCAATGATTTGTACCACGGAGCGGTCATGGCTATGTATGATTTTTCCAACTCCCAGCTTTTACCGAAGTCTCCCCATGGATCGAGCTTTGCGCCTGTGAGTCCCCATCTTGTTAATTGATCTTTTGCATAATTAGCTGCGCGAAAAAAACCGGGAGAACTCGTTAACCGCGGCCCGCTTGCATCAGTAAGATGAAAAGCGATGTCCATTATTTGCGAATGATTCATTTCCTCGTTGCGGATTTGGTTCATTACGGCGGTATCAATTTTTTCTGTTTGTGCAACGGCTATTGCAGGAAACAGTAAAACAAGGAAAAAGTAGTGTTGAAATTTTTTCATGTGTGAAAGTTTTAGCCTGAAAGAAATAATTGGGAAATAAAATTAAAACATAAGTTTTGGAAAGGGCAAAACTTTCCGCGAAGTTTTCTTTTATGATGATGAATGGTAGATAGCTGATGGGCTGCCGGATAGGAGCGGACACCCCGCTGAAGGTTTGGAAGACTGTATAAATTTTCAGAGTGTTTGTGTGTGCGCGGGCTTGTGGCGGAGTAGCAGCGTATAGCCGGCACCGTTAGTTGAACAAAGCTGCTGTTGGTGATAGCCCTATATAATATTAATGGCCATTCAAATGATTGATAAGTTTGGTTTAGACGGGTAGGGGTGTATTTCTAAAACCTCCGGACTTTTATCAAAAAATTAAGCCCCGCGCAGCGCTACTTTTCGGAAAGCCCCGTTGTTTTTACCCGCTGGTATCATAGCATCTTTACTAATGCCTGCATCGTGAATGCTGAACGGGTTTATTGATTAATTACGATGTGTAAAAAAAATGAAAACTGAAGTGAATTTTTTCGACCAACGGCGCAGAATTTGTTGCCTGTTATGGGTAATTTTATTATTTTACTGAAGCTAAATTATCACCTATGAAAACACCAAAAATCCTGATGCTGCTTGCTGCAATTTTCCTGGTAATTCTTTCTATGATTCTAAATGCATGAAGCCTCGCAGTTGTTGATTATTTGCGAACGATTGCTGCATAACACTAGTATAATTTTTAGGGAAGTGCATCAACCTGCATCGGCCAAACGCTGTGCTTTTGTAATTTAGATTTACAAACCGGGTCTTTCGGGATCCGGTTTTTTTATACCTGAAATACACCCGTCTTAAATTCCGGCATGGCAGGATTATTATTTGCTGCTGCAATATTTTCCGAGATGATCATTCGTGTATCTGCAGGATCAATAATTGCGTCTACCCATAACCGTGAGGCCGCATAATAAGAAGTGGTTTGTTTTGAATATTTATCCGTTATTTTTTTGAGAAGTTTATTTTCATCTTCGGCGGTTATTTCTTTTCCTTTTGATTTTAAAGAAGCAACTTCAATTTGCAATAATGTTTTTGCCGCCTGGTCGCCGCCCATTACGGCAATCTTTGCCGAAGGCCATGCATAAATAAAACGCGGATCATACGCTTTGCCGCACATGGCATAATTGCCTGCCCCGTAAGAGTTTCCGGTGATGATGGTAATTTTGGGTACAACAGAGTTGGCAACGGCATTCACCATTTTTGCGCCATCTTTTATAATACCACTGTGTTCGCTTCGGGTGCCCACCATAAAACCGGTAACATCCTGTAAAAATATCAGCGGTATTTTTTTCTGATTGCAATTCATAATAAATCTTGCAGCTTTATCTGCACTGTCATTGTAAATAACACCGCCGAGTTGCAATTCACCCTTTTTATTTTTTATGATTAATCG
>Ga0209178_1000724_pt1 | contig 9964 bp, 9 predicted proteins | sample GAAS200_FD_187521 | JGI IMG/M metagenome (GOLD analysis project Ga0209178, IMG submission 187521) | Agricultural soil microbial communities from Georgia to study Nitrogen management - GA AS200 (SPAdes) (version 2) | ecosystem: Environmental > Terrestrial > Soil > Agricultural land | place: USA... | reverse complement strand
TCCGATTGCCGCAACGCATCGCACTCGCACGCACCGCGGCGGGAAAGGGTTCGCTGCGTTGGCGCCTGGGGATCGCGGCGTTGGCGTGGCTGTCGCTGGTGTGCGCGGCGGCGCGTCCGCAGCAGCCGGCGCCGCCGCAGGCGCTGGCGCATACCGGGCGGGCGATGATGCTGGCAGTCGACTGCTCCGGTAGCATGGCGATCCAGGACATGCGCTTCGGCGATCTCGCGGTCAGCCGGTTCGCGGCGGTCAAGGCCATCGCGCAGCGATTCGTCGAAAAACGTTCCGGCGATGACGTGGGGTTGGTCCTGTTCGGCACGCAGGCGTACCTGCTGACGCCGATGACGTTCGATGTCGATGCGGTCGCCAAGCAGATGGCGGGCGCGGCCATCGGACTCGCCGGACGCGAAACGGCGATCGGCGACGCGATCGTGCTCGCGGTCAAACACCTCGATGCCCTGCCGGCGCGTGCGCGGGTGCTGGTGTTGCTCACCGATGGTGTCAACACCGCCGGCAATGTCGCACCGCTGGATGCCGCGAAGCTCGCGAAGGCAGCGGGGGTGCGCATCTACACGATCGGCGTCGGTTCCGATGCGCAGACGCTCAACGTGTTCGGCATGCAACTGCCGGCACCCGACAACGAGCTGGACGTGCAGGCGTTGACGCGGATCGCACGCGAAACCGGCGGACGGTTCTTCCGCGCGGCCGATGGCGGACAGCTTTCCGCGGCATACCGCACCATCGACGCGCTGGAACCGCTGGCGCGCGGCGAGTCGCTGCTGCGCCCCGATCACGAGTGGTATCCGTGGCCGTTGGCGCTTGCGTTGGTGCTGGGTTGCACATTGTTGCCGTGGCGTGCGTGGGCGCCGCGCAAGGCTGCGGCGACATGAGCGCATTCGATTTCCCGTTGCATTTCCTGCGACCGTGGTGGTGGCTGGCGCTGGTGCCGTTGCCGGCGATCCTCTGGATGCTGGCGCGCAGCGGCGGCCGCGCCGCGTTCACCCGGTTGGCCGACGCCGCGCTGTTGCCGCACTTGATCCACGGCGGCGGCGCGCGTAAGCGTGCCGCGTTGGTGCTGGTCGCGTTGGCTTGGTCGGTGGCGGTGGCGGCGCTGTCCGGACCGGCATGGCAGAAGATCGCGGCGCCGCTGTACGTGAACGGCGCGGCACGCGTGATCGCCTTGTCGCTCTCGGACCACATGCTCGCCGAGGACATGAAGCCCGATCGCATGACCCGCGCACGATTCGCGGTACGCGATCTGCTGAATGCCGCGGGCGATGCACGCACGGCGCTGGTCGCGTACGCCGGCGCGGCGTTCACGGTGGCGCCACTGACATATGACAAGCATACGGTCATGAATCTTTTGCGCGTACTGCAGCCGGACGTGATGCCGACGCCTGGCAACGACGCGGCCAGCGGCATCAGGCGCAGCGTCGAACTGCTGGCGCAATCACACGTCGAGGGCGGCGAGATCGTGTTGGTGACGGACACGGCCGACACCACCGCGGTCGCGGCGGCGCGTAACGCGCATGCGCAGGGCATCCGCGTGGACGTGCTCGGCATCGGCACCCCGCAGGGCGCGCCCGTCCCTCGGCAGGGCGGTGGATTCGCGAACGGCGCGCACGGACCCTTGATGGCCCGCCGCGATGACGCGGCGTTGCGCGCAGTCGCCAAGGCGGGCGGTGGGCAGTACGTCGCGCTGCAGGCCGACGGGGGTGGCGTGATGGCGCTGGCTGCGCCGCAAACGGAAACCGGTCATGCGAGTCACGGTGAACGCGCGCAATTGTGGCGCGACGGCGGCGTATGGCTGCTGCCCGCGCTGCTGGTGTTTGCCGCGTTCGCCTTCCGGCGCGGCTGGTTGATGCTGCTGGCGGTGTTCCTGCTGCCCATCGGCGCAGCGCCTGCACACGCAGCGACTCTGGAATCGCTGTTCGCCAATCGCGACCAGCGCGCGCTGCAAGCGTTGCAGCACGGCGACGCGGCGCAGGCACGGAAACTGGCCACGACCTCCGCAGTCAAGGGCGCGGCAGATTATCGCGCCGGCGATTTTTCCGAAGCCGCCAGGGCGTTCGCCCAAGACGACGATGCGCGTTCGCGCTACAACCTCGGCAATGCACTCGCCAAGCAAGGAAAGTATGAAAAGGCGATCGCGGCCTACAAGGACGCCTTGCAGCGTGACCCGGAGTTCGCGGATGCGCGCGCGAATCTGGATACCGTCGAGGACTGGCTGAAGCGGCACGCCAAGCCCGAGCCGCAGCAGGGGCAGGGCGGCCAAGGCGCGAAGAATAGCCAAGAGAATCAGCCGTCCGCCTCGCAGGATTCGGGCTCGACGTCGAAGACAAACAAGGGGCAGAACCCTTCGCAGTCCGGCGCGCAGCAACAGTCTTCGTCGTCCGCGAACCCGGCGTCGCGGGATATCGGCCAGACCGGTGCTGCGTCCGGCCGGAACGCGCAACGGCAAGGTGGCGGGCAGCGTGCCGCGTCATCCGGCAATGATGGCGCCTCGGCCGGTGAAGATACCAGGCAGCGCGAACAGACGCGGCATGCTTCGCAAGCTTTGTCGCGCGAACTGCAGCGCACCAACGGGAAACGTGCGGACGCGAGCGGCGCATTCGCGTTGGGTCAGAACGATTCGAAGCAGGATGACCGTTTCAACGCCGAGCAACGCGCGATGCTGCACGCGGTACCGGACGATCCCGGTGCGTTGTTGCGGCGCAAGTTCCGGCTGGAGTGGGAGCAGCGCAACGGCCATCAACAAGAGGATAGCGAGCCATGATGCGCCACGGATGGATCCTGTTGCTGCTGTTGCTGGCGCCGCTCGTGCAGGCGGCGAATGTGCATGCGTTCCTCGATCGCACCCACGTCAGCCTCGGCGATACCGTCACCCTCAACATCCAGGCCAGCGGCTCGATCGGCACGCCGGATTTGTCGCCGCTGCAGAACGATTTCCAGGTGCTGGGCACGTCGCGCTCCAGCAGCATGCAGATCACGAACGGCAAGACCGAAGCAACTTCGCAACTCGGCATTGCCTTGAAGCCGTTGCACGCGGGCGCGATCAAGATTCCACCGCTCGACGTGGGTGGCGCGAAAACGCAGCCGTTGACGCTGCAGGTCGGCGCCGCGCCCGCCGGCGGCGTGGGCAAGCTGGGCGACCCGGTGTTCATGGAGGCGAGTGTGCTGTCGAGTTCGCCGTGGGTGGGACAACAAACCGTTTACACCGTCCGACTGTTTTACCTGCCTGGTGTCGACGGCGCGCTGGGCGATCCGAGCGCCGACGGCGCGCGCCTGGTCAAGCTCGATCGCGACCATCGGTACATGACCAATCGCAACGGTTACGCGTACAAGGTGATCGAGCGCAGTTGGGCGCTGATCCCGCAGCACAGTGGCGCGATCACGGTGCAGGGACCGGAATTCCAGGGCCAGCGGCTTGCGGTCGGCAATCCCGGCACGTGGTTCAACAATCCGAACGCGTTGCTCAACAATCCCAATGCCATCTTGAACGGCCAGATGCCGGGCCTCGGTGCGCCGGTGCAGGCGATGGCACCCACCGTGCACATGAACGCGCGAGCCGCGCCTGCCGACGCAGGCAAGCCGTGGCTGCCGGCGCGCACGCTGCAATTGGAATTGACGGGCTTGCCGTCCAACGGCGAAGTGGATGCGGGCGTGCCGCTGACGCTCACGTTGAGCATCAGTGCCAGCGGACAACCCGCCGACGCGCTGCCGGAACCGGAATTGCCGCCGATCGCGGGCGCGCAAATCTATCCCGACCAGACGCAGGATTCGACCGACGACAGCGACCAATGGCTGCAGAGCAAGCGCACGCGCAGCTTCGCGATCGTGCCGCAACGGAATGGCAGCCTCACGATTCCCGCGATCACCTTGAATTGGTGGAACGTCGAAGGCGGACGTGCCGAGCAGGCGAGCGTGCCCGCGCACACGTTGCGTGTCACGGGTGCAGTGGCCAACGCGGCGAGTGTTTCCACACCGCCGGGTGCCGGTGTTGCGACGAACAGCAACGTCGCGGCGCCTGCGGTGACGGTTGTCGCGCCGGCGACGGGTGCGCTGAACTTCTGGCGTGTCGCTGCGTTGGCGAGCCTCGCGTTGTGGCTGCTCGCGATCGCCGTTTTCGTGGCATGGTTTTGGCGGCAACGACGTCGTGCGCGACAGCCCCAATCAATATCGGATGGCGAAGCTTTGTCGTCAGATCCCGCTGACGTGAAGCTTGCGTCTGACGCGGGCGCCACCCCGCCCGCGACGCGACCGGACCTGCGCGTGTTGCAACGCGATGCGCTCGATGCGGCGCGCGCGGGCGATCCGGCGGCCTGTGATTATGCGTTGCTGGAATGGGCGCGCGCCTCACGCACCGGTATCACGCATTTGGGCCAATTGCGCGACGCGCTGTCCGATCCCGCGCAACGTGATGCGTTGGACGCGCTGCAACGCGTGCGGTGGCAGGGCGGGGATCCGTCGTCCGCATGTGGCGCGGTGACGGAGGCGTTCGCGAAGGGTTTCGCGTGGCGCAGTGACGACAGGCCTGCGCGTGACCGGGATACGAGCCTGCCGCCGTTGTATCCGTCGCCCTGATGGGACGCGCGTTGGGCTTCGCGTACGCGCTCAGTCCAACCTACACCACGACTTCGACGTGCAGCCGGGTTGCAGCGTGTCGCCATGCCTCGGCCATGCCGCGGTCGAACGCGCACAGCACGATGCGGTGCGGTGTCCGCGTGTGGTGTCGCGCTTCCGCCAGCACCGTCAGTGCGATCGCGGCGGCGGCGTCGCGCGGGTAGCCGTAGACGCCGCAACTGATCGCCGGAAATGCAATGCTGTCGATGGCGTGTTCGCGCGCCAGCGCCAGCGCATTGCGGTGGCAGGCCGACAGCAGGCCGGGCTCGTCCTGATCGCCGCCGTGCCATACCGGCCCCACCGTGTGGATCACGTGTTGCGCCGGCAAGTCGAACCCGGGCGTGATCCGTGCTTCGCCCGTCGGGCAGCGCACGCCCCGGCGCACTTCCGGCAACGCACGGCACGCTTCCAGCAGGCGCGGCCCGGCGGCGCAATGGATCGCGCCATCGACCCCGCCGCCGCCAAGCAACGACGCGTTCGCCGCGTTGACGATCGCATCGACGCGCAGGGTGGTGATGTCGGCCTGGATGATTTCGATGGGCATGGCGGACGGTGATTGCTGCAAGAATTGTCATCATTCCGGACGCGGCGAAGCCGCGATCCGGAATCTGCTCCTCGCACGGAGCAAGGCAGCTTACGAGCTACTCGCCGCATCCAGAGGCCGCCCTTCAGGCCGCCTTCGACGTTCGCTCCGGCATCCTGCCTTTGCAGTCCGCGCTGCGTGCGGCCCCGGAATCGCGACAAGCTGCTATCCGATATTGAGGTGGTGTATTACCGTTGCTGCTTCAGCAGATCACGGATTTCGGTCAGCAGCACCACATCCGCGGGCGGGGCGGGCGGCTCTGCGTCGGTCTGCTTCGGATGCAGGCGTTCGAGCAGCTTGATCACCACGAAAATCGCGAGCGCGATGATCAGGAAGGTGATGATGGTATTGATGAAGGCGCCGTAGTTGATCGAAACGACCTTCTTCGGATCGGGCGAGTTCTGGATGATCAGCTTCAGTTTCGAGAAGTCGATGCCGCCAATCAGGATGCCGATCGGCGGCATGATGATGTCGTTGACGAGCGAGGTGACGATCTTGCCGAATGCGCCGCCGATCACCACCGCGACGGCCAAATCGACCACATTGCCGCGCATGATGAAAGCCTTGAAATCTTTCGCGAAGCTCATAGCGTTCTCCTTTCATGGAAGGTGATCGGAAAGCCGGCCGCAGCGCGGCCGGTCCATTTAGGCACCGCCGCGCGGCGCGCGCAACCGGCCTGCCGTTCAGGTGATGCGACCCTCCAGCCGTGCCACGCCTTCGAGTTCCGCCACGAAGCGGTCGCCGCGTGCGAGCGGACCGACGCCGGCGGGCGTGCCGGTGAAGATGAGGTCGCCGGGTTTCAGTTCGAACAGTTTCGACAGCTCGGCGATGATTTCCGCGACTGGAAAAATCATGTCGGCGATGTCGGTGTCCTGGCGCGTGTCGCCGTTGACGGTCAGCGACAGCCGTGCATGGGCGGGATGCCCGATGTCGCTTGCGGCGCGCAATGCGGACACCGGCGCGGAAGCATCGAAACCTTTGGCGACATCCCACGGCAAACTCTTCGCCTTCATCGCGGCCTGCAGATCGCGGCGGGTCAGGTCGAGCCCCACCCCGTAACCGAAGACGCATTCGAGTGCATGCACGGCGTCGATGTCGCGTCCGCCGCGGGCCAGCGCCACCACCATTTCGACTTCGTGATGCAGTTCTTGCGTCACCGAGGGATACGGCACGTCGCCGCCACCCGCCACGATCGCGTCGGCAGGCTTCATGAAGAACACCGGATTGGCGCGGCTCACGGTTTGTGCGCCCATTTCCTTGGCGTGATCCGCGTAGTTGCGGCCGATGCAGTAAATGCGGTGCACGGGGAATCGCGCGTCGCTGCCTTGCACGGACAGCGCCGGAATGGCGGGAGCATCGAACAGGAAGGGCATCGGTTTCATCTCGCGGCGGGATGCGAGATTGTAGGGGGAGCGCGCCACGCGTTGCCCGTATCCGGCCGGGATGACACCTGTCAGCCGCAATGCTTGATCGCGGCGAGTGTTGCGGTCGCGAATCGCCTGCCAAGCTGTGGCAGACTTGCGCGACCGCTGCCGCGTACCGGGGCAAAGGGTGAGCGACGAACGATCCGGCGACGATCTTCTGCAACAACTGCGCATCGATCGCCGGCGCTACATTGGCGGCCGATAGCTCGGTCAGCCGGACACGATAGTTCCTACGGTTCGGTGGACACCACCTGTCCAGGCATATGGATCACAAAGTCACGACATTGATACTCCCGGGGCTCGGCAACTCGGGGCCTGACCACTGGCAAAGTTACTGGGAGCGACATGATTCCTCGTGCAAGCGAGTAATCCAAAGCGAGTGGGATGCACCCCATCGCAAGGATTGGGTTGCGCGCCTTGGCCAAGCTGTGGCGCAGCACACCACCCCATCGGTTCTGGCGGCTCATAGCTCTGCCTGTGCGTTGGTCGTGCATTGGGCCATGTCGGCGCCCGCATCGCTGCTCCAGCGTATCCACGGTGCCCTGCTGGTGGCTCCAAGTGATCCCGGTAATCCGAACTATCCTCAGGACGCCGTCGGATTCGGGCCAGTTCCACTCAGCCCGCTGCCGTTCCCATCCATAGTCGTTGCAAGTTCCGATGATCGCTACGTTGATCCGGAGCGGGCTCGGCAGTACGCCGAGGCATGGGGAAGCCGGTTCGTCCTTGTACAGGCTGCCGGGCATATCAATGCTGCTGCGGGCTTCGGCCCATGGCCGGAAGGCTATGCCCTGCTTGATTCGCTGCGGGCGGTGGAACCCTGTTGACGCCTGATATTCGTTGCATCCGATCACATCGATTGCTTCATGGAACTGCCTTCGACTGGAGGGCCATGTCGGCAAGTTCTGCTTCCGCGCCATCGAGGCGTCGGAAGGGTGTGAGGGATCACAACATTCGCCACGGCACGAAGATCGCGGCGAGGATCGCGGCGAAGATCGTCCACTTGGTGGCGTAGTAGAGCTTGCGGTTGCGCTTCTTCAGCTTTTTGCCGACGTGGCGGATGGCGTAGGCGTACTTGAAGATCTTGTTGACACCGCCGGTGCGGTCGCCTTCTTGGTTGGGTGATGAACCCGCGGCGAGCAGGGTGCGCGCGACCGCATGGTTGAGCGCTGCGGCCCAGCGATATTTCATCGGGCGTTCCAGGTCGCAGAACAGGATGATTCGGTCCTGGTCGGTTTCGTTGGCGGCCCAATGGATGTAGGTTTCGTCGAACACCACGCCTTCGCCGTCGCGCCAACTGTAGGATTTGCCGTCCACTTTGATCCAGCAGCGGTCGTCGTTGGGTGTGATCAGGCCGAGGTGATAGCGCAGCGAACCCGCGAACGGGTCGCGGTGCTTGCCGAGCTGGCTACCGGGCGGCAGCTGGGTGAACGCGGCGGCCTTGATGTGCGGCGAACCCTTCAGGATTTCCACGGTGCGCGGGCACAGCTGCAGCGCCGAGGGATGCGGCGCGTCGTCGTACCACTTGAGGTAAAACCGCTTCCAGCCGGTGCGGAAAAACGAATGAAAGCCTGCATCGTTGTACTGGTCGGACGCCTTGATGTGGCTGGCCTTCGCGAGCGCGACGGCTTCATCGCGAATGGTTTGCCAATTGCTGCGCAGGTTCTCCAGCTCCGGAAAATCAGCAATCGCGAGGTACGGCGTCGCGGGCACCCGCGAGAACGCGTACATCAGCACGTTGATCGGCGCCATGAACGTCGAGTGATCGGTGATCTGGCGCAGGAACTTGTGACGTTCCCGGCCGCGAAAGTGCACGTACAGCGCGCAGGCGACGAGAACGGCAAGAACGATCCACTTGATCATGGCGAGCGGTCAGGAACTCCAGCGGGCGCGGATTCTACTCCGCGGCGGCTGTACGCCGCCTGCCCCTTCCGGCATGCGCGAGCGTGATGACGGCCACGCCGCCGAGGATCACCACCATGCCGCCGATCTCTGCCGCGCCGACATGTTCGCCCGCGATCAGTGCGCCCAGCAGCACCGCGACCGGCGGGTTCACGTAGGCGTAGCTTGCGGTCAACGCCGGGCGTGCGTGCTTGACCAGGAACAGGTATGCGGAAAACGCGATGATCGATCCGAACACGGCCAGATACGCGATCGCCAGGATCGAAGCGGTCGGCGGATGCGAGGGCAGGTGTTCGCCCGTCAGCCACGCGGTCAGCGCCAGCGCGGGCGCGGCGCACAACATTTGCGCGGCCACGTTCATCGGGCCTTCCGGCATGTCCTGATGGCGGCTCCAGATGGAGCCGAACGCCCATGCGAGCGTCGCCACCAGCAGCGCCACGGCTGCCCACGGCGCGGCGCGCATGGCGCCGCCGCTGTTCAGGACGATCACGCCGACAAAGCCGATCACCAGCCCCGCGATTTCAACGCGGCTGGGGCGTTCGCGATAGGCGAACAGGAACAGCGCGATGAACAGCGGTTCGCTCGCGATCGCAACCGCGGCAATGCCCGATGTCACGCTTTGCTCGGCGAAACAGACCAAGCCGTTGCCGAGCAACAGCAGCAGCACGCCCGTGATCGCCGCGTTGCGCCATTGCCGCCGCGTCGGCGGCTTGACGCCGCGCAGGCGCAGCCATCCGTACATTGCGATGCCGGCTGCAAAAAAACGCAAGGCGGCCATCGCGAACGGCGGAAAGCCGGTCAGACCGATGCGGATGCCGAGATAGGTCGAGCCCCAGATCACGTACACCGAAACCAGCGCCAGCGGGATCAGCCAGCGGCGTTCGGGTGCGGCGTTGAGGGCGAGGGGAGCGGTGGTGTCGTGCATGACGTGCGAATCTGCATGTGGGGGCACGGGCGGTCGGGCATGGCCGGGGAAGACGCGCCTGGCGTGGGCCTAGAAGTCCACCGTGCCGAACCGGGCCAACCCCTTGTTGTGGCCCGGCGGGTCGAGAACCGAGCTGTCGAGTTGCAGTGGCTCACCAATCCATTCGGCGAGCGTCGTGTGATCGGCAAGGTCGTCGTCGGTGACTGGATGAACCAAGGATGTCAGCCCCGAAGCCTCGAACAGCGGCACGATGCGAGCCAATGCGGATGCCAGGAACTGGACTTCGAACTGGGGTTTGGGATGCGGACCGACGCCCTTGTCGTACATCTTGCCGACCAGGATCAAGCCCGGCAACGAGCCGTTTGCCAGAGTGGCTACCAGGTCCTGGTGCAGACGCTGTGCCACGGACAAGCTGTCTGCGTCGAAGTAGACGTGGGCGTGGTACGGGTCGGTGGGCTTGGTCATGTTTGGCCTTGAATCGTGAGTGCCGGGGGCAAGCCGCTGGCGGAG
>Ga0209178_1000723_pt1 | contig 9979 bp, 6 predicted proteins | sample GAAS200_FD_187521 | JGI IMG/M metagenome (GOLD analysis project Ga0209178, IMG submission 187521) | Agricultural soil microbial communities from Georgia to study Nitrogen management - GA AS200 (SPAdes) (version 2) | ecosystem: Environmental > Terrestrial > Soil > Agricultural land | place: USA... | reverse complement strand
AGGTTCTCGTATTCCAAGTCGAACACCCGGTCGGGAAATTTCTTCAGCCAAAAGCGCGTCAGTCGCCAAAATTCGGTATAGAAATCCGCGATCTCGTCCAGGTCGTATGCAACGCCCGCATCACCGGTGAACCACTGTCGGTAACACCCGAGGCAGGTTTCCACCGGGTCGCGGCGCACGATCACCACGTGCGCGGCCGGCAACATCGTCAGTATTGCACCGGCCAGCATCCAGTTCAGGAGGTTCTTGTCGGTGAAGCGGGGCTTGCGCTCGCGCCACCGTGCGGTGCTGGCAAGATATTCACCACCAAGCCGCTGCCATTCCTGCGGCGTCAGCTCTCCAACCCAATGCGGAAAGTTCGCGCGACGTTGCCGCGCTTCCGCCTCGATCAGGCGTCCGAGATCTCCGATCTCGTTGGCACCTTCGATCTGTGGGTGGGATGCCAGAATCTGTTCGACCAGCGTCGACCCCGAACGCGGCAGGCTTGCGATGAAAATTGCTTCTCGCCCAAGCCCGGTATCCGGTGCACCCGCCACGGGCTCGGCGAACGCACGCAGGATGGCCTCCACCCGCTCGTGTTCGCCCTGTGCGTCCCACTTCAGATGCTCGCGCTGGACGGCATTGGCGCGCTGCATGACATCAAAGGCACGTGCATAGTCGCCGATGTCCTCCAATGCGTGGGCCAGCACGAATTCCAGCCGATTACGCGCATCGGAACCGGGATCGCGATCCTCCAGCAACAATTCGAGCCGCCGGACGTCCTGCTCGCTGAATCTGATGGTCTTCAAGTCGGCAAGCGCAAACCATGCATCGGTACACCCGGGTTCGCTGCGCAAGATCTCGCGCAAGGTGGCTGCGGCTTCGTCGATGCGGCCAAGGCTCGTTTGCGCGCGAGCCAGTCCCAATCGTGCCTGCATGTGCAAGGGATCGATCGCCAGCGCACGCTGCAATGCTTCGATAGCCGCTTCCGCTTGCATTTGCGGCTTCAAACCTTCGGCCAGGTTGTACCACGCCGATGCGGAATCCGGCGCCAGCTCGCAGGCGCGCCTCAAGTGGACCAGGGCCTCGCTTTCCTGTCCCATGCGGTACAGCGCAACGCCCAGGCCGACATGCAAATCGGCATCGTCGGACAGCACGGCCAGCGCGCGCCGGAAGCATTCCGCCGCGCCAGCGTGGTCTTCGCAGTTTTGCGCCGCAATGCCCATCCAACGCAGTGCCTCGGCATTCTCCGGCGCCAAGGCCAACACGCCGATCATGGTGCGCATCGCTGCATCGGAGTTCCCGGACTGCGACTCCTTCTGTGCGCGTTTCAGCAAGCGCTTGGCGACGGGTGACAGCGATTCGTGGTTCGCGCCCATTTTCACCACGCTTCTGGATTCGTATCGCGACAGCACCGGCCCGCCACTGGAATTATGCCAAGCACTTCCGTCCGGTTCAAAAAAACCGCCGGGCACGAGTCCCGGCGGATGGAGAGTTACGCGTGGCGTTTTCTACCAGTTGTAGGCGACGGAGAAACGCACGTAGCGCGGATCCGTCCAGCCTTCCACCCGGCCATAAGTGGTCAACGGGTAATAGGCACGGTACTGGAGCGGTGTCTGGCTGTTGAAGACATTGAAGACATCCAGTTTGAAAGACAGGTTGTGGTTGGCCCAGGCCGGCGTATAGATCACGTTGAGCGCCAACTGGTGCGTCCACGGGGTGTAGCCGGTCGATCCCGGAGGCGCCACTTGTCCGTTGCAGAAGTGGTACTGCGGGCCATAGTCCGGGGTGACGGCGACGGGGTAATCGCCCAGGCAGATCCTGGGATGGCCAGACGCAACGAACAGGTTGCCGCCTACCATCCATTCGGGAGTGATCGCATATTCGCCGGAGATCTTCAACTGATGCCGTTGGTCGTTGGGAAGCTGACCATACGCCCCCTGCATGATTTGGTAGAAGTCCCACTGCTCGGTGATGGAAACCGAGGAACCGCCCTGGCCGATGATCGAATCCACCGGGCCTTCGGTGTTGCCCCAGTTCCTGGCGAACGTATAGCTGATCTCGCCCCACCACTTGCCGTCCCATGGATGGGTCAGGGACAGATTGACGGCGTAGTAGTCGCGCTTCACCTTTTCAGGGAATCCCTGCGCGGCCTGGTCGACGGTCACCGGCACGAGTCCGCCCGTCGGTGTCTTGACCATGATGGTTTGCGTCTCGGACGGATTGATCAACACTGCACCCAGCGTGTAGTTGGTGCAAGCGTCGGGGGTCAACCACGAATACCCTTGCGCCAGACCTGCCGCGCACATCCGCTGCTGGTCATCCCAATCGTCCACGATCCGTCCCAGCTTCTTGTAGATGCCGTTGGCCCCGAATACCCAGTCCGTACCCAGGAAATTCAGCTTCTGCTGCATGCCCAGCACGTAGGCATCGGCATACTCGGCCTTGATGTTGGTGGATGCCACGGTGCGCGGATCGAGCGGTTCACCATATTCGTTGTTCTGCGACACGCCGCTGACCGGGTTTTCCGGAATCGGCGTCAAGCCTTGCGGGATGCCGTTCGAATCGATGCCGTTGTACGTGAAGTACTGGTCGGTGAAGGTGGAGGCCCCGGCACCGCGCAGGGCCACGCCTGCGGGCAGCGCCAGGTAATAGCGGCCGGCATTGCCGTACACCTTCGTGGAGGAGTCGCCGTGCACATCCCAACTGAAGCCGATGCGCGGTTCCCACTGCGGCTTGGTCAGGCGGATGTACGGCTCATTGGCCGGGTTGTAATTGACAAACGAATCGTCGCGCAAGCCGACTTTCATCAGGAAGTTGGGCGTGATCTGCCAGTTGTCCTGGATGTACTCCGCATGCTGCACCACCCGCACGCTGGCCGCATTCTCGAAGATGTATTTGCTGACGTAATAGCCGGTGGCGCCATCCGGATTGGAATTGGGGGGACCGATGTACGGCGCGACCGAGGGATCGGTACCGGTGATGGTGTCGCCGGGCCCCTTGGTTCCGCCCGCACCGGTCTGCTGGCCATAAGACCACGCGTAACCGGGGCCGGTCATGACCGAGCCATCGCCGATGTCCCACACAGTGCTGTTGTCGATGCCAACTTCCAGGTCATGGGTGCCCAGGAGATTCCAGGGCAATTTCCAGTCCAAATCGACGCGGTAATTCATCACCGTATCTTTGTGGGCCGGGTTGCCGACATCGGCATTGGTCTGTGAATTGACGATACCGCCCGGCGGTGCGAATGCGGGGTTCTGCGAAGCCGCACCGAAAATGTAGGGCAACGGCGACGAAGGCGGCTCCTGGTAGTACTCGCCATGCAGCTTGCCCAGCATCGCATGCAAGGTGAGATTGTCGGTCAGGTAGGACGTGTAGTTGGCCGTCCAGAGCCGGAACGCATTCTTGACGGCCGGGAAGCTCAGCAGGTAATCGCCCGTCTGGCGGGTGTCGTAGTCGTAGTCAAACCGCGACACCCATGTTTTGTTCTCGGTCTGGGCGCCCGTTATGGTGAGGTAGTTGTTCTCGTTGATGTTCCAGTTGAGCTTTGCGTAGATCTTCGGACGGTGGATGGTGGAAAAGTCGTTGAAGGCAGTCGCGCCTTTCGCAGTGACCGAGTTGGAATGGATGTTGTCCTGTTCAACTCCCACGAAGAACAGCAGCTTGTCCTTGACGATCGGCCCGCTCACGTAGGCGTCGTAGATGGTCTCGGAGCGATGGTTGTCGGCGCGACGGCGATACAGGTCGCCCGGTAGCTGACCGGGGTTGGTATTTCGCGGGTTGTTGTAGACCTGGTCGACGTAATCATTGCGGAACCTGCCCGGCTCCCAGACCCCCTGGAAACCGAAATGCCATTCGTTGGAACCCGATTTGCCGATCTGGTTGATCACGCCACCGATGGAACGGCCGTACCTGGCGCCATAACCGCTGGTGATGGTCTGCTGTTGCTCGATGGCGCCGTATGGAAGGCTGACGCCACCCTGGCCGGTGAGCGGATCGGTGGTGTTCATGCCGTCGATGTAATACGCGTTTTCAGCCACCGACGCCCCACCGAATACCAACAAGGGACTCCCGGTTGCGGTCGGATTTGCGTTTTGCAGCAATGCCGACCCTTGCGTAACCCCGGGAGCCATCAACGCGATGCTCTCCGCGTTCCGGCCAATCGGCAGTTGGCTCAACTGCTTGGCCGTGACCGTGCTGGTCTGATTGGTGCTGGTGACGTCGATCGCCGGGACGGCGTTGGCGGTGACGTTGATCGCGGACAGGGTCTGGGCATTTGCCGCTGAGGACGTGAAGTCGACCGTCACTGCCCCCGCCGCCGTGGGCGTAACGCCGGTGCGGGTCTGCACCACTTGGCCATTCTGCAGCAGGCTCACCGTGTAGGTACCCACCGGCAGGATCACCGCATATTCGCCGGACGGGCCGACGGTAATGGTGCGGTTGAAGCCCGCACCGCCCGTGATCTGGATGGTTTCGTTGGGCGCAACGGGAACCACGCCGCGAATGGTGCCATTCACGGCCTGCGCGAACGCGCCCCCCGCGAATGCCAATGCGACAGACCCACTGATTGCCAAGGCCAGCGCCTTGCGCTGGAACATGCGATTGCGCGAAGCGCGCCAGGAATGGACTTTCATGCGACGTGCACCCCCACGAGGTCACACGGCGCGGACGAGGGTCCGTCTCTCCCCATGGCGGGCACACACGACCGCACCCGATTACGCCTTGGCGGCCCGTCAGGTCGTCAGACGCGGTCTGCACCGTCCCTCGTAACGGCGCGCTTTTACCTTAACCACGCATTAACCCGAATGCAAGGTCTGATTCACGACAACGCCATCGCGGAAGCAGCAATTTTACGCAGAGCTTTCACGACAATCCGTGGGTCAGGTCAGTCCGGCATCACGCAGCCGCGCGCGCAACGTCTCCAACTCCCGCCCATATCGCGCCGCACGTGCGGTATCTCCGCGCAGTGGCTGTCGCACTTGTGCGGCGCTGGCCGCGCTGACCACGGTTCGCCGCGTACGATGGAAATCGAGACATGCGGGATCGAACCGCAACTCGCAAAATTCGAGCAGGCGACGAATGATGGTTTCCGGACCGTCCAGCAATGCCTCGTACTGCAGATCGAATACCCGATCCGGAAACCGCCGCAACCAGAAGCGGCTCAGGCGCGTGAAATCGATGCAGTAATCGGCCATGTCGTCGAGGTCATAGGCAAACTGGGTACCACTGGCAAACCATTGCCGGTAGCAGGCCAGGCAGGCCTCGACCGGGTCTCGATGCACCACGACCACGTGTGCAGCGGGCAACATCGCCAGCACCGCGCCGATATATTTCCAGGCCACCAGGTTCTTGTCGGTGAAACGCGGTTTGCGCACGCGCCAGCGCGCGGTGCGGGCAAGGTAGTCCCTGCCGAGTCGATGCCAGTCGGCGGCCGTCGCTTGTTGTACCCATTCGGGCCAGGGCCGGCCACATCTCTTCGATTCGGCATCCAGCATGCGCGGCAAATCGGTGATTTCATTGGCGCCTTCGACTTCCGGATGCGAAGCAAGGATCTGCTCGATCAGCGAAGAACCGGAACGCGGGATGCTCGCAATGAAAATCACTTCGTGGCCCTGTTCCGGATCGACCGGTGCGGGCATGCGCATCGCGAAGGCCTTTTCGGCCGCGCCGATGGCTGCACGATGTCCGGCGGCATCCCAGCGCACCCGACGGTGCTGCAACCGATTTGCACGTCGCAGCACCTCGAACGATGCCGCGTAATCGCCCTGATCCTCCAGCGCCCGCGCCAGCGCGAACCCGAACAGCACGCGGTCTTCCGGCGCCCCGGCCGCCCGTTCGAAATTCCGGCGCAATGTTTCGGCATCCTCCGCGGAGAGCGGAACGAGCTTCAGGTTGACGAGCGCGAACCAGGCGTGCGCGTCGGCCGGGCGCGCTTTCAGGATGCGCCGCAACTCGGCAGCCGCCCCGTCGACTTCGCCGATGCTGGCCAGCGCGTCGGCAAGCGTCAACCGCGCCGGGACATTCGAGGGATCCAGCCGCAGCGCGTGCCGCAGTGTTTCGATCGCCTCTTCCGTATGGACCTGCAGCTTGAGCGCCTTGCCGAGGTTGTACCAACCTGACGCAACATCGGGAGCCAGTTCGCAGGCGCGCCGCAGCATCGCGACCGCGCCTTCGACATCACCGGATTCAAACAACGAAATGCCGAGGCCGGCATGAAGCCCCGCATCCCGCGGCTGGGTTTCGAGCGCCTCGTGGAAACAGGCGATGGCGCGATCGTGCCGACCCTGCATCTGCGCCGCGATCGCGGCCAGGCCCAGCGCGGGCGCGCAATCCGGCGCCGTCGCCAGCACCGATGCCAGCGTGGCGGAAGCGGCGTCGAACTGGCGGCGCGCCAATTCGCCTTGCGCCTTTTGCAGCGCGCCGAGAAGCTGCGTCGGCAGCAACGAAGCGGTCACCATGGGCGAGCGAGATGCGGATGCATGAGCGCGAAGCCTACACCCGTGCGCGATTGGCTAGGCCATCGACACGACGATGCGGCCCACTTCCGCCAGCACGGCATGGCGATCCTTGCCGGTCGTCTTCGCATTCTCGTAATACGCCGCGACCAGCACGGGCTTGCGCTGCGGCGGCCACAGGATCGCGACGTCGTTCGTTGCCGTGTCGCCCGAGCCGGTCTTGTCGCCCTCGCGCCAATCGGAAGGCAGGCCCGCGCGCAGCGAATCGCCGCCCGTCTGGTTCGCAAGCAGCCAGGCCATCAAGCGCTCACGCGAGGCATCCGAAAGTGCGTTGCCCTGAAGCAGCTTGTGTACGTCGGCGAGCATCGCGGCAGGCGTCGTGGTGTCTTTGTCGCCATCGTGACGATTGAGCGTCGGTTCGGTGCGATCCAGCCGCGTCACTGGATCGCCGAGGCTGCGCGCGTATCCGGTGACGGCCGGCGGACCGCCGATCTGCTTCAATAGAAGATTCGCCGCGGTGTTGTCGCTTTGGGTGATCGCGGCCTTGCACAGTGCCGACATCGTCATGCCGGGTGGTCCGACGTGCTTGCGCGTCACGGGTGCCCATTCCAGAAGCGCGTCTTCGCCGAACACGATACGGCGATCCAGTGTTTCCGCGCCGCGATCCACTCGTTTCAGCACCGCCGCCGCCAGCAGCAACTTGAACGTGCTGCACATCAGGAAGCGCTCGTCGCCGCGATGCGCGATGCGGCGACCGCTGCCGGTGTCCTGGATGGCCACCCCGAGCCGTCCGCCATGCTGGTGTTCCAGCACGGCCAGGCGCGCTTCGGCATCATTGGTTTTCGCGATCACACGCGCCGGACGCGCCAGCGCGACCGCCGCGCCCGTCAGAACCAGACCCTTCAACACGTCGCGACGCTGCATGGCTTTTCCGGCAATCAGGACGGGCGGAGTATGCACGCGAATCCCGATCGGCGCCTGCCCCGCGTAGATGCACCTTGAGGCGCACGCGCCTCGCCTCCATGTCGCATCCATCCTTCACTCAGCCGGGAATCGACCATGTCCGGTTACCGCAAGACACCCGAAGCACTCGCGCGCCTGACTCCGCTGCAGTATCGCGTCACCCAGGAGGCGGCGACCGAGCGCCCGTTCGACAACGCATTCAATGAACACCGCGAACCCGGCCTGTACGTCGACATCGTTTCCGGCGAACCGCTGTTCACCTCGCTCGACAAGTTCCAGAGCCACTGCGGCTGGCCGAGTTTCAGCAAACCGGTCGAAGCTGCCAACGTGATCGAAAAGCACGATGCCAGCCACGGCATGACCCGCACCGAGGTGCGCTCGAAACACGGCGACAGCCATCTCGGCCATGTGTTCGATGACGGTCCGCGCGAACTTGGTGGTCTGCGCTACTGCATCAACTCGGCCTCGCTGCGTTTCGTCCCGCTGGCCGATCTGGAAAAGGAAGGCTACGGGGAGTACCGTAAATTGTTTGAACACGCCTGACCGCCCTGACACGAATCGAGGAACCAAGTCCATGACCACCGAACGCGCCATCCTTGCCGGCGGCTGTTTCTGGGGCATGCAGGATCTGATCCGCAAGCAACCCGGCGTGGTGTCCACGCGCGTCGGGTATTCCGGCGGCGATGTTCCGAATGCCACCTATCGCAATCACGGCACCCACGCAGAGTCCATCGAGATCGTTTTCGATCCGACTCGCATGAGCTATCGCAAGCTGCTGGAATTCTTCTTCCAGATCCACGATCCCACCACTGTGAACCGCCAAGGCAACGACATCGGCGCCAGCTACCGTTCGGCGATCTTCTACACCAGCGACGAGCAGAAACGAACCGCCGAGGACACCATTGCCGACGTGAACGCGTCCGGCCTTTGGCCCGGCAAGGCCGTCACCGAAGTCGCGCCCGCCGGCGACTTCTGGGAAGCCGAACCCGAGCATCAGGATTATCTGGAACGCATCCCGAACGGCTACACCTGCCATTTCATCCGGCCGGACTGGAAGTTGCCGGTGCGGCAGAAAGCAGCGGGTTGAGGGTGTCGCTTTGTTCGCCCCTCCTCCATCTGCGAGAAGGGGCGTGAAACGCCGCCGTTTGCGTGGAGCGCCGGATGAGGGGCCGACGTGGCGCAAGTAAATCATGTCGCCGCATTGCGTTTCCGTGCCCTCACCCGTCCCCTCGGGGCACCCTCTCCTGAGAGGAGAGGGGAATCTTTCGATCATCAGGAGATTCTTCACATGACCAACACTCCCGCCTACGCCGCGCAATCCGCCGACACGCCGCTCGGCCCGCACGCGATCCAACGTCGCGAGCCCGGGCCGCACGACGTCGCCATCGAGATCCTGTATTGCGGCGTGTGCCATTCCGATCTGCACACTGCGCGCAACGAATGGGGCAACACGGTTTATCCGTCCGTGCCCGGCCATGAAATCGTCGGCACCGTGACCGCGGTCGGCAAGGACGTACGCGGCTTCAAGGTGGGCGAGACCGTGGGTGTCGGCTGCATGGTGGACAGTTGCGGGCATTGCGATCCCTGCAAGGCCGGCGAGGAAAATTATTGCGAGAACGGTTTCACCGGCACCTACAACGGTCCCGCGCAGGAAGATCACGGCAACACCTACGGCGGCTATTCCGCCAACATCGTGGTCAACGAGAAATTCGTGTTGCACATCAGGCACAAGGACAAGCTCGCAGCGGTCGCGCCGCTGTTGTGCGCCGGCATCACCACGTATTCGCCGCTGCGGCACTGGGGCGCCGGCCCCGGCAAGAAAGTCGGCATCGTGGGTCTTGGCGGGCTCGGCCACATGGGCGTCAAGCTAGCGCATGCGATGGGCGCGCACGTGGTGCTGTTCACCACCTCGCCCGGCAAGATCGAGGACGGCAAGCGCCTCGGCGCCAATGAAGTCGTAATTTCGAAAGATGGGGCGCAGATGGCGCAGCAGGCGGGCAGTTTCGACTTCATCCTCAATACGGTCGCCGCGCCGCACAATCTCGATGCCTATCTCAACCTGCTGAAACGCGACGGCACGATGTGCCTGGTCGGTGCGCCGCCGATCGATTCGCCGCATCCTTCGCCCACGGTGTTCAACCTGATCATGAAGCGCCGCGGCATCGCGGGCTCGCTGATCGGCGGCATCCGCGAAACCCAGGAGATGCTGGATTTCTGCGCCGAGCACGGCATCGTGTCCGACATCGAGATGATCGCGATGCGCGATATCAACAAGGCGTACGAGCGCATGTTGAAGAGCAACGTGAAATATCGCTTCGTGATCGACATGCAGACGCTGAAGGACGAAGCCAAGGCTGCGTGACGCGGCGAGTAGGGCGGGAGAAGCGCAGCGCATCCCGCCGTGGCCGTGGGACCGGCACGCCGAAACAGCGGGTTGCCACCCGTTCTACAAATCTGATGCCGTCATCCACGCGTCCGAGACCGCGTGGCAACGATGCTCGTGCTCGTATGCGCGCGCCAGGGTGCGCGCACCGGCCATCACTGGAGCACCACGCCGGTGCCCCCTGAGATCGGCGAGTAGG
>Ga0209178_1000721_pt1 | contig 9987 bp, 9 predicted proteins | sample GAAS200_FD_187521 | JGI IMG/M metagenome (GOLD analysis project Ga0209178, IMG submission 187521) | Agricultural soil microbial communities from Georgia to study Nitrogen management - GA AS200 (SPAdes) (version 2) | ecosystem: Environmental > Terrestrial > Soil > Agricultural land | place: USA... | reverse complement strand
CCACCGGTAATATTGCAGGTTGTATTGCAAAAGCCTTCGCTCGGTTTGCAGCAATTGCACTTCAATCCTGTTATTATAATTTATATTTTGCGCAGTGTCCAGGAAAATTTCTTTTGTCAATTCTGCAGTATCATATTCAAGCATTAGTTCTTTAGCTGGAGGATAACCCATCAACTGTTCGAGGTATGCATATTTTGCATGTAATGCTTCATCTTCACTTTTCCGTTGCGCCTTTGCATTGTTAAGCGATATGGTGGCTCTTTTGTAATCTGTCTTATCGGTAATGCCGCTCTGGTATTGATAATACGCATCTTTAAGACTCAGTTCTATTCTTTTAATATCGTCATCCGTCACCAGCATTTGTTGTTTGGTAAGTATCACATCATAAAATGCTTTACTAACCATTGCGGCAAGATTAATGTTTTGCTGTTTGGTATTTTGCTGAGCCTGCAGGCGCACATCTTTTTCGCTGCGGCTTGCCAGCAGCGCATCACTGTTAAATATATTTTGCGTAAGCCCAAACTGAATGCCCGATGTGTTTTCAGTGCCTGTGTGAATATAATTACCGTTAAAGTTTAAAGTGGGTAATTGAAAATTATGCTGAAAGTTATAGTTCAAATTTATCTGTGGATACCAATCAGAAAGTTTCGATTTTATCTGCGTCTCGGTAATGGCTTCATTAATTTTTGCATTTTGAATGTCAGGATTATTTTTTATTGCATACGTGATGCAGTTTTGCAACGTTGCATTTTGTAGCATATCCGCGTTTCCCTGCCCATATACAGTAGCCTGAAGCAGCAGAAATACAGGAATTATTTCCAAAAGTCTTAATCTCATTTTACCTTTTTTCATTCCCGGGTTTTGCATAATGATATGTGTATTCTCTTTATTTTAAAAAAATGTTTCCCGGTTAATGCTGCAAATAATTTTCCAAAAAGCGCAACTGGCATGTGTTTAAATGGGTTTGCCAATTTTCGCCTCAGTCAATTATAGGGACCGCAAAAGTTTTTACAAAAAAATCCTGCGTACCCGGTTATTTTATTCAACAAATATTTCATTTTGCCCGGGTTTGCTTGCAGGCTATGAAAAATCTGTTAGGTCAACATTAATAATTGCCGGAAGTTTTTCAAGGATGGATATATAAGATGGGTATAAAAAATTAGATGCAAAAATAAAAACTAATTGCTCCCAAAAATTTTTTTTTATAAATCCTGGTTTCTGTATAAGTAATTTACCTGAGTTCATTCAGCGCATGCATGGTTGATTTTAAAACAGGGTAGGTGTTTTTAAAAACAACATAATACGTTTTGTAAAGCTGTACCTGTTTTTTTTGCGGATGAATGATTACATCGGGCTTTATGTTTGTCGTGCGGTATTGCGTTATATATTTAAATGCCTTCATGCTTAGCAAAGCGGCGCCCATGCACGAAGCATCTGCTGTAAGTATTTTACAAATTTTTTTTCCTGTTATGTTGGCTAATACCTGCATCCATATTTGCGAGTGGACAAAGCCACCGCTCACATTTAATTGGGTTATTTTGCCCGAAGCTACTTCCAGGTCATCTAAAATATTTTTTAATGAAAAACAAATTCCTTCTATTGCCGCCCTGAAAAAATGATAAGTGGTATGAAACGACTGTGCCCCGATGAATGTGCCGCTCGCTTTTTCATCCCATATTGGTGCACGCTCACCATATAAGTATGGTAAAAAAATTAACCCTTCTGCTCCTGCGTCTATCTGCTGAACTTGTTGAAAAACTTTTTTATAATCATCATCAGAAGGAGTGGAATTATTTAAAAAAGTTTTAAACATCCATTTCATTACATTACCGCCATTATTTACCGGCCCGCCACTTATAAAAATTTTTTCATCCAAAATATAATTAAAGATCATTGACTCATAATTGCTGACAGTCTTTCTGGTGGCTATTCTTACGGCGCCGCTTGTTCCGATGGTAAGTGCGCCGATGCCTTTGTTAGTTGCATAGCTGCCTATGTTAGCCAGGCAGCCATCGCTTGCGCCAATACAAAATTTTGTGGCAGTTGTTATATGTAATTTTTTTGCGATGGAAGATATTATATTGCTTCGGATAAAAGTGGTTGGAACCGGTTTGGAAAGTTGTGATAAAGCAATACGACAAAATGACAACGAAGGCAGATACCATTCAGGCTTTTTTATATTGAATAGGCCTGTTGCAGATGCAATGGAATAATCTACTTCGTATTCATGAAACAGCCGGAACCATAAAAACTCTTTTATAGAAATAAACTTAAATGATTTTTTAAAAATGGATGGTTGATTTTCTTTTATCCATCTTATTTTGCACAAGGGCGACATGGAATGAATTGGTGTTCCCGTTGCTTCATAAATACTTTTTCCTTTTACTGAGTTGCGCAATTTTTCTGCAATCGCATCACTTCGTGTATCCTCCCACGTTAGAAAGTTCATTAACGGTTCGTTATTTTTATCAACGGCCATGATGCTGTGCATAGCGCTGCTGATACTGATGCAAACCGGCGCCCCTCCTGATTTTGCAACAACCTCTTTAATACATCCGGCAAAAGCATTCCATATTGCTTCGGGCTTTTGCTCCGCATAGCCAGGCCGTCTACTGATAACAGGATAAAATGATTGAGCCATGGTCAACACATTTCTTTTTGCATCTATGGCTACTGCCTTTGCACTGCCCGTGCCGATGTCTGCACCAATAAAATAAGTGAGCATTAATATTATTTTCAGTTTGCTGATTCAACTATTGCCGTTGCAAAAATAAAGTAGTGCTGTTATGCAAGTATTTTTATTTCATGTTTTATTCAATATCTGTTTAAATTTATTTGATGAAATACTTTTTTGTTTCTGTTTAACAGGTCAGCATAGTTGGTTCATCTTAAAAGAATTTTGAAATGTTCAGGCAATCCATATTCAAAAATCAGGCTGGAGAAGGTCAACTGCGTGGCACCGAGGTGAGACGAATAGAAGCATTCAGCGACGCAGTATTTGCTTTTGCAGTAACACTTTTAATTGTAAGCCTTGAAGTGCCAAAAAATTTTGACGAGTTGATTGCAACCATTCGCGGTTTTTTTGCTTTTGGCATCAGTTTCGCATTGCTGATGTCTATTTGGTATGAACAGAATTTGTTTTTTCGCCGTTACGGGCTGGATGATATTATCACTATCGTGTTGAACTGTACGCTTATTTTCCTGGTGTTATTTTATGTGTATCCGCTTAAATTTTTATTTACCTTACTTTTAGACAAACAACTTTTCGAAGGCGCAAATACATCGCCGGCCATCGGCGTACAAAATGTTCCTACGCTGATGGAAATATATGGAGCCGGGTTTATTAGCATTTACTTTCTCTTTTACCTGATGTATCTCCATGCAAAAAGAAAAAGGCATGAACTGAATTTAATAAGCGAGGAACTTTTCGATACCCGTACAAGAATATATAAATGTTTTGTATTTATGAGTGTGGGTGCATTTTCCGTAATCCTCGCGTGGTTGCTGCCTCCCGGTATGGCAGGCTTTTCGGGCTTTGCTTATTTTTTAATCGGCCCGGGACTTACCGTTTTATTCAGTTATCGCACAAAAAGAAAAAATAAATTATTCCGCCGCTGATTTCATTTAATAAAATCAATGGAATAAATTAAATAAATAAGTAGCTTAGCCTGAATATATCAATGCTATGAAAAAAATTTTTATCACGATCGCTGGTCTTTTTATTTTTTATACTATTTGTAATGCACAATCATCCGGCTGGACAAATTTGTTTGATGGTAAAACATTGCACGGTTGGAAAAAGCTTGCAGGCAATGCCAACTTTAGTGTAGAAGACGGAATGATTGTAGGCTCGCCGGTGTTACATTCCGGTAATACTTTTTTAGCAACGGAAAAAGAATATGGGGATTTTGTAGTGGAGCTTGATATAAAAGTAGAGAACGATAAACTTAATTCAGGAGTGCAAACGCGAAGCCATTACGATCCGGCCGGCCATAACGGGAAAGGATTGGTGTATGGCCGACAGGTAGAAGTAGATCCATCACCGCGCAGGTGGAGTGGTGGCATTTATGATGAAGGCAGGCGGGGATGGCTCTATCCGCTCTCGCTCGATACTATTGCACAGAGTGCTTTTAAAGTACATGAATTCAATCATTACAAAATTGAATGTATCGGTAATGAAATAAAAACATGGATAAACGGAACACCCGTTGCTGATTTGGTGGACACACTCGATGCAAAAGGATTTATTGCATTGCAGGTACACCAGATCAGTGATGCATCGGAAGTTGGAAAGAAAATTTATTTTAAAAATATCCGCATCAAAACTAACGGTCTTGCATATACGCAGTTCCCACCCGGAATATTTGTAGTTGATTTTATCCCTAATCATTTAACTTCTTATGAAAAAAGAACCGGATGGAAGTTGTTGTTTGATGGTAAAACATCCAAAGGCTGGCGGGGCGCATATTTGAAAACATTTCCCAAAAAAGATTGGGTGATCCGGAATGGCGCCATTACCGTTTTAGAATCTGGCGGAGAACAAGGTGGCGTTGGCGGCGATATTGTAACGGATGATGAATACAAAGCTTTTGATCTTTCATTTGAATTTAAACTTACGCCCGGTGCCAACAGCGGTGTAAAATATTTTGTAACACTTGCTGAGCACAATAGCGGGTCTGCAATAGGTTTGGAATACCAGGTGCTTGATGATTCATTGCATCCCGATGCAAAACTTGGCCGCAATGGTGACAGAACGCTCGCTTCGTTATATGATCTTATTCCTGCAAAAAAACCTCAATCAATTATCCGACCAATCGGCGAATGGAATTTCGGAAGAATCGTGGTGTATCCGGATAATAAAGTGGAGCATTATCTGAATGGAATAAAAGTGCTGGAGTATGTTCGTGGTTCAAAAGGATACCGCGATCTTGTTGCCATCAGTAAATATGTTATCTGGAAAAACTTTGGTGAAGCACCAGAAGGACACATCCTCCTGCAGGATCATGGCAATACAGTAAGTTTCAGAAGTATAAAAATCAGGAAACTGTAATAATATTTTTTCGTATATGCATAAACGTTAGTATTTTCAGAAGTATAAAAATCAAACAACTTTAATAATATTTTCGTATATGCATAAACGCCTGCCTGCCGCAGGCAGGTTAGTATCACCATTTTAACCAATAATTATTTATGGAAACAAACACTACTGCTATTAAGGATTCCACCGGCAATCCCGCACCATTAGGGCTTTTGGCTTTTGGAACAACTACAGTTTTGCTCAACCTGCACAATGCTGGCATCTTTGAGATGAATTCGATGATAATTGCTATGGGAATTTTTTACGGAGGATTAGCACAGGTAATCGCCGGTATCATGGAATGGAAAAAGAATAACTCATTTGGGTTAACAGCATTTACTTCTTACGGTTTTTTCTGGCTCACTTTGGCAGGGCTGATAGTGATGCCCAAACTGGGATGGGTTGCTCCTGCTTCAGAAAGCGCAATGGTGGCGTATCTCATCATTTGGGGAATATTTACGCTATGCCTTTTCTTTGGAACATTGCGAATAAGCAAAGCATTGCAGGTTGTATTTGCCACATTAGCATTATTATTTTTTTTGCTGGCGGCAGGTGATGCTACAGGCAATGCATCATTAAAAACTTTTACTGGATATGAAGGTATTTTTTGCGGCGGTTCTGCAATTTATGCCGGCGTTGGCGCATTGCTTAATGAAGTATATGGTAAAACTGTTTTGCCTCTTGGCATAGTATCAAAATAAATTTATAAAATTTAATTAATGAATAGACCCATCAATACTGCATTATGTTCTTTCGGAATGAGCGGATGGGTTTTTCATGCGCCGTTTATAAAAATAAATCCGGGCTTTAACTTGTATGCAGTGTGGGAGCGGACAAAGAACCTGGCACAGGAAAAATATCCTGGAATAAAAACTTACCGAACGTTGGATGAACTACTTGCCGATAATGCAATAGAACTGGTGATAGTAAACACGCCAAACTATACTCACTATGAGTATGCATTAAAAGCTTTATCGGCAGGAAAACATGTGGTTATTGAAAAACCATTTACTATTACTGTGGAAGAAGGAAAAAAATTGATTGAACTTACAAAACAAAAAAATAAAATTTTATCAGTTTATCAAAACCGGCGCTACGACAGCGATTACAAGACAATAAAAAAAGTTTTATCACAAAACCTTTTGGGGAAAATTGTAGAAGCAGAATTGCATTTCGATCGTTACAAAGTAACCTTAGGCCCAAAGCAGCATAAAGAAGTGCCTGGCCCTGGTGCAGGTTCTTTATACGATCTTGGCCCGCACCTGATAGATCAGGCTTTGCAATTATTTGGAATGCCGGAGATGCTGTTTGCAGATATTACTCAATTTCGTCCGCTATCAACCGTGACTGATTATTTTGAAATAATTTTTTATTATGCAGATAAACGGGTCCGTATTAAGTCAGGTTATATTGTTCGCGAACCATTGCCCGGATATATTTTCCATGGATTGAAAGGATCATTCATTAAACCCAAAACCAATATACAGGAAGAAGCGTTGCAGGCTGGCAAAACTCCCGACATGCCTGGTTGGGGCACGGAACCTGACGCTGAAAAAGGATTGCTTCATACAGAAATTGACGGCAAAGAAATCCGTGAATATATTACATCGGAGCCGGGAAATTATAATGAATATTATGATGGCATTTATGAAGCCATTCGCAATAACAAACCCGTTCCCGTTTCTGCAGAAGATGCTTTAAATATCATCCGGATAATTGAAGCAGCTTATAAAAGTAATGAACTCAAAAAAGTTGTAGAGTTATAATTTTATTGTATAACGGTGAAGCATACACGAAGTTTACAAAACAAGCATGAAAAAATTTTTGGATAAAAATTCCTTGTTGCATAATGATACTGCTGTTGCATTGTATCACGGTTACGCAGCCCCACTTCCTTTGATTGATTATCATTGTCATCTTTCTCCCAAACTGTTAGCTGAAGATATTAACTTCAAAAACTTAACTGAAGTATGGATTTCCGACGATCATTACAAATGGCGGGCCATGCGTGCAAATGGTGTTGATGAAAGTTTTATAACCGGTAAAAAAGATGATTATGCAAAGTTTGAAAAGTGGGCAGCCACCGTTCCGTTCACCTTACGCAATCCTCTTTATCACTGGACGCATCTTGAACTGCAGCGGTATTTTAATGTAAAAGATTTGCTGAAACCGGAAACCGCCCGAAAGATTTATGACGACTGTACTCAGTTGCTGCAAACAAAAGAATTTTCTGTAAGGAATTTGCTTCGCAAAATGAATGTAGAGATTGTTTGTACTACCGACGATCCTGCGGATACCCTCGAATATCATCAACAAATAAAAGCTGATGGATTTGAGATAAAAATATTACCGGCATTTCGTCCGGATAAAGCAATGAATGTGGATGATATTGCTGCGTTCAATGAATATGTAAATAAACTGGAACAAGCGTGCAATAGGTCTATCAATACTTATCAAAACTATCTTGATGCATTAAAAACGCGCCATGATTTTTTTGCAACCATGGGCTGCACGGTTTCTGACCATGGCCTTGAATATATGTATGCCGAGAACTTTACGGACGAAGAAGTTGCTGCAGCATTTAATAAAATCCGCAATGGGAGGGAACTTTCAGCCATAGAGAAAATTAAATTTCAATCGGGGATGTTGTACATGTTTGCCGTTTGGGATCACGAAAAAAAATGGGTGCAGCAATATCATTTGGGCGCTTTACGCAATAATAATTCAAGAATGATGGAGGTATACGGCCCCGATGCAGGAGTAGATTCTATCAGTGATTTTCCACAGGCGCTGTCGCTTTCAAAATTTTTTGATAAACTCGATGCAACGAACCAGCTTGCAAAAACAATTATTTATAACCTGAATCCTTCGGCCAATGAAGTTTTTGCTACGATGGCCGGAAATTTTAATGATGGGTTGACTGCAGGTAAAATGCAATTCGGCGCTGCATGGTGGTTCCTGGATCAGAAAGATGGAATAACCAAACAAATAAACGCGCTGTCCCATCTTGGTTTGCTAAGCAGGTTTGTGGGGATGATTACTGATTCACGCAGTTTTCTTTCTTATCCCCGGCATGAATATTTCAGAAGAATCCTCTGCAACATTTTTGGGGAAGAAATTGAAAGCGGCGAATTGCCGGATGATATGGAATGGACGGGCAAAATCATCCGCGATATTTGTTATTACAATGCCAGGAATTATTTCGGTTGGTAAATTTGATTATCACGTAAAAACGTGATATTTTTGATTATCACGTAAAAGCGTGATATTTTAGATTATCACGTAAAAACGTGATATTTTGATAAAACAAATTTTTAGCAATGATCGGAGTTATTACAGGCGATGTTATTAGTTCTCAAAAAACCAACCCGAAATTATGGCTGAAGCCATTGAAGAAGGAATTGGGAAAAACAGGGGAGAGCCCGAAATTTTGGGAGGTTTATCGTGGCGACAGTTTCCAGGTAGTAATTGCAAAACCTGCAGATGCACTCAAAACGGCAATGAGTATTAAAGCCACTTTGAAATCTATTCCTGAAGTGGATGTGCGGATGGCTATTGGTATCGGGAGCAGAACCTACAATGCGGCAAAAGTTACCGAATCGAATGGGACGGCATTTGTATATTCGGGAGAAAAATTTGAATTGCTGAAAATTGAAAAACAAAATCTTGCTATAAAAAGCAACTGGCCTGAGTTTGATAAAGAGATGAACCTGCTGTTGAAACTAAGTTTAATCATTATGGACAACTGGACCGTGAATGCTGCAGAAGCGGTGAAAACAACAATGGAAAATCCGGGTAAAGTGCAGGAAGAGTTGGGACAAATGGTAGGTATAAAGCAGAATGCCATCAGCAACCGGTTGAAGCGCGCCTATTTCGATGAAATAATGGAAGTAAATGATATGTATGTTTACAAATTAAAATCGTTGAAATGATCATCTTACTAAAATTATTTCTTGCGCATTTGATTGGTGATTTCCTGCTGCAGCCTGCATCGTGGATTCGCGCAAAGGAAGAAAAAAAGCTTGCCGCATGGCAATTGTATTTTCATGCCTTCATTCATGGGGCACTTAGTTTTTTGCTGGTATGGAGAGCTGATTTTGTAATAGCGGCTTTATTAATTGTAGCCATTCACTTTATTATTGATGTATTTAAAGTTTCCATTCAGAGAGATAAAACAAAACGCGTTTTATTTTTTATAGACCAGTTGCTGCACTTTATTTCTCTTTATGCAATATGGCTCGTGTATGAACATATTAGTTTCTCCATGGCATTTTTAAAAGACGAGAAAACTATTTTACTCATCACCCTGCTGCTTTTTCTTACGAAACCTGTATCCTTTGCAATTAGAATATTTATCTCCAAATGGACGCCGGATACGGATTCCGGCGATGACTTAACATCGCTGCAAAGCGCAGGAAAATACATTGGCATACTGGAGCGGCTGCTTGTTTTTGTGTTTATGATTATGAACGAATGGCAGGCGGTTGGTTTTTTACTTGCTGCTAAATCGATATTCCGTTTCGGTAACCTGCAGGAAGCCCGCGACCGGAAACTTACCGAATATATTTTAATCGGCACACTATTGAGTTTCGGTGTTGCGGTTCTTACAGGCATCGCTTATCGCTTCTTCACTTAGTTACTTCATATATCCCTGCCCGTCCAGTCAGGCGGGCGTTACCGTTATAAGTGATATAAAACCTAAAAAATATTTTTCGGTTTAAAAAAAATTCCAGAAAGCAGTTGTATAAATTTTATGAGCAGACTCATTAAGTTTTAATAACCACGGGGCCTATCGGCATATTTGCAGGCGGAGTTTTTGCACTCATAATAATAATATCCCTGGTGCCCCTCCCTCCATTTACATTGGCATCTGCCACTTTAAGATCGGAGCCATAATGCCAAACTCGTTT
>Ga0209178_1000718_pt1 | contig 10009 bp, 8 predicted proteins | sample GAAS200_FD_187521 | JGI IMG/M metagenome (GOLD analysis project Ga0209178, IMG submission 187521) | Agricultural soil microbial communities from Georgia to study Nitrogen management - GA AS200 (SPAdes) (version 2) | ecosystem: Environmental > Terrestrial > Soil > Agricultural land | place: USA... | reverse complement strand
TTGCGCAGGAGAGGGGCATGAACGCACAGCTTTCCGCACGTGAGGCGTCGCCGGTTTCGCTGGGCGACTGGATCATCACCCTGATCGTGTTGGCGATTCCGATCGTCGGGATCGTGATGTTGTTCGTGTGGGGCTTTTCCAGCGGCACGCATCCCAGCAAACAGAATTACTGCCGGGCCGCCCTGATACTGATCGCGGTGGCGTTCGTGCTGTGGCTGGTGTTCTTTTTCACGATCGGCGCGTCGCTTCTCCACACGGCCATGGGTGGCGCGACACTCTGAGTTCGGCGGCGCGCGCATGCCCGCGCGACGCCGGGTGCGTTCAGTCCGGATCGTAGTCGAGGTTGGCCGAAAGCCAACGCTCGGCTTCGGCCAGCGTCCAGCCTTTGCGTTCCGCGTAATCCTCGACCTGGTCCTTGGTGAGCTTCCCGATCACGAAGTATTGGCTGTCGGGGTGGCTGAAGTACCAGCCCGATACCGCGGCGGCGGGATACATCGAGAAGCCTTCCGTCAGTTCGATGCCGGCATTTCGGGTCGCATCCAGCAGCCGGAACAGCGTGGCTTTCTCGGTGTGGTCGGGGCAGGCGGGATAGCCCGGTGCCGGTCGGATGCCGCGCCACTTCTCGGCGATCAGGTCCTCGTTGGTGAGGTTCTCGTCGGGTACGAAGCCCCAGTACTTCGTGCGCACTTCGCGGTGCATCCACTCCGCGAGCGCCTCGGCCATGCGGTCGGCCAGTGCCTTCAGGATGATGGCCGAGTAATCGTCATTGTCTTTCCTGAAGCGTTCGAGGTGTTCCTCGATGCCCAGTCCGGCGGTGACCGCGAAGCCACCGATCCAGTCCTGGACGCCGGTTTCCTTCGGCGCGATGAAATCCGCAAGACAAAGGTTGGGACGCTCGACGGGCTTGTCGGCCTGCTGACGCAGGTGGTGCAGCACCACGCGTTCGTCGCCGTCGATCAGTTCCAGATCATCACCGACGCGCGACACGGGCCAGAACCCGATCACTGCCTTCGCACGCAGCCACTTCCCGTCGATGATCCGCTTCAGGATCTTCTGCGCGTCGTCGAACAGTTCCGTGGCCTGCGGACCCACCACTTCATCCTTGAGGATCGCGGGGTAGCGGCCGTGCAGTTCCCAGGCCTGGAAGAACGGCGTCCAGTCGGTGACCTTCAGGAGTTCGGGGATCGGAATGTCGTCGATTACCGTGATGCCGGGCTTGTTCGGCACGGGCGGCGTGTAGGTTTTCCAGTCGAACTTCGAGCCGTTGGCGCGCGCGTCCTTCAGTGATACCAGCCGCTTGGCCGGGCCGCGGTTCCGGTGGCGTTCGCGCACTTCGGCGTATTCGCTGCGCACCTTGGCCAGAAACCCGTCCACCAATTCTTTCGAGACCAGCGACTGCGCCACGCCCACCGCGCGCGAGGCGTCCTTCACCCACACGCAGGCGGTTTCGTAGTTGGGTTCGATCTTGATGGCGGTGTGCGCGCGCGAGGTGGTGGCGCCACCGATCAGCAGCGGAATCTTGAACTCGCGCCGCTTCATTTCCTTGGCGACGTTGGCCATTTCCTCCAGCGAAGGCGTGATCAGGCCCGACACGCCGATCATGTCGGCGTGCTCGGCGATCGCGGTGTCGAGGATCTTTTGCGCGGGCACCATCACGCCGAGGTCGACCACCTCGAAATTGTTGCAGGCCAGCACCACGCCCACGATGTTCTTGCCGATGTCGTGCACGTCGCCCTTGACGGTCGCCATCACGATCTTGCCGTTGGACTTCTGGGTGTCGCCGCTCCGCTTCTTTTCCTCTTCCATGAACGGCAGCAGGTAGGCCACGGCTTTTTTCATCACCCGCGCGGATTTCACGACCTGCGGCAGGAACATCTTGCCCGCGCCGAACAGATCGCCGACCACGTTCATGCCGTCCATCAGCGGGCCTTCGATCACGTCCAGCGTGCGCGTGACCGTCTTCCTGACTTCCTCGGTGTCCTCGACCACGAACTGGTCGATGCCGTGCACCAGTGCGTGCTCCAGCCGTTTCGCGACCGGCAGTTCGCGCCATGCGAGCTTGCTGCCGTCATCCTTGTCCTGCGCGCCGCCCTTGTGCTGTTCGGCGATCTCCATCAAACGCTCGGTCGCATCCGGCCGGCGATTCAGCACCACGTCCTCGACGCGCTCGCGCAGTTCCGGATCGAGGTCGTCATAGATCGCGAGTTGGCCGGCGTTGACGATGCCCATGTCCATGCCGGCCTTGATCGCGTGGTACAGGAACACGCAGTGGATCGCTTCGCGCACCCGGTTGTTGCCGCGGAACGAGAACGACACGTTGGAGACGCCACCGGAGAGGTGCGAGTAGGGGAAGCGCTTCTTCAGTTCCTTCGCGGCTTCGATGAAGTTGACGGCGTTGTTGGCGTGTTCCTCGATGCCGGTCGCGATCGGGAAGATGTTGGAGTCGAAGATGATGTCTTCCGGCGGAAAGCCCACCTTCTCGGTCAGCAGCTTGTACGAGCGTTCGCAGATTTCGAGCCTGCGTTCAACCGAATCCGCCTGGCCTTGCTCGTCGAACGCCATCACCACGGTGGCCGCGCCGTAGCGCAGGATCTTGCGTGCCTCGTCGAGGAATTTCTCCTCGCCTTCCTTGAGCGAGATCGAATTGACCACGCCCTTGCCCTGCAGGCATTTCAGGCCCGCCTCGATCACGCTCCACTTGGACGAATCGACCATCACCGGAATCTTCGCGATGTCCGGCTCGGCCGCGATCAGGCGCAGGAACTTCACCATCGCGGCTTCGGAATCGAGCAGGCCCTCGTCCATGTTGACATCGAGGATCTGCGCGCCGTTCTCGACCTGCTGGCGCGCGACTTCCACCGCCTCGTCGTAGCGGTCTTCCTTGATCAGCTTCTTGAACTTCGCCGAGCCGGTGACGTTGGTGCGCTCGCCGATGTTGACGAACAGTGTCTCCGGCGTGATGACCAGGGGTTCGAGGCCGGAAAGGCGGGTGTAGCGGGGACGCGTATTCATGAGCAATCCATTTCCAGGGTCATCATTCCCTGGCCGCACGCAGCGCGGCCGGAATCCCAGTGCCTTTGACTTCGAGCCAGGTGAGTCACTGGATCCCGCTTTCACGGGAATGACAAACAAAAATCAAGCAGCTTCCGCTTGTGCGGACAATGCGCGCGGCGCAACACCGCGCACCGCTTCGGCGATCGCGGCGATGTGCTCGGGCGTGGTGCCGCAGCACCCGCCGACGATGTTGAGCAGGCCATCGCGCGCGAATTCGCCCAGCGTCTTGGCCATTTCCTCGGGCGTTTCATCGTAGCCGCCCAGCGCATTCGGCAGGCCGGCATTGGGATGCGCGCTGACGGCGCAATCGGCCACGCGCGCGAGTGCTTCGATGTGCTGGCGCAAATCCCTGGCGCCCAGCGCGCAGTTCAGCCCGACGGAAAGCGGCCGCGCATGCGCGACCGAGTACCAGAACGCCTCGGCCGTCTGGCCGGAAAGCGTGCGGCCCGAACGGTCGGTGATCGTGCCTGAGATCATGATCGGCAGGCGGCCGCCGAGTTCATCGAAGACGCGCGCAACGCCGGACAGTGCGGCCTTCGCATTCAGGGTGTCGAAGATCGTTTCCACCATCACGACGTCGACACCGCCGTCGACGAGACCACGCGTCGCGTCGGCGTAGGCATTTTCCAGCTCATCGAAATCCACGTTGCGAAAGCCGGGGTTGTTGACGTCGGGTGACAGCGACGCGGTGCGGCTGGTCGGACCCAGCACCCCGATCGCGAAGCGTGGATGGTCGGGCGTCTTGCGTGCCGCTTCATCACAGGCGGCGCGCGCCAGTCTCGCACCCTCGCGATTCAGTTCGTGGACCAGGTGTTGCAGTGCGTAGTCGGCCTGACTGATCGAGGTGGAGTTGAAGGTGTTGGTTTCGACGAAATCCGCGTCCGCATCGAGATAGGCGGCGTGGATGTCGTGGATGATTTCCGGATGGGTCAGCGACAGCAGGTCGTTGTCGCCTTTGAGGTCGCGCTGGCAGCCATTGCCGTCGGCGTGTTCACCTGCGTGTTGATGCGCGTGCCTGACATCGCAGCCGTTCGCGAAACGCTCGCCGCGGTAACCGGCTTCGTCCAGTTCATGACGCTGCAGCATCGTGCCCATCGCGCCATCGAGCACCAGAATGCGTCGGTCGAGCGCGGCGTGCAGCTTGTCCACGCGCTCGGGGTGCAGATAGGGCAAAGTGTGTGTCATGGGTTTTCTCCGGAAAGCCATGCGTCCGCAAATGAACGCGAATAGACGCAAATGAAATGCGGGCCCCGTTGTCGACCGGCAGGGGTTTGCGCGAGCCAACCTTTGTTCTTGTTAGCGCTCATTTGCGACTGTCTATGCCGTTGCCGCGCTCTTGTCCGGCTTTCTGGCCAAGAGGCTCAACACCTCGAAATGCGGCGAGCGTGCTTCGCGCGAAATGCGTTCGCAGTGCAGGACTTCGAGTCCCGCCTTGCGCGCGAAGCCGGTCAGGTCTTCGCGTTTGAAGCCGAGGTTCTTGTGGTCGAACGGCGCCACCGCGGCGCGGTGCGCGTGTTTCGCCAGCGTCGCGGCCAGCAACCTGCCGCCGGTTTTCAGGACGCGCGCCGCTTCGGCAATCGCGAGCTGGGGCCGGTCGCTGTAGGTGAGCGCGTGCATCATCAGGACGAGATCGAACTTGCGATTGGCAAGGTTCAGCGCGTGCATGTCGCCTTCGACGACCTCGACGTTGCGGAAGGCCTTGAGGCGCTTGCGCGCGGCCGCGACCACGTTGGGACTGGAATCGACGCACGCGATGGAATGCGCATGCGGCGCCAGCAGTTCAGCCAGCACGCCGTCGCCCGAAGCGATGTCCAGCACGTCGCCGGTTTCCAGCAGTTGCAGCAGCGTGCGTGCCAGCGTTTCCCAGGTGCGCCCGGGCGAATAGTGGCGCTCCATGTCGCCGGCCACGCTGTCGGCCCAGCCACGATCGCGCGCGCGCGCCGCCAGCACCGACGGCAGGCGTTGCGCGTCGGCATCCAGCATTGCATCGTCGACGCCGTCTTCCAGCGCGCGCAGCAAATCGGCCGCGCCGTCGAAACCGCTTTCGTTGAAGCGGTAATACGCCGACACGCCCGCGCGGCGGTCGCGCACCAAACCGGTTTCCTTGAGCTTGGCGAGATGCGTGGAAACGCGCGGCTGCGCCAGCCGCAGGACCGACGACAGTTCGGCGACCGTCAGTTCTTCGCGCCGCAGCAGCGCGAGCAGCCGCACCCGGGTGGGGTCGGACAGCACGCGCAGCAACGCGGTGGCGGAAACCAGATCGAGCATTCCATCTTTATATCAGGATGAAGAGATAAATTAAAGCGATGCGCCCGGCAGCGGTATGATGTCAAGTCGGATTGCCCTGCCAACCATCGGCGCGGCCACGACAGACAGAGGTATTTCGATGGATTTCGATTTTTCCGAAGAGCAGTTGCAGATCCAGTCGATCGCGCGCGAGTTCGCGCAGAAGCGCATCGCGCCGGTGGCGGCCGATTTCGACAAGTCGGGTGAGTTTCCGCTCGACAACATCCGCGAGATGGGCAAGCTCGGCCTGATGGGCATTGAGGTGCCGGCCGAGTACGGTGGCGCCGGCATGGATTCGATCAGTTATGTGCTGGCCATGATCGAAATCGCGGCCGCCGATTGCGCGCATTCGACCATCATGAGCGTCAACAACACGCTTTATTGCAACGGCCTTCTGAAGTTCGGCAGCGAAGAACAAAAGCACAGGTACGTGACGCCGATCGCGTCGGGCGAAGCCATCGGTGCGTTCGCGCTGACCGAGCCGCAGTCCGGTTCCGATGCGACCGCGATGCGTTGCCGCGCGGTGAAGCAGGCGGACGGCAGTTTCGTGATCAACGGCAAGAAAAGCTGGATCACCTCCGGCCCGGTCGCGAAGTACATCCTTTTGTTCGCGCTGACCGATCCCGAGAAGAAGGCCAACGGCATCACCGCGTTCATGGTCGACACTGAACGCAAAGGATTCAGCCGGGGCAAGACCGAACCCAAGCTCGGCATCCGCGCATCCGCGACCTGCGAAATCGAGTTCGTGGATTACCGCGTCCAGCCCGACGAGGTGATCGGCGAGGAAGGCAAGGGCTTCAAGATCGCGATGGGCGTGCTCGACGCGGGACGCATCGGCATTGCCTCGCAGGCGGTCGGCTTGGCGCGCGCCGCGTACGAGGCGACGCTGGAATATTCGCGCGACCGCAAGGCGTTCGGCCAGTCGATCGGGTCGTTCCAGATGACGCAGGCCAAGATCGCCGACATGAAGTGCAAGCTCGACGCGGCGCAGTTGCTCACGCTGCGTGCGGCGTGGATGAAGCAGCAGGCCGCGAAGACCGGCGCGCGCTTTTCCACCGAGGCGGCGGTGGCCAAACTCACCGCGTCCGAAGCGGCGATGTGGATCGCCCACCAGGCGGTGCAGATCCACGGCGGCATGGGCTACTCCAAGGAAATGCCGCTGGAACGCTATTTCCGCGACGCCAAGATCACCGAGATCTACGAGGGCACGTCGGAAATCCAGCGCATGGTGATCGCGCGCAACGAGACGGGTCTGCGCTGAAGCACAACGTTCCACGCTTTCGTAGGTTGGGCTGACCGGCTTCATCGGGGAAGCCCAACACCGGTATTTCGTTGGACTTTGCTACGCTCAGCCCAACCTACCTCGGCCACGACGGGGTCTGGTAGGGCGGGTGCAACCCGCCTGTCGTGAATCTCGTTCGGCGGGATGCGCTGCGCTACTCCCGCCCTGCATCTGTAGGTTGGGCTGACCCGGCTTCGCCGGGGAGGCCCAACGCCGGTATTTCGTTGGTTTCGTTACGCTCAGCCCAATCTGCAAACGCGAAGATCAGGCGCGTTTGCGGTGCGGCTCCGCATCCACGGTGATGAACTGCGGCTCCGCGCCATCGAGCCGCAATGCGGTCAACTTGCCGCCCCATACGCACCCGGTGTCGATGGCGTAAACGCCAAGCCCCGCGAAGCGCCCGAGCGCGGACCAGTGTCCGCACACGATGCGGGTGTCGCGCGCGCGGACGCCCGGCACTTCGAACCAGGGATAGAGTCCGGCGCGCTGCGAACCTGGCGCCCCCTTCGCATCGAAATCGATGCGGCCGTGCGCGTCGCAATAGCGCATGCGGGTGAAGATGTTGATCGCGGCGCGCATTCGGTCGTGGCCGTGCAGCTTCGATGACCAGCGCGCCGGGCGATTGCCGAACATCCGTTGCAGCAGCGCGCGGTGACCGTCACCGCGCAATGCCCGCTCGACCTCGTGCGCGATGTGCATCGCCTGCTTCAGGGTCCACGACGGTGCGAAACCGGCGTGTACCAGCGTGAAACCCAGTTCGGCGTCGTGGTGCACAAGGCACTGGTTGCGCAGCCATTCCATCAGCACCGCGGCGTCTTCGGCTTGGAGCACCCGGCGCAGGTCGGGGTTGGTCCGCGCGCGCGCCTCTGGCTCGCGTTCGGCAACCGCGAGCAAGCTCAAGTCATGGTTGCCAAGCGTGACGACGCAGTGCTCGCGCAATGCATGGACGAGCCGCAGCACTTCCAGCGATTCGCCGCCGCGGTTGACCAGGTCGCCGCAGAACCACAGACGATCGGCCGAAGGGTCGAAACGCAAACGCTCCAGGAGGCGCTGCAATTCCGGATAGCAACCTTGCACATCGCCAATCGCGTAGACGGCCATGCGCGGGGTCCGGCCGGCTCAGTGCAGCGTGCGCGGAACCGACAGCACGAATTCGGGAATGGGAACCTCGAAGTCGGTGCCGTCGTCGGCATGGAACAGATAGGCGCCACGCATCGTGCCGACCTGTGTTTCCAGCACCGCGCCGGAGGTGTAGCTATAGCTCTCGCCCGGCTGCAGGCGCGGCTGTTCGCCCACCACGCCTTCACCGCGCACTTCCTCGACCTTGCCGTTCGCGTCGGTGATCACCCAATGCCGGGTCTGCAGGCGCGCGGGCATCATGCCGAGGTTGCGCATCGTGATCACGTAGGAGAACACGTAGCGGTTCGCTTCCGGCTTGGACTGGTCGGGGACGTAGCGTGCCTCGACGTCGATCTCGACCGCGTGCGGTTCGGGTTCGCGAGGCTTGCTCGGTTTGTCGGTGGTGGCTCGTGGACTCATTGGCCCGCATTGTCGGCGAGTTGCGGCCCGGCCTGCAAGCCATCGGATCCAGGTTTTCGTGCCAATGCGACGAAGCCTTGCGGCGGCACGCTTTCGGCGCGTGCGCGCGGGTCGATGCCGGCGGCGCGGATGGCCTCGGCATCCAGCCATCCGCGCAGGGCGTTGGAGAGCGTCTTGCGGCGCTGGCCGAACGCGGCGCGCACCACGGCTTCGATCGCACGCGCGAGGTGCGCATCCGGGCGTTGCGACATCGGCAGCGGCACGAGCCGGACCACGGCCGAATCGACCTTGGGCGGCGGCCGGAAAGCGCCCGGCGCGACCCGCAGGAGCGGCTCGACCCGGCAGGCGAGTTGCAGCATCACCGACAGTCGCCCATAGACCTTGCTGCCGGGTTCGGCTGCCATGCGGTCGACGACTTCCTTCTGCAGCATGAAGTGCATGTCGGCGATCGCGTCGGCGTGCGCGAGGCAGTGGAACAGGATCGGGCTGGAGACGTAGTAGGGCAGATTGCCCGCGAGACGCAGCTTGCCGCCACGGGCGAGCGCGGTCAGGTCCACCTTCAGCACATCGGCGTGGATGATCTCGAGTTCACCGACCGTGGCGGCGCGTACCCGCAGCGGTTCGATCAAGTCGGTATCGAGTTCGATCGCGGTCACGCGGCCGGCTGCGTGCAGCAGCGGCAACGTGAGCGCACCTTCGCCCGGACCGATCTCGACGATGCGCTCGCCCGGCTGCGGCGAGATGGCCGTGACGATGCGATCGATCACGCCGCGTTCGTGCAGGAAATGCTGGCCGTAGTGTTTCTTGGGGTGGGCGGGCATTGCGATTCAGACGCGCACGCGTCGTGCCGCCAAGCGCAAGGCCATGTCCGCGGCCGCAATCATGCTGGCCGGATCGGCGCGGCCCGTGCCGGCGAGGTCCAGCGCGGTGCCGTGGTCGACCGAGGTGCGGATGAAAGGCAATCCGAGCGTGATGTTGACGGTACGGTCGAACGCCTCGGACTTCAGCACCGGCAGCGCCTGGTCGTGGTACATCGCGAGCACGGCGTCGTAGCGCGCGCGCATGGCCGGTACGAACGCGGTGTCGGCGGGAAGCGGCCCGACCAGTTGCATGCCTTCATCGCGCAGCGCGTCCAGCGTAGGATTGATCGTGTCGATTTCTTCGCGGCCCAGGTGTCCGCCTTCGCCCGCGTGCGGGTTCAGGCCCAGCACCGCAATGCGCGGGGTGGCGATGCCGAATTTCGCGATCAGTTGCGCGTGCACGATGCGCAACGTACCGGTCAGCGATTCGCGCGTGACCGCGGCCGGAACCCTGGCGAGCGGCATGTGGGTCGTGGCCAGCGCCACGCGCAGTTGGGGCGAGGCCAGCATCATCACCACGTCGCAGCCGGCGCGTTGCGCGAAGAATTCGGTGTGGCCGGAGAATGCTTCGCCGGCGTCGTTGATCACTGATTTCTGCACCGGCGCGGTGACCACCGCGTCGAACGCGCCGTCGAGACAGCCGTCGGTCGCCTGTGCCAGCGTGTTCAACACGTGGAATGCATTGCGGGGATCAAGTCGGCCGGGCGTTTCCGCGACGCGCAACGGAATGTCCAGCACGCGCAGTGTTCCGGCAGCCCGCAGCGTACGCGGCTGGCCGTCGTAAGGTTCCAGCTTCAGCGTGGTGCCGCAGCGGCGCGCCGCACGTTCCAGCAGACCGGCATCGCTGATCGCGACGAGGTCGGCGGCAATCGGCGTTGCCGCCAGTCGTGCAACGAGTTCGGGGCCAACCCCGGCGGGTTCACCGCCGGTGACGGCCAGTTTTGGAAGTTGCGCGGGCCGGTGCGAGCCGGCCGGGGCCGGCTCGGGT
>Ga0209178_1000716_pt1 | contig 10019 bp, 8 predicted proteins | sample GAAS200_FD_187521 | JGI IMG/M metagenome (GOLD analysis project Ga0209178, IMG submission 187521) | Agricultural soil microbial communities from Georgia to study Nitrogen management - GA AS200 (SPAdes) (version 2) | ecosystem: Environmental > Terrestrial > Soil > Agricultural land | place: USA... | reverse complement strand
GCACCGCGGCGGCGATCGCAATCAGGAGCAGCAACGACGGAAACGCGAGGGTGACGTCGGCGAGGCGCATCACCGCCGCGTCCACCCAGCGGCCGTAGTAGCCGGCGACGAGGCCGAGGGTGAGGCCGAGCGCGATGGCGACGGTCTGGCTGATGAGCCCCACCGCGAGCGAGAGCCGCGCGCCGAAGAGCACGCGGGAGAAGACGTCGCGGCCTTCACTGTCGGTGCCGAGGAGGAAGTGGCGCGAGGGCGCGCGCAGGGCGAGCGCGAGATCGCCGTGCCGCGGGTCGCCCGGCGCGAGCCAGGGCGCGAGCAGCGCGACGGCGCAGAGCCCGGAGACGAGCGCGAGACCGGCGAGAGTCCACGGATCGCGGGAGATGCGAGACCAGGTGAGTGGCGCCGCCATAGGTGACTCCGCTACGTTACCCGGGCGGATACCTCCGAGGCAAGCAGGCGCGCGCGTGACGGGCGACACACCCTTTACTCTGGTGCTGGGGGGCGGGGGCATGAAGGGCCTCGCCCACATCGGCGTCTTGCAGGCGCTGGTGGAGCGCGGGCTCACTCCCCGCCACATCGTCGGCTCTTCGGTGGGCGGCCTGGTGGGCGCGGCCTGGGCGGCGGGACGCAGCATCCCCGAGCTCAAGGACGTGGCGCTTTCCCTGCACCGCAAGGACGTGTTCGCGGTGGCGCACGCCGACATGGCGTTCAAGCGGATGCGCTCCCCCGCCCTCTTCCGGCGCGAGCCCCTCGAGCATCTCATCAGCCGCCTGGTGCGGGACGCGACTTTCGCCGATCTCGATCCGCCGGTCCTCATCAACACCGTGGACATCAACTCCGGGATGCAGGTGTTCTGGGGCCTCCCCGGCCTCGACGACGTGCCGCTCCTGGACGCGCTCTTCGGCTCCTGCGCGCTCCCCGGCTACCTCCCCCCGCGCGAAATCCGCGGCCGCTACTACGTGGACGGCGCGACGGTGGACAATCTGCCGGTGGCCGTGACCCGCACCATCGCCGCGGACGTGGTGCTCGCGGTGGACGTCTCGGCGTCGTCCGCCTTTCGGGCCGACACCCAGGACGAGGGATTCGCGGCGGTGTTCGCGCGCGCCACCGAGATCGCGATGCAGACCATGCTGGAGGAGCGGTTCGCGCAGTGGGGCACCCCGCCGATCTACTACCTGCACCCGCGGGTGGAGCACATCTCGCTGTTCTCGTTCAGTCACCTGCGCGAGGTGGTGGAAGAAGGGTATCGCGCCACCACCGCGGCGCTGGACCGTCCGGCCGAGTGGCCGGCGCGGGGCGCGTCCGGGGTCTACCCGCGGCGGCGGGTGCTGGTGCGGGTGCAGCGCGAGCGCTGCATCGGATGCGGCGCCTGTCTGGTGCAGGCGCCGCCCGGAATGTTCGTGCTGGACACGGAAGGAAAGGCGGTGGTGACCCAGCCGGAGCAGATCTGGTCGCCCACCGACGGCGGCTTCATCCGCCACTGCCCCACCTACGCCATCAGCGCCCGGCCGGCGGCCGCCGAGTCGCTTCGTCGATCCGGATGAAGTCCCGGGCCACCCGCTCCCAGTTGTAATAAGTCTCCACCGCCCGGCGCCCCGCCGCGCCCATCCGCTTCCGCCGCTCCGGATCGCCGAGCAGATCGTTCACACCCTTCGCCACCGCGGCCGGATCGTCCGGGTCCACGAGGATCCCGGTTTCGCCGTCGCGCACCGCGTCGGGAACGCCGCCCGAGCGTCCGGCCACGACGGCGATCCCGCACGCCGACGCCTCGACCAGCGAGATCCCGAACCCTTCCACCATCTGCTCCGCGAGCCGCGACGGTCCCAGGTAAAGGTCGGCCGCGTTGTAGAGCGCGGGCAGATCCGCGTCGGACGCGGGACCGAGGAGCCGCACCGCGCCGTCCAGCCCCAGCTCCGAGATCAGGGCGAGGAGCGCGGCGCGGCGCGGGCCGACCCCCGCCACGGCGTAGCGCGCGGCGGGATGCGCCGCGCGGATGGCGGGGAGGGTGCGGATCACCGTGTCGATCCCCTTGTGCCACTCCAGTCGCGCGACGGTGAGCAGCCAGGGGCCGCCCTCGAGCCCGAACCTGGCGCGCACCGCGCGGGTGTCGAGGCCGGGCCGGAAGCGCGACGGCTCGGTGCCCAAGGGGACGGGCTGAACCCGCGGAATGGCGTCGGGGCGGCCGAGCAGGGTCAGCACCTCCTTCGCGAGCGACGCGGTCCAGCTGCTGTTCGACACGATGGCCGCGGCGTCGGCCAAGAGTTTCGCAGCGGCCCAGCGGCGGAGCGGGGAGCCGCGGATCTTCTCGCGCAGGAGGAGGAGGTCGGTGCCGTGCACCACCACGCCGTACGGCATCCCGTGGCGCGCGAGCAGCCAGCGCGCGGGATACCCGGCCGGCTTCAGGGTGCCGCACCACGCGAACCCGGGCGCGTGACGCCGGTACAGCGTCTCCAGCCGCGCGGTCCAGCGGACCAGGCCGTGCGCGGTGCGGAGCCGTTCGGCGGGAACCGATGCGCGATCGACGACCTGAGGGAAGGCGGCATCGGTCGACGCGCTTTCCGGATACCGCCCGGTGGACACCACGAGCGAGCCCTTCGGATACTTGAGGGCGAGCTCCCCCATCATGCGCGCGATCCCGCCGCCGTGCGGGGGAAAATCGAACGTCAGGAGGAGGGTGGTCCCCACCTGGAGTCAGGAGACCTGGGCTTCGATGGCGCGGAGATCGGAGACGACGCGATCCCAATTGTAGAGCGTTTCGACCTGCTTGCGGCCCGCCTGGCCCAGCCGGCGCGCGAGGAGCTGATCGGAGACGAGGCGCGCCAGCGCGGCCGCGACCGCCTCGGCGTCGTGCGGGTCGACCACCAGGCCGGTTTCGCCGTCCTTCACCGCTTCCGCGAGTCCCCCGCTCCGCCCCGCGATGACCGGGAGGCCGCAGGCGCTCGCTTCGGCGAGGGCGATCCCGAATCCCTCGACGCTCTCGCCCCCCGCCTTGCGGGAGACGCCGAGGTAGACGCTCGCCGCGTTGTAGATGGCGGGGAGATCCTTGTCGGGCACGCTCCCGGCGAAACGCACCGCCTCGCTGATTTCGAGCTCTTCGGCGAGGCGGCGATACTCGCGGCGCTTCTTCCCCACGCCGACCACCAGATAATGAATGTCGGCGCCGTCCTTCCGGACCCGCGCGACCGCGCGCAGGGCGGTGTCGACGCCCTTGTAGGGCTCGAGCCGGGCCACGGTGAGGGCCCAGGACGCGCCGTTCAGGCGGTAGCGGGCGCGCACCTCGCGGGCGTCCACTCCGGGGCGGAACTGTTCGGGGTCGGTGCCCAGGGGCACCACCTTCACCCGCTCGGCCAGAGGATCGAGTCCCAGCTCGCGGAGAATGGTCTGCGCCTGCTCGCGGGTCCATTGGCTGTTCGCGACCACGGCGGAGGCGGAGCGCAGAATCGACCGCATCATCTTCCGCGCCAGCGGCGCGTGATGGAGCCGGTGCAGCTCGTGCAGGATGTCGCCGCCGTGCACCAGAATCCCGTACTTGGTTCCGGCGCGCTCGTAGGCCCACTTGGCGGCGTACGCCGATGGCCGGACCGAGTCGCACCAGGCGAAGCGGGCCTTGTGAGAGCGGGCGAGCGACGCGACCCGCCGCGACCAGAACAGCAGTCCCGCGAGACCGTGGAGCGAGCGGGTGGGAATGGGGATCCGGTCGATCGTCGCGGGGAAACGGCCATCCACCTCCAGCGAATCGCGATGCTGGCCGGTAGAGACGATCAACTCGCCCTTGGGATAACGGCGCGCGATTTCGCCCATCATCCGGGAGACGCCGGTCTGGATCGGCGGGAATTCGTCGGTCAGGAGGAGCGTCTTAGGCATCGCGGCGGTTTCGGTCCCACAGGAACAGGTACTTGGTGAAGACGCCGACCGCGGCGAGTCCCGCGTCGGCCCAGCCCGCCACGCCGTGGCGCGCGCCGCCGCGGAGAATCAGGTCGCGGAAAAATCGCATCGCGGGGCGGAGCATCAGATCGCTCCAGCCCGCGCGGCGCCCCCGCGCGGCGAGCTCCTCCGCGCCGAGGCGGCTCCAGTTGAGCGTTTTCTGGACGTGGTGCGCGAGGTCGCGGTAGGGCACGTGCACCAGCTCCTGGGTGAGCGCGACGGTGTCCGGGACCGGCTCGAGCGACTCGTGGACGTGGCGCTCCAGGTAGCGGCGGTCCCGTCGAAAGAGCCGGACCACCCAGTCCCGCCCCCAGTGACCGCCCGTGACCACGCGCCCGTTCAGGTAATTCCGCCGCTTCACGCTGTAGGCCTGGTGCGCGGGGGCGCGGACCACCCGGTCCACCTCCGCCGCCAGCTCCGGCGGGACGCGCTCGTCCGCGTCCAGTGCGAAAATCCACTCGTGCGCGGCCTGCGCGATCCCGAGGTTGCGCTGGCCGGCGATGGTGCTCCCCGGGGCGAGGAGCACCCGCGCGCCGGCGTCGCGCGCGCGATCGGCGGTGCCGTCGGTCGAGCCGCCGTCCACCACGATGACCTCGCCCGCCCAGGACACGTGCCGAACGCACTCGGCGATCTGGGCGGCTTCGTTGAGCGTGGGAATGACGATGGTGAGCGGCGTCGGCGTCACGGGTCGAATCCTAACCGGAAGCGGCGGCCGGGAGCAATCGGCGGCGGGGAGGCGGCGCCGCGCCTGACACGCGTCGCCGGGCGTTGTACATTGGCGCCGATGCACGTCTTACGCGCCGCGCCGGTGACCCCATGAAGACCGGGAAGCTCACCATTCTCCACCTCACCCACCAGCGGCACGGCTCCGGATCCACCGCGGTCATTCACGGGCTCGCCCTGCGCCTGGCGGCGCGCGGCCACGACGTGCTCCTCGGCTGTCCCGGCGACAGCGCCCTCGCGGCGCGGGGCCGGGACTCCGGGCTCACCGTCGTTCCCCTCGACTTCTCCCGACTCGGCGCGCTGGCGGGGGCCCTCGCGGAGATCATCGCCCGGCGGCGGGTGGACCTCGTGAACAGCCACGCCACCCGGGATCGCCGCGCGCTCACCTGGCTGCGCTGGCGCGGGAGACTGCCGCAGGGCCTGGTGCTCACCCGGCACACCATGCCCCGCACCTCGGTGATCGAGCTCGCGGCGACCGGGCTCGCGGCGGACCGCACCATCGCGGTGAGCGGCGCGGTGGCACGCGCGCTGCGGCGGCGCCTCTATCCCGGCGCGCGACTCCGGGTGGTCCCGAACGGCATCGACCTCGCCCGGGTCGAAGCCGCGCCGTCCGCCGAAGCGTCGGCCCGGGCCGCCGCGGCCCTCGGCGACCCCGGCGGCCGCCCCGTCCTCCTCATCATGGCCCGCCGCAAGGATCAGCAGGTGTCGGTGCGCGCGCTCCAGTTCCTGGAGAGTCCCGTGGTGCTCGCCTGCGTGGGCATCGAAGCCGACGCCGAGCTGCGCGCCCTCGCGAGCGCCGTGCCCTCCCGCCACCGGGTGGTCTGCGTGCCGTTCACGAGCGACCCGCTCGCGTTCTACCGGCTCGCGACCGTCGCCGCGCTTCCGTCCCGCATCGAGGGCCTGTCCATCGCCCTGCTCGAAGCGATGGCGCTGGGACTCCCGGTGGTGGCGTCGGACGCCGGCGGGAATCCCGATCTCGTGACCGCGGGGACTACTGGACTCCTGGTGCCGCCGCTCGACCCGCGCGCCTGGGCCGGCGCGTTCGCGCGCGTGCTCGGCGACCGCGCCCTGGCGGCGCGGCTGGGCCAGGCGGGCCGGGACCTGGTCCGGCGCGAATACACGCTGGAGCGAACGGCCGAGCGCACCGAGGGCGTGTACCTGGAGGCGCTGGCGCGGCGGCGCCCAGCTCCGGAGCCGGGCCGTTAGCACCCTCCTCGTCGGATTCAACTTCCCGCCTCACGAGGGCGGCATCGCGCGCATGATGGGCGAGATCGCCCTGCGTTATCCGGCGCGGAGCCTCGTGGTCTCGACCGGCGCCTACCCGGAGAGCGCGGCGTCGGACCGGCGGTTCACGCAGATCGTCGACCGGGTGCCGGTCCCCGCGAGACGTTTGCGGACGGTTCAGGGCCTGGTCCGCTGGACGGCGCGGGCCGCGGCGCTCGCGCGCCAGCACCGGCCGGGCTTCACCTGGTGCGCGGAGCTCAAGCCCGCCGCCTACCCGGCGCGCTGGCTGCGCGGACGCCAGGGGATTCCCTACGGCGTCGTTACCCACGGCGCGGAGCTGCTCCTCCTCGACGAAAAGATCCGGCGCTCGGCGTGGCGCCGCGCGATGGGGCGGCGGCTGCTCGAGGGCGCCTCGGTCGTCGTCGCCAACAGCCGGTGGACGGGCGACTACACCCGGCGGATTCTCGCGGCGCACGGGCTCGAGTCCGCCGGGGACCGGGTGCGGGTGGTGCCTCTCGGCACCGACCCCCGGCAGTTCCGGCCCGGGATCGACACCCGGGCCATCCGGCGGAAGTACGGCATCGAGGGCGGACCTTGGCTCCTCACCGTGGCGCGCCTCGATTGGCACAAGGGATTCGACACCGTGATTCAGGCCCTGCCCGCGATTCGCGCCGCGCATCCGGGCGCGCGGTACGCGATCGCCGGCACCGGTGCGGCGCGCGAGCACCTCGCGGACCTGGCGCGCGAAACCGGAACCGCGGACGCGGTGCGGTTCCTCGGGTTCGTTCCGGAAGACGACCTCCCCGCGCTGTACAACGCCGCCGACCTGTTCGTGCTCGCGTCGCGCCGGCAGGATCTGCTGGTGGAGGGATTCGGGATCGCGGTGGCGGAAGCGTCGGCCTGCGGCATCGCCGTCGTCGCGGGGCGCGAAGGGGGCGTCCCGGACGCGGTGCGGGAGGGAGAGACCGGGCTTCTCGTCAATCCGTACCGGCCGGACGCGGTGGCGAGGGCGGTGATCGAAATGCTCGGGGACGACGAGCGGCGCCGGCGCTTCGGTGCCGCGGGACGCCGCGCCGTCGAGACCTATTACAACTGGGACCGCGTGGTCCGGGACCTCCGCGCCCTGGACGAGGAGCATCGGCGGCAGGGCTGACGGCCCGGCCCGGTGACGCTACATTGCGGCCGATGCACGTCGCGGTGGTCTCCCACTACCGCCTGCCGGTGACGGGATACGGCGGCGGCGAACGCGTCGTGGTGGCGCTCTGTCGCGGGCTCACGGCGCTGGGGCATCGCGTCACCCTCATCGCCGCGAGCGGCACCAAACTCCCCGACGTCACCGTCGTCGAGGTCCCCCCCAAACATTTCAAGACCCAGACCCCGGACGTCACGCCCTTCCTGCCCAGGGACGCGGACGTGGTCAATTTCCATTTCGTCTTCCGCGGCACCCTGCCCCTCCCGTTCGCGCAGACCATTCAGGGCAATCTCCGGGCCGGTCAGGCGGCGCCGCCGCACGCCATCTTCGTCTCCGCCAACCACGCGCGCCGCTCCGGGAGCGAGAGCTTCGTCTACAACGGGCTCGACCCGTCCGAGTTCATCTTCCGCGCCGAGAAGGACGATTACGACCTGTTCCTCGGCCGCCTGCACAGCGTGAAGGGCTACCAGTGGGCGGTGGAGGGCGCCAAGCGCTCGGGACGCCGGCTCCTCCTCGCCGGCGGCTGGCGGCCGAGTTTCACGGGACGGATCCGCTACGTGGGCGAGGTGGGCGGAAGGAAAAAGGCGGAGCTCCTGGCGAGCGCGCGCTGCCTCTGGATGCCGGCGCTCTGGGACGAGCCCTTCGGTCTCACCACCATCGAGGCCCTCTTTTCGGGGACGCCGGTCCTCGCGACCAGACGCGGCGCCTTGCCGGAGGTGGTGACGCCCGAGGTGGGGGCGCTCTGCGACACCCTGGACGAGATGATCGGCGCCGCGAGCACCATCCACACCCGCGACCCGCGCGCCTGCCGCGCCCACGCCGAGCGCTACTTCACGCACCTCGCGATGGCGAAGGAGTACGCCCGGCTGTTCGACGGCCTGCTCGCGACCGGGAGGCTTCCCGCCGGCCGCGCCACGCCCTACACCACGCGGTAGTTCCGGTACTCGAAGAGCCGGTGGCCGGTGGCGCGCTCGATCCAGTCCGACAGGTAGGTGCGCAGGTAGTCGAGCCGGAAGTCGCGCGGACCGATCCGTCCTCGAGCCCGGTGCGCCCGCCCCGCGATCCACTCCCGCGCCGCGCGGGGATGCTCGCCCGTGAAGGGACGCAGCAGCGGCACCCACTCCAGGTCTCCGCGCGCCTGCGCCCGCTCGATGCGGGCCCGGGACTCGGCCCAGGAGTAGATCGCCTTCGCGGCCTCGTGCTTCTGGTGCGTGGCCTCCGCGCTCGTGGCCCAGCCGTAGTGAAACATCACCGCATCGGTGGGACGCGCCGCCACCCGCCGCCGCTCCGGGCCGACGCGGAACCCCTGCGCGTCCCGGTAGCTCCTGACGCCGGCGCCCAGCCGGACGCAGCGCACCTCGCGGCGATACCAGCGGCGCGAGGTGGCGATGGTGTCGAATCCGCCGTAAAAGTGCAGGTAATTGACGAGCAGGCCTTCCACCCGCGCGTCCGCCTCGCACTCGGCCACCGCGCGAGCGATGCTCGCCGCGCCGTCCTGGTGCAGCACTTCATCCGCCTGGATGTAGAGGCCCCAGCGGCCGCGGCACGCGTCGAGCGCGCGCTGGGTTTCGATGGCGAGCACTTCACTCCCGCGCGAGAAATCCCACTCGGTGTCGAGAACCCGGACGCGGGGATCGCCGATTCCGGTGACCAGACCGCGGGTGTCGTCGTCGGAGCGCCCGACGTTGACCACCACTTCGTCGCAGACCTCGAGCAGGGAGCGGATGGCGGGCACGATGGGGTAATCGAGCCGCACCGCGTTCCGCACCAGGGTGAAGCCGGACAGCCCCGCCACCATCGTCAGGTGCGGAATTGCATGTCGTAGAGCCGCCGGTAGAGACCGCCGCCGCCGAGCAGGGTCTGGTGGTCCCCGCGCTCCACGATCCGGCCTTCCTGCAGGACGATGATGGTGTCCGCGTGCTGCACCGTGGCGAGCCGGTGCGCGATGACCAGCACCGTGCGATGCGCCATCAGGCGGTCGATCGCCTCCTGCACCAGGCGCTCCGACTCGGTGTCGAGCGAGCTCGTGGCTTCGTCGAGAATGAGGATCGGCGGATCGCGCAGCAGGGCCCGGGCGATGGCGATCCGCTGGCGCTGGCCGCCGGAGAGCCGCGTCCCCCGCTCGCCCAGGAGGGTGTCGTAGCCCGAAGGGAGCTGGGCGATGAACTCGGAGGCGTTGGCCGCGCGGGCCGCGGCTTCGACCTGCGGCAGACCGAAATCGCTCCGCCCGTAGGCGATGTTGGCGAACACGGTGTCGTTCAGGAGCACCGTCTCCTGGGACACAATGCCCATCAGGCCCCGCAGCGACCGCCGGGTGAACCGGGACAGCGGCACGCCGTCCATCAGGATCTCGCCCTGCGACGGCTCGTAGAAGCGCGGCAAGAGATCCACCAGCGTGGTCTTCCCCGCGCCCGACGGTCCGACGATGGCGACGATCTGGCCGCGGCGTACCTCGAGACTCACGTCGTGCAGAACCGCCGCGTCCCGCCCGTACGCGAACCCCACGTGCTTGTACTCGATCCGCCCCTCAAACCGGGCGTCGGTCTCGCCGGGCCGGTCCCCTTCGTCGGGAGGCAGTTCCAGGATCTCGAAGACGCGGTCCGCGGCGGCGGCGGCGCCGGCCAGTGTGGTCGGGAAATTCGCCACCGACTTGACGGGCGACATCAGGCGCAACGCCACCGCCATGAACGCGATCAGCACCTCCGGCCGCAGCGTGGCGCCGACGCCCAGCGCGAGGTGCGTCCCCACCGAGAAGATCAGCACGATCACGCCGCCCGCGAACACCTCGCTCACCGGGCTGGTGAGGGTGGCGAAGCGCTGGGCCCGCAGCACCCGCTTCCGGTAGCGGTTGGAGAGCGCTTCGAAGCGGCTGGACTCGAAGGCTTCGGCCACGTAGGCCCGCACCAGCTTCACCGACGCCACCATTTCTCCGGCGAGGCTGGTCAGCTCGCCGCGGTCC
>Ga0209178_1000715_pt1 | contig 10034 bp, 8 predicted proteins | sample GAAS200_FD_187521 | JGI IMG/M metagenome (GOLD analysis project Ga0209178, IMG submission 187521) | Agricultural soil microbial communities from Georgia to study Nitrogen management - GA AS200 (SPAdes) (version 2) | ecosystem: Environmental > Terrestrial > Soil > Agricultural land | place: USA... | reverse complement strand
CCGCCAATGGCCACATCGTACCAGGCGCGGGACGCCTGCAATGAGCGACGACCCACCAACTGACCCACCGGCACCAACTGCATATTGTTCAAATTCAACGCATCGGAAGGAGATTCGGACTTGCTGACAGGGCGAAACGTGGTGAGCTGAATCGGCCCGAGGTCAGGAGCCAGTTTATCCAGGAATTCAGCCGTGACGGGACAACGGACGTAGAGTATGCCCTGTTCAGGATGCGACTTGTCTCGCACAGCGGCTTCAACCCACAGCTGGCTCCCCGATTGAACGAGGCCCGGCTTTTCCGGTTCCGTGCGAGGCGCAGTGCCAGGATCCGAAGGCAAATGAATTTCCAATCCGGAAAGGCGCTGACGAGCCGCCGCCACAACGGCGGAGATTCCCGGGTAGCCGAGTATCGATGAATGATCAACCCTCGCGCCTTTCGCCTGCTCGCCTTCAACTGCTTTTTCAAGAGTGTCCGCAATCGAGGTCACATAGGAGATGTGCTCATCCAAGTCGTCGTGAATGAGGTGGGCGCCAAGCTGAAAGAAAAGTAGGTAGCCGGAGAGTCCAATGAATGCGAAGAGCAGGACCACGGGAACGACCGCGATGAACAGGTAAGCGACGATGAGGCGATTCCGCAGGCCCCAGAGCAGCCGCTTTCGAGCCCAGCGCAGAATTCGGACGAGCAGGTAGCCCGCAGCGATCAGGAAAAGTATGAGAAGCCAGCCGCTGAAAGAAGAGACAAAACGATCCAGCGGAGTCAACCAAAATATGATGCGAAAAAGCAGGAAGGCCCCGGACGCTCTGTCGAGGAGTGTCGTTGACCGCCAAAAAGCGCGCAAACGATGAAGATTCACAGGACAATCCAGCTGCGCGGCAGCTTCCGATTCCTTACTGGGTCAAACTTCGCGCACCAAGATTAGACACTATCTGGGGGAGAAAAAATAGACAGGCATGAATCATGCGGCTGGAGTTTTGGTCAAGGGCAATATTCCTGAAGGATAAAATCCGTCCAGCTATTGGCCCCTGTTCGCCCGGGCGGAGTTCGAAAGGCATTTTTTCGCGACGGCCAAGAACTCCTTTGCGCGAAGGACGGGATCGGAAGTTGAGAGTATATCGCTGATGACGGCAACGGAATCGGCACCGGCTTCGTACACACCCGCCGCACGCTCCAGAGTGATTCCGCCTATCGCGACTATGGGTTTGCACGTAAGTTTGCGGGATTCGCGAATAAAATCCAAGCCGACTATGGGATCGAGCCTCTGCTTTGTCGCCGTGGCAAAGACAGGGCCGACAGCGATGTAATCGGCGGAAGTCAGATTCGCGGCGCGAACCTGCTCGAGATTGTGAGTGGAAACCCCGACCCAGACTTCGGGACCGACGATTCGGCGGGCATCATCGGGAGACAAATCCTCATGGCCGACGTGGACACCTCCCGCGCCAACAAGGGAGGCAATGTCCGGGCGGTCATTAACGATGAAACGCGCACCACTCTTGGCGAGACTGGAGGCCAATCGTGCGCAAGCATTGAAGTTGTCTCGCGATAGAAGGTGTTTGGCGCGAAATTGGATTAACTCAACGCCCGAGGCTGACAAAGATTCGGCACACTTCTCCGCAGGCATACGCAACAGGCCATGGTCGAGCACAACATAGAGAGGCGGAAACATCGCGGACAGATCTTATTTTGCCGCCACGGTCTCGTAGCGGTCGAGAAAATGCGTGTCCAATTTTCCTGCAATAAAATCGGGATCCTCCAGGATGCGTTGATGCAGAGGGATTGAAGTCTTGATGCCCTCAACTACAAACTGATCGAGAGCCCGGGACATGCGCGCAATCGCTTCGGCGCGATCATCGCCGAAGGCAATGAGCTTGGCAACGAGGGAATCGTAATAAGGCGGAACGACGCCGTCGGAATACATGGCTGTGTCCACACGAATTCCCGGGCCGCCCGGAACGCGAAACGCAGTAATTCGTCCGGCGGAAGGAGTGAACGTGTCCGGGTCCTCGGCGTTGATTCGACATTCGATCGCATGTCCATGGAAGCGAGGCTTGCCAACGACGCTCTCCAGCTTTTCCCCAGCGGCGAGGCGAATTTGCGCTTTTACCAAATCCACGCCGGAGATCATTTCCGTAACGGGATGTTCTACCTGAATGCGGGCATTTACCTCGATGAAATAGAGTTCGCCGCTCGATTCGTCGCGGAGGAATTCCACCGTTCCGGCGCTGGAATAGCCGACTTTCGCGAGTGCTCTGGCAACTCGTTCGCCCATCTGGTCACGCGTTCTGGCGTCGAGGGCCGGCGACGGCGACTCTTCTATAATTTTCTGGTGCCGGCGCTGAATCGAGCACTCGCGTTCGCGAAGATGGATGACATTGCCGTGCTTGTCGCCAATTATCTGGAATTCGATGTGGCGCGGACGCTCAATCAGTTTTTCAAGGTATACATTCGGGCTGCCGAAGGCCTGCTGAGATTCCGTGCGGGCGGTCTGGAATGCTGCCGTCAGGTCTTCCTTGCGGCGGACGATGCGCATGCCACGGCCCCCGCCGCCTTCGGCCGCCTTGATGAGAACGGGATAGCCAATGTCGCCTGCGATTTTCAAGGCAGCGGCTTCGTCGGGGACAACTTCGGGACTTCCCGGGATAATCGGCAGGCCAGCGGCAGCCATCTCGCGGCGAGCGCGATCTTTTTCGCCCATGATGCGTATGACTTCAGGATTGGGGCCGATAAACGTGATGTGGGAAGCGTCACAAACTTCGGCGAAATTAGCATTTTCCGAAAGGAAGCCGTAGCCGGGGTGGATGGCGTCAACATTGGTGATCTCCGCAGCGCTGATGACGTGAGGAATGTTCAGATAGCTCTCGGAGGACCGGGGAGGGCCGATGCATACAGCTTCATCGGCAAAGCGCACATGCAGAGAATTCCGGTCAGCTTCCGAGTACACCGCGACCGTCTGAATCCCCATTTCCTTGCAGGCGCAGAGCACCCGCAGGGCGATTTCACCGCGGTTCGCTATCAGGATTTTCCGGAACATTTCCGCAGAGGCTGATTCCCAAGGCGCGACTATTGTTTCCGTTTCGGGTGAATCGCAAAGAGAGGCTCGCCGTACTCAACCGGCTGGCCATTTTCCACGAAAATCCGCATGACCTCTCCCGCCACATCCGCTTCTATTTCGTTCATCAGCTTCATAGCCTCAATTATGCAGAGGACTTGCCCTGATGCGACCTGATCGCCAATCCGGACGAAGGCGTCCGCACCGGGACTTGGAGAGGCATAAAACGTGCCCACGATCGGAGATTTGATCACATGCAGATTCGCGGGGATGGGCTCGGATGCCGCGGGAGCTTCGCCTGGAGGGGAGGCAGGTTCAGGAGCATGGGTCGCGGCGGGGTGGGCGACGACGATTTCAGGCGCCGGAGGCACCGTCCGAAACACCGCTGGGGTATGGGCACCGGCCTTGCGAAGCCGAACATGAAAAGTCCCGTTGCCGTACTCGAATTCTTCCAGGCCGTTCTGTTCCATGAATTCGAGAATCCGCGAAACCTCGCCGAGGTCGGGACCGGATGCGTGGCTTGCAGGCGCGGCCTTTTTTTTATTTCGCGTTTTCATCCGATTTCGATGAGCTCCCGCAGCGCGTCCGTGATGAATTCAGCCCCGGATGGCGTCATGAGGGCATCGTCCTCTATGCGAATTCCTCCCTGCCCTTCAAAGTAAACGCCCGGCTCGACAGTGACAATCATGTCCTTGCGCAGGATGGTTTTTTCCCCTCGTCCTAGGCGCGGCGATTCATGGACTTCGAGTCCGAGACCGTGCCCAGTGCTGTGAATAAATTTCTTGGCCAGTCCTTCACGCCGTAGCACTGACCGTGCCGCCGAATCAACCGATTCGGCGTTCACTCCGGGATGCAAGGCGCTTCGCGCGGCCTCTTGCGCTTCCTGGACGGCTTTATACCAGCGTTTTACCTCGGTTGGAGCCTTTCCAACATATACCGTGCGAGTCAAGTCGCTGGAATAACCGCGGAGTATAGCACCGAGGTCGAACACGACCAACTCGTTTTTCCCTATAAGCTTGCAGCTTGCCCGGGCATGGGGCCAGGCGCTGCGTTCTCCCGAAGCCACAATAGTATCGAAGGACGGACCTTCAGCACCCATCTTGCGCATGCGGTATTCGATCTCCGCAGCCAGGTCCGTTTCGCGGACGCCCGGCTTGACCAGTGGCAATGTATCCCGCCATGCCGAGCAGGCAATGTTAGCGGCTTCGCGCATTGTGGCGATCTCAGAGGCATCCTTGAGCATTCGCAATGACTCGACTTGGCCGTCCCAGGCAATCCATCTGACCTTCTTTGGAGAAGCCTTCGCGAGGGAATCGCGCTGGCTTACAGTGATCTTTGAAGCTTCGAATCCGACCCGGCATAGCTCCCGACGCGGCAAGCTGGAACTAAGGGCATCGAGCGCCGAACCCTGCACAATTTGTATCCGGCATCCTTGCGATTCAAGGTTTGCCTGAATCGTGTACCTGGGATCGGTGAACAGAGTGACGTCCGATGGTGAAATAAGTAAAGCAGCATTGCTGCCTGAAAACCCGGTCAAGTAAAGGATGTTGGGGAGATGGGAGACGAGGCAGGCGTCGATATGTTTCGCCGCCATCGCTCCCCTGAAACGAAAGAGGCGAGCAGCCCTCTCTGGGCCACTCGCCTCAGCCAAATGTTTCTCAGAACTCCGAATTGTTGTCCCCCGCTTCCGAAGCTACAACGGAAGAATACGGGGAGTGATGAAGAAGAGCAACTCCTGAGATGTGGTAGATACAGTCGTGTGCCGGAACAAACGACCGATAATGGGGAGGCTGCCAACGTAGGGAACCTCGGAAACCGACGTCTGTTGGTTGCTGACGATGATTCCCCCCATCATGACTGTCTGGCCGTCGTTCACGGTGACCTGCGTATCTTCACTCTGGGTATCGAGGGCCGGAATGCCATTGACTCGGGGGATCGCCGGGTCAATGGCCGTATTCTCGACGTGAATGTTCATGAAAATCGTGCCGTCCGCTGTGATTTGCGGGGTCACTTTCATCATCAACGCCGCATCGATAAACTGAACGGAGATAGTGTTATTGACCACAGTCTGTATTGGAATTTTCACGCCCTGTTCTACCGAAGACGCCAAGTTATTCTGTGCCACCAGCTTTGGTTTCGATAGCAATTTGCCAACGCCCTTCGCTTCCGCCGCACTAATCAGGTAGTCCAAGGCGAAGTTAGCCGAGGAGTACATGTAGGAGATGCCGCTGGTCGCAACCGTGGCTCCGAGATTTGATGCCAAAGGCATGATTGCCCCGCCCCCACCGCCGCCACTAATGATCAGTGGCGGGACAGGCAATCCTGCGCCGCGACCGACGGGGCTAGGCCCGACGTTCGGATCCCCGCCAACGATGTTATTGCGGCTGGTGCTAGCGCCCGCGAAGGCGAATTGAGTGCCTATCTCGCGCGAAAAATTGCGGTTTGCGGCAACGACACGTGCCTCAATTTCCACCTGCTGAGAACGGCGATCGAGTTCGTTGATCAAATTCTCGATAGCCGGAAGCGACGAAGGGATGTCGCTGATGATCAGAGTATTCGTCCTTGTGTCGGCAAGAACGTCCCCGCGCGAAGACAGGAATTTTTTGACCGTATCGACCATTTCGCCAGCTTTGGCATAGCTCAGAACTCGAGTCGTGGTAACGAGGTCCGCCGCATCGACCTGGGCCTTTGCAAGATCCCTCTCCTCATCAGCCTCTCTCTTCATGGTTGCTTTTGTGGCGATTCGAATGACGTTACCGTCCACCTGTTTATCTAAGTCGAAGTTCTTGAGGACGATGTCCAGAGCCTGGTCCCACGGCACGTTGTCCAATACGATTGTGAGCCTTCCTTTGACGTCCGGGTCCACGACCACATTCAATCCGCTCAATTCATGAATGAGGCGGAAGAAATCGAGAACATCCAGGTCCTTGAAGTTAAGAGAAGTCGGAGCACCAGTGTATTTCGAAGCCGGCGTTCCTGCGACCGACTGCTGCGTGATTACCGCCGTGGGCAAATTCGCGGAGGGCGCAGGGTTGACCGCAGCCGGCACCAATGCAGGAGATGTCTGCGCTGGTGCTGCCGGAGCAGTCACTATCGGCTGAACTGGCGGCTGCTGTACAACCGGCGGTTGAGCCGGTGGATCAGTTGCCGCGGCTGGAACTGGTTGTGCCGGTGGAACCGTCGCTGCAGATGCCGGAACCGTCCCAGTTGAAATCTGTGCGGTTGAGGACTGCTGTGGATCGGTAGTCGACTGGGTTGAGGAGGCAGAAGACTGACGTGCGTTATCTCCTACAACCGAAGCATCTGAGGTCGCCGGCGCAGATGCAGCCGTGGAAGCCTGTGCATTTGAAACCGCCGCCGGGGCAGGCGAAGAGCTAGATGATCCAGCCTGAAATTCGACAGCGATGCCGCCATCCACAGACTTCACGGAATATGGCGCAGTTTGAGAGAGATCGATGACAACTCGGGCAATGGCAGGTGAAAACTGGCCGGCGCGAACATCGCGAATGGGTTCGATAGAGCTAACAGTGCGATGCCGAGCGGCAATCCGCGCCGAATCAAAGTCCAGAACAAGCCTGTCTGGATTGCTCAAACGGAGATCATGAGGCTTGGAAAGACCACTCCCGAGAACCAGCACTTCAGGCGTGTCGCCATTTCGAGAAACCGAGATTTGGTGAATCGCAGGTGCGGATGCGCCGACTGCGATTGGTGCGCTTGAATGCAGTGCCGCATTCACAAGGTGGGGCGTCGCTGGCGAAGAAGCATCCGCGCTCATCACATCTTTCTTGGACACAACGATCACAATTTCTTCGGGTCCCTGGCGCAGGACATTAGGGGTAGCTCCCTCTCCCACGAGAATCTCCAACTGAGACTCCGAACGATTCCCATTTTCATACCGCTCCAGGCGATAGCTGCGAACCAAATTAGTTCCCAGCACTTGCGCGGCGTCTGTGGTATTCGCAGCAACGCCGGTCAAATTGAAGATGTAAAGGTCCGGGCTGGGATGATGCATAGTGTATTCAAAGGGCCCGCTGGCCTTCGCATCGAGGCGCACTACTCCCTTGCCAACCGCAGAGGTGATTCGGACCGACGGTCCGGTATCCGCGCGGAGCGCGCTAGTCGTCATTAGAAGACTCGCCGCCAAGAGGCAGGCGAAGCCAAACGGCCGCCAAATCTTGCTCATTGCTCTTCTCCTGCGATCGGGTATAGGCGTTTGACAATTTCACGCTGCACGGGCCTGCCAAACGCGTCCTTGTTGACTTGCTGAAACGTAATCTTGTCCATGTCGATCGAACCAACCACGCCGTCAAAGATGTGGTCTCCCTCGTGGAGGAAGTAAACGCGGTCCTGCGGATTGGCGACGACAGCAATCATTCCTTCAGGCCCCTTGACCAAGCCCTGCAGTCGCAGAGTGCCAACCTGAAGCCCCGCTATTCCCGGGGGCAAGTTCAAATGTTCGCCAGCGTCTCCGGTCCGGACGAGAGCCGCGAAAGGATCACGAAGATGGGCGACAGGAGCTTCTTTGACCGGAGTATTCACTGAATTCGCATCGGAATGTGCAGGCGCAACAGGTGCGGCCTTTTTCTCCACGGCCTTTCTTGTTCGGGGCAATTTCCCAACGGCCTTCTTCACGTTCTTCTGAGCCTGTAGTGCGGTCTGTGCCTGCGCCGCACTCGCTCCCGGGACGCACCACGCCGCCAAGGCAACCAGCGCCGCGCATTTTGTGAAAGAATTCATACGAGCCATGTTCCCCCGCCCCAATCCATATCTTTAATGCTTCACAGGCGTTGCTGCCGAAGTCTGGGCATTTGCCGCAGTCTCATCCGCAGACTCCGTAAAATAAGTGGTAATTGAAAAACTTCCGGTGACAGTCGTTCCTGGTGACATTCGGAAAGTACTGCCACCACCCGCTGTATCCTTGACCTCTTCCATTTTGACGTCTCCCACATTGATGATCCTGGAGAGACGAGCAAGCCGTGCGAAAAAGTCCATGACCGAGAAATACGGCCCATCAGCGGTTACCGTGACCGGCATTTCGTAGTGATATTGCTTTGCCACGACGGGAAGAGTGGCGATCTTCCGGATGGATACGCCCGCTCCGGACGCCGCACCCTGAACCATGATGATGAACTGGTCGATTTCCTTGTTTTCGGGGACGATTGCCTGCAAAGTGGCAAGCTGTTTCTGCAGAGCTTCCATTTCCCCTTGCAATTCGACGCGCCGCTGCTGGTAGACCTGAAGCGTCTGAACTTCCTTCTTGAGCGGCTCCAGTTGCGCGTTCGCATCGTCCACAGCAACTCGCTCAGTGCGGACAGGCGAGAGTGGTAGGTACAAACCCGCCAGGACCAGAATAATAGCGAGGCCCAGAAACGCGAGGGCTTGTATCGGCCACGACATTTCACGAAACGGCGTCGCCATTGGATCCCCCTAACTCTTTCCCGACCGCGCCGGAGCCGGCGCCGGCGAAGGACTGCCGGCAGGAGGCTTGGGTTGGGCGACATCCGCGGTCATATTGAAACCGAAAGTTTGCGCGCCTTTGACAATGTCATTCTCAGTGGCGTCTTTAATCTCGATCTTGTCGAAATAGCCGGAGCGCTTCAGCTGCGTGATAAAGTTTGCAATTGAATTGATGGAAGCAGCTTCGCCGGCAATCGTCAGCGAATTTCCCTTGCGTTCTAAAGAAGTGAGCCACAGCTCATCGGTTCGGCTGACTGTGTTGGCCACCATCTGCAACAGTTGCTGACCACCGGACCGGCTGGCCTGCAAGCCCTCGATAACATCAATTCGCTGCTGCAATACCGTCTTGTCCTGCTCGAACTTCAAGACTTCGGCCTTCACTTCCTGGAGCCGAGTTCTTTCCGCCTTCTGGATAGTGATCTGCTGTTCTATAGAGGTCAGTTCGCGCGACTTCTGCTGATAGATGACAAACAGCACAATCGCAGCGAGCGCAAACGCTGCAAGAAATAAGATTCCGCGCAAAGAAGATTCGAGCGGAATGGATGGTCCAACCGCCTTGGGGCGTTCCTGTCCGAGAAGGTTAATTCGAATCATAGGGCGTCAAAGCTCCTCAGCGCCAATCCGACGGCAATGGCGAGCCGCGGCGCCATCTCACGGAGGCGGTCTTCGTCATGCTTACTGGGATTGACGGCAACCTTGCGGAACGGATACAGCTCTTCCACAGGCATGCCGAATTCTTCGCGAAGCAAGTCGAGCAGGCCGGGCACCCGGGCAGTCCCACCGGCCACGACGATGCGGCGAATGTTTTCACCGCTGGCCGTGGCGCGGAAGAAGTCGAAAGTCTTCTGAATTTCAAGTATCAGAATGTCGGAGACTGAACGCAGGATGGATGTCCGCTGCTCCTCCGTAACACCGGGATGAGTGCCGCCCATCTTCAGGCGTTCCGCGTCCTCGAAATTAAGGTCCAGTTCCTTTTGAAGGGCGTCTGTGTACTGATTGCCGCCAACGGACACGTCGCGGGTGAACAGCGGCGTCCATCCGCGAATGATGTTGATGTTCATCACACTCGCGCCAATGTTCAAAAGCGCGACGACCTGAGCAGGATCCGGGTCGTAATTCACTTCAAAACAGTTCTCCAGGGCGAACGCATCGATATCGACCACAACTGGCGACTTCCCTGCTTGTGCGAGAACGTTTGTGTGATTGAGAATCTTGTCCTTCTTTGCGGCGACAAGGAGGACATCCATCTGAGATTCCGTGGTCTCAAGAAGTTGATGGCTGAGATTGACGTCAGCGATGTCGAAAGGAATGTGCTGGCTGGCTTCCGCCTGGATGCGATCGAATAGCTCGTCTTCGGTCATGATAGGCATGGACACCCGCTTGACTATCACCGAATGTCCAGAGACGGAAGTCGCAACGTCTCTTGTCTTGATTTTTTGTGAGTCGAAGATTGCGCTGATTCTTTCCGCAACGGCGGGGGCGTCCATGATGGCGCCATCGACGACGGTGTCCGGGGCCAAGGGTTCAAGG
>Ga0209178_1000714_pt1 | contig 10039 bp, 14 predicted proteins | sample GAAS200_FD_187521 | JGI IMG/M metagenome (GOLD analysis project Ga0209178, IMG submission 187521) | Agricultural soil microbial communities from Georgia to study Nitrogen management - GA AS200 (SPAdes) (version 2) | ecosystem: Environmental > Terrestrial > Soil > Agricultural land | place: USA... | reverse complement strand
TATATTTACCCACTTTTCTTTCTGTTTCCACTACCTTCAATACACCGGGAACTTTCATTGCATCGCTTGCATCAAAACTTTTTAATGTTCCTCCAATTACCGGGCATCGTTGCACAGATGCATACAACATTCCGGGAACTGTTGCATCAATACCAAATGCTGCCGTGCCTCCCGTTTTCATGGGTACATCAGGCCTCGGAACTGATTTTCCCAATATCTTAAAATCTTTCGGATCTTTTAATTTTGGATCTTTCGGTACATCCAGTTTTGATGCATCTTCTACAAGATCGCCGTAGGTCAAACTTTTATCAGAAGGTTTATTAAAAACTTTTCCATTCTCGGCATAGCAATCCGAAACATTCACACCCCACTTTGCAGCAGCCGCAGAAATAAACATCGCTTTTGCAGAAGCGCCTATTTTTCTTAAATCGTTATAGCTACCTCTTACAGAAGAACTGCCACCTGCATGTTGGCCGGGGCCTAATGCTTTTTCCCCATTTGAATTCAAAATTTTTACCTGGTCAAGCGACACTTCAAACTCTTCTGCAATCAAAGCAGGGATAGATTGAAAAGTGCCTTGTCCTAATTCTGGTTTTATATTATATATGGTTATGTTATTATCACTATCTACTAAAATATACGGTGTAAAATTTTTTGCACCTACTAAAGTTTTTTTTGTAACACACCCTTCCAGTAAAGAAATGCCAAACCATAAACCAATGGTTGTTCCACCGGAAGTTTTAATAAAATTGCGTCTTGAAATTGCTGTCATTTTTTTAATCTTTAAATGATTCAATTAAAGAAAAAATAAATACCTTCTCAGGTGTTTCAACATCATCCTTTGGTAGCTGCCATCTTTGCCGCAGCATGTATTGCTTTCCTGATGCGCGGATAGGTTCCGCAGCGACAAATGTTTCCCGACATGTAAGTATCAATATCTTTATCACTCGGATTCGGATTAGATGCTAACAATGCAACTGCTGACATAATTTGTCCCGACTGGCAATAACCGCACTGGGGCACTTGTTCTTCTATCCATGCTTTTTGAATTACATGATCAAGATTTTGTGAAATGCCTTCAATGGTAGTAATCTTTTGCCCGGGTTTCAATATGCTCAATGCAACCTGGCATGATCGTGTGGGGTTACCATCCAAATGAATGGTGCATGCTCCGCACAATGCCATGCCACAACCAAACTTTGTGCCTTTCAATCCAACTAAATCGCGAATAGCCCAAAGCAACGGCATATCCGGTTCTGCATCTATAGTGTATGATTTTTCGTTTACGGTGAGATTAAATGTAGCCATATACAAAAGTTTTAAAACGACACTTAATGAAATTGGAGTATGAAGTTACAACAATACTTTTTTTATTTTGTTTTAAAATAAAATTGATAATGTTTTGCTTTAAAGGCTCACCCCCTCCCGATAGCCATAGGGACTCCCCTCGGGAGAAGGGGAAAGAACCCGATCCGGTAAAGGGCTTTAACTGATTTTAATATTTTTAATCGGTCAACAAATTTTTTTTGAATCGTTGTATTGCTTATGGATTTTTTTATATTTAAGAAAATAATACTTTATATATAAATGAATAAAAGGGTTTCTTAATACATCAATTGTAGAACAAAGTCAACATGGCCTGAATGTATATTATTGTAATACAATAGTAAATTACTGGTATAATTTATGTGGGTTTTTAAGAAATCTTTCAAACCAAAATTTTTACTTAAGAACCTAATTGATAGCTTTGGATAAATCCAGGATAATTACCTACGGCTTAATTGCAGTATTGCTTATATGTAGTGTGGTGCTGCTAGTACTAATAATGAGTTAATGAAGTTTTAGCAGATGCAATTCGTTTTATTTCCTTAGCAGCAAGCCAGCCGCTTGTCCATGCATGTTGAAAATTATAGCCCCCGGTAACACCATCTACATCCATTATTTCACCTGCGAAAAAAAGATTCGGTACAATTTTACTTTGCATCGTAGCAGCATTTATTTCATTAAGATTTATGCCACCTGCTGTAACAAATTCTTCTTTAAAAGTTGTTTTACCTTTCACGCCAAATTGTTGAGCGCATAATTGTTTGGCCAGTTTATTTTGTTGCTTCGAAGAAATATCCGCCCATCGCAGATCATCAGGTATTCCGCAAATTTTTAAATGATATTCCCAAAAACGATGTGGAAGCAGAAAGGAATTTTTACTCATCATTTTTCTGGAAGCATTATCAATCTTTATTTCTTTTAGCTTTTCAATGATAGATGTTTCGTTATAACTACTCAGCCAGTTTATGGTTATTAAAAAATTATAGTGCATGCCCGCTAATTCTTTAGCAGCAAAAGAAGACAATGTGAGAATGGCCGGGCCGCTCAGTCCCCAGTGGGTGATTAATACAGAACCCTGCTGCGAAAATTTAGTACCATTAATTTTTACCATAACATCATTAACAGATATGCCCATCAGTTGTGTGATATTATCTTCCGGAATGTTGAAAGTAAATAACGATGGAACAGGTTTTTGAAAATTATGCCCGAGACTTTGCAACCATTCGTATTGATGTTCTTTGGCAAATCCACCAGAGGCAATGCAAAGTAAATCACTCCTCAACATTGACCCATTTGATAGACGGATTATAAATTCTTTATCTTCATCAATCCTTACTCTTTCAACTGATGAGTTCATCAAAATTTCAACATGATTTTTATTTGCCTCCTGCATTAAACAATTAATGATAGTGCCCGAAGAATCCGTAACAGGAAACATTCTGCCGTCTGCTTCTGTTTTTAACTGCACACCCCTTTCGGCAAACCAATGAATGGTATCATCGGTAAAAAAATGATGAAAAGATTCTTTTAAAAATTTTCCCCCGCGCGGATAATGCTTAATCATTTCTGCAATGCTAAGACATGCATGAGTGACATTGCAACGCCCGCCACCGCTTACTTTTACTTTACTTAAAACTTTATTGGTCTTTTCAAGAATAGTAACCGCCAACCCTTGTTGAGCGGCATTAATAGCGCAAAAGAAACCCGCCGCACCGCCGCCGATTACAATGAGGTTTTTATTTTGCATGGCGTTGCAACAATAAAATAATTGGAATTAATTACAATATATTTTTTTGAAAACAAATCTGATACATTAATAGTAATCGGAACACAGGTTTTCATTCGCTTTTTCTGCTGCTTCTATTTTATCGAAAGAAGAAAGTATATCTGCTTTCTCTTTTCTTACGCAAACGGTATGTTCGTAATGTGCAGCAGGTTTACCATCTTTAGTACGAATCGTCCAGCCATCCCTGTCGCTAAACACATTTCGTTTTCCCAAATTGATCATCGGCTCTATTGCAATGATGAGGCCTTCCTGCAACTTTACCCCGCTTCCTCTTTTACCATAATTAGGCACTTGCGGATCTTCATGAAGATTGCGGCCCAGCCCATGTCCTACCAGTTCGCGTACTATACCATAACCATTCAAATATTCGGTATGCTGCTGCACTGCAAAAGAAATGTCGCCTACTCTGTTTCCTGCTACTGCTTTTTCAATTCCTTTGTATAAAGATTCTTTTGTAATGCGCAATAGTTTTTTCACCTCATCGCTTATTGGGTTCAATGCAAGCGTATATGCACTGTCGCCATGAAACCCGTTTTTATAAACTCCAACATCTATTGATACCACATCGCCTTCCTGTAAAGGCTCATTGGAAGGGAACCCATGTACTACTGCATCGTTTACTGAAATGCAACATGCAAACGGGAACCCGCGATAATTTTTGAATGATGGCGTTGCATGATTGTCGCGGATAAATTGTTCAGCAAGATTATTCAAATACATAGTAGAAACTCCTGGCCTGATAACTTTTGCTATCTCAGCCATGGCTGCATTTACCAGTAAGCAGCTTTCTCTTACCAGTTCTGTTTCTTCTTTCGTTTTGTAAATAATCATAGTATTGAAAAAACCCTGACATGGAGGTCAGGGTGCTATTAAAACTTAAAATCTAAAACTAAATGTTTCCTGTTACACCCGGCGCTACGGATTGCCGCCCCTGTATGCGACCGCTGCTCATCAGCCCGTCATATTGCCGCATGAGCAATTGTGTTTCTATTTGCTGAAGCGTATCCAAAACTACTGCTACCATAATTAATAATGATGTGCCTCCATAAAAAGCAGCGAAGCCCTGCGTAACACCAAGCATTTGTGCAATGCCCGGCAAAATACCCACCACAGCAAGTAACACAGCACCAGGTAAGGTTATCCGGTCCATAATAGTACCGATATAATCCGTAGTGGGCTGCCCGGGTTTTACACCGGGAATAAATCCATTGCTTCTTTTTAAATCATCCGATATCTGCCGCGGATTAAATATTAAGGCAGTATATAAAAAAGTAAATGCAATCACCATTATTGAATACACAATGTTGTAAACAATATTAGTGGGTGAAGTAAAATATTGTGTCCATGATGTACCGGAAGTTTGAAACCCGGAAAAGATTGTTGGTAAAAACATGATTGCTTGCGCAAAGATGATGGGCATTACACCTGCTGCATTTACCTTTAATGGTAAAAATTGTCTTGCTCCTCCAAACTGCCTGTTGCCCACTATTTGCTTTGCATAATTTACCGGCACTTTTCTTACACCTTGTACCAACACTATTAACCCAAGTATGACTGCAATGAATGCAGCTATTTCCACCAGAAATATTAACAAGCCACCACCACCGCGTGTTTGCTTTGCCGTAAACTCCTGCACAAAGTTTTGAGGAAGCCTTGATAAAATGCCTATCATAATGATAATGGATGTTCCATTACCCAAACCTTTATCCGTTATTTTTTCACCAAGCCACATTACAAACAAAGTACCTGATGTAAGCAGGATAACAGTAGAAACCCAGAAGTATGGCTGGAAAGCAGGAAGCAAAGCACCACCACTGGTACCTTTTAAAAATCCAATATATGCAGCACCCTGAAACGCAGTAACAATAACGGTTAAATAACGTGTCCATTGATTGATCTTCTTTTGACCGCTTTCACCTTCCTTTTGTATTTTGGAAATCTGCGGAACCAATACCGTCATCAACTGCATAAAGATGGATGCAGAAATATAAGGCATAATTCCCAAAGCAAAGATGGATGCTTTTGCAAAACCGCCTCCCACAAATGAGTTCAGCAATCCAAGCATACCGCTTTGCGAACTGGCCGCAAGGCTAGTCAGTTGTTTTGGATCAAGGCCCGGCAGAACAATAAAGTTACCTACTCTAAATACGAGAAGAAGTAACAGCGTATAGAGAATTTTCTTTCTCAGTTCTTCTATCGTCCAGATGTTTTTTAATGTTGTGATAAACTTCTTCACGGATGTATCGGGATTTAGTTATCTGCCATTTGATTCAAAAGACAAATATCAATTAATTATTTTATTATTTCTATTGTACCTCCGGCCGACTCAATTGCAGATTTTGCTTTTTCACTAACTGCATTCACTTTAAAATTCAATTTGGTTTTTAAATCACCAGTGCCAAGAATCTTTACACGGTCTGTACGGCCAACAAGATTATTGATGTATAAATTTTCAAGACTGAATTCTTTAATATCATGTTTTTCTACCAACTGGTCTATCTGCCCCAGGTTGAAAACTTTATATTCAATACGTCTGATGTTTTTGAAGCCTCTCTTTGGAAGCCTGCGCTGGATTGGCATCTGGCCGCCTTCGTGCGCCATTTTTATTTTGTAACCGGCGCGGCTTTGTCCTCCTTTATTACCTTTGGTGGAGGTGCCACCTTTGCCGGAAGCTTCGCCACGGCCCAATCTTTTTTCTTTGTGCGTAGCGCCTTTTGCAGGTTGTAAATTGTGTAATTGCATTGTACTTTTTTTTGAACTTAACGCTCCGTGTACGGGGAGCTCGCATTATAAAATTTATTTAACTACTTCTTCCACTTTTATCAAATGACTTACTTTTTTTACCATTCCCAATACTTGCGGCGTTGCTTCCACTTCTTTGCTTGCATGCAATTTAGAAAGTCCGAGCGCTCTTAAAGTAAGTTTTTGACGCTCGGGCCGGTCAATGCCGCTTTTTATTTGAGTAATCTTAATCTTTTTCATACCCCTGTCCCCTAAAAGGGGAATTTTATTATTAATTAAATTATTTAAAACTCTATTTTTTCTTTAATTCTTTTTGAAAGTAAAAGAGTTTAACCATTAAATACTTTTTTCAACGAAATGTTTCTTGTTTTTGCAACCTCCACCGGTTCGCGCAAGGTTGCCAATGCTTTTACGGTAGCTTTTACCACATTGTGCGGATTAGCCGAACCGAGCGATTTTGCCAACACGTCGGTAACACCCGCGCTTTCCAGCACTGCACGCATACTGCCTCCTGCAATAACACCGGTACCATGCGCTGCAGGTTTTATTAAAATTTTTGCAGCACCTTCTTTGCTCCATTGCTCATGTGGAATGGTACCATGCATGATGGGCACTTTTATTAAATTCTTTTTTGCATCATCTATTCCTTTCAAAATTGCTTCCTGCACTTCTTTGGCCTTTCCTAAGCCGTGACCAACTACTCCATTTTCATTTCCTACCACCACCAATGCAGAAAAACTAAATGCACGGCCGCCTTTAGTTGTTTTTACCACGCGGTTTATTGACACTACTTTTTCTTTTAGCTCAAGCTCGCCGCCTTTTACTTTTTGTGTATTCGGTTTCAATATTGATAAATTTTTACAGCTTAATTTTTATTATTAAAATTCAAGGCCACCCTCTCTTGCGCCGTCTGCCACTGCTTTTACACGGCCATGATATAAATAACCACCACGGTCAAAAACAATTTTTTTAATTCCCAATCCGGTAGATTTTTTTGCAATGGATGAACCCACCAGTTTGCTTTTTTCTACCTTGTTTGTTTTTTGCGCAGCAATATCAGCTTCGCGTGAAGATGCTGATGCGATGGTTACTCCATTTACATCATCAATTAACTGCACATAAATATCGCGGTTGCTTCTGAACACACTCAATCGTGGTTTTTGAGCAGTCCCGTTTATTTTTTTACGGATACGATACCTGATTTTTTGTCTTGCATTTATTTTCGAACTCATGATAGTATTTTTTATTTCCTGTGTAATCCATGCTGCTGGTCTGCAGGAAAATATTATTTATTATTTAGCACCGGCTGCTTTACCCGCTTTTCTACGCAATACTTCGCCTTCAAACTTTACACCTTTTCCTTTGTAAGGTTCAGGTTTGCGCAGGCTGCGAAGTTTTGCAGCTACCTGGCCAAGCAATTGCTTATCGGCACTCTGCAAGGTGATGATCGGGTTCTTTCCTTTTTCCTGCACGGTGGTTACTTTCAATTCTTTTGGAACTTCAAATACGATATTATGAGAAAATCCCAAAGACAAATCCAAAAGATTTCCCTGGTTGGTGGCTTTGAAACCAACCCCTACCAATTCCATGTTTTTAGAATAACCTTCCGTAACACCACGAACCATATTATTTACCAAAGCGCGATACAAACCATGAAGCGCCCGGTGGCGAATCTGATCGGTAGGACGAGAAAAATGAACTTTATCATCTTTCACTTCTACTTTAATGTCGCGATCAATTGCCTGTTTTAATTCTCCTTTGGGTCCTTTTACGGTAATTACATTATCATTGCCCACAGTTACTGTTGCTCCTTTTGTAATCACCACAGGGTTTTTTCCAATTCTTGACATAGCCGGTTTTTTATGTTGTTATTACTCTGGCAGTGTTCAGCCACGACTAAGGCTTAATTATCTTACCAAAATTTTTTTTAATAAATATTACACAATATTTCTCCGCCCACATTTTGTTGTTTTGCTTCTTTATCCGTCATCACGCCTTTAGAAGTGGAAACGATAGAAATTCCCAATCCATTTTTTACCCGTCTGAACTCTGCGGGTTTTGAATAGGTACGCAAGCCGGGTCGACTCACTCTTTCCAAACTGCTAATGGCAGGCAACTTTGTTTGTGGGTCGTACTTCAAAGCAATTTTGATAATGCCTTGTTTGGTATCATCTTCAAATTTATATTTCAAAATATATCCTTTATCGTATAAAATTTCGGTGATACGTTTTTTTAAATTACTTGCGGGAATCTCCACAATACGGTGATTAGCCATTTGTGCATTCCTGATTCTTGTTAAGTAATCTGCTATCGGATCCGTTACCATTGTTTATTTATATGTTTAACTTTTTAAAAGTTGATGTTATACTTATTACCAGCTTGCTTTTCTTACTCCCGGTATTTTCCCCTGCAGTGCCATGTCGCGGAATATGTTCCTGGAAATACCAAAATGCCTGATATATCCCCGTGGACGGCCTGTAAGCTGGCACCGGTTTTTCAAACGAACCGGCGAAGCATTTCTCGGAAGCAGGTCAAGAGATTTATAATCTCCTGCAGCTTTTAATGCTTTCCTTTTTTCGGCATAATGCGCCACCAGTCTTTCGCGCTTTCTCTGCCTTGCTTTTACTGACTCTTTAGCCATAATTTATTTTTATTTAAATTTCGTTTACGCGTTACCGTTAGTAAATTATTTCTTCACATTTCTGAAAGGCATTCCCAATTCTTTCAGCAATTCAAAAGCTTCTTCGTTGGTATTAGCCGTTGTTACAAAAGTGATATCCAATCCGGTAATTTTATTTACTTTATCAATATCAATTTCGGGGAAAATGATTTGTTCGGTAACACCGAGTGTGTAATTGCCGCGGCCATCAAACGATTTATCACTGATTCCTTTAAAGTCGCGTACCCGTGGCAATGCAACCGATACCAACCTATCCAGAAATTCATACATATTCACACCACGCAACGTTACTTTTGCCCCGATAGGAATGTTTTTACGAAGCTTAAAGTTGGATATATCCTTTTTTGACATGGTGGAAACGGCCTTCTGGCCTGAAATTGCTGATAATTCATCAATAGTAATATCCACCAGTTTCTTATCGGCTACGGCACCATTAACGCCACGATTGAGGCAAACCTTTGTAAGGCGCGGCGCCTGCATGATAGTTTTATATCCAAACTTTTTCATTAAGGCGGGTACAACATCTTTCTTGTACTTTTCTGCAAGCCTTGGAGTATATTTTACAGTGCTCATTATTTAATTACCTCCCCTGATTTTTTTGCTGTTCTTATTAATTTACCGTCTTTATCTCTCGAACGATTAATCCTGGAATGTGTATGTGATTTAGCATCCCAAAGCATTACATTTGAAATTGCGATTGGCGCTTCCACTTTCATGATGCCGCCTTTTGTATTCTTTGCGGAAGGCTTTGTATGTTTTGTTACAAAATTTACTCCTTCTACCAATACACGATTTTCATCGGTAATAACACGAAGAACCTTGCGTGGTTTTTTTAAATCTTTATCCTCGCCGGTAATTACCACTACCGAATCGCCTTTCTTTATACTGAACTTTGGTTTAAATCTTGTTTTCATTCCTGACAATTATTTTGTCTTTAATTATTTTAGTCAACAGCACCCGTTTTTTTGGGGGTGCAAAGATACTTATAATACTTCAGGGGCAAGTGAAATTATCTTCATGTACCCTTTGTCTCTCAGTTCGCGGGCTACAGGCCCGAATATACGGGTGCCCCGTGGCTCATCGGCTGCATTAAGCAATACGACTGCATTATCATCGAAGCGAATGTAAGAGCCATCCTTGCGACGCAATTTGTTTTTTGTGCGAACAATTACCGCTTTGCTTACAGTCCCTTTTTTGATACCACCCGCAGGCAATGCATCTTTTACTGTTACCACTATTTTATCGCCAACGTGTGCGTAGTCCTGACCAGAGTTGCCCAGCACACGAATACACAAAACTTCTTTTGCCCCGCTATTGTCTGCTACATTTAGCCTGCTTTCTTGCTGAATCATTTTAGCCTCCCCAAACCCCTCCAAAAGAGGGGCTTTAAATTTTAATTTTAAAAAATATTTTTATTCCCATTCCCTCTTCGGGGTAAGGGGCTTTTATTTTACTTTTTCGATAATCTCCACCAGGCGCCAGCGCTTTATCTTACTCATAGGACG
>Ga0209178_1000711_pt1 | contig 10054 bp, 7 predicted proteins | sample GAAS200_FD_187521 | JGI IMG/M metagenome (GOLD analysis project Ga0209178, IMG submission 187521) | Agricultural soil microbial communities from Georgia to study Nitrogen management - GA AS200 (SPAdes) (version 2) | ecosystem: Environmental > Terrestrial > Soil > Agricultural land | place: USA... | reverse complement strand
CGTTGCAGCAATAGGCTGGGCTTGCCAACCTCTTCTTTTTCCGCTGCCGATGCGATGGGCGCGAGCTCTTTTTTCATCTGCTCAAATGCCGCCGTCTGGACGACAAGGCCATCCTTCTTCGGGAGAAACATGATTTCCCGCTGCGTCTCCACCATCCGAGTGTAGAAAGGAGGATGAGTCCGGAACCAGCTCACTCCGTTGACGTATCCCTCTTTCGTCGCCATTTTGTCGAAGAATCGTGTAAAACCCGTCGGATCGTAGCCCGTATTCCATGCGTATTGCACGCCGAGTTGGTCCGCTTCAAGCTCGTAATCCCGGCTGACTCCCAGCAATTTCAAATCCAGCACCAGTCCCAGGCCGTAAAAACCATACTGCAATGCGTAATACATTCCGATGCCCGCCACGCCGCCGGTCAGCACGATGGCCGCGATTTGCGCCGCCTGATAGAAAATTCCGGCGATTGTTGCCCGTTTCATCATCTTGTTGCTGTGTCTCGCCGTGTCGTGGGCAATTTCATGGGCAATCACGCCGGCCAGTTCCGACTCATCATCTGCGGCTTCCAGCAAGCCGCGTTCGATGAACATATATCCGCCCGGCAGCGCGAACGCATTCACTTCGCGCGATTGCAGTACGGAAACATGCAGAGGCACCTTCAGGTCGGAATGTTGCGCAACTCGCTGCGCCACCGAGTTGACGTACTCCTGAATCTGCTTGTCTTCTACCTCCGGCGGCAGCATGCCGGATCTTTTTAGTTCTTCAATAGCCTGTTGGCCCTTCTTGATGTCATCCTGCTGTCCCGCCGCGATTTCCCGAAATCCGATGTCCTTCACGTCTCCCCATCGCCGCTGGTTGTAGGCACCGCTGGCGATTTCCTGTTGCGTCTGTCTGTAGAGACTGGGCCACTTTTGGATGATGTCGAGCTTTGCATTGAGATTGTCGTAGGCCGTCGGGATCGCCTGACCAGAGAGTACTTGCGCCTCTGCCTTCACCAATTCCAGATTCTGAATCTTGCAGTGCGCTTGCTTACGCTGATCCTCCGTGATTTTAGTCGTATTCTTTTTCAAATCCTTTTGGAGGGCGTCGATTTGCTTTCCATAGGTCTTGACGTGGCCTTTGAATCGCGTTACGCACAGCTTCTTTCCGCTCTCCAGGGATTTTCTCTGAGCTTCGATTTCACGCTCGCTGAATTCAAGTCTCGGCGAGAGTTCAAATAGCTCCAGATACGGCTTCTGTAGCAGACTGCGAAGCGAATCGGGCTCGACTGCAGACTTCTCAGCTGACGCCTGATGGCTGCTTCCCCCCGCACCCACTGGCAGGAAAATCAATAATCCACTAAGAAAAACCGTCAACGTTTTTCGCAAGAGGTTGCTCACTGCGGCGCCTCCCGAATTCAGATGCGAGCCCGACTGCGTCCTACTGGCTCCCTCCAGCCGGCGCATCCATCTTTGCCAGCGCAGCCTTGAAAGCGTCCCGATGCCCCATCTCGTCATGCCTGACCTCTTCGAATCGCTCCGCAGCTTCCTTATCTCCCGCCGTCGCTGCCTGATGCGCGAACTCGAAATACATGTTCTCCACTTCGTAAGATTCGCCCTTGATTGCATCTTTCAGGTTATCGGCATCGCTGCCAACCAGTCCCAGCAGTTCAGCTTCCTCTGCGAAATGTTGAAAACGCTCAGTCTGCGCGGCCTGTTCGAACAAGTCTGCAACTTCGGGATGGTGATTCTCGCGGGCGTGCTGCGCATAGAGCATGTATTTCGCGTATGCGAAGGCCTCTCCATGCATTGCGGTCGAAAGGTTCTTTTCAGTTTCCGGATTTAATTTCGCGCGTGAATCCGCTGTCGTCCGTCCAATTCCAAACGACACTGCGGCTAAAATTAACAGTCCCAATCCAATCTTGAAGCTCATCACTCCCTCCTTGCATAGCTTCCGAGCGGAAATACTCCGTCCACACATGTACCTCTTCAACGCGCGAAGGGCTGTGACGTACCTCACACTTGACTGTGATTTCGCTTCGGGCTGCTCCAGCCCCTTCCTTGTCGAGTAGAGCTCGTTTTCCCGATTGCCGCACGAAACCACTTGGGAGAGAATGTCGCGCGATTTCAATCCTCCGGGTATCGGAGATTCCTGGTTCGCTCTTTTGGAGGAGATATTTTGCGAAGATTAATGTTCGTTCTCTCGGCCGTTCTTGCTGCTGGCATTTTGTGCTTTGTCCTCCCTGCCGTGCACGCCCAGCAAGCTGCTTCCCTGTCTCCTGGAGTCCGCGAATTCGTCGAAGTAAGTGCGCCCGTCGTCGCCCTGACTCACGCGCGCGTTATCGATGGCACAGGCGTCGCTCCGCGTGCCGATCAAACCATCATCATCGCCGACGGGAAGGTTCGCTCCATCGGCGACAGCGCCACCACTCCAGCGCCCGCCGGCGCTCAAATTCTCGACCTCACCGGCAAGACAGTGATCCCCGGTCTTGTGGGCATGCACGACCACATGTTCTATCCCTCCGGCGGACGCGCTGCAGTGGCCATCTACATTGAGCAGGGCTTCAGTTTCCCGCGACTTTATCTTGCGTCCGGCGTGACCACAATTCGCACGACTGGCAGCATCGAGCCATACACGGATCTCGAACTTAAGAAACTGATTGACGCTGGCAAGCTCGTCGGGCCGAAGACTCATGTCACCGGGCCATATCTCGAAGGGCCAGGCTCCTTCACGCCGCAGATGCACGAACTCACTGGGCCTGACGATGCGCGAAAGTTGGTTGACTATTGGGCTGACCTGGGCGCTACTTCTTTCAAGGCCTACATGCACATCACTCGCGCGGAACTTTCCGCGGCCGTCGAGGAAGCTCACAAGCGCGGCATCAAAGTCACCGGCCATCTTTGCTCCATCGGATTCAAGGAAGCGGCGGCTCTTGGCATCGACAACCTCGAGCACGGCCTCATGGTCGACACGGAGTTCGATCCACACAAGACGCCAGACTTCTGCCCTTCGCAACGGGAAACTGCAGAGACTCTGGCGCAGACAGACGTCGAAGCCGCGCCAGTGCAGTCCACAATCCGGGACCTTATTGAGCATCACGTCGCCGTCACATCCACAATGCCCGTCTTCGAAACTTTCGTTCCGAATCGCCCGCCGGTTGAAATGCGCGTCCTCGACGCGCTCTCGCCCGAAGCGCGTATCTCCTATCTCACGATTCGAGCAATCACCAGCCAGGACCCAACCTCTCCCTGGCCCGTTCTGCTCAAGAAGGAAATGCAGTTCGACAGAGATTTTGTAAAGGCTGGCGGACTCTTGCTTGCCGGAGAAGATCCCACCGGTTATGGCGGCGATCTTGCCGGCTTCGGCGACCAGCGCGAAGTTGAGCTGCTTGTCGAAGCGGGATTCTCTCCCGTCGAAGCGATTCGCATCGCCACCGAGAACGGCGCAAAATTCCTCGGCGAAGATGATCACATCGGAACGCTTTCGCCCGGCAAGGCGGCCGATTTAGTCGTGATTGATGGCGATCCCTCTGCGAAAATCGAGGACATGGAAAAGATCGAAATAGTTTTCAAGGACGGTGTCGGCTACGATTCCGCCAAACTCATCGATTCGGTCCGCGGCGCCGTCGGCTTGCATTAATTTGTTACGGCATTCTGGGCATTTGATCGCGGAAAGCGCTTCCCACTTTTGTTTGTTACGTCTGGTTCAGTTGAATTCAACTTCCGGCGGGAAAAGGAGTCCCATGCAAATTGAATCCGCAATCCGTGGCGCACTTCGTGTGACAACGCTCGGCCTTGTCTTGATCTTCGCGGCGCTTCTGCTCTGCGGCCCTGCCGGCGCGCAATATCGCCTTCAATCGCAACCACCAGCAAGGCGATCTTCCTGGCTATTCCCCAAAAATTTTATTCGCGGCTATACGGAATTCGCCGTCGCGCCTCCCCACAACGAGCCGGACCTTGGCCGCTGCGGCCAGACGAACACTTGCTCCGCCTTCGCGCGCTGGATCCTTGGTGGTTACATCGAAATCCAGCCCTTTGCCCGCACTCCGCTTAAGCACGTCTATTTCTTTTACGAACCGCGCTTTTTCTTCGGGGACAACATTCCGCAGGTCCGCTACACCGCTTCGTTCAACCCTCTCGCCATGGAGCGCACCCTGGGCGCTGCTATAGAGCTGCCGAAGCATCTGGAATTGCGCATCACCAATCATGGTGTAACATCATTCGATCCGTTCGACCGCATCCTCGGCCCTGACGATTCCGGTCCTGATAAGGAACCCTTGGGCATTTACAACACTATCGGCGTCCGTTGGTATTTTGGAGGCTACGGCCACCAAGCCAGTCCGTGGTGAAATTTGCCGTGAGTTCGTTTGAACCTCGAATGACAGAGACAGGAGACTATAGATGACCACACCCAGCCGGCGTCCGCAGCCCACACCCGAAAGGATCTTCCAGGCCGCCAATGCCTACCAGCTCACTCACGCGCTCAAGGCCGCGGTTGAACTCGATCTTTTCACCGCCATCGGCGAAGGAACGGATACCCCTGCCGCCCTCGCCAGGCATTGCGGCGTCGCGGAACGCGGTGCGCGCATCCTGTGTGATTTCCTCGTTGTCCACGAATTCCTCACCAAGAACGGCGGTCGCTATTCCCTCACTCCGGATTCCGCCGCGTTCCTCGATCGCCGCTCGCCCATGTGCATCGGCCCGTGCATGAATTTCCTCACTTCACCCATGTTCATGGACGGTTTCCGCGATCTCGCTTCGGTCGTGCGCAAAGGCGGAACAACCATGGGCGCTGACGGAACTCTCGCCCCTGAGCATCCCGTCTGGGTCGAGTTCGCCCGCTCGATGGCGCCTCTGCAGGCCATGCCTGCGGAATCGATCGCCCGCTTGCTTAATGCGGACTCAGGCTCGAAGTGGAAGGTTCTGGATATTGCCGCGGGACACGGACTTTTCGGCATCACGCTTGCCAAGCACAATCCCAACGCCGAAATTCACGCCGTAGACTGGCCGAATGTGCTGGCCGTCGCAAAAGAAAATGCCCAAAAGGCCGGCGTCTCTCCGCGTCACCATGCAATTCCGGGCGACGCCTTCGCCGTGGATTTCGGCAAGGATTTCGACCTCATCCTGGTGACAAATTTCCTTCATCACTGCGATCCGTCGGCCATCGAAAAATTCATGCGCAAGGTTCACGCTGCGCTCAAGCCGGGCGGCCGCGCTGTCACGCTCGAGTTCATCCCCAATGAAGATCGAATCTCGCCGCCTATGCCTGCGGCGTTCAGCATGATCATGCTCGGCTCTACGCCCGCCGGCGACGCCTACACGTTTGCGGAGTTTGATCGGATGTTCCGCAACGCCGGCTTCGCATCGAACGAACTCCATGCGCTGCCGCCGCTGCCCGCCAGCGTAATCATTTCTACGAAATGATTTGAAAAATCTTTCCTGAGGGATAGAAGATTTAAGTGGAAGTAATCGCTCGGAAGCGCTACTTCCCTGTTCCAAATGCCAGCGTGAGCAGCGTCTTCTGCTCCAGCTCATGCGCCTTTGCCGAGCCCGTCGCCGGGCTGGCGCTCGCCGAACGCTTCACGGATCGCAGGCGTTTCCCATTCAGCATTCGTTCCAGCCGCGGCATCACGAATCCTCGCGCGCCCATGTTCGCCGGCTCTTCCTGCACCCAAACGAACTCTCGCGCCTCCGCGTAGTCGCTCAGCACTGCATCCAATTCTTTCTCCGGAAACGGATACAGCTGCTCGATGAACATGATCGCCGTCGCCGAATCTTTTCTTCGCTTCCGTTCGGCAGTCAGTTCATGGCCGATTTTTCCGCTGCAAAGCAGCACCCGGTCCGCCTCGCGCACTTCTTCGTCCCGCAGCACGGTCTGAAAACGCGGCGCGGAGAAATCCGTAATTGGCGAAGCCGCCGCCGGATGCCGCAGCATGCTCTTCGGCGTGAACACAACGAGCGGCTTTCGCCACCGCCGCAACGCCTGTCGCCGCAGCAGGTGAAAATACTGCGCCGCATTCGAAGGCTGGCACACTTGGATATTGTCCCTGGCTGCAAGCTGCAGGAATCGCTCGACTCGCGCGCTCGAATGTTCCGGCCCCTGGCCCTCGTAACCATGCGGCAGCAGCAGCACCAGCCCGGAGTGCAAATGCCACTTGTCTTCTCCCGCCGCCACGAACTGGTCGATGATCACCTGCGCACCGTTCGCGAAGTCCCCGAACTGCGCTTCCCACATCACCAGCGCCTCCGGATAATCGCGGCTGAAGCCGTACTCGAATCCCATCACGCCCGCTTCTGACAGTGCCGAGTTATACGCCTCGAATCGTGCCTGCTCGCCTCCAAGATTTGCCAGTGGAATAAATTCCCTCTCTGTCTCCGTGTCGATCAACGCGGCATGTCGCTGATTAAACGTCCCGCGCTTGCTGTCCTGACCGCTCAATCGCACCGGCACGCCTTCGAGCAGCAGCGACCCGAACGCCAGCGCCTCCGCCATTCCGTAATCCACCGGATGCTTGCCGCTCGCCATCGCCGCGCGCTGTTCCAGCAGCTTCTTCACTTTCGGATGGATCGCGAATCCCTCCGGATAACTGGTCAGCTTCCCCGCGATCTCTTGCAATCTCTCCCGCGGCACGCCCGTGTCCACTTCGAACTCCGGTTTGTACGGCCCTCCCTCGAATTCGCTCCAGTAACCGGGCAGTTGCCACATCTGCGGCCGCTTTTCTAGCGTCGCCGCCTGCTTTTGCGCCGTCTCAAACTCCTGCTTCACTTCCTCAACTGTAACTGCGGCGTCGCGCCCGATTTTCTCCGCGTAAATCTTCCACAGCGGTGGGTGCTGCTGGATCTTCCTGTAACGCAGCGGCTGCGTGATCGTCGGATCGTCAATCTCGCTGTGTCCGTACCTCCGGTAACCGACAAGATCAATCACCACGGGCCCCGCGAAAGCGTATCTGTACTCCACCGCGATTTCCGCCACGCGCGCCACGGCATCCGGATCTTCTGCGTTCACGTGGAAAATCGGCATGTCCATCCGCTTCGCCAAATCCGACGCGAATCGCGACGACTCGCATTCCCTCGGCGTCGCCGTGAATCCGATCAAATTGTTCACGATGATGTGCAGCGCTCCGCCCGCGCCGTAGCCATCGATCCCAACGAAATTCAGCGTCTCTGCCCAAATTCCCTGCCCCGCAAACGCCGCGTCTCCGTGAATCAGTATCGGCAGCACTTGCTTCGCCCCGTCCGCACCGCGCCGCGTCTGCTTCGCTCGCGCCCGCCCCAGCGCCACGGGGTCCACGGCTTCCAGGTGGCTCGGATTCGACACGAGATGTATCCCGATTTTTCTCCCGCCGCGCGTCTGATATTGCCCCGTCGCCCCGATGTGATATTTCACGTCGCCGCCGCCCATCACGCTTCGCGCGTCCACGTCTTCGAACCTCGCGAATATATCCGCCGCGCTTCGCCCCACGATGTGAATCATCACGCTCAGTCGCCCGCGATGGCTCATCCCCAGCAGCACTTCTTCCGCGCCGCGCTCCGCCGCGGTGTCCAGCGCCTCATCCAGCAGCGGAATCAGCGACGTCAGCCCTTCCAGCGAAAATCGTTTCGTCCCCAGGTACCGGCTCTGCACCACCTGCTCGAACACTTCCGAACGCACCAGCCTGTCGAGAATCCACGCGCGGTCCGGCTCCATCGCCGGCGCTTCCATTCTCTCGGCCACCCAGCGCCGCTTCTCGCCGTCAGCGATGTGCATGAACTCCGCGCCGACCGAGCCGCAATAAATCCGCCGCGCTTCATCCGCCGCTTCGCCGCCCATCTGCAATTCCGGCACGGCCTCCGGCTTGAAATCGCCCAGCGGATCGAGCTCCGCTTCCAGGTATCCCCAGCGGCGGAATTCGTCGAAGATCGCCTCGCGGCTCCCGTTCGCCGCCACATTCGGTTCGATGACTGCTCCCTTGTCCTTCACTTCGTTTCCCTTGTCCTCTCTCAGTACGCTGCCGTCCACGCGCCCAGCATTCTTCGCAGCAGCACAATCTGTCCCAGGTGATACGCATTATGGTCCGCGAGCACCAGCGCCTCGCGCAGGATGGTCTGCCCGTCTCCGTGCGGAATGCGCGCGAATAGGTCTGTCTTCGGATTGCTCACCAACTCCTTCATCTCCGTCAAGTCCCGTTCAAACGCTTTCACGCTCGTCTCCCACGCCGTCACGCTCGGCGGCATCTCCGTCGACGGCCAATACCCTTGAGGAAATTCCGGTGAGACGTGCTTCGGATTCCTCGAAAATTCCAGCATGTCCCACTGCGCGATGCGCAGGTGCTCCAGCAATTGCCACGCCGTATGCGGAGCGCGCGGCGGCTTCGTCCCGCGCATCGCTTCGGGAATGCTGCTTAGAATGTCCCGCCACACGGCGTGCGCATTTCCCTTGCCGAGCAATTCCGCTAATTGTTCGCGGAGAGCTTGATCGCTGCTTCCAGGTTGAGCCGGCTTTGCGTGAGCTTTTTTCTTCGCTGCCGGCTTTTTCCGCTTCGCGGATATCATTATTTTTCGCGCTCGCTTCACATTTCTATCTTAGGTCGCTGCGTTCCTCGGGTCAATCCGCTCCCTGCGCCCTCCGCTCAATGCGCCGCTTGCGCCTTGCCCCCGTCAGGCGGATAATCGCGCCAATCAATCAGGAGGGTGCCATGACCGAAAACTCTTCTCGAAGCCAATTTTCTCGCCGCCAGTTCGGGCGCTCCTTCGGCGCGGCGCTCGCCGCTGCCGTAGTTTCACCGAAGCTCATTCAGGATGTCGCCGGAGGTCACCGCGACAGCAACGTCCCCGAAGACGCCATTCACATCAATTTCAACGAGAATCCCTACGGCCCTTCGCCCCGCGCCATCGAAGCCATGTCCAGCTCGGAAGCGGTCGCCGGCCGCTATCCCGACGGCGTTTACAATCGCCTCACTCAGGTCATCGCCGATTTTCATCACATGAGCGCCGACAATGTCGCTCTCGGCTGCGGCTCCACGGAAATCCTACGCGCCTGCGACGACGCTTTCCTCTCTTCCGGCAAAAATGTTGTCATCGCCGAACCCACTTTCGAAGCCGTCACGCATTACGCCGTCGCCTGCCAGGCCACGGCAGTGAAGATTCCTCTCACGTCTGATTTTCGGCACGATCTTCCCAATATGGCCGCCGCGTGCACCGATGCCACCGGCCTCGTTTACATCTGCAATCCCAATAATCCCACCGCCACCATCATGACCCGCGACGAATTGGCCGGCTTCATGAACCAGGTCCCGTCTTCAGTCCATGTTCTCGTCGACGAAGCCTATTTCCACTTCGTCGAGGACCCGCGCTACGCGAGCCTCATCGACTGGACCGCGAAATATCCCAATCTCGTCGTCGCGCGCACATTCTCGAAAGTTTACGGCATGGCTGGCATGCGCCTCGGTTACGCCATCGCGCAGAAGGAAACGATCGCGATGCTCCGCCGCGAACTGACGGAGCAAAACGGCAACGCCGCCGTGCTCCCCGCCGCCATCGCCAGCCTCCACGACCCGGAAGTCGTTCCGGTCAACAAGAAGCGTCTCAACGACACACGCAAATGGGTCACTTCCGAGCTAGCCAAAGACGGCCATCTCATCATGCCGTCCGAAGCGAATTTCTTCATGGTTGACGTCGGCGGCGACGTCTTGCCCGTGATCGAAGCCTTCCGTCAGCGGAAAATTATGGTCGGCAGGAAATTCCCCTCGCTGGGCAATTGGCTGCGCGTCTCGGTCGGCAAGCCCGACGAGATGCAGAAATTCCTCGCCGCTTTCCGCGAGATCGTCCCGGCGAAAAAATCATCTCAAGCCGCATAAGGCGGCCACAAAACAAAATTCGCCTCCGCTGCCCTTATCGCATGGCAGCGGAGGCGAATTTATAGACAGTCGTATTGCGAAATCCCCGCAAGCCTTGCTTTCAGGCCTCGCGAAGCCGCTCGGTCCTTCTCAGGCTCCGACGGCGCCCGTCGCCGCAGCGCTGTTCCCCATCGCTCGCCGCTGCTGGAAACACTCGCGGCAATAGACAGGACGCCCCTGCGTCGGCTTGAACGGCACGGTCGTTTC
>Ga0209178_1000710_pt1 | contig 10055 bp, 5 predicted proteins | sample GAAS200_FD_187521 | JGI IMG/M metagenome (GOLD analysis project Ga0209178, IMG submission 187521) | Agricultural soil microbial communities from Georgia to study Nitrogen management - GA AS200 (SPAdes) (version 2) | ecosystem: Environmental > Terrestrial > Soil > Agricultural land | place: USA... | reverse complement strand
AACTTGTCCAGATGTGGCGCATAGACGCTGTCCAGCGCGAGGCCCATGGGGTTGTCGCGGAACAGCGTCATCGTGTAGCCGACTGCCGATCCCTCCGGCCCCCATATCACGCAAGCATGTTGGCCCACGGCAGTGGGCACCGCATGGATGCGGAACGGGTTCTGGTCGATCAGCCCCATTTCCGAGTAACGGTCGTAAACCAGCCGCCAAGCCGATTCCACTTGCTCGATGCTGGTTGCGCAAGAACACGGTGGCTCGCTGCTGCGCACGGCCGAACGCGCGAGCCGTGCCGTGATGTCGATGATTTTGTCAGGCGTTGCTGAAGCTGTGAGTGCGTGCATGTTTCGATCGCCGATCCGAGGTACTTCGTTTCAAGGCATGCCGCTCCCTTGACGGCATGGACGTGGTCCCCTGTTTGCCGACGTCGACCCGAACGGCGACGTCGGTTTTGCGATGGACGCGTTCGGAACGCGATCTGGAATCCGGTTTGCACTCCGCGCAGGGCTCTGCCCGCCAGCAGATCGCTGGCGTCTCCTTTTGCAGGGAGCCGCGATGGCGGGCGACCAGGGTGCTTGCTTCGTGCGTTGAGCGAAGGCCGACCCGGCGCATGCCGCGTGGGCATTCGCGCGACTTCGCGATGGACGTAAGGTGACAGGACTGCGCTCGGCCAGCAGGGGTGCCCCGATGCTGTGTGGCTCCCGGCCACAAGCGGGTTTGCGAGCAATGAAAGAGGTTCACGGGCTGAGCGACAAAACCTGGCCAACGCGCCGCGGGTCATCCTTCCCCATCGGTCGCTCAAGAACGGTTAGCCTTCCTGTCTAGCCGCTGTACCCCCGTTCGTGACATTCTGCAACTTCAAATGCTCTGATTGTGTTAACCATGTCCAATTCTTTCCTACCAAATCAGAGAAATTTCCCGAATCGGGAAATGCATTCACGAAACATTTCATTTCGAAAATCGCGCCGGGGTCCGCGCTGGCGGCTTCATGAACGCGCCGGAAAGCCGATGTCTCGCAGGTTCCTGCAAGGCAACGACGCGCTCCTACCACGGAGCGCAGGCCCACCGTTGCCGCACCACCTGAGTCAGCCGTGGCGCCGCGATTCGAAAGAGGATGAATGGGCTTTGGTGCGCGGGATCGCGCGCCGTATAGTGCTCCCGTGCGCCGGTGGGTTGCCGCGGGGACAGCAATCCCATCTGGCGGAAGCGAACAAGGGAACGGGCGCGCGCTTTGGACGAGCAAACCAAAACAGGCATCCTGCATGCGGGCATTGCTGCACCCTCGGCCGACAATTCGCAGCCGTGGCGATTTGCGTGGTCCGGTGACGATCTGGATCTTCGCATCGATGACGAGCGTAGCGGCCAGGTGTCGGACACCCGATTCGTCCTGAGCGACCTCGCGGCGGGCGCGTGCCTGGAAAACATGATCGTCCGCGGCCAGTCCATGGGCTACTCGGCCGAACTGCAGGTTTTCCCGCGGCAAGAGGACGAATTGTGGGTCGCCCGCGTCCATTGGCGCCGCGATCCCGCGTGCGATGCATCCGAGCCACTGGCGGCCGCGATCGACGACCGTCACACCGATCGACGTTTCCCATGGCGAGGTCCGATCACCCCTGATGTGCAGACGCGACTGGATGCGCAGGCGGAGCGGTTTCCCGGCCTGCGGCTCTGGTGGCCTCGGACATCGCACGAGAGAAGCGCCGCACTGAACGTCATCAGGCAGGCCGAGACGTTGCGGTTCCGGAGTGCGACGCTGCACGCGGAACTGTTTTCGAGTATTCGCTTTTCCGCCGGCTGGCACGGCACCTGCGAGGAAGGGTTGGCTCCGGCGACACTGGCCGTCGAGGCGCCGATGCGCCCGATTTTCCAGACCATGCGCCGATCCGCCTTGATGACGATTTTAAACCGGCTCGGAGCGGCGTCGATCCTGGGCCTGCGCTCGGCTTGGCTGCCGATTCGGCTGTCGCCCGGACTCTGCCTGATGGTCATTCCATCCAGGACGCGATCGGATGTCCTGGCGGGCGGCCGCGCCCTGGAAAGGGTGTGGCTCCAAGCCACACTGGAAGGATTATCCCTACAACCTTACGCCGCGGCGGGCGTGCTCGGCTTGGGACTCGTGCCGATCGAGGCCGCCTTTCAGCCCGCGCTTTCGCAGGTGCGTTCGGCATTGGCGAACCTGTGCGGGCCGGGACACGGATTGGTATTTCTGCGACTCGGCTACGCGAAATCCAAGCTGCGCATCCGGAGCGGGCGGCGCGAACTCGCGAGTTTCGGCGCACTTCATTGACAGAGGGAAATGCTCCGCCCGCATGGATGGAAGTTCGGCAAAGGATGATCCGCTTCTACTGGTCGGTATTGATTCAGGCTGGGAAGGCCAAGGGGATGGAAACCCGATCATGTGTCGATTTGTCTTACAACTTCGAATTCGTTCCTCTCTGCTTGCAAAGTCTTTTCGAAATAATTGGTTACGTCGACATTCCGCGCTAATTCGATCGTGGCGAATCGTCGAAAAATCTTACATACAGACAGGAAAATGAAGCATCTTTATCAAGTAAAGACATGCAAAACAATACGTTACATGGATGGCATGCTTGTTGCTGTTCAAACAGCAGGGAAATGTCACTTCGGTGCCAAGACCCTTCCGGTTGTACGAACAATTCTCAGGAGGAGATAAGTATGTTGACCAAGAAAAGCTTCGGTATCGCATTCGCAACCGCCCTGGTCCTGGGCGCGAGTGGCGCGGCGCTTGCGGACCCCATCGATGTGAACGGCGTCCATTGGGATAGCAGCAGCCCATTCGACTTGACCATCCAATCGCTCAACCTTCGCGAAACCAGTGTTGCGAATGTCGGCGACGTCCTGACGGGCTACGGCCAGATCGGTTCGATCAACGGGAACAACAGCTTTTGCACGGGTTGCGACCTCACCTTCACGTTCACCTATACCTTGAAGGACAACAGCGTCCCTGGTCAGGCCGTGTTCGACATGGGCAGCTTCCAGTTTTATACGCAAGCTGCCGGAAGCTTCAACTTTGGCGATCCGACCTCCGTGGGGGGCACGCCGTGGGTCACTTTGACCGGCCATACCGCACCGCGGACGGGCTTTGCGGACCCGAACGGACAGCTTTACGCCACCATTAACGGCACCATTGCCAATCCAACGGTGGGCTCCAGCGGATTCGGCTTGGTAGATGCGACGTCCGGCCCGGCCATGTCGTTTCTGGACAGCAACTTCTGGTCCGATGGCATCGGCGGATTTGCGGACTTCCAGCTCAGCTCGTCATTCCAGTTTTTCCCGGCCAATGGTTGCGGGTCAACGCCCACCACCGACCTGGATAACATCTGCAGCTATCCGATCGAAGGTAACGGCTCGCTGATCGGCAAGACGGCGACGGCAGTCCCTGAGCCCGCCGAACTCGGCCTGTTCGGCGTCGGTCTGGGTCTGCTCGGCTTCTTGATGTGGCGTCGCCGCAAGGAATCCAGCGGACAAGCGTAAGGCTGGCATCTCCTCCACACAGTCGACAATCGATGGCGCCGCTTCCAAGCGGCGCCTTTTTTTTGCATCGCAGGGCCGAGTCGGCCAAGCCGCAGCGGCCGGGAGCGGTTGTAAGCCAACCAAGCCCGGTGCTACCTTCCCGGCTTGGCTGCAGCTTCGCGCGTTGTCGCCGAGGATGGATGATTCATGATGTCTGACGCACAAGCTATTCCCGAGCCGTTTGACTACGCAACCGCATTCAGCCGGACGATCGGCTGGATGACATCAGCCGAGCAGCCGAAGCTTCGTTCCAAACGCGTGGCGATCGCCGGGCTTGGCGGGGTCGGCGGTGCCCATCTGCTGACGCTGACCCGACTCGGCATCGAGTCGTTCAATCTGGCGGACCTCGACCATTTCGGCATCGAGAATCTCAACCGACAAGCCGGAGCGTTCCAGTCGACCATGGGCCAGGCCAAGGTCGACGTGGTGTCCCGGATGGCTCGGGACATCAACCCGGATCTGGACATCAACAAATTTCCCGGCGGCGTCACCTTCGAGAACATGGAGGAGTTCCTGTCGGGGGTGGACCTGTATGTCGACGGGCTGGACTTCTTCGTGCTGGACATTCGCGCCAGGTTGTTCGCGCTATGCGCCGAACGCGGCATTCCGGCGATCACCGCCGCGCCACTGGGCATGGGTGCCGCGGTGCTGGCGTTCCTGCCGGGTCGCATGACCTTCGAAGAGTACTTCCGGCTCGAGGGCCAATCCACGAACGAGCAGTTGTTGCGCTTCATGGTGGGATTGGCACCCGCCGTGCTCCACCAGTCCTATCTCGTCGATCCGTCCGCGGTAGACCTGGTCAATCATCGGGGACCATCAACGCCCATGGCCTGTGAAATCTGCGCCGGGATCGCGGGCACCCAGGCGCTGAAGATCCTGCTTGGCAGGGGCAAGGTGTACGCGGCACCCCACGGGCTGCACTTCGACGCCTACCGCAACAAGCTGGTCCACACGTGGCGACCGGGCGGGAACAACAACCCGCTGCAACGATTGCTTCTGTCGGTGGCGCGGCGCCGCTTCATGCGTCGCTGAGCGCCCTGCGCATCAACGATGCGCGCGAAGAGAAAACTGGAAGGACCGCAACCCGATCGTCGGGCCAACCCGCGGGGCAAAACCTTGGGGCTGTTTGCGCAGCCCCAATCACGCGACCGATCCGGAACGCCCTGGCGATGTACGCACGCGCCGGGCCGCGCTTTCGCTCAGCCCGACCGCTTCAGCACGGGGCCGCGGATTGCGCGGCCTCGTGCATCAACCGGACTGTGCGATCTGCGCAAGGCGACGCAAGGCCACGGACGCGATCGGGTAATCGACGTCCACGCCGCGTATCTCGTCCAGCATCCCGCGGGTGAATTGCAGCTGCGGATCGTCGCGTTGCAGCCAGGCGGACACCGCGCCATCGGCGCCCTGCCTGCCCTGCTGCGATGCCAGGATCTGGCTGACCATCGCGCGCTGCTGCACCGCGAGTTCGTCACGCAACGCACCGCGCGCCTGCGCATGCCAGCGGCTTTCCACTGGCAACTTTTCGATCTGCGTGCGCAGCCATTCGATGTCGAGCGCACCACCAAGGTCGAAGAACACGCGCGCAACATGTTCGACCGGCCGCCCGGATTCCTGCGAGGTTTCGATGACGTCCATCGCCACTTCCAGGGACGGGAGCGTCGCGAGCTTCTTCGCCAGTTCCTCCGGAAAGCCCATGCCTTGCCACTTCTCGAGATCGACGCCCCACGACGCGCGGCCGGTTTGCGTCAGCAGATCAGGCAGGTCCTGCCGCAGTTTGTCCATGCCGGGCTGGTAGCGCTGCACGAGATCGGTAATGCCCACCGCGCCGGGTCGATTGAGCAGCCAGCGCGACACATGTCGCAGCAGCGACCATAGTTTCATCAGCGCGTCGATCTGTGCGGCCCCGCCGACCTTGCCGTCCAGCGCATCGATGCCCGACCACAGCTCGCGCGCGTGCAGGATCTGGCGCGCGGCATTGTAAGCCTTGACCACGGCGGCGGCTGTTTGCCCGGTGTCTTCCTGGGTGCGCAGCACGAAGGTCGCGCCCATGCGGTTGACGATGGAGTTGGTGACCGCGGTGGCGATGATTTCGCGCTTCAGGCGATGGCGCTGCATGTGCGCGGCGTATTTTTCATGCAGCGGCTCGGGGAAGTAACGCACCAGTTCATGCGAAAGGAACGGATCCTCGGGCACGTCGGAATCCAGCAACTGCTGGTACAGCACGATCTTGGAATAGGACAGCAGCACCGCCAGTTCCGGACGCGTCAGGCCTTGATGGTGCGTACGGCGTTCGGCGAGCTCCGCGTCGGAAGGCAGCGATTCGATCTGGCGATCGAGTTGGCCGCGTGACTCCAGCGTGCGGATGAAGTGCGCCTTGGAACCGATGCGGCTGACCGACATGTGTTCCATCAAGCTGATCGCGACGTTCTGGCGATAGTTGTCCCACAGCACCAGCCTGGCGACCTCGTCGGTCATCGAGTGCAGCAGCGCGTTGCGCGCTTCCACGTCCATCTCGTTGCGTCGCACCGCATCGTTCAGCAGGATCTTGATGTTGACCTCGTGGTCGGACGTGTCCACGCCCGCCGAATTGTCGATGAAGTCGGTGTTCAGCAGCACGCCCTTCTGGGCGGCTTCGATGCGGCCTTTCTGGGTGAAACCGAGGTTGCCACCCTCGCCCACGATCTTGCAGCGCAGGTCGCCACCATTGATGCGCAGCGCGTTGTTGGCACGGTCGCCCACGTCGGCATTCGATTCAGACGCAGCCTTGACGTATGTACCGATGCCGCCGTTCCACAGCAGATCGACCGGCGCCTTCAGGATCGCGCTGATCAGTTCGATCGGCGACAGCGACTCCACGTCTTCGCCGATGCCGAGCGCGGCGCGCATTTCCGGCGTGATCGGAATGGCTTTGAGGCTGCGTGCGAACACGCCGCCGCCCTTCGAGATTTTCGACTTGTCGTAGTCGTCCCACGATGAGCGCGGCAGCTTGAACATGCGCTCGCGTTCCGGGAGCGAGCTGGCCGAATCCGGATTCGGATCGATGAAGATATGGCGATGGTCGAATGCCGCGACCAGCCGGATGTGTTTCGACAGCAGCATGCCGTTGCCGAACACGTCGCCCGACATGTCGCCGATGCCGACGCAGGTGAAGTCTTCGCTCTGGCAGTCGTGGCCCAGCGCACGGAAATGCCGCTTCACCGATTCCCAGCCGCCCTTGGCGGTGATGCCCATGCCCTTGTGGTCGTAGCCTGCCGAACCGCCCGACGCGAACGCGTCGCCCAGCCAGTAGCCGTGCGCGATGGAAATGCCGTTGGCGATGTCGGAGAACTTGGCCGTGCCCTTGTCGGCGGCGACCACCAGGTACGGGTCATCGGCGTCGTGGCGCACCACGTCGGCCGGATGCAGCACCTTGTTGCCGGCCGTGTCGATGTTGTCGGTGATGTCGAGCAGGCCGTTGATGAACATCTTGTAGCAGGCGATGCCCTCTTCCAGCACCGCGTCGCGTTCGACCGGCGGACGTTTCACGAAGAAGCCGCCCTTGGAACCCACCGGCACGATCACGGTGTTCTTCACCATCTGCGCCTTCACGAGGCCAAGCACTTCGGTGCGGAAGTCCTCGCGCCGGTCCGACCAGCGGATGCCGCCGCGCGCGACCGGGCCAAAGCGCAGGTGCACGCCTTCCACCCGCGGCGCGTAGACCCAGATTTCGCGGTACGGTACCGGTTTCGGGATGTCCGGCACCTGGTGCGAATCGAACTTGTAGCTGATGTATTCGGCAGGCCTGCCGTCGTGCAACTGGAAATAGTTGGTGCGCAGCGTGGCGCGGATCAGGCCCATGAAGCCGCGCAGGATGCGGTCGTCGTCAAGGCTCGACACGTTGGTGAGCAAAGCCTTGATCGCGTTGATCAAGCCTTCGACCTGTGCGTCGCGCGGCTGGTCGAGCAGCGCGGCAACCTGCGATACGAAATCCGGATTCGCCTCGATCACGGCCCTGGGCGTCAACGTGCCCACTTCGCGCTCCAGCGCTTCCCGCGCGCGTTGGCGACTGGCGTCATCACCCGCCTCGCGGGCCGGATCGAACTTCGCCTCGAACAGTTCGACCAGCAGCCCCGCAATCATCGGATAACGATTGAGCGTTTCCTCCATGTAGGCCTGCGAGAACGGCGTGCCGACCTGCTGCTGGTACTTGCAATAGCCTCGCAGCATCGCGATCTGCCGCCAACTCAAACCGGCGCGCAGCACCAACGCGTTGAAATGGTCGTTTTCCGCATCGCCGTGCCACGCGGCATGGAACAGATCCTCGAAGCGCGCGTGCAGGTCATCCAGCTTGAACTGCAGCGACGATGCCGGACGCACCACGAAGTCCTGCACGCAAGCCTTGCCGACGCGCACGTCCAGCACGTGCACCTGTTCCGTGTCCACCTTCATGCCGGCGTTTTCCAGCAGCGGCAGCGCGTCCGAAAGCGGAATGTCGTTGCCGGCGCGGAACACCTTGAAGTGCAGCTCGCCCGGTGTGCGATAGGATTCGTGCAGCGCGAGGCGCACGTCTTCGCCGGCGCCCGCCATCGCGGTCAGGATGCCGACGTCCTCGGCGGCGCGCGCCGGCGTGGTGTCCTCGATGTAACCGGCGGTGAAGGCACGGCCCCAGCGGCTCGCCAGTTGCGCGCCGCGCTCCTCGCCCAGGCCGCCCACCAATGCATCGCGCAATTCGTCGTGCCAACTGCGCACGATCGGCGCGAGTTTGGCTTCCAGCCGGGGCAGGTCGACGTCCACGTGTTCGCCCGCGCGCGGACGCACCACCACGTGCATGCGCGCCATCGGCGAGTCGCCGATCTGCACGGTGGCATCCACATGCGCGCCGTGCAATTCGTCGCGCAGCATGTCCTTCACGCGATCGCCCACCGCGGCATTGTAGTGGTCGCGCGGAATGAACACGAGGCACGAGAAGAACCGGCCATACGCGTCGCGGCGCACGAACAGCCGCGCGTGGCGGCGTTCGTTCAAGTCGAAAATGCCGGTCGCGAGCGAGAACAACTCGTCGGCCGAAGCTTGCAGCAACTCGTCACGCGGCAGCGTTTCCAGGATCGAGCGGAACGCCTTGCCCGAGTGCGACTGCGGACGCAGGCCCGAGCGCTTTTCGACCGACTCGAATTTCTGGCGCACCAGCGGCACGTCTTGCGGACGGCGCATGTATGAGGTGGAGGTGTACAGGCCGAGGAAGCGCGATTCCCCCGTCGGCTTGCCCTTGCCGTCAAAGCGCAGCACGCCGATGTAATCCATGTAGCCCGGCCGGTGCACGCGCGAACGCGCGTTGGTCTTGGTCAGGATGATTGCGTCCATCGAGCCCGACTGCGGCAGCCGGCTGGCTGCGAGACTCTTGACGGAACGCGGCGCGGTCGCGAGATCCGGGTCGCGCAGGATACCAAGGCCCGAACCTTCGCGCGCCTTCAGCAACTCGTCCCCGTCATCGGCCAGCACGTTGTATTCTCGATAACCGAGGAACGTGAAATGGTTGTCCGCAGCCCAGCGCAGGAATGCCTGGCCTTCTGCAATTTCATCCGCGCCGAGAATGGTGTTGCCGTTGCCGAGGTTGTCGGCGATCGCCAGCATCTTGTCGTGCATGGCTTGCCAGTCGGTGACGGCGGCGCGCACGTCGCCCAGCGCCACCTGCGCCACTTCCTGCAACTGATGCAGCGTGGCGTCGTCCACGCGATCGATCTCGGCGTACATCACCGACTCCATCGCGATCCCGTCTTCGGGGTTGCCGATGGTGACGAGGTTGCCCTTGGCATCCCTTGCCACGTCGAGGATCGGATGGACCAGTCGATGCAGCCGCAGGCCCGCACCGGCGATCACCATTTCCAGCGAATCGACCAGGAACGGGGCATCGTCGGTCACCACTTCGACGATCGAATGCGGACACGACCAGCCATCGTGCTCGCGATCCGGATTGAACGCCCGCACGCTGGCCTGTCCGGCCGGGCGATTGCGGAACCAGCCGAACAGTTCCGCGATCAACGCGGACCACGTGTCGGTGCCGCGCCGCGCCAGCTCCTCGGCGCCGATTTCGCTGCAGACGAGTTTCGCGAAAGCCTCGGCCAGATTGCCGTCGGCACTGCCGCACTTGACCCGGACCTCCGCCGCGATCGCGGCGACTTCAGCCCCACTGGCGGGGGCACGCAATGCATTCATGTCGTTTCTGTTCGAGCCCAGACAAGGAACGAATAGGATAGCGCCACGCAGGCTTCGCGTTCCAGTTTTGGCGCGGGATTGCGCCGCCTGCGAGGGGTTTCGTGCCGCCCTGCCTCACGCCACTTTTCCGAGTCATGCCGCCACGGCAGCCCGTCCGGCGTATCGTCGCGGGCGACGGCCAGGCGCCGTTCTGCGCGTGGCGGTCTGGCGAAACAAGCCAGCTTCCGCCAACGGTCCGTTCAGCCACCACAAACCCGCGCGCCATGCCGGTAGCATGACGCTTGGCCTAGGGAACTGCATGGAAAATCCCGTCATACTTGGCGATTGACCTG
>Ga0209178_1000709_pt1 | contig 10058 bp, 6 predicted proteins | sample GAAS200_FD_187521 | JGI IMG/M metagenome (GOLD analysis project Ga0209178, IMG submission 187521) | Agricultural soil microbial communities from Georgia to study Nitrogen management - GA AS200 (SPAdes) (version 2) | ecosystem: Environmental > Terrestrial > Soil > Agricultural land | place: USA... | reverse complement strand
TACGCGCCGTGGGTGCTCCATGCCTATCGCATCGAGAACATCGTCGTGCATCCATGGGTGCACGGCTACAAGTACCACAGCTTCGATCCCCACGCCTGGATGTATTACGACGTGGACGTCGAGAAGCGCAGGGCGGCCACGAAATAGAGGCCGAGCGATGGGTTCTCGTCATTCGCGCGGAAGCCGGAATTCAGCGACGTTCGAACGAGAGACCCCAGGTTCCCGCTCGCGCGGCGACGACGAAGTCAACGCGCCGCGCCGCACGCTGCTGAAGGCGGCGATGCTGGCTCCCTTGGGCGCGGCGCTCGGCGCCAGGGCCGCGGACGCGACGAAGACGATCCGCACCGCCTTCATCGTCGCCGAAACCGGCTTCGATCCGCAGGCGACGAGCGACCTCTACTCCGACAGCATCAACCGGGCGATCTTCGAGACGCTCTACGGGTTCGATTATCTCGCGCGGCCCTATAAGCGCGTGCCGCGCACGGCCGCGGGGATGCCCGAGATCACCGACGGCGGGCGAACGTGGACGATGCGAGTGAAGCCAGGCATCCACTTCGCCGACGATCCGGTCTTCAAGGGCAGGAAGCGCGAATTGACCGCCGCAGACTACGTCTATTCGTGGAAGCGGCTCCTCGACCCGCGCGTGCGCTCTCCGTTCGCGTGGTACGTGCAGGGCAAGATCGTCGGCGCCGAGGGCGTGAGCGAGGCGGCGAAGAGCAACGGCGGCTTCGACTACGACACGCGTATCGAGGGCCTGCGGGCGCTCGACCGCTATACGCTGCGGCTCGAGCTTCGCGAGCCCGACTACATCATGCTCGGATACATGACGCAGTCGCCGATGGCTGCGGTGGCGCGCGAGGTGATCGAAGCCTACGGCGACGCCAACGGCTGGGTCATGGATCATCCTGTCGGCACGGGCGCCTACCGCCTCGGATCCTGGCGCCGCGGCCAGCAGATCGTGCTCGAGGCCAACCCGGGCTATCGTGACGAGACGTTTCCGGAGAGCGCCGATCCGGCGGACCGCGAGCTCGTCGCCCGGATGCGCGGCAAGAAGCTTCCGATCGTGGAACGCATCGAGATCAGCATCATCGAGGAGTCGAATCCGAGGCTGCTCGCCTTCAACAGCGGCGCGCTCGACTACGTGAACGTTCCCTCCGATCTTTCCGACACCGTCCTCGACGCACCGGGGAAGCTGCGTCCGGCATACGCGCAACGCGGCGTCGTCCTGGAGCGGATCACCCAGCCTGCGCTGCAGTACGCTTACTTCAACATGGAGGACCCGGTCGTCGGCGGCTACGGAAAGGAGAAGATCGCGCTGCGCCGCGCGATCTCGATGGCCTTCGACCGGCCGCAGATGATCCGCGTGGTCTATCAGGGGCAGGCGATTCCGGCGACGCAGCCGATACCCCCGAACCTGCCGGGGCACGACGACCACTGGGACGTGGGGCTCGAGTTCGATCCGGCGGCGGCCAATGCGCTCCTCGACCGGTTCAGCTACAAGGATCGCGACGGCGACGGGTATCGCGAGCTGCCGGACGGCAAGCCCTTTACGCTCCTGATGGCGTCCACGCCGTCGTCGCGCGACCGCGAGTTCGACGAGTTGTGGCTGAAGAGCATGAAGGCCGTCGGCATCCGCATCGAGTTCCTGAAGCAGAAGTTTCCAGACCTCATCAAGATGGGCAAGGCCGGCAAGCTCCAGATGTGGCGCGTGGGCTGGATCACGCTCTACGGCGAAGGAGACGCGTTCGCGCAGCTTCTCTACGGGCCGAACATCGGCCAGACCAACTACGCGCGCTTCGCGCTGCCGGAGTACGACGAGCTGTACCGCGCTTCGCGCCGGCTGCCCGACGGACCGGAGCGCAACAAGATCTATCGACGCATGTCGGAGCTCGTCGCGGCGTACAACCCGTGGTGGCTCGGCTTCTACACGATCGAGAACACGCTGGTGCAGCCGTGGGTGAGCGGTTACAAGAAACACGCCTACTGGGAGCACCCGTGGAAGTATCTTGACGTGGACGCGAAGCGGCGCGTGGCGCGGTAACGACCGCCGCGTCGGTGCCTCGATCAATTGCCGGACCGCTTTGCTTTGGCGCAGCCTCCCACCAAGCAGAGCTGCGCATCAAAGCGATCGCGGCCCTAGGCCCCGCCTCGCGGCGAGGCGCCGCTACGGAAGACGCCCGCCAGCTCTTTTGGACCCAGCCCGCAAGCATATGGGGTTCTGGTCCGGGTCGCACTCTTCTGCCCCGACGAAGTCATACTTGCCGCGGATCGAATAGCTGCCGCCGGGGGTTGGGCCGCTCTGCAGCGGAATGTTATCCGAGATCTCGTCCAGCACGGGCTCGACAGTGCCCGGGATGCCCTGCACGCTCAGCGGGATCGTGGGAAATGGGGGTGCGAACCCTTGGGGGGCGCCGGGGCATGAGATCGTCGTAGCGATCGGAACCTGGTCTTGGATATCAACGAAAGTCAACTCGTAGTGGCCAGGGTCCCGATTGTCCACCATCAGGTCGGATGCCGCGGTGAACGGATACCGGACGGGGGCGCTGCCTGTTCCAGTCAGCGAGCAGTTAACGTACAAGACAGGAGGGACGTTTACTACCCATGTCCCGCTGACCGCAATCGTGAACTGTCCGCCCAGCAGGATATAGTTGGAGGTGTGCAGCCCTGGCACCTGCGGGGGCGGCACGTCGATTCTGTTGAGCTGCCAGGTGACATTCTTGCCTGTAAACGTTATGTGACCAGTGAATGAACTGATTTCGGCTGCGGCACCCGAAAAGTCGACATCCTCCTCGAAAGATCCAACGTAGAACGTCGGGAAGCCGGGGGCCGCGACGTCGTTGAACTCTCGCGTGATCTGGTCGGTCCGCGAAGATTTTTTCAGCAGCTCGGCGGCCGAGGACGTCCCGCTGAACGTGATCGTCGCGCTGTCCAGTGTCACGAATTCGATATCGACCGTGGCGACCTTGGCGTTGCTGCCCGGCGGTTGATAGGGCCCGCCCATGGTCTGGCCGCCAGCGAATTGCACGACGTCGCCGTGATAGGTCGTGGGCGAGCTCATCGGCCCGGCCGTGAAATACCACGTGGGTCGGCCGGTGTCGTCGTACATGAACCCGACAACGAACAGGTTGTTGCCCTGCAGCTCCAGGCTGTAGCCGCTGCCGCTCTCGCTCGAGTTCCACCACCAGCCGGAATACGGCTGAAATTGGACATCGCCGGCGCCGAAGATCTCACGCTCGATCTGAACCACGCCTCCGGGCCAAGTGAACGTGCCGTGCGTGTCGTCGTCGAAGTGCACCGACATTTGTCCCGCGACGGTCAGGTTTTCAGGCTTCACATAGCCGCCGAACAGCGTCTGGCCGTCGCTCAGGTTGTAGAGGGAGCCGGAATAGTTGTACGGATCGGCGTTCGAGCCGCCGGCGACCAGCCACGTCGCGTGACCGTCCGCGTCGTACAAGTAGGCGGCGATGAACGTGACGCCGTTCTGGCTCTCGACGAAGAAACCGCGGCCGCTCTCGCTCGGGTTCCACCACCAGCCGACTTGCGGCGCCGCGATCGCCGCGCTCCAGAAGCAGCATGACAGCACGAAGAGCCAGGAAGCGAGGAGTATGTTTTGGCAACGCATTGTCCGTCCCTCTCTGTCCAGCGCCGCGGCCCGCGCAATCTGCGCCGCGCGGTGCAGCACGACCATCGATTCGAAGTTAGTGCGCGCCCTTCCGCTCGGAGGGCCTTGGGGACAAAGTCGATCGGCTGTTCTCCCCGCCCCATAGCCTGGGCTTCGGCGTTAGCGCGGTCATAAAGAAACCCTTAAACTTGCGCAAAAGATGGAGGATGGCATCGCAGCCGAGCTGGGTCCGGGTCAGCTCGAGAGGCGGCGTCCGGGGGCGATTCGAGGGATGCCGTGGGTATTACGTACGAGATTGGTCCGTTCCGGCTCGATCCTGCTGCAAAGGCGCTGACACAGGCCGGTGCGCCGGTCGAGCTCGGTCCGAGGGCCGTCGCGGTTCTTGCCTCGCTCGTGGAATCGGCCAGGGAGTACGTGCCGAAGACACGTCTCATCGACGAGGCGTGGCCGGGTGTCGTCGTCCAGGACGCCAATCTCGCCGTTCAAATCTCGGCGATCCGCAGGGTGCTCGCCGGGGCGCCCGGGGGGGAGAATTGGATCGAGACGCTGGCCCGGCGCGGCTATCGTTTCGTCGGACCGGTGACCAGGCTTTTCAAAACCTCGCCGCGCGACCCCGGCGTCACGAACCCTCGCTGCAATCTGCCCGAACCAGCCACGTCGTTCGTCGGCCGCGAGCGAGAGGTGGCCGAGCTGCAGAAGCTGTTGGCGGAGCATCGGCTGTTGACCCTGACCGGCTCCGGCGGCGTCGGCAAGACGCGACTTGCGCTACGTGTCGCCGCCACGGCGGCGGACCGCTACAGCGACGGCGTCTGGCTCGTCGAGCTCGCCGCCCTGTCGGACCCGGGGCTCGTGCCGCACGCCGTCATCGCCGCCCTCGGACTCAAGGAGCAGCCGGGCAGAAGCGCCACCGAGAGACTTGTCGAGCACCTTCAGGCCAGGCGTCTGCTGCTCGTCCTGGACAACGTGGAGCATCTTCTCCCGGCGTGCGTCCGTTTGACCGACACCCTGCTGCGGCAGTGCGCACAGGTCACGGTTTTGGTTACGAGCCGCCAGCAGATGGCGATATCGGGGGAGCTGACCTATCGCGTGCCCTCGCTCGCCATGCCTGACGCCGGACCCAACGCGACCGCGCAAAGCCTGGCCCAATGCGAGTCGGTGCAGCTCTTCAACGAGCGTGCGCGGTTACAGCGGCCGCACTTCGCAGTCACCGATCAGAGCGCACCCGGCGTCGCGAGCATCTGCCGCCGCCTCGACGGTATCCCGCTTGCGATCGAGCTGGCAGCCGCGCGCGTGCGCTCGCTTTCGATCAGCGAGATCGACGCCAAGCTGGATCAACGTTTTCGCTTGTTGACCGACGGCTCGCCCGCGGCGCTCCTGCGTCAGCAGACGCTGCGCGCGCTCATCGACTGGAGCTACGACTTGCTCAGCGCGTCCGAGCAGGCGCTGTTTGAGCGGCTTTCCGTCTTTGCGGGCAGCTGGGTCCTGGCGGCCGCCGAGCAGGTTTGCAGCGACGAACGCGTAGGCAAAGACTCGGTCTTCGAACTCCTCACTTCGCTCGCCGACAAGAGTCTGGTACTCGCCGAAGAGCGAGGTGACGCCACACGCTATCGGTTGTTGGAGACTGTGCGCCAGTATGCCCGAGACAGACTCAGGGAAGGCGGCGGTGAAGCGCACTGGCGCGACCAACATCTGGCGTACTTCGTTGCCCTCGCCCAGGGAGTCGAGCCGATGCTGAGGGGCGCCGCTGTGCAGGAAGGCCTCGAGCGGTTGGAGGTCGAGCACGACAACCTTCGGCTGGCAATGGATTGGGCAGAGTCCGAAGGCGGAGACTCCATCGCCGGCCTGCGGATCGCCGCCGCAATGTGGTGGTTCTGGGAATCGCGTGGCCATCTGCGCGAAGGTCGAGGGCGGCTATCCCGGCTGCTGGCAGCGGCATCGGATACGCAGGCACTCGCGATCCGCGCGAAGGCGCTTCGCGGAGCCGGCGCGCTGGCTCGGGTGCAAGCGGACTACGTCGCGGCCGAGGCGCTCCACCGGGAAAGCCTGGATATCCGACGCGCGCTTGGAGACCAGGGCGGCATCGCCTTGGCCCTGGGCAGCCTCGGTGCCGTAGCTGTCGAACAGGGGGATTACGACGCCGCGCGGGCCTTGCAGGAAGAAAGCTTGGCGATCCAACGGAAGCTGGGCGATCGGGCCAACGTGGCCAACGTCCTGAACAACCTTGGTGAAGTGGCCTATTACCAGGCCGACTACGCAACTGCGCGCACCCGCATGGAAGAGAGCCTGGAGATCTATCGCGAACTCGGAAACCCATGGGGCCTTTCGTTCAGCACGGAGCTCCTCGGCAGAGTCGCATCAGCGGAGGGCAGCGTCGGTGAGGCGCTGGCGCTCCAAAGGCAGGCCCTCCTGATCCGACGAGAACTTTCCAACCAGCTGGGGATCGTGGGCTCATTGGAAGCGCTCGCCTCGCTGGCGGTCGACATGGGCGCGCCAGACCGGGCGGCGCGCATCTGGGGAAGCGCGGAGCGGCTGCGCGAAGAGATCGGAGCGCCAATCTCCCCGGCGCAACGGCTTCGTTACGATTCGCAGGTTGACTCGGCCCGCGCCGTGATGAGCGATGGGTCGGCCTTCGCTTCGGCATGGCGAGGGGGCCGTGCAATGACGCTCGAACAGACGATCGAATACGCGCTGAGCGACGTGGATGCCTAATCGCGGCGGCGTGCTGCGTCCGACGGGCAGGTTGGGTCTGGCTTTGACCGTGATGTCGAGTCCGCGTCGCGAAAATGCGACACGCGCGCGTTCCAATATCGCCAACGGCGCGAGCGTTCCTTGGCAGATCGGTGCGCGTCGCGTACACTCCGAGCTTCATCCAACAACAACTCGAGGAATGCTCCCCCCATGACCAGAACGCCGACGACTTCCGTCACCGCGATTGCGATTGCAATCAATGCGGCGGCGCGCGCGTTCGCGTGGGACGTATTCCCGGGCGGACGCCTTTCCGACCCAGGGTCGGGGACGCTGCCCTCGCTGTTGCGTTAGCTCACTCGCCCGTCGCGGTTTCCCGCCGCCGGGTAGGGCGGGAACCGAACTCCGGGCCAGTTTCCCGAAGCTTCCTTCCCGCCGGTGCCGGATGACCGGCGGCCGCGCGCGTTTGCTCGCGGTCGGAGGTAACCAGTTATGAGAACGACCAGACGACCTCTCAATCGCCTCCGCCGCCGCTTTCGCGGCCTGTGGCTCTCCCGGGACTTCCGGAGGCTGTGGGTCTCGCTCACGGTCACCGCGTACGGCACGCAGATCACCAACCTCGCGCTGCCACTGACCGCGGCGCTGCTTCTGCACGCCTCGCCGCTGCAGATGGGGATCCTGATCGCGCTGGAGACGCTGCCCTTCGCCCTCTGCAGCCTGCACGCGGGCGTGCTGCTCGATCGCGTGCGCAAGCTTCCGGTCGTGATCGCCTCGGACGTGGGCCGCGCGCTCGCGCTCGCCGCGATCCCGGTCGCAGCCTGGCTCGGCGCGTTGTCGATCGAGCTTCTGTTCGTGATCGGGTTCGTGTGCGGCGTGCAGAACGTCGTCGGCGGCGCGGCGTATCAGGTGCTTCTCGCGCAGATGGCCGGGCGCAAGCGCCTGGTCGAGGCGAACGCGAAGATATCGCTCGGCGAAACCTCCGCGGCGCTCGTTGGCCCCGGGATGGCGGGCGGGCTCATCCAGGCGCTCACGGCGCCGTTCGCGATCGCCTTCGACGCGTTCGCGTTTCTCATATCGGCGCTGATGCTGCGCCGGATCGAAGCGAAGAGCGATGTCGTCCAGCCGAACGGCGCGGCGAATGTGTGGCGGGAGATTGCCGAGGGGCTTCGGCTCGTTTGGGGAAACCGGACGCTCTGGGGCCTCGCGTGGCTCGCCGGCTTATGGCAGATCCTGCACCAAATGCAGATCGCCGTGCTCATCCTGTTCGCCACGCGCGAACTCGGCCTTTCGGCGGGCGCGATCGGTTTCGCCTACGCCTGCGGCGGGCTGGGATGCGTGCTGGCGTCCGCGTTCGCGGAGCGGCTGTCACGCCGCTTCGGCGTCGGGCCGGTGATCGTGCACGGGCTCGTGCTGACGGTCGTGGGCTGGCAGGCGTTCGCGCTCCTCGGCGGATCGGGATGGCCGGCGACCTTCGCCCTCGGCGGCGCGATGCTGGTGTTCGACTTCGGTGCGATCGTCTACGCCATCAACTATCTCGCACTGCGGCAGGCGATCACACCCGACCGCCTTCTCGGACGGATGACTGCGACGATGCGCTTTCTCACTGTCGCCGCCGCGCCGCTCGGCGCGCTGATCGGTGGGGTGCTCGCCACCGTGATCGGCTTGCGCGGGACGCTCTTCACCGTCGCGGCGCTCGGCGTCGCGCTGTCGGCCGCTGCTGTTCTTTGGTCGCCGGTGCGCCGGCATCGCGCCCTGCCGACCACGGTGCTGGAGTAAAATCCCCCCGGGTTTCGCGAGCGCGCCGCCAAGGCTCTGTCGCCCCGGCGCAGGCCGGGGCCCAGTTGGGTTCGCGGCGGCACCTGATCCAACTCGGATTCCGGCCTTCGCCGGGATGACAACGCCGACCTTCGATGCCCAAGTCCATCCTGTTCATCACGCTCGACTCCTGTCGCTACGACGCGTTCGTCGAGGCCCGGGCGCCGAACCTGAAATCGCTGTCGCCGCTCGTTCGCGCGCAGGCTCCGTCGCATTTCACCTACGGCTCGCACTCGGCATTTTTCATGGGATTCACTCCGGGCGATGCGACCCGGCGCGAGCCGTACGTCAACCCGAAGTACGGCAAGATCTTCCGCATGGAAGGCGGCGGACATCCCGGCGCGGCGCCACCGCTCGTGACGCTGTCCGGGCACAACATCATCGACGGCCTGAAGAAGCTCGGCTACCGCACGATCGGCACCGGCGCGGTGAACTGGTTCAATCCGGCACGGCCGACGGGACGCGTGCTCAGCGCCGATTTCGACACGTTCGCTTATGCGCGCGGACCGTCGCTCAGGAAGCAGATCGCCTGGATCGATTCCACGCTCGGACAGTTGAGCGCGGGCACGCCGAGCTTCGTTTTCCTGAACCTGGCCGAGACGCACGTACCGTATTACTACGACGGCGCGCCCTGGGACCCTTCGTACAACCCGTCGCAGGCCTTCGGCGAGCGCAACGACGCCGTCGAAGCGCGCCGCCGCCAGGTCGCCTGCATCGAATGGTGCGACAAGGAGCTCGAGCCGCTGCTCGCGCGCTTCGCAGGCGACACGGTCATCGCCTGCGCGGACCACGGCGACTGCTGGGGCGAAGACGGTCTATGGGAGCACGGCGTGTCGCACGAGAAGACGCTGGAGGTGCCGTTGCTGTTCCGGCTCGCGAAGGACGCGTTCGCGTAAGTACGGATCGATCATCGCGGCCCCGGGCACAAGCAGTTCCGGGATGGACTGCGCCGGCAACCCAGACGAACCGATGTCGAGAGGTATCGAGCGGACCTCGGCCCCGCTCATTTGCCAACCGAGGCCGGGCGACGTTCTAGTTCCGCTGGAACGGGTACACGCTCCCGAGCTTCAGCATCCGCGACAGCTCATCGAGCGCGGTGCGCCCTTCGCTGAGAAGCGCCGGGTCGGCCAGGTCCGCCGGCGCGAGCCGATCGCGATAGTGCCGCTCCACCCACGCGACCAGCTCGCCATGGAGCGCATCGTCGAGCCATACCCTGGCGTCGATCGCCGCGCGCTCTTCGTCGGTGAGAACCACGCGCAACCGCAGGCAGGCCGGGCCGCCGCCGTTCCGCATGCTCTGGCGCAAATCGAACGTGAGCACCTCGCGAATCGGGCCGTCGCCCGACGTGAGCCGCTCCAGCAGGGCGGCGACCGCCGGATCTTCGCGACACTCGGAAGGCGCGACGAGCAGCAGCCCGCCGGCGGGGCGCTCGAGGAGCTGGCCGTTGAAGAGGTACGTCGCGACCGCGCGCTCGAGCGTGACCTCGCGCGCCTCGACGACGACCGCCGCGAAACCGTCTCCGACGCGATGCGCGAGCGCGCTCATGACGGCGGCCTGGTCGACGAACGCGCGCTCGTGGCAGAACAGGCTCGTCCCCGAGCCCACGGCGATCACGTCGTTGTGGAAGACGCCTGCGTCGATCGCTTCGGGGTGCTGCTGCGCGAAGAGCGTCCGCTCCGGCGCGAGCCGGTGCCGGCGGGCGACCGCCTCGCTCGCCTCGCGCGTCTGGCGCGCGGGAAAGCGCCGGGGCACGCTCGCGCTCGCGTCCAGCCCGCTGCGGCCGTAGACGAAGAGCTCGACGCCGGCCGCGCCCGCGTCGGCCGCGAATCGCGTGTGATTGGCCGCGCCCTCGTCGCCGAGCTGCGCTGCGGCGGGCAGCGCATCGTGCACGGCGAAGCGCGCATCGTCGGCGAAGATCGCGCGCAGCACGCGCGTG
>Ga0209178_1000707_pt1 | contig 10066 bp, 11 predicted proteins | sample GAAS200_FD_187521 | JGI IMG/M metagenome (GOLD analysis project Ga0209178, IMG submission 187521) | Agricultural soil microbial communities from Georgia to study Nitrogen management - GA AS200 (SPAdes) (version 2) | ecosystem: Environmental > Terrestrial > Soil > Agricultural land | place: USA... | reverse complement strand
TGCGCCGCGCCTCGCTTAGCGCCCTGGCGCGAGCGGTGGCGACGTATCAGCCCAGTTCATGGGATGACGCGGTGAACATCCGGAACACCGTCACCGGCTACATGGATGCGGAAATCCTGATCGCTGGCGACACCGGTGACGACAGCAGCTATGGAGCGCTGCGCGCGCTGCGGCAGATGACGGTCGGCGTACTCAACCAAGCCGGCGCAGGCCTGCCGCGGCTGCAGCGTTTCACGTTCAACCAGTCACTGCCGGCGCTTGCACTGGCGGAACGGATTTACGGTGATGCCAGCCGGTCGGATCAGCTCGTCGCGCAGGCGGTCCCTGTGCATCCGGCATTCATGCCGGGAGGCTTCCGGGCGCTGGCGAGTTGATCACTCCTTGTTGATCAGCTTGCTGTCGACGATGCTCTCGTTGGCGCCGAGTTGCAGAAATACTTCATACGCAGCTCCCGCAACCAGCGCGCCAACGATGATCGAAGGCCACCACGGAAACGTGGTGAAAACCTTCATCGCAAGACATGCGAGCGCGCCGAGGATGAATGCAGCGAGCGCGATCTTTTCGCTTGCCCGCATCTTTGGTGCGGCCTTTCGGCTTGGGTTTTCTGCCCCCATGGCGGCCTTTCCAACGACAGGGTGTCCGCATTTTGGACAGAACGTCGCCTGATCGCTGAGGATGTTTTGGCACGCCTCGCATTTCACGAAATCGACCATTTGAGAGCCCCTTTTCGTGTCGAATGATGAACTTATCCTGCAGATTTCAGGCCAAGCGATATCCGGCTGGACGGAGATTCGGGTCACTCGTGGCATCGAGCGGCTGCCATCCGATTTCGATATCGGTCTGACCGAACTCTATCCCGGCGAGCTCGACAAGGTAGTGATTACACCGGGAGCGCCATGCACGGTACTCCTAGGAAACCAGCTTGTCATTACCGGCTACGCGGACCGGTTTGTCCCGAGTTTCGCCGCCGATCGTCACAGCATACGGGTGACAGGCCGTTCGAAATGCGAAGACCTGGTCGACTGCGCCGCGGAATGGCCGGGTGGACAGATCAACGGCGCCAACGCACTGGCGATCGCGCAGAAGCTTGCGCAGCCGTACGGCATCACGGTTTCATCGAAGGTCCAGAACCTGCCGCCGATCGTGCAGTTCAACTTGCTGCTGGGCGAGTCGGCATTCGAGGTCATCGAGCGTATCAGCCGGTTTTCCGCGTTGCTTGCCTATGACCTTCCGGACGGAAACCTGGTGCTGGCGCAGGTCGGCATGCAATCGGCTTCGAGTGGCATCGTTGAGGGACAAAATGTGCAGGAAGCAGCGGTGCAATATTCATCCGATCAGCGTTACAGCGATTACAAAGCCTTCATCCAGTCGGTGGATGTATTCATCGATCTTGGCGACGACGGGAACCAACTAGCGGACCAGAAAGACCCGAACTGTTCCCGTCACCGCGAAATGGTCATCATTTCCGAGGGCGGCGGCATGGGTAATCAGGTCGCGATCAACCAGGCGATCTGGGAATCCGCCCGCAGGGCCGGGCGTTCAAAACAGGTGCGCGTGGTGGTGGACAGTTGGCGCGACTCTGCCGGCAATCTGTGGGAACCGAACACGCTGGCGACGGTGAAGCTTCCTAGCCTCAAGTTGAACGAGACGATGTGCATCGGCGAAGTGACCTACGCGCGCGACGACGAGCGCGGCACGACCGCAGAGCTGATCCTGATGCCGCCGGCTGCGTTCAAGCCAGAACCAATCCTGCTGCAGCCGATGTTCGGAGAATTTGCAACCCCAGTGCCGGCGACGCAACCTGCGCCAACGGGATCAGGCTCATGATCCCGGAGCTCGCCGATTTCTCGCGCCAGTTCTGGCGCCGCATCCAGCTCACGGTCGGACGCGGCCGCATTACCGGCACGGATGACACCGGCACCGTGCAGACCGTGCAGGCGCAGTTGAATGCGCTGGAAACGCGCGACGGAACGCCGCGGCTCGCGGAATTCGGCTTTACATCGAACCCGCCGGCGAAGTCCGATGTGGTGTTCCTGTTCCTGTCCGGTAATCGTTCGAATGGTGTCGCGATCGCAACCAATCACCAGCCGAGCCGCCCGACAGGCCTTCAGCCTGGCGAGGTGCAGGTCTATGACCTCTGGGGCAAATCGATCTACTTCACCGAGAACGACGGCATCGTGATCGATGCGAAGAACACGCCGATCACGGTCAACAACGCGACCACGGTGACGATCAACGCCAGCAGCGAAGTGGTGCTGAATACGCCAAAGCTTCAGGTGAATGGCGACATCGTGGCGACGGGCGACATCACGGACAAGGTCCGCAGCATGGCTGCTGATCGCTCGCTGTACGACCAGCACGGTCACCCCGGCAACTCGGTCACGGCGCCGCCGTCGCCGCAACAGTAATCAAGGAATCCCATGGCCATTCAATTCTCCGTCGCCGTGCGCGATGCGCGGCTCGACGCGATCGAGAACACCGTCGGCGCGTCGCCCACACTCAAAATCTGGACGGGCGCGATGCCGGCGAACTGCGCCGCCGCCGATACGGGCACGCTGCTCGACACCATGACGCTGCCGGCGGACTGGATGGCCAATGCCGCCAGCGGCAGCAAGAGCCTGTCCGGATCATGGAACAGCGCAGCCGCAGCCGCGGGCACGGCCGGGTACTTTCGCATCTATGACGGGTCCGGTGTCTGCCATATCCAGGGCACGATCACTGCGAGCGGTGGCGGCGGCGACATGATCGCTTCCAGCGTCACTCTGGCGATTGGTGATACCGAAACGGTCACGCAGTTCACGCTTTCCGACGCCAACGCTTGATCGATGGCAACGAACGATCTTCAGACCACTGCGACGCTCGGCGAAGCCATAGCGGCTGGCGCGCTGCAACAAGGCGCAGAGGAAACGGTTTCGGCGACCCTTGGCGCTGCGAAGGTCACGGCCGCGGCGCAGCTCACCACGCACGCGCTGAACGCATGGAACCCGCAGGTTGCCGGTGCGGATATCCGCACCTTCTGGGATGTCACGAACATCCGCGGCGACTGGCAGGTTTCCGGCGCCGCGCTGGCCAGCGGCGACGATCTCACCACGGCGGTTCTGATCAGTCTCTTCACCGATCGCCGCGCCAATGACGACGATACGCTCCCGGACGCATCGAACGACCGCCGCGGCTGGTGGGGCGATCTGGACCAGGACGTGCCGATTGGTTCCCGCCTGTGGCTTCTGTCGCGATCGAAGCTGGCTCCATCCGTCGCGCTCGCCGCCAAGGGCTACATCGCCGAGGCGCTGCGCTGGATGATCGGAGATGGCGTCGCCGCGGCCGTGGACGTAGTGACGTCGATCGTGATGCCGAATCGCCTGAACGCCGTGGTCACGATCACGCGCGCGACAGGCACCAAGCAATCCCTTCAATTCAACTGGGCGTGGAACGCGCTCAACTGATCAGGATTCGATCCGAATGCCTTTCTCGCGTCCAAGCCTGTCGCAACTCCGCGCACAGGTCGCGGCGGACATTTCCTCCGGCATTCCCGGGGCGGATGGTCTGTTGCGCTTTTCGAATCTAGGCGTGCTTGGAACCACGCTCGCAGGGCTCGCCCAGCTCCACTACGGATACCTCGACTGGATCGCGCTGCAGGCGACACCCTACACCGCGACGGATGAATACCTGGAAGCCTGGGCGGCGCTGAAGGGCATCACCCGGAATCCGGCCACCGCATCCACCGGTACGGCCACGTTTACCGGCACCAACGGATCTGTGCTGTCATCGGGAACCCAGATGGTGCGCGGTGACGGATACCTGTACCAGAGCACTGCGACGGGCACGGTCGCCAGCGGAACAGTGACAGTACCGGTAACTGCGGTACTGCCGGTGATCGATGCCGTAAACAACCCAACGGGCAGCGGCGCCGCATCCAATACGCCATCCGGAACCGTGCTGACCCTGCAGTCACCGGTCCTCGGTATCCAGCAAAACGGCACCGCGGCGACGGCATACACCGGCGGCGCGGATGTGGAAACAGACGATTCGCTGCGCACCCGGATGCTGCAGCGTTATCAGGCGCCTCCGCAGGGCGGCGCGCTGGCCGACTACGTCGGCTGGGCGCTGGCGGTGCCTGGCGTCACGCGCGCCTGGTGCGCGCCCAACGGCTTCGGCGCCGGCACCGTGGTGGTGTACGTGATGCTGGACACCGCAGAAGCCGGCAATGGCGGCTTCCCGGTGGGCACGGACGGCATATCGCCAGATGACCAAGGCCCGAACGGCCCGCGGGGAACCATTGCGACAGGTGACCAGCTCACCGTCGCCAACACCATCATTTCCGAGCAGCCGGTGACGGCACTCGTCTACGTCTGCGCGCCGACCGCGAATACCGTCGACTTCACCATCAGCGGCATCTCGACGGCGCCCACGAGCGTGCGCACCGCGATCCAGAACGCGATCACGCAAATCTTTCTAGAGCAGGGCTCGCCGATCCCCGGTACTTCGGTTGAACTGTCCGCGATCGAAGCGGCCATCGCTGCCATTGCCGGCACCAGCGGCTTCGTGATCACCGCGCCGGCCGGCAATATTGCCAACGCGACCGGAAAGCTTCCTGTTCTCGGCACCGTGAGCTACGTGACGTGACGACGCCCGTCTTTCTCGATTCCGACTATCAGCGTGCCCTGCAGGCACTGATGCCGCCTGGCAAGGTATGGCCGCGCGATCTCGATGGGTTGCAGGCGAAGGTACTTGGTGCATTCGCCCCGACCTACCGGCGCAGTGGGGATCGCGGCTTGGCGCTGCTGGTGGATGCGTTTCCTGCAACCACCTTCTCGCTGCTTCAGGAGTGGGAAGAATCGCTGGGCCTTCCGGATCCATGCGCCGGCGAAGCGCCGACCCTGCAGGCGCGGCAGAAGCAGGTTGTCGCACGTTTCACGAATTCCGGTGGCCAGTCCATTCCATACATCGTCGCCTTCGCCGCGGCGCTCGGCTACACCATCACCGTCACCCAATACCAGCCATTCCGGTGCGGCCAGAGCCGGGCCGGCGATCAGCTTGGGGATCAGGACTGGGCGTTCTATTGGACCGCCAACGCACCCCTGCAAACGATCACGTATTTCCGCACCGGCGTTTCGGCCTGCGGTGAACCGCTCGAGGACTGGGGCGGCGAAGTCCTGCAGTGCGAGCTCAACGAGATCAAGCCCGCGCATACGATCCTGACCGTCACCGAATCGTAATCCCAACCTTTCCAAACCTTCCAAAAGCCGCCCTCGAGGCGGCTTTTTTATTGCCCGAGGATTGACCATGTATCAAATCGATGTCCCCACCGCTATTGCCGGTCTGCCGACACCTGCCGCCGAAGGAACCGCCGGCTTCTTCACCGATGGCAATCCCGCGACCGGGACGCCGGCGACGATCGTCCCTGCCGACTTCCTCAACATGATGATGCAGGAACTGATCAACGTTGCGCTGGAAGGCGCCGCACCGCTCAGCAAGTCGTCTTACACGCAGGTGCGCGATGCGATCTCGAACATGGTCGCGAATGCATCGGCTGGCGTCGGGCAGGTGACCAACGTCACCGGTGTCGCCCCGATCAATTCCAGCGGCGGCGCGACACCGGCCATCAGCATCTCAGCGGCCACCGACAGCGCGCCAGGTTCCATGTCAGCCGCGGATAAGACCAAGCTGGACGGCATCGCGGCGGGCGCCACCGCCAACGCCGGCACCGTCACGGCCGTCACCGTGACCAGTGCGAATGGCGTTTCCGCCTCGGTTGCGAATCAGGGTACTACGCCGGCACTCACCATCGCGCTAGGCGCGATCACGCCGACGTCTATCTCGTGCGGGGGAACGGTAAGTGGTGCGGGTGCGAATTTCTCTGGTACTTCCACGTTTGCGAAAGTGAACAGCAGCATTGGGACAGACTCGCGATCGTTCAATGTGCCGAACGTGCATGGCAATGCCGGCGCGCATTATGGCGGCGTCGTTCAAGGCATTTATTCCGTCTACAACGCCTATTATAACGGCGTATGGAATCAAGAGGATGCAACGCAGGCGGCGGGCGGATACAACTTCAGTTCCAGCAATGGCTCGCATTCGTTCATGTATAGCGCTCCGGGCGGCACCATGACGACTGTTGCAAGCATTGATAGTTCGGGCGGATTCACCTGCACTACCATGAATGCGACGAGCTCTGATCGGCGCCTGAAGCGAAACATCCGTAAGTTCGCACCGCGCCCGCTTCATCGAAGCGTGCCGTTCGTGAGCTATGTGCTCAAGGAAAATGGCTGGCACGGTCTCGGTTCGATCGCGCAGCGTATGCAGAACACCGCACCGGAGCATGTCGGCGAGTTCGACTGGCATGGCAAAAAGCGTCTCAGTCTCAACTATGCCGGCGCGGCATACGAGCAGGCGATGTGGGCAGGCCGCGAGCTCGATCGCCAAGCCAAATTGATTGAAAAACAGGCGAAGCTCATTACGAAGTTGGAAGCGCGCCTAGCGAAACTGGAGCGCCGCGCATGACCTGCGGAGTCTCATCCAAATTGGTAGATCTGGACCTGATCTTCGATGCGTTGCGAGCTGGCCAGCCGCAGGCGCGCGCAACTGGAGCGAAGATACTCGGTGCAGATCCCAGTACGCGCTGGGCGCCGCTTTCAGCGGGAAGCGCTGCTGCCAATACTGGCATCGAAGACCAGAACACCGATTTTGCCGCGCTATACGCCAAGATCGGCACGTCCGGCGGAACACCGGTCTGCGATTACACCTACACCACCAACGCGCTCGTCGCGACCTTCACGGATGTCTCCACGGATCCGGGCGGTACCATCGGTTCCTGGGCGTGGAACTTCGGCGACGGCGGCACGTCGACCGCGCAGAACCCGAGTCACACCTTCGCGTCGGCCAACACCTACAACGTGAAGTTGACCATCACCGACAGCCGTAACGGCAAGCAAAGCTCCGCGACTTACGCCGTGACCGTGGCCAGCAGCGGCACGGGCGGCGGCGGCGGCGGCGGGTGTGCCGTGATCACTGCTTTCATTGGCGATCGCAGGATTACCGACTACGCTGCCAACGATCCGCTGCCGGTCATGAACGATGCCGGCGAGTTCCACGAGGGCCGCGTCGTCAAGATCAGCGGCATCCAGTGGCAACCCTGCGTCCGCATCGTCACCTCCAAGGGCTGCGCGCTGGCGGTCTCGACCACGACTCCGGTCATCATCGGGCGCGATATCACGAAGTGGAGCCGTGATCTCGTCGTGGGCGATCCGATCGCGGTCCGCATCAATGGGGTCGACAGTTGGGACACCATCACCGCTCTGGCACCGATCGGCGATCAGCAGGTGTTGCTGCTGAACGCGGACGATCTTTCGTTCCCAGCCGGCGAAACACCGACGCACCTGGTCTACACCCACAACACGAACCATAAGGAATGATCATGGCCAGGACATGGATCAGCGCCGAAAGCCGCGCGCGCTTGCGCCACCGTCAGCACCTGGCCGAGCTTGATGCGCAGAATCGGCGCCCGCGATACAGCAAGGTCGATTACCAGCGCCAGCAGCGCGAGGAACGAATCAAAGGGCTGCTCGAGCTCCGGTCTCGCGACTCGGAAAAGCCGTAGCGTCACGCGTTCGACCGGCGTAGGGCGATTCCTACCGATCCCGGCGGCGCGCGCCGATGGCGCCGCAGCAGACGATCGACGAAACTGATCGCGCCCCGGAAGTCATGCGAGCCGACGAGTAGAGGTCAGGCTGCGGTCGACGCCGGGGCGGTTCGGTTTTTTCAACATCATTCGATGTCGAAAAACAAGAACGCCACTGTAGCGGAAACGCTATCCCGACCTGGTGCGTTGCTTCTTGAGGGTTGGCTTTGGCCGCCGATCGCCGTGACGGCGAGCGCGAATGGCCGGATGGATGCCACGTAGAACCAGCGGTACGGTCAACAGCACCGCCGGTCCTACCGGATTAAGGTGGCGTCCCCACGGATACGCATTTCTAATCCGGTCAATGGGGCCGCTGCAGCCAGCCTCAGCCGGAATTCGATAGTGTATCGCGCACGCAAAGGACTGTGGGTCCAGCACGACCTTATCGACGATCGATGTCAGCACCGTCTTGATCTGGTCACGCTCGTGATCCCTGAGCTCGTCAGCCAGCCCGAGCAGCGCGCGCCGGACTGAACCGCCATCCAGATGCGCGAGGGATGCGCATTGTGCCTGCGTAGCCTCCCATTGATCAAGCGCCGCGATCGCCGTGACCCTCTCGCGCTCCAATTCTTCGATCTTCCGAAGCGCCGGACCCGGCTGCGCCATCTGCGCCGCCATATCCATCATCCGGCTGATCCGGGTCGCCAACTCGCCCACGCGCTCGCGCAGCGCCTTCCCATGCCTGACCTGCTCGTCGTCGGCTGCGCCGCTCCTGGCGGCCGCCACGATGGCATCCACGAACCGCTCCGCGCTGAGATCGGCCATCACTTTGCCCACCACCGCCTTCTCCAGCGGCTCCCGCTGGACATAGCGGCTCTTCGTGCGGTAGGCATCTTCCCTCGATTCGCAGAACCAGCGGCCGCCCGCCGGCGTGCAGAGCAGCCCTGTCAGCAGGTGCTTGCCATCGTGCAAGCGAGTGTTCTTTTTCGAGAATGCCGCCAGCGCGGCGATGATCGCTTCCGCCTCGGCATCGGTGATCAGCGCTTCGTGAGTATCGCGACAGATCTTCCATTCCGACCGCGGCCGGCGCCGATGGCCGCCCACGGCATGCCCGCCCTTGCGCGCGGCGTGCACGTTCCAGACGGTATGGCCGGCATAGGTGAGGGCGTTCCATTCCAGACCGACAAGGCTGCTCTTGTAGAGCTTCAACCCCGCCTGACGCGCGGCCAGCGCGCGCGACGTGCCCGCGGCGCGCGCGCGCAGGAACGCCTGCACGCAAGGCGCATTCTCGTCACGCTCGAGACGGCTTTTCATTACCGGTGCACCTTCCCGCACGGCCCCCGTGGGCTCCCGATGCAGCCGATAGCCATAGGGTGCGCGGCCGCCGGCGCGGAAGCCTGAACTGACGTTTTGCGCCATGCCGGCGAGGCCCTTCTGCCGGCTGCTGATGGAGTGCCATTCGTCCATCCCCTGCAGGACAGACTTCAGGATCACTTCCATACCCGGATCGAGTTCTTCCGGCAGCGTGCGATATCCGACACGCACGTTATTGGGCTTGCACTCCAGCTCTTCGAACATGATGGCGATGTGCCGCCTCCGCGCGATGCGGCTGGTGTCCAGAGCGAGAATGGTGGACCAGCCACGGCGCGGATTGCGCACTGCGCTGATCAGTCGCAGGAACCCGGGTCGATCTTCATCCTTGCCAGATTCGACGACGTCGTCGAATTCCTCAACGATCGTCAGGCCGCGGCTCTCCGCCAGACGGTGCAGGTCCGCCCGCTGCGATTCGATCGAAACGTCGTGGCGATCCTTCGAAGACCTGAGGTACAGCGCCGCTCTTTCCATCCTGCAATCTCCCCTGAACCAGCTCCAGCATAGCGCCGACCGCGAGCCGAGCGTCAGGAGCACCTACCGACGTAACGGCAAAGGTGCGCGCGCGCCGCGGCCGTCCGCGAAGCGTCGCCGTGCTCCCCGATGCGCGGTTTTCGCTGCCGGCGTTCATTTCGTGGCGGCTTCGTAGGCGCGTTGTACCCTCTGGAACTGTTCGGGATCGCCGCCCTTGTCCGGATGGTGTTTGCTTCGCAGCGTGCGATAGGCCGCATCGATTTCCTGCCGCGACGCATCCGCCTTCACCCCAAGAATCGCCCACCACTGCTCGCCTGGCGGTGACGGCAGCGCGCGGAAGCCGGTGAAGGTTGCCCGCACCAGCGCGAGCGTTCCGTGTCGCAGTTCGACCCGGCGCGCTTCGAGAATATGATGGATGGCCTGTAGGTTCGCCTCGACCGTCGAATAGCGATCGACCGCGATGCAGACGCCCAACCCATCCCACGTGAACCAGACCGCGACACCTGGATCATCCGGACGTTGCGCACCGAGCGTGACATTGCTGCTGATGATCAGGTCCTGCAGCTTTCGGTTACTGTCGCTGGCGAACAGCCGAAGGCTGTC
>Ga0209178_1000706_pt1 | contig 10068 bp, 6 predicted proteins | sample GAAS200_FD_187521 | JGI IMG/M metagenome (GOLD analysis project Ga0209178, IMG submission 187521) | Agricultural soil microbial communities from Georgia to study Nitrogen management - GA AS200 (SPAdes) (version 2) | ecosystem: Environmental > Terrestrial > Soil > Agricultural land | place: USA... | reverse complement strand
CATTGATGTCTTTTGAATACTGGAATTCACCGGTGATCACCCAATTGTTTTCAAATCTTTTATCAATACCAATACTTGCTTTTAATTTTGTCGGATATTTAAAATGTTTATCAATTACATTAACTCCATAGCCGGTGGGTGTTGATTCCTGGCTTTGGCCTGTTGAGGTTAAATAGTTCTGTAGGTTTTGTGAAGGCGATGGAGAAAATGGGATGTTGTTTACGGTATAAGAACCAAACTGAACACCATTATTGGCAGCCTGGTTTTCTACCCATACAAACGGGGGAGCTCCTTCAAATACTCCAACGCCACCTCTAATTTGCCATGTCTTATCACCTTTCGGATCCCAGTTAAACCCAACACGCGGCGATATAACAAGAAATCCCTGCGGAGCACTACCTACATTATATTTTGTTCCATTCTTAAATGTAAGTGCATCAAAGTTTGGATTGTCGGTAAATTTATTTTGATAATTAGTAAGATCAAAACGTACACCATACGTCAACACAAATTTTGTGGTAGCTCTCCATTTGTCCTGTGCAAACAAACTTATATTAGTAGCGCCTGCATAAGCCCAGGGGAAAGCACCTCCTTTCAATGTTGAATATTGCTGGTAATAACTTTTCGGTAATGCGCCCGATTCAAAATCGCTCAGGCTGTTGAATTGGAATACGCCATTATAACCGGGAGCAAAAGCATTCTGATATTTTTTATAGCTGTTTTGTGTTCCTACCGTTATTTCGTGAGCGCCTTTATAAAAAGTAAAGATATCATTCAACTGGTAAGAGTCCATGTTTAACCGGTTAAAATAGGTGTACATTTCGTATCCGAATGTTGTATAAATATTTCCACCATTGAGAATGTCAACAAGCGGGAAGGTTGTTGATGACGAATGAGGGCTGCGGAAATCTCTTTCCTGTGTATAACCAATCTGGAATTTATTAGAAGCCTTGTTACTAAATCTTGAATTTAATTCTGCAATATAAATTTTTAAATTGTTGTTGATGCGGTAACCACTTCCATAAAATGGCATAGAGAAGGTGCCTGGCTGCCCGCCAGTAATTTGCCCGCTTCCCGGCCTGCTGGTACTTGCAAACTGGTCTGCATAAGATTTCAGGTAATTATATTTTATAGACAAAGTATTGTGTGCATCTATATTGTAGTCAATACGTGCATCTACTTTATAACTATTGGTTTTAAAATTATAACCCTGGTAAGATGCAGGATCGTAGTTGTAAGTATTTTTTAAAAAGCTTGCCAAAGCGGCTAATGTATCGGCATTGGCCTGAGATACGGTTCCCGGCGAAGGAGAGTGTGAAGCATCGGAAGGTATCACACCGGTGGCGGGGGCACTTATCAAATCTTCTTCACCGTTTATGAAGAAGAACAATTTATTTTTAATTATCGGTCCGCCAATACTTGCTCCGTTTATATTAAAATCGAAAGGAGTTTTCGGCGCCAGTATGTTTTCAACTTTATATCCATAAGTACCGGGCTTCCTCCATGAATGATAAATAGTACCTGCAAATTTGTTGGTACCGCTTTTTGTTACGGAGTTTACACCACCTCCGGTAAATCCACCTTGTCTTACATCATAAGGAGAAGTATTCACCTGTATTTGTTCGATAGCATCGAGGGCAATTGGTTGCGCATTTGCCTGGCCGCCGAGTGTGCCGGACAAACCAAATGAGTTATTGAAATCAGCACCATCTACCGTTATGTTATTATAGGAAGAAGTGATACCGCCAAAGCTTAAACCATTAGCTGATGGCTCCAATCTTGCAAAGTCAGATACAGCACGGTTTACCGTGGGTAGTCTTTCTATCTGATCTTTGGTAATGATGGTTTGTGTTCCGGTTCTGCTGCTGTTGAAGATTCGGTTTTGGTTGCTCGCAGTTACTGTCACACTGCTCAACTCTTTCGATTCAGGCTGAAGAGTAAAATCAGCAGTAAAATCCTGACCTAAAGATAGCGTAATATTTTCCTGCTTTTCGGGTTTAAAACCTACAAAAGTAACAGTAATTATATAAGGTCCTCCAATTCTAAGACCAGGCAGATTGTAACGCCCATCGGAACGTGTAGTGGTTGTATATTTGGTCCCGGAGGGTCCGTGCAAAGCTACGACTGTAGCGCCTGCCAGGGGATTTGTACCATCAGTTACTGTTCCCAGTATTTGGGAAGTAGTCTCTTGTGCAAAAGAGCTTACATTGAAAAAAAATAACAGCGTAAGTGCTGCCAGGAATTTTTTGAGATTCATTGTTTCATTTTTTATGCAAGTGCAAAAAAACTACTTCTTGTTGAAAAAATGCCTAATAGATATTACCAAATGATTAACATTTTAAACATTAATAAAATTCTTTTGACTTAGAAATGATAATTATAATTAAATTCCCAAAAAAGCAAAATGCAAATCACAAAATACAAATCGCAAATCACAAATAAATTCTATAAATTCAAATTCTAAGTTTTACATTTTGCATTTTTAATTTTTAAATCGACAAAACTAACAAACCATGCCTGCTGCAAAAGCTGATGAGGGACTGAAACGATGTATCGGTGTACCCGGGCTTACACTTTCTATCATAAGCGGTGTGATAGGAGCGGGCATTTTTGCACTGCCTGCCATTGTAAGCAATGCATTGGGTGGTTTTGGAGTTTTTGCTTACATATTTTGCGGTATTTTGTTTGCGTCTGTTTTGCTTTGCTATGCAGAAATAGGAAGCCGTGTTACGTCCAGTGGTGGCTCTTATGCGTATGTGGAAGCAGCATTTGGCAGCTTTGTTGGTTACATTATTAACTGGTTGTATTTTTTTGGATGGAGTATTATTGGCAGCGCTGCATTAATGAACATTATTGCTGATTCTCTTGCTGCTTTATTTCCTGCGTTTAGAAATCCTGTGGTGCGTGGAGGTTTATTTTTTGTTCTTATAAGTTTCATGATATTGATAAATGTATTTGGTGCGAAGCAGGGAGTTGGTGTTGTAAAACTAATTACTATAATAAAATTGCTGCCGCTTATTGGTATCATCATTTTTGGATTCAATCATGTAAACAAAGCAAACTTGCACTGGGAGCATTTGCCCACCGTTAAAGCATTTGCTGATACCACGCTCATCCTGTTTTTTGCATTTGCAGGTTTTGAAACATCGCTGGGTGCAAGCGGCGAAATAAAAAATTGCAAACGCACGGTACCACTCAGCATTTTTATTGCAGGTGTGGTAGTACTGGTTTTATATATGCTTTTGCAAACAGTTGCCCAGGGAGTATTGGGATCGCAAATGACTGTATACAAAGATGCGCCGTTAGCAGCGGTGGCTGATAAAATTATTGGGCCGGCGGGTGCAACCGTTTTGCTTCTTGCTGCGGCCCTTTCATGTTTTGGAAATGTTACGCTTGATATTTTATGTACGCCACGTTCATTGTTTGCCGGGGCAAATGACGGATTATTTCCTAAATATCTCGGTAAAGTGCATCCCAAGTTTGCTACTCCTTACCTTGCTGTAATTACTTATGGTTTACTGATATTTATTTTTTCAATTTCCGGCGGCTTTCAGCAACTGGCCATCATGGCAAGCGCTATTGTATTACTTGTTTATCTCTCCGTAATATTGGCCACCGTAAAATTAAGAACCAAAAAACCGGGAGGAAATGAAAAGACATTTATTGCGCCCGGAGGATTGGTTACACCATTAGTTGGTGTTGCCGCTATCATTTGGTTGCTGACCAGTTTAGGAAAATGGGAAATTCTTTCAAGTCTTATTTTTATTACCATTGTTTGCATTATCTATTTTGTCACCAAATGGGCCGCGAATAAAAGTAAGCCGGCCAACATTACTGCCTGAAAGATAAACACGAATTAATTAAAATTTTCAACAAACCTTTTAGCCATTCATAAATATTTTCGTTTATGCATTACCGTTAGGTTTTAATCGCCATTTCATAGTGTATAAATTTTAAAATGCGGCCAAAGCCCGTTCATTTCAGATCAAAAATTTTTTCCGCATCATGCCAGTTGTTCATCCGTTCGTAGCGGGTATCAAAAATATTATGAGGCGAAGAAAACATAATAGCCCTGCCGTGAAATACTGATAAATTGAAATCGTGATCATCTATCAGCACATCTCCTTTCAATACGCTTTTATCTCCACAGAATATTCTTCTTTTCCAGTGTATGAATGGAAAATATTTATCCAGCCAATCGTTTTTATGTGGCAATGAAAACGGGAATTCCATTGCTGCAGAAGCTACATACACTTCAAACCGGTTATGAAGCTCTTCCACTATTTCCCTGCTGTGTTCCATTACCGGCAGGTCTTTGAAAAAATCTTTTTGATGCGGATAAGCTCTTACTATTTTACGATGTTCTTCGGGAACAATGGCGTGAAGCTTGGTGCCTTTAATATCTTCTTTGGTATAATGAATTCCAAAATCACGTTCGTACCAATCTAAAAAACGTTGTACCGCATCTGCCAGCACATCATCCATGTCTATTAGTATTCTCATTGTGTTATCTTTTTATCAAAAGTAAATATCAAACGGTAGATTTTGATAAACGAAAATATTTTACACTGGATTGTGGTTGCAGTTTATTGCACTTGTATATCGAAGCTGCAGGATTGACCGCCCAAAGGTGCCGGACCTACTATGTTTGGATTAAAAAGAAAATCGCCGGAAGCAACCGGAGTTCCCGATCCGTGAAGCACTACTGATTGCTCACCGGTAGTAGTAAACTGGCCTGTGGCTACAAAAGATATTCCGTTCAGCTTGCCAGTATAAATTGAATAGTTGCCGGCGGTTTGTACAAAAACGGTTATGGTAACAGTATTACTTGCTCCCAAAGCAGTTCCTGAAATATAATTTCCCTGGATGCTTTGCGGGGTACAATAATCTATATTTTGATTCATTGCAGATTCTAAAACATAAACTGCCTGTGGTAAGCCCGGATCAACCAATACAATAAAATTACACTGTGATGAGTCTGCTGTTACATCGAATGATACAGGCCCTTGCACACTTGGCGTACCGCTGGCGTGCAAGGTTACATTTTGTATTCCGGTATTATAAAAAAAGCCTGAGTCAGCAAAACTGAAACCATTGGTATTATTTGTAACAATTTTGTAAGTACCCGGTGCGGAAATGTTTACCTGCAATACAACTGAATCCGCAATGGTGGTTTTAATGTTTTGCTGATATTGCCCTGATATAATGGGATTGGAACAATCCCCTGAAGTGCTCGTTAAGATATAACTTGCCGCTTTCTTTTTATTTATTGTAAGGGTAAAATAACAGCCATTAGTGCCCGGCACTTTTACCATATAATTTCCGGGTGAAGCGGGTGTTCCGGAACAATACAAATTCACTGTATAACGCCCGGTGTCTGAAAAATTTCCATTTGCTGAAAAAGTAATGCCATCAACGGCAGTGGTGGTAATATTATAAACCCCAGCCATTGTTACATCAAGAGTCAGGGTTATATAATCGGATGAATCGGCTTTAACACCTTCAACATAGTTACCAGCAATGATAACAGGATTGCATACATCAGGCGACCCTTCAATAGTGAATTGTGCGGGCGGCTTTCCTTCAAAGCTGTATTCTTTTGCACACATAACGAGGCAAAGCGACATAATTATTGCAACGCAACAAAAAATTAAAACTTTTCCTTTCATAAAAAGATGCAGAAAATATGGTTAGAAAATTTTGAAGGCTCTCAAACTTTTACCAATAAATAATTATACCAACTAAACTAACGTTTATGCATAGACGAAAACTACTATACATTGTTATTATTGAATAACCACTTTTCTTATTTTATTGGAAGCGTTATCACATACATACAAGTTTCCATTTGGATCAATAGCCATACCAAGCGGATTACTGAACCCCGAGCCGATGCCCACGCCATCTGTTGATGTACCGATGCCATTGCCTGCAACGGTAGCAACAAAACCGGTGGAGGTAATCATCCGTATTGTGCCATAGCCATTATCAGTTACAAACAGGTTGCCTTGTCCATCGCTTACAATGCCCACCGGAAAATTGAATGCGGCAGATGTTCCCTGACCATCCGATGATCCAGCCTGGCCGGTGCCGGCAATGGTAGTCACATTACCGCCTGCATCTATTTTTCTTATATCATAATTATTCATTTCTGTCACATATAAATTTCCTGATCCATCTATTGCCAGGCATAGCGGTGCATTAAATGTAGCGGTGGATGCACTACCATTAGCAGCGCCGGCAAAGCCAGTGCCTGCAATGGTGCTAACTACACCGGCCGCAGTTATTTTTCGAATGGAATTATTGCCACCGTCTGCTACATACACATTACCATTAGCGTCCGTTACCAAACCCAATGGATTATGAAATGAAGCGGTGGTATCATTTCCATCATTTGAACCAATTCTTCCGGTGGGGCTTCCGGCAAATGTGCTAACCGTGCCACCTGGAGTAATCTTGCGGATATTATCTGTGCCAATATCAGAAACAAAAATATTACCACTGTTATCCACGGCAATACCATAAGGAGTGTCGAACGTAGTTATTGCACCCGCGCCATCTGTATTGCCTTTGGCTCCTGTGCCGGCAACAGTGCTTACCGTTCCATCAATTTTAATTTTCCTGATTTTATTATTGTATGAATCGGCAACATACAAATATCCGTCTGGTCCGTAAGCGCAACTCCATGGCTGGTTGAAAGTAGCCGCAGTGCCCATTCCATCATCCGATCCAGGGGAACCGCTACCTGCAAGCGTGCTGGTAGTAAGCGAAATAATTCTTATAGAAGTGGGGAAGGTGGTGACTTTTCCATTTACCGATATTGACAAGGTTCCTGAAACTGCATTGGTGGAGAAAAATGAAAGTTGTGTAGAAGCAGCAGAAATAACCGTCATGGGGATATTGTTAATCGTTACGGTGTTATTGGCCGCAGCAGAGCTAAAGTTGGTGCCCGTTACAATAACCGTGTAACCGATGCCTGCAATAAAGTTGGAAACACCAGTGATAGTTGGCGGCCCGGAAGGATTCACATTCGGTTTTTTTATGCAGCTACTAATGGTAATTATTAAAGCGACTGAAAAATAAAATAAAAAAATATGAGATAAACTTTTCATAGAGGTGTGTTGAATAATCGGTAAAAATAAGAATTTTTAATTGACAAAAGTATTGTGGCGATAGGATTAAAAATGTAAAATGTAAAAGGTAAAAAGTAAAGTTGTGTTTCTGCTATCCTTTAGAGGTACAGGGCAGTTTGTTTTGCGGGTTACCTGCTATCACTATTAAAAAAATATTTGGATAAAATAATGTTTTACCCTAAATTGCTTTCCCCAAATTATTTACTCTGTAAATTTGAAAACTTCCTTTAGCCACTATATTCTTTGGTAAACCTTCACTTATAACTTCTATTGTCAAAGACTTTATGAGAAATTGGACAAATCCCAAAAAAGGGAGATTGACTAAATTGTTTTACCAGCTTACAAAAAGTTTCAGAACTTTTTTTGATTCCGGCAGGAAAAGAGAGTTTCAGAAGCTAAAAGACTTTATCGCTTCCTGAGGATCTGCTGTCTTACTGTTGCTGATGATACAATGTACTTAATAGAATCAGCGATTCGCTGATGAATGGTTATATAACCGACGCAATTGCTATGTGCTTTATAATCCCGGAAGAATTGTTATAGTTTAAAAAATATTTTTTTACGGTAAAGCCAATAACACAGGCACCATTCAAAAAGAAAGATAACTGCAGAAGCGATAATTAAAATAAATGATAAGGATAAACCCGCCGGGGCCAACACACCTTTCACTATTGTATTGAAATATTCTGAAATCCACCTGCTCACCACTATTTCAAAAAAAAGGTAAATAAAAATGGAGTTCATGCTCACCACCACAAACGGGAACAACCATCGCTTATGCTGCAGTTCATCTATCCAATAAAATAAAAAGGCCAACGCTAAAAGGCAATACCCGCCTGATACAAGCGTGAAAGAAGAAGTGGCAATGCGCTTAATGATAGGAGTGATATTGAAAACATCCAATGCATAACCGAGTGCCAGTGCAGCAATGCCAAGTATAATAATATTCCTGAGTTTGATAGTGGTGTTGGAAGAAGATAGTAACCATTTTCCTGCCACTGCTCCCCAAATAGTATGTGCAGCAGTAGGAATGCAATTGATAGCTACCCATCCGTCGGGATTAATTTTTCGCATCAATATCCAATCAATATAATTGCCAAAATTATGCTGGTCTGTAAACGGCTGATCAAAGCCGGGAACATGAGTGAAGCGATACACACATTCTGTAATTATCAAAAGCGCCGCACTTAACAATAACTGGTATGCCGGTTTCCAGCGAAAAATAAAAAATGCTAACAGCATGGTAAAAGATAACTGGGTTAATACATCCCACAACTCAAACGAAAGATGATCACCACGAACAGCATAATCGAACACGCCCCAGAAAAATAACCATCCGCTTCTTTTTAATGCATGAATAAATTGCTGTTTCCAGGTACGGCCCTGTGCAGTTTGTTTGGTTAGTGAAAATGCCATGGCAGTGCCGGCAATGAACATGAAGCCCGGTTGTATCAAATCCCACAAATGCAATCCATGCCACGGATGATGAGTAAACTGTATGGCCATCTTATTAAAGAAAGAACCTTGTGCAGTATCGTTTACCCAATGCTCATATAAGCCGGAAGATTCAAGCATGAGCAATACCATAATAAGCCCGCGAAAAAAGTCGAGAGAAGATAATCTTTTACCCGAGCCAATTGTTTTGCGAAGTTGCTCAGCGGGTAAAGCATCACCCGGCGTCTGCTGTGCAGTTGGTTTTTCCATATCCATTTTAATGCAGGATAAATATATTCAATTTTTAGTACCTGCCATCAGTGGAGGTAAAATCGTATCATTAATCTGCGCTAGCGGTAATGCCTATACGAAAACAAAATTTTTTATTTGTTCTTTAACCTTACGTACCGTTCAATGTTCAGCCTGTTTACATTCAGGCTGTCTATTTTTTCAATGCCGGTTTGTATCAATGTATCATCATGTATGGATATGGTAAAAGTAAAATCATGTCCTTCCCATTGGCGGTCGTTGCAATACTGCAGGTGCTCGGTGTAAGTGCTGTCATGTAAATCGTACGGGCCGCCGCCGGCGGAAAATTCTGCCGCAGAATCCTTCGAAGTATTATGTTCCAAAAAAGCAAAATGAGTATCATTAATAATTTTAATAAACTCTTTTCCCTTGGTATAATCAGTTACCGTAGTATCGTTCTTTTCAATCAACGTTCCGGTAAGCAGTTTCCAGGTGCCTTGTATTGTTGCAGGTTCAGGCTTGTTTGCAGGGGTATTGCATGCCCCGATGAGCAATAGCAATATAAAGTGGTAAATTATTTTTCTCATATCAATGTTGTTTAAATGCAAGATATGAATTTGTGATGCAGATAATGATGCTCATTTAAAAAATGATTTTATTCTGCATAGCCTTTTAAAAAACTATATCTTTATTTATGAAAATTGCCAGTGGTGAACAAGCCTTTCATACTTATAAAATGGTTGGGAATTATCCTGCTTATTATTATAATTGGCGTTGCAGGTTTTGCCATCACGGCAGGGTATAATTTTTTGGATGCATTATACATGACGGTAATTACCATTACCACCATTGGCTACCGGGAGTTGAAACCCTTATCAGAGCCTGCCAAAATATTCAATATTGTTTTTATTATTTTTTCTTTCTCCGTGTTCACTTATGCACTCAGCAGGCTTACCCGGTATATTGTAAGTGGTGAACTGGCATCATATTTTAAAAACAGGAAGCTTATGAATGCAATAGAACATTTTAGCGAACATGTGATCATTTGTGGTTTTGGAAGAAATGGCCAGCAGGCCGCACAAATACTCCGGTCGCACAAAACAGATTTCGTAGTGATTGATAATGATGAAGCACATTTCAGTGAATGGTTGGAGGATCATGAAAACCTGGTGTATGTGCTGGGGGATGCACTCGACGATGATACCTTGCTTAAGGCTGGTATTAAAAAGGCAAAGGCGCTGTTACTTACATT
>Ga0209178_1000705_pt1 | contig 10070 bp, 12 predicted proteins | sample GAAS200_FD_187521 | JGI IMG/M metagenome (GOLD analysis project Ga0209178, IMG submission 187521) | Agricultural soil microbial communities from Georgia to study Nitrogen management - GA AS200 (SPAdes) (version 2) | ecosystem: Environmental > Terrestrial > Soil > Agricultural land | place: USA... | reverse complement strand
ACCCTTTCACGGCAGCTGTCGAACAATTTCAAATATACGCAGCGTTCTTTGCGTGTGCTTCTAAAGTTTTCCGGTATTATAGGAACGCGGCAGATTAGCCGCAAGGATTGCCGTTGCCTCTTTCGCATCGCTGGCGTTGGAAGCTCGACCGATGGCGCGAACAATTCGCGGCCATGTTCCATTCCGAAGAAAGGCAACCGCGTCCCAAACTCTGCCCTTCCTGCGGCACACTCGTCGGCTCGACCGCAAAACGCTGCCATCAGTGCGGCACGAGCATGACATTTTCAATTGCAGCAGCAAGCCGATCGTTGAGCCGCCTGATGCCCTCCAATGCGCCCGTCACCTATTTCATACTTAGCTCCTGTTGCCTCCTTTATGGCGTCAGTCTGCTACTCACAATTCGTGCAGGCCAGATTCCGGGAATGTCGGGGGGACTACTCTCCACACTGATGAACATTGGCGGAATTCATTCTTTCGTCCTTTACCGTTTAGGCGCGTCATTGCCTTATCCAAGAGACGTCCTCCAACCTTGGCGGCTAGTTACAGCATGCTTTCTCCACGCAAATTTGATGCACATTTTCTTTAATATGTGGGTACTCGTGGATATTGCACCGGCAGTCGAGGAATTGTACGGCTCATCTCGATTCTTCTTCCTTTACACAGTTAGCGGTATCGGCGGTTACCTCCTCAGTGGATTTGTCGGTCATTTCAGCATTGGCGCTTCTGGTGCCATAGTTGGCCTGATCGGTGTTTTGCTGGCAATGACATATCGGCGGAGGAGCACCGGAATGCAGATGCTCCGCGAGCAAATGTGGCGCTGGATTATTTACCTAGCTATTTGGGGGTTCCTATTTCCGGGCGTGGACAATATGGCGCATCTGGGGGGTGGCCTCACAGGATTTTTCCTCGCGAGCTTCATGATGGACCGGGCCCCAGCCGATGCGGGGGAACGCACACGAGCTTACGCCCTGGGCTGGCTCACGGCCGTAGCAGTGCTCGCCAGTTTCGCCTTCATGATTTTCAGCCGGAATCGATTCCTATTCTAAGAGCGACTGTCGCCAGTTTCGCCTAAAGCTTTCTCGCCACGATAACGCTGTAGTGGAACCCAGAAATAATCGTAAATGCGGCTACCAAATCGATCAGTACATGACGTCCAATGCGAAGCACCGGATTTTCGGTGACTGCTGCCAAAATCACCACGAGCACGAGCAGAATTTGGAACGCAGTGTTTATCTTCCCGTAGATGCTGGGAGGAAAGGTCCGATAGCCGACAACCAACAGGATCACGGCGCACGCAATCAAAATCAAGATATCGCGTCCGAGAACCAAAATGGCGAGCCACCAAGCGATCTTGCCTTTCAGCGCCAGCATGAAATACGCCGAGGAAAGAAGCAATTTGTCCGCGATGGGATCCAGAAAAGTGCCGAGAGGCGTCTTCTGGTTCAGCTGACGAGCGAGCAAGCCATCGAGTCCATCACTAAGCGCGGCGGCAAGCAGCAATGCGAGCGCCCAGTCGTAGCGGCTGTATCTCAATGCAATGATAAAGAACGGCAGAAAGCCGAGCCGCAGAAAGGTCAGCTGGTTCGGTACGGTGAAAATGTGCTTGTCCATGGAAATCTTCACTCGCGGCGATCAGGCGAATTGCGCGAGATAGTCCTTCAGCGAATGCCCCGCCTTTGAGGCGAATCTCTCGGCAAGAGACGGCACAGAGCCTCGCGGCTCATCGAGCGCAATCCGTTCGATGCGTTGCATCGGGAAAAAAAGAGTTGGCAATCCAACTCGCTCACCTTCGGGATGCACCACCTGGCGGACAAAATCATCGAAGGAATCGAGGTCAATCCCTCGTAGCGTAACGCCTGCGGTTGAAATTTCCGTGAGTTCACCCCAGATGCGCTCTTTCGGGCTATGCAAGCTCACAACAACAATGGAATGCGGTTCCATACTCCTCCATTCAATCATGCTACATGAATTAATTCATTGACGCACGGTGAGGAAGCGGAAGAGTCACTGCGAGAAAAGGCAGCGAATCATACGGATATCGTCTTCAAAGGTGAAGACAACTGCAATACTGCTTCTGTCGCCTTCTGAACGGTATCGGGCGTTGCATCTGGCGCAATTTCGCGCATGAGCAGGCCTTTTGAAGTTACTTCGATTACTGCCAGTTCAGTCACTATCAGGCTCACTACGCCCACTCCTGTCAATGGCAGGGTGCAGGTCTTCATGATTTTCGCCTGGCCGTCCTTATTTGTGTGCTCCATGGCTACAATTACACGCTTTGCACCTGCAACCAGATCCATTGCTCCGCCCATTCCCTTCAACATCTTTCCCGGGATGGCCCAGTTTGCCAGATTCCCTTTTTCATCCACCTGCAGAGCACCCAGGACGGTGACATCAATCCGGCCGCCACGAATCATTCCGAATGAATCCGCACTGGAAAAATAGCAGCATCCCGGAATCTCCGTGATTGTTTCTTTGCCGGCGTTGATCAGATCGGGATCTTCCTCTCCCTCATAGGGGTACGGTCCGACGCCGAGCATTCCATTTTCCGATTGCAAGACGACCTCCGCGCCTGGAGGGAGAAAATTAGGCACAAGAGTTGGCAGGCCGATGCCAAGGTTCACGTAATTCCCATCGCGCAGTTCCTGAGCAACGCGGCGCGCGATGAATTCTCTCTTGTCCATGTTTTTGGAGGGCATATCGGACTCCAACTAAGGCCTCTCTCGCAGCGTGCGCTTTTCTATCGGCCTATCGTAGCCCTTGCCTTGAAAGATTGAGCGCACAAATATCCCGGGCGTATGGACAGAATCAGGTGGAAGCTTTCCGAGTTCCACAAGCTCCTCCACTTCCGCGATCACATGATCGGCTGCGGTCGCCATTACAGCATTGAAATTCCGCGCCGTTTTCCGATACATGAGATTTCCCCACCGATCTCCGCGCCAGGCTTTGATGAACGCAAAATCGCCACGCAGCCATGGGACCATCACACATTTTCGGCCATTGAATTCCCGGACTTCTTTGCCGTCCGCGGCTTGAGTACCGTATCCGGTAGGTGTGAAGAATGCGGGAATGCCCGCTCCGCCTGCACGAATCCGCTCGGCCAGAGTGCCTTGCGGATTGAGTTCAACTTCGATTTCGCGGCTGAGCGCCAAATTTTCGAACCGCTTATTTTCGCCAACATAGCTGGCAATCATTTTCCTGACCTGCTTTGTTTCGAGCAGCCACCCAATCCCGAAATTGTCAGTTCCGGCATTATTTGATACCAGAGTGAGGTTCCTGATTCCCTTGGCGCGCAATGCGCGCAAGAGATGCTCCGGCACACCGCACATTCCAAACCCGCCGACAAGGATTGTGGCGCCATCCTTTATGCGCTCAATCGCGACTTCCGCGCTTGCCACACGCTTATCCATCCAATCCGTCCTCCAAAGGCATAAAGACAAATAGAAAGCCGATTTCAAATCTTCATAAGCAGTCTACTGCAATTTAGATAGTGATTTGTGCAGTGATTTGTAGACTTCGTTTGAGACTTGAAACTCATCGCAAAGTTCTTTCTCTGCGAGATGAGTGCGAAGAAAATCGATTGCCTGCGCAAAACGATCGAGAGCACGGCCAATGTTGTCTCTGTTCGTCAAGCAGATGTCTCTCCACACCTCATAGGGGCTGCCGGCAATTCGCAGCATATCGCGCAGTCCACGGCCGGCCGCGGAAAGCGGCAAACCCGTCTCATCCGTTTCATCAGCGATCACACGCGCAAGAGCAACGGCAGCGAGCTGCGGCATTTGCGAAACTATCGCCAACGCCCAATCATGTGTCTCTGCGTCGCACCAGACCGCAGTTGCACCAATTGCTCGCACCAGTTCCTGAAATTTCCGTACTCGACTGTCCGATTCATGTTCGTTCCCGATCAGAATGTATCGAGACCCATGAAAGAGTTCCGCACTCGCGTGCTCAAAACCAGATAACTCTCTTCCTGCAATCGGATGACCGCCAAGAAATCGCGCACCTCTCTTGAATCGCGTCGAAGCAGCTCGGCAAATAGCCACTTTCGTGCTTCCCGCATCTGTAATCAGCGCATGCGGCTCACAGTGCGCCGAAATCTGAGCCAGATGATCCATTGCCGTTCCAACTGGTAATGCGATATAAATTAATTCCGCCTCCGCGACTGCCGCGTGGATTTCCGTGGTGGTTTTCCAGTTTAGGCCGCTCTTGGGGATCTTTTCGAGGATATGCTCTTTATCGAAGGCAGTGATGGATACACTTGGGGATGCGCTTTGGACTGCGAGGCCGAAAGAAGCGCCAATCAATCCCGAGCCCAGGATCGCAATCCGGTTGAAAGGAGCGGAATCTACCATGACTTAGGCCACGCGTCGCCCAACCGCCGGCGCGATAATTCGCAGCTCTGCCATGAGCTGTGCAAATTGCTCCGGATAGAGTGACTGCGCACCATCGGAGAGTGCGTGCTCCGGATCGTGGTGCACCTCAATGAGCAGGCCATCGGCGCCTGCCGCGACAGCAGCCCTTGCCATCGGCGCAACTTTATCCCTGCGGCCCGTCCCGTGGGATGGATCGGCGATAATGGGCAAGTGCGACAGCTTTTTGATGACCGGAATCGCCGCGATGTCGAGAGTGTTTCGCGTGGAAGTCTCGAACGTGCGAATCCCTCGCTCACACAAGATCACGTTATAATTCCCGCCAGACATGATGTATTCGGCGCTGAGAAGAAATTCCTCAATCGTTGCCGACATCCCGCGCTTCAAAAGCACGGGTTTTCGAACTTCACCAAGCGCGCGGAGAAGATGATAATTCTGCATGTTGCGAGCGCCCACCTGGAGTATGTCGACATATCGTGTCACCAAATCCATCTGCGACGGATCCATAATTTCGCTCACAACCAACAATCCACATTTGTCCGCCGATTTACGCAAGAGCTTGAGGCCCTCTTCTCCCATCCCTTGAAATGAATAGGGAGAGGTTCTCGGCTTGAAAGCGCCGCCCCGCAAGACTCGCGCGCCTAACCGCGCGACACCCTCCGCTACGCGCGCGATTTGATCCGCTGATTCCACGGCGCACGGCCCCGCCGCGACGATTACCTCAGGACCGCCGAATTTCACACCACGGCCCACGTCTATCACCGAACCCTCGGGACGGAACGCACGGCTTGCCAATTTATAAGGCTGAGTAATTCGCAGGACTTCGCGAACGCCTTCAAGCAATTCGATATCGCGAGTATCGAATTCCGGGTGCACGCCGATCGCGCCGATCACAGTGTGACTTGCGCCTGTAGAACGATGCACGTCGAAACCAAATGACACCAGCCGGTCAATTACGTGCTGGATTTTGTCTTCGCTAGCGCCTTCTTGCATTACAACTACCATTGATGAATACCTTTCTCAAGATGATGTAACGATTCTAGTTGTTCGACCTTTATGATTTCATGTCTTCCTTAGGCTCTTCTCTCCGTTCTTGCCGTTCAAGAGACCTTGCCTCGTCGAGAATTCTTTCAAAGAGCCTTCGAATTGCAGTATCTGCAAGCGGGCCAGCATTGGCCCGCTCAGCGTTCTCAAGGACCTCGCGCTCACGCTCAGGCTGATAGATCGCGATATTGTGCAGCCTCTTGAATTTTCCGATTTCGAGTGCGCATTGCGATCGCTCATTTAGCAATTTTATGAGCTCACGGTCGATCTCGTCGATCCTGCGCCGCCAATCATCCATAGTTCTTGCGGCGGTGTCATTCATGCGCTTGGATTTCTCCTGCTTATCCCATGGCGCGCCGCATGTTTCAACGTGCGGACACGTTCGGCCACCGCCGAAGCCGCCAGGCTCGCCGACGGCGCTTTTTCGATTTCAGCAACGAGTGCAGAGCCCACAACGACTGCGTCCGCAATCCCTCCAAGCACTGTCACCTGTGAAGGGAGAGAAATTCCAAATCCGACCGCGATTGGCAACTTCGTCATCGCGCGCGTTCGGCGAATCATTCCAGGAAGTTCCTCAGGAAGCGAGTCCTTCGCCCCAGTCACGCCCGCACGTGAAATCACATACAAAAATCCACTTGTAGCCTTCGCGATCATCTTGAGGCGCACATCTGTAGAAGTGGGAGCTGCAAGAAATACGGTATCAAGGCCGTGACTGTGCATCGCGGCGCAGTACTCCGACGATTCCTCGGGCGTCATATCCGTGACCAACACGCCATCGACGCCTGCTTCCGCGGCTCGCGCGCCAAATCTGTCCAACCCAAACTGCAGGATGGGGTTGAAATAGCTAAAGAGGACAACTGGAACATTCGTTGCGCTGCGCAGGCTGGACACAAGATCAATAACTTTTGCGAGCGTAGTTCCCGCACGCAAGGCTCTTTCGCTTGCGCGCTGAATCGTGGGCCCGTCAGCAACAGGATCACTGAATGGAACCCCAAGTTCAACTACGTCGGCGCCGGCAGTGACAGCAGCCAATACAATTTCTTGCGTTGCAGCTAGTGAAGGATCACCAGCGGTCAGAAATGCCACCAATCCCAACTCACCAGCCCGTGTCAAATCCTTGAATCGTTTTGTGATTCTTGTGGGCTCTGCACTGCTTGTCCTTGCCGCAATTTCAGGCATATTTCGAAAGTATCTCCATGTCTTTGTCTCCGCGGCCGGAGATATTCACGACTACGATTTCATCGCGTTTCATCTTCGGAGCACGTTTCATGAGTTCAGCAATCGCATGCGCTGATTCCAGGGCAGGAATAATTCCCTCGATCCGCGCGAGCGTGCGCACTGCCTCAATTGCTTCTTCGTCGCCAACGGCGGTGTATTCGGCTCGTCCCTGTTCCGCGAGCCAAGCGTGCTCCGGCCCCACTGCGGGGTAATCGAGGCCCGCTGAAACGGAGTGTGTGGTCGACACTTGGCCTTCCGAAGTTTGCAACAAGAATGTATATGTCCCCTGGAGGACCCCAGGCTTTGAGCCCGCGAAGCCGAACGCAGCAGAAAGCCGCGCGGCGTGCTCGCCCAAGTTTGTCCCTCGACCACCAGCTTCAACCCCCACCATTTTCACCTCTGAATCGCTCAGAAAATCATTGAACAGTCCGATCGCATTTGATCCACCACCAACGCACGCAAATAGCCAATCGGGCAAGCGTTTTTCTGATTGCAAGATCTGCGCACGTGCCTCTTCCCCGATGACGCGATGAAAATCCCGCACAATCATCGGATATGGATGCGCACCAAGCACTGACCCCAGTAAATAATGTGTGGTCCGAACATTCGTCACCCAATCGCGCATCGCTTCGCTGATCGCATCTTTGAGAGTTCGGCTTCCCGCGTCCACGCCTACCACATCCGCTCCGAGCAATCGCATCCGGAACACGTTTAGGCGTTGTCGCGCCATGTCTTCCGTGCCCATATACACGGTGCATTCGAGACCGAGACGTGCCGCGACAGTCGCAGTTGCTACACCATGTTGACCTGCGCCAGTTTCAGCTACGACGCGCCGCTTTCCCATGCGCACCGCGAGCAATCCTTGCCCGATGCAGTTGTTGATCTTGTGCGCGCCTGTGTGCAAAAGGTCTTCCCTCTTCAGGTAAATCTTGGGGCCCGCCAAGTATTCCGTGAGTCGCGATGCAAATTGCAGTGGAGTTGGCCGCCCGGCAAAATTCCGCAACAAATTGTCCAGTTCTCGGTTGAAACCTTGATCCATGCGCGCTTCCGAGTAAGCATGCTCAAGTTCTTCTAGCGGCGCCATCAGCGTCTCGGGGACAAACCTGCCTCCGTAAGCTCCGAAACGGCCCTGTGCATTCGGAACGCTTTCGGCGATGTCTTTCATTTTCAAGCTCACCCGCCAATTGCCCATTCTGACGCTCGCTTTATTTCCATCATTATGGCCTTAATCTTCCTTGAGTCTTTCTTACCAGGCTTCGCCTCAACGCCGCTGCATATATCTACTGCAAATGGTTTAACTCTCCGAATCGCCTCTGCAATATTTTCTGATCTTAATCCGCCAGCCAAAATGATCGGCCCATACTGTTTCGCGGTATTTACGACTCTCCAATCAAATAATTCTCCCGTGCCGCCGTACATTACCGGATTAAATCCGTCCAGCAGAAATCCTGCCGCACTTTTGTACCTTCCCATTTGGTGTGCGCGAAATTGTGGCCCAACCTGAAAGGCCTTTATTACCGGACACGCCCGCGCCAGCCGTTCAACAGCATTTGGAGACTCATCCCCGTGCAACTGTAACAAACTTAAGTTCGCACCGTGTGCGATCTGCACAACTTCTTTCTCAGCGGCATTCACAAAAACGCCGACTGTTGTAATTCGCTCCGGTAATTGTGAAATAATCTCCCTCGCACACGAATAACTGACCCTTCGTGGACTTCTTTTATAAAAATTAAATCCCAATGCATCTGCGCCGGAGTCAATTGCAAGTTTCGCGTCAGCCCAATTTGTAATGCCACAAATCTTGACGTGGGTAATCACTAGCCCTCACCCGGTGCGCCTACTGATAGGCCAGTCATTAGCTCTCGCAACCCAGATCCCGGATCCACCATCGTCATGAGATGCTCGCCAATGAGGAAAGCATCAAAACCGGCTGCGTGTAGCCGCTTGAGGTCAGAATGTGCGCGAATTCCCGACTCGCTCACAGCAATGCAATCGTCCGGGATGAGATGCACAAGATCGAGTGAAGTTTGAATCCTTACTTCGAACGTTCGCAAATCACGATTATTTACGCCGATGATCTTTGCGCCCGCTTCTAGAGCGCGGGCCAGTTCCTCGGAGGAATGAACCTCAACCAGCGCTTCCATCTTCACTTTTCTCCCGAGCTCCAACAATTCGCACAAAGCCGAATCATCCAGAATTGCAGTAATTAAAAGGAATGCATCCGCGCCAGCTGCACGCGACTCCCACACTTGCCAGGGATCAATTATGAAGTCTTTCCGCAATACAGGAATTTGCGCGGATCTGCTCACTCCCTGCATATCCGCAAGCGAGCCTTGAAAAAACTCTTCTTCGGTCAACACCGATAAGGCCGCTGCCCCTGCGGATTCAAGTTCAGATGCAAGACCGATCGGATCATAATCGGAACGCAATAGCCCTCGTGACGGTGACGACTTTTTCAACTCCGCAATCACATTAAAGCCAGGTCGTGAAAGTGCGGCAGCGAAATCTCTCACCGGAGGAGCCTTCTTCTCCACTGCGAGCTTCAACGCGACTTCAGGCAGCACACGTTTCCTATGTGCGATTGCCTCACGCCGGCTCTCGACAATCCGAGCGAGGATGTTATTCGAGCTAGTTTCAGTTTCCATGTCCCTTATTCCGCGGGATGACGCGCCATTCCCCAGCCAAGGTAAGGAAAATCGCTACGTCTATGCTAGTCTGCGGCTTGGCGTTGTGTCAATTTGGTTGAGTAAGGGATCATGAAGAAATCGTTGGAGCTGCTGAACCAGGAAGTATGCGCATGTCGCAAATGCCTCCGATTGGTCCGATATCGAGAACATGTTGCGCGTACCAAGCGCCGCGCATTCCTCGAATGGGAGTATTGGGGAAAACCTGTCCCCGGCTTTGGCGACCCTTGTGCAAAACTCTTGATCATCGGCCTCGCCCCTGCAGCCCATGGCGCAAATCGCACAGGACGCATGTTCACCGGCGACCGCTCCGGTGATTTCCTGTATCGTGCACTCCATCGGGCCAGCATCGCTAATAAGGCAACTTCTTTGCACAGAGCCGATGGGCTGAAGCTCCGCAACGCATATATCACGGCAGCCGTTCGCTGCCCACCGCCTGAAAACATGCCAACTCCAACCGAAATCCAGAACTGCCGCCCATATCTCGTCACTGAGATGGACTTGATTCAACCTAAGGCAGTTCTCGTGCTTGGAGGAATAGCTCTGAAGACTTATTTGCAGCTTCTAAAGGATCGTGGCCTAATATCCGCGCTCGCTCAGTTCCCCTTCCGCCATGGCGCGATCTATAATTTCCCCGCTGACTTGCCTCGTGTCTTTTGCTGCTATCATCCCAGCCAACAAAACACTTTCACCGGCCGCTTAACGGATGCGATGCTCCTTCGTGTCCTCCTGAAGATCTGCAACTATATCCGTTCTT
>Ga0209178_1000701_pt1 | contig 10100 bp, 9 predicted proteins | sample GAAS200_FD_187521 | JGI IMG/M metagenome (GOLD analysis project Ga0209178, IMG submission 187521) | Agricultural soil microbial communities from Georgia to study Nitrogen management - GA AS200 (SPAdes) (version 2) | ecosystem: Environmental > Terrestrial > Soil > Agricultural land | place: USA... | reverse complement strand
GCAGCCCAGGAAGCCGCGGTGCGCCGACAGGGGAGATGGGTGCGGCGCTTTCAAAACACAATGGCGGCGGGTGTCGATCAGCCGACCCTTGGCCTGCGCGTACGAACCCCACAGCAAAAACACCAGTCCCTCACGGTCGCGATTCAACTCATCGATCACCCGGTCCGTGAACCCTTCCCAACCCTTGCCCTGGTGTGCTCCAGGACTACCGGCCTGCACCGTCAGCACCGAGTTCAGCAGCAGCACGCCGCGTTGCGCCCAGGGCGTGAGGCAGCCATGGTCGGGGCGCGCGATGCCCAGGTCGTTCTGGATTTCCGCAAAGATGTTCTGCAGCGATGGCGGCACCAGTACGCCCGGCTGTACCGAGAAACACAGACCATGCGCCTGGCCCGGTCCGTGGTACGGGTCCTGCCCCAGGATCACGACTTTCACCGCTTCGAACGGCGTCGCATCCAGTGCCGCGAAGATGCGCGGCCCCGGCGGATAGATGCGCTTGCCCGATTGTTTTTCCGCGCGCAGGAATTCGCTGAGGGCATGCATCTCTGGGCGATCGAAATGATCGCCCACCCGCGCCTTCCATGAAGCTTCGAGTTTCAGGCGTTCGTCGGTCATGCCTCACCCGGAATCAACGCACCCGCCAATGGACGCGAATGGAGCAGAAGGCCAGGAGCCTCATGGTTCCTTTGATCATCACCTGTTCGCCCTTGTTTGCATTTTTCGCGTGCATTCACAAACAACTTTGCTTGTCATGAGCGAAGCTGCGCGCGCCGCCGTTGCGATACCCGCAACTGGAACAGCAATTTTGTCATCAGCAAACGTTCTTCCACGGGTTTTTCGACCAGGTCGTTGGCGCCCGCCTTCAAGAGCGCGGCCTGGTTCACCGGGTTCTCGTCACCGGTCATCACCAGCACGGGCAGGCGCCCCTTGCCGAGCTTCAGATCGAACCGGATCCACTCCAGCAGATCGCCCCCGGACATCTCGCCCTTCAGGCTGACGTCGGTCAGCACCACGTCCGCACCCACTTCGCCGCGATCCCGTGCCGCACCGAGGAACTCGACGGCCTCCTCCGCGCTGCCGGACAGATGCACGGCAAGACCGTAGCGTTCCATCATCCGGCGCGTCGCCAGCGCAACCACGCGGCTGTCCTCGACGTACAACACTGTGCCTTCCGCGCGATCCACGGGCGCCACGTAGCCGCGGATGAAGTCCGCGAGTGCCGCGTAACCCGCGGCCTTGTCGAAATAATCGGTGATCGCATCGCCTATCTCGCGCTTCTGCAGGCGTTCCTGCACATCGCCCGAGACCGCCACGATCGGAATGTAGGCCTGCGGAGCGTTGTCGCGCACATAGTGGGCCAGCGTGGTGCCGTCCATGTCGGGCAGCCGCAAGGCGGTCGTGACCAGGTCAACCACGCCTTCGTGCAGGGCCTGCTTGGCTTCGCGCCCGCTGGCGCAGGCGATCACCGTCGCACCCGGCAGATCCTTCTCCAGCACCCGCGCGATCAGCGTGCGCGCCACCTTCGAGCCATCCACCACCATCACGCGCGGGTTGTCGCTGGCGATGTGGCGAAGGACGTCGTTCATGACCCTGCTTCTGTTTACGGCCGCAACCGCGCCAGGTGTCGGCCGCTGGCGATCCATGCACCCAGCCAGCCGAGTGCAATCGCGATGGCCAGCGCGATCCCGAGCGTAACCCAGGACAATCCGCCGAAGTGCAGGCGACCTGCGTAACTGGCGACCAGGTCACGAACCGGCGCCGCGAGCACGGCTTCCAGCAACAACACCAGCAGGATGGCGACGACCCCCGCCGCGAGGCCATACCACGCACCTTCGTAAAGATAAGGCCGGCGCACGAACGCCGCGCTGGCGCCGATCAATCGTTGCACGGCGATCTCGTCCGCGCGACTGCGCAGATCCAGCCGCACCGTATTGCCGATCACCAGCACCGCCGCAGCGCCCAGCAGCGCGGCCAACAGCAACATCACGCGCCGGCCCAGCGCGATCAGCGCGTCGAGGCGGGCGCGCCATTGGCCGTTGTCCTGCACCAGGTCGACATCCGGCAACGCGCGCACCGCCGCCACCATCGCCGCAACCTGCGCGCGGTCTGCGCCGGCGCGCGGTTCGACCAGCAGCACGAACGGCAGCGGATTGTCCGGCAGCGATTTGATCGCATCGCCGAAACCCTGCATCGCAGCCAACTCCGCGAGGCCCTGCTGTGGCGTGCGGATGGTGACGCCTGCCACGTCGGCACGCGCACGCAAGCGCACGGCCAGCCTGTCCGCGCCATCCGCGGCCACAGCGGATTTCAGAAATACGCTGACCGATTGCGAATCGCCCAACGCCGTCGCGAGATGCTGCAGATTGGTCAACAACAGATAAAACGCCAGCGGCAGCGCGAGCGCGAGCCCCATCACCGCCACCGTGAGCGCGCTGCCGAGCGGTCGCCGCGCCAGTTGACGCAGGCTGTCGCGCACGCACCACGTGTGCTGGCGCCGCCACATCGCGACGCGCGAATGATGCACCGGACTGCCCATGGCGACGCGCGCGTTCATGCGACCTGGCTCGCCGGCACGTCGTCGATCAGGTGCCCGTGGTCGAGCACCACCACCCGCTGCTTCATGCGTTTCAGCAACGGCAGGTCGTGGCTGGCGATCAGGATGGTGATCCCGGTCTGACGGAGCCCCACGAACAACTGCATGATTTCTTCCGACAGTTGCGGGTCGAGATTGCCGGTGGGTTCATCGGCGATGATCAGCGCGGGCCGCCCCACGATTGCACGCGCGATGCCGACCCGTTGCTGCTCGCCGGTGGAAAGCCCGGCCGGCGCGTCCTTGCCGCGTCCGGCCAATCCGACTTTCTCGAGCGCGCCGCGCACGCGTTTGACGCGCTCTTCGTGCGGGATGCCCGCGATCACCAGCGGCAACGCGACATTGTCGGCCACGCTGCGATCCATCAACAGGCGATGATCCTGGAACACCATGCCGATGTCGCGGCGCAGCCGCGGAATGTCGCGATGCTTGAGCTCCGCGAGATTGCGGCCGTGCACTTCGATCGCGCCGCGACTGGCGCGTTCGATCAGCGCGATCAATTTCAGCAGGGTGGTCTTGCCCGCACCCGAATGTCCGGTCACGAACAACATCTCGCCGGCGTCGACCTCGAACGTCAGGTCGATCAGCGCCTGGCGACCTTGTGGGTAGTGCTTGCTGACGGCCTGAAAGCGGATCACGGGCTGCAGGGTAGCCGGAATGGGGACTCGGGAAAGCGTAACAACAATCTTGCCATTCCGGACCGCGCGACGCGGGAAGCGATCAGGGATGACCGCGTTTTGATAAGCGGGTAAACCCGGAATCGGTTTCCCGGATGCCGAGCATCAACCCATGCCGGATTCCCGGTTCGAATTCCAGTGAAGCCCGCAACGCATGTCCTGACGACGACGCGGGACAGGCGGTCTGCATCAACCGCCGGTCGCAGGTGGGGCGGCTTGCGCGCCACCGGGTCTCCGGCGGCGGCGACGGCGTTTGTGGGCAGCGGGCGCGCCTGCACTGGCCGTCGGTGTTTCCGCCTCGGATTCCGGGCGCTCGTGCTGCGGCCTTGCGCGCGGCGACGGCGGCACCAGCCATGCCGGTTCCACCGCGCTGACCGGAATCTTCATGTCGATATAGCGCTCGATGTCGGGCAGGTTCATCGCGTACAGGTCACAGGCGAAGCTGATCGCGTCACCTTCGGCGCCAAGCCGCGCGGTGCGGCCAATGCGATGGACGTAATCCTCGCCATCCTGCGGCAGGTCGTAATTGAACACATGCGTGACATCCGGAATGTGCAGGCCGCGTGCGGCGACGTCGGTCGCCACCAGCACTTCGGCTTCGCCTTTCTTGAAGCGCTCCAGCAACTTCTGGCGCTTGGCCTGTGGCACGTCGCCCGACAGCGCGCCGACCTTGAATCCGTGTCGCTTCAACCGGTCGGTGACGCGCTCGGCGGCGGCGCGGGTGTTTACGAACACGATGCTGCGATGTGGATTGCAGTGCTCCAGCAGGTTCAGCAGCAGCGGCATTTTTTCTTCCTTGGCCGGGAAATACACCTGCTGGCGCACGCGATCGGCGGTGACGTTTTCCGTCTCGACCGCGAGTTTCTCGGGCTGGTTCATGTGCTCATAGGCCAGCTCCAGCACGCGGTAGGAAAGCGTGGCCGAGAACAACATGCCCTGGCGCTCTTCCCGCGGCGGCATCTTGCGCAGGAGATAACGCACGTCCTTGATGAAGCCGAGGTCGAACATCCGGTCCGCCTCGTCGATCACGGTGGCCTCGACCGCGCGGAAGCTGAAGACATGCTGCTTGAAGTAATCGATCAGGCGGCCGGGCGTCGCGATGATCACGTCGCAGCCGTCGCGAAGCTGCTGGCGCTGCTTGTCGTAATCGACGCCACCGTAGATCAATGCGAAGCGCAATCCGGTGTGGCGGCCAATCGCCTGCGCATCCTTGTCGATCTGGATCGCCAGTTCGCGCGTCGGCGCGATGATCACCGCGCGCGGATCGTTGTCGTTGCGCTCCGGAATCGCGGGTTTCGTCAGCAGCCGGTTCATCACCGCGACCAGGAACGCACAGGTCTTGCCAGTACCGGTCTGCGCCTGTCCCGCGACATCGCGGCCTTCCAGCGCGACCGGCAAGGTCAACGCCTGGATCGGGGTGCAGCGGGTGAAGCCGCAATCGGCAAGGCCGGCGGCGAGATGCGGATGCAGGTTGAATTGTTCGAAGAAGGTTTCGGTGAGGACTTGGTCGGCCACGGAGTTTTTGCCAGGAAGTTCTGGGCCACGCCTGGCGCTGTCCGCCAGGATGGCAGGTGACGGGAACCGGCGCGATGCCGCCGCACGGCTTGCGCGATGGAATCGCCGCGGATGACGGAAATGCTCCGCAAACGCCGGGAACTCGGGGCGGTGCACACGCATCAAGCCGCACGCCGCCGCAAGTGATTGACTTGATTGTAGCAGCATGGCGGCAATCACCGCGCTTGCAATGCCGGTCCTTTCCCCCCATCTTGTCGTCTCCGTTACCGTCCCAGAACTCCCATGAGCGAAAACATCACCCACGTCAAAGACGCCGATTTCGAGAACGAAGTGCTGAAATCCGACACTCCGGTGCTGCTGGATTTCTGGGCGGAGTGGTGCGGGCCGTGCAAATCGATCGCGCCGATGCTCGATGACATCGCGAAGGAATTCGCGGGCCGCCTCAAGGTCGCGAAGATCAACATCGACGAGAATCAGAAAACCCCGATGACCTACGGCATCCGCGGCATCCCGACGCTGATGGTGTTCAAGGGTGGCAAGGTCGAAGCCACCCAGATCGGCGCCGTCGGCAAGGGCCAGCTCACCCAGATGCTTGAAAAAGTGGTTTGATGCGCACCCGAAGCAACTGACTGATTTTTCTGTTGTGCGGGCACCCGGATGCCCGCACGACTGACCCAGCCTGAACTCCCACGTGGCACCCGCTTGTCGGCGGGCCTCGCGCAGTGCTAGATTGACATCCGGCCGGTGGTGCTTGTGCCCGGCCCTCTTCCCTTCCGTACCCTCCCGCGCTTCGTGCGCCGATGAGGCTTGTCCCGTGTCCGATACCGAAAACACCGTACAGGGCGAAGACGCCCGCGCGTCCGCCCCTGCTCCCGAATCCAATGGCTCCGCCGGCAATGAAGGCGGCGAGGGCCAGTCCCAGCAACAACGCGGCAACCGGCCCGACCGGGGACGCCGCCGCCGCGGCCGCCACACACGTGGCGGCAATGGCCAGGGTGGCGGCAATCCCAATGGCCTGCCCGCAGACGTGTCCGGCGACGAAGCCGATGCCGGCGATCCGAAGCGCCTGATCAACCTCACCGAACTGAAGCGCAAGAACTCGGTGAAGCTGCTGGAGATGGCCGAGGAGCTCGGCATCCAGGAAGGCGTCGCGCGCGCCCGCAAGCAGGACGTCATCTTCAACATCCTGCGCGCCCACGCCAAATCCGGCGGCAGCATATGGGCCGAAGGCGTGCTGGAGATTCTGCAGGACGGCTTCGGCTTCCTGCGCTCGCACGACGAGTCCTACCTCGCCGGTCCCGACGACATCTACGTGTCGCCTTCGCAGATCCGCCGCTTCAACCTGCGCACCGGCGATTACATCACCGGCCGTGTCCGCCATCCGAAGGAAGGCGAGCGCTACTTCGCGCTGCTGAAGGTCGACGACATCAACGGCGATCCGCCGGAAGCGTCCAAGAACAAGCTGCTGTTCGAAAACCTTACGCCGCTGTTCCCGCGCAAGGCGTTCCACCTCGAGCGCGGCAACGGTTCGTCGGAAGACATCACCGGCCGCATCCTCGATCTGATCGCGCCCGTAGGCAAGGGCCAGCGCGGCCTCATCGTCAGCCAGCCGAAAGCTGGCAAGACCATGATGCTGCAGAACGTCGCGCAGGCGATCGTGCACAACCATCCCGACGTGCACCTGATCATCCTGCTGATCGACGAGCGCCCGGAAGAAGTCACCGAGATGCAGCGCAGCGTCAAGGCAGAAGTCGTGTCCTCCACCTTCGACGAGCCCGCGGTGCGCCACGTGCAGGTTGCCGAGATGGTGATCGAGCGCGCCAAGCGCCTCGTGGAACACAAGAAGGACGTGGTGATCCTGCTCGATTCCATCACCCGCCTGGCGCGCGCCTACAACACCGTGGTGCCGAGTTCGGGCAAGGTGCTGACCGGCGGCGTCGACGCCAACGCTCTGCAGCGCCCGAAGCGTTTCTTCGGCGCCGCGCGCAACGTCGAGGAAGGCGGCTCGCTGACGATCCTCGCGACTGCGCTGATCGACACCGGTTCGAAGATGGACGAGGTGATCTACGAGGAATTCAAGGGCACCGGCAACATGGAAGTGCACCTCGACCGCCGCATCAGCGAGAAGCGCGTCTACCCCTCCATCAACATCAACCGCTCCGGCACCCGCCGCGAAGAGTTGCTGATTGCGCCGGACCTGCTGCAGAAGATCTGGATCCTGCGGAAGCTGCTGCACCCGATGGACGAACTCGCCGCGATGGAATTCATGCTCGACAAGATGAAGAACACCAAGACGAACGACGAGTTCTTCAATGCGATGAAGCGGTAGCTACTGCGCCCCTGTTTCGAGCGGTCACCCAAGGGAAAACGGGACGACCTCGCATGAGCAAAACCAACCTGCGGGCGCTTTCGAACATGCTGCCCGAGACTTGGCGATCAAAAGTCGTCGGGCTCGCGGCCGGTGCCAACATCAAGGTGTTGCGCATGGACGGCACCGCTTCCGGCGAAGAGCCGCACGCCTACGCCGAGGGTCTGCTGGTGCTGGACGGCGAGCTCAAGCTAGGGATCGGCGGTGAAGTCGTCACCGTTTCGGCGGGCGAAATCTACATCGTCCCCGCCAACACGCCGCATGCCGTGGCGGCCGGCAGCCGCGGCACGCTCGTGATCATCGACCGGGACGAGTGACGCGACGCATGCGTATCTGCGTTTACTGCGCTTCCAGCAACCAGGCCGATCCGCGGTATCGCGCGGCGGCCTTCCACCTCGGCGAACTGCTCGCGGGCGACGGCCACAGCATCGTGTACGGTGGTGGTTCCGCGGGCTCGATGGGCGCGGTCGCCGACGGCGCGTTGTCCAAGGGTGGCCAGGTCATCGGCATCCTGCCGCGCTTCATGGCCGACCTCGAATGGGGCCATCCCGGCTTGACGCGGCTCGACCTCGTCGACGACATGCGCGAACGCAAGCATCGACTGCTCACCGATTCCGACGCGGTGGTGGCGTTGCCCGGCGGCTGCGGCACGCTGGAGGAGCTGTTCGAGGCGATCACGCTGAAGCGGCTCGGCCTCTACTTCAATCCCATCGTGCTACTCGACACGCTGGATTACTGGCAGCCGCTGGACGCCTTCCTGCACCGGGTGATCGAGCAACGCTTCATGAACCCCGAACACGCGAAGATGTGGAGTCTTGCCGCTACACCGGAAGACGTGTTGCCGGCAATCAGGAACGCGCCGAAGTGGGACGAACACGCGCGGGACCGCGCGGTGGTGAGATAGCGGAGGACGTCGCCCGTAGACCGCTGCGTAGGGCGGGTGACAACCCGCCTTCGTACCCGTGTCGACGGGATTCGTTTCACTTCTCCCGTCCTGCAAACGCAAAACTGGCGCGCTCGGCGGGATTCGAACCCACGACCCCTGCCTTCGGAGGGCAGTACTCTATCCAGCTGAGCTACGAGCGCGCACGGGATCGCGCAGTATAAACGAACCTTGCACCTGGCCTCACTTCCCGGCTGCATCGGCCGATTTCGCCCGCCTGCGCCGCATCCGCCACCAGCGCAGCAATCCGTAGGACAGGCGCACCTTCTCCTGCCCGACCGGCAGGTCGGCGCGCGCGAAGATCCACGACGACTTGCTGAAGGCGATCTGCTGCTCGGGGTACACGCTGCGGTGGCCGATGATGAGGTACGCCGCCACGCACGCGCCGGCCACGTACAACGTGGAGTCCGCGCCGAACAGTTCCACGCCCATGAGGATCGCCGCGATCGGGGCGTTCGAAGCCGACGCCACCACAGCGACCAACCCCACCGCTGCGCCCAGCGCCGCGTGCAATCCGAGCAGATGCGCGAACGCACCGCCGGTGACGGCGCCGATCACGAACTGCGGCGTCACGATGCCGCCGTAGAAACCCGAACCCAGCGTGATCGCCACCAGCAACGCCTTCCAGAAAAACCCGAGGTACGGCATCGCGTCACCATGCAGCGCGCGATCCATCAGCGGCAGGCTGAGGCCCAGGTACTGGTTCGGGATTGCGAGGATCAGCAGCGCCAGCACGACGCCGCCGAGCAGCGGCATCAGCGGTGGCCATAGCGCGTAGCGGTCGCGCAACCAGCCGAACGCCTTCTTCGACTGGTGCAGCAGTTCCACGAACAGCCACGCCACCGCACCGCACAGGATCCCGATCACCACCGTTTTCAGGAACAGCCACTCGGTGAAGTCGCCCACGAAGGCGATGCGGTACTGCGGATACGGCACACCCAGCCAGCGCGAGACCTCGAACGCGGTGACGCCGGCCACGATGCCGGGAAACAGGAAATCATGGCGGATGCGGCCGATCGCCAGCATCTCGACGCCGTAGATCGCACCCGCGATCGGCGTGCCGAACACGCTGGAAAAGCCAGCGCTGACGCCGCACGCCAGGAGGCGCTTGCGCATTTCCGGATTCAGACGCAGCAGGCGTCCGACCGTGGCCGCAAGGCTGGCGCCAATATGCGAGCATGGCCCCTCCTTGCCGGCCGAACCGCCACAACCGAGTGTGACCAGCGCGGCGACCGGCTTGATCCACATCGTGCGGAACGGCAGCTTGCCCTGCTGCTCGTTGACAGCAACGATGGCGTTGTCGTTGAAGGTGCTGCGGCGCAGCTTGTAGCCGTAGTGCAGCAGCAATCCGTTGGCCAGGCCGCCCAATGGCAGCAACGTCATCTGCAGCCACAGCGGCGCCGCGTACGCGCGTCCCGCGGTCGCGAACAGCGCCTTGAGGAAAATCGTGCAGCCGACGCCGACCAGCGCGCCGGTGAAAATCGACAGCACCAGCCATTGCACGACCGTCGCCAGCATCACCAGCGGCTCGGCCAGGTGGAAGCGCCGGATGCGGGTCGGACTTGGCGGAGGCGTGGCCGTGGCGGCAACTCGCGTGGCGAAACCGCGAAGTATAGCCACGGGCCGCGTCATGCTTGACAGCCATCCGGCATTCGCTAGACTGATCGGCTCACTGCGCCCCGCCCGGGCTTCGGGCGAATCGATCGGCCTCCGCACCCGCGATCCCGACCATCGAGCAGGCGCACCGGGTTCGGCTAGGTAGCTCAGACGGTTAGAGCGCGGCACTCATAATGCTGAGGTCGGCGGTTCGATTCCGCCCCTAGCCACCATCCGTGTCGATCGCGACGGCGTACGCCGGTTCTGACGTCGCACCACGCCGTCCGGTCGTTCGAGCCGCCAACGCGCTCGGCCTGCCTCACCCTCGCGTCACCAACCGCTTCAGGTAATCGTATTCGCCGGCCACCAGCGCCACGTCGTCGCGGCGGCGCAGCTTGCGCACGCGCACCAATC
>Ga0209178_1000700_pt1 | contig 10101 bp, 7 predicted proteins | sample GAAS200_FD_187521 | JGI IMG/M metagenome (GOLD analysis project Ga0209178, IMG submission 187521) | Agricultural soil microbial communities from Georgia to study Nitrogen management - GA AS200 (SPAdes) (version 2) | ecosystem: Environmental > Terrestrial > Soil > Agricultural land | place: USA... | reverse complement strand
CTATTTCATGAACGCATAAACATTCGGAAAGCGTGCTTTATTTGTGCTGGTTTCGTTCAGCACATCGTTGCAAGAATCCTCGATTCGAAGCCGTCCGCGACACGCCATGCGCGTGTCGACGCACGCTGATCGCCGCGACGCGGCGGATCACTCGAAAGACACCGGCCGCTGCACAGGTGTCAGTGGACAGCGGCCCGGCATTGCCACACGGAGCGACGCCAAGGATGAAATCGCAAGCGCATTCCCGGAACACGCCCGAACGCAGACGCCCTTTCGCCTGCACTGTCCGTCCGCGGCCCCTGATGCGCATCCGGTGTTTCCTTTGCACGACCCGGGCGAACCTGGAGGTATCCCATGACGCCCACACAACGACTTGAATATTCCCGAAGCGCGTTCATCGACGCGCGTGCGCTGCCGATCGAGCAGACCGGCGAGGAAATCGACCTGCGCGCACTGCTCGGCACGCTGATCGACCACAAGCGGCTCATCATCACGGTGACCGCGATCTTCTTCGTGCTGGGACTCGTCTACGTATTCCTTGCACGCCCGGTCTACGAGGCGTCCGCGCTGCTGCAGGTCGAACAGGCCCCGACGCTGCCCGGCATCACCGCGGTCGAACAGGCGGTGGGCGCATCCAATCCCGAGTCCACCGACGCGGTATCGATCCTCACCTCGTATTCGGTGGTGAAGAACGCGGTCGACGCGCTCAACCTCAACATCGTGGTTGCGCCTTATCGCGTGCCGCTGATAGGTGATCTCGCCGCGCAGTTCTACACGCCGCCCAAGCCGGGCGACGTGGCCGGCGCGTGGCCGGGATTCGGGCGTTACGACTGGGGCGGCTCGCACCTCGACGTTCCGCAGCTCGACGTGCCCAACAGCCTGCTCGGGCAGGAATTGACGCTGGTCGCGGGCAAGGATGGCTCGTACACCTTGCGCAAGGACGGCGTGCTTCCCTTCTTCGACGGCAAGGTGCTGCTGCAGGGACAGGTCGGCCAGACCGTGAAGCATGACGGCATCACCATGCGCGTCGCGAAAATGGATGCCAATCCCGGCACGCACTTCAGCGTCACCCGCAACAACGAGGCGACCACCATTGCCGGACTGCAGGCGTCGATCAATGCCCAGCCTGCGCAGCAAGGTTCCAACGTGATCCAGCTGACGCTCGACGGCACCAATCCGAACCTGGCCGTGCAGATCCTCAACCACATCACCCAGGCTTTCCTGGCGCAGAACGTGGGCCGCAATTCCGCGCAGTCCGCCAACAGCCTGAAGTTCGTGCAGAAGCAGTTGCCGGTGGTGAAGCAGCGCCTGGTGGAAGCCCAGGCCGCGCTCAACGCCTACCAGATCAAGGCGCACTCGGTGGACGTGCCGATGCAGACGCAGAGCCTGCTGACGGAGATGAACAGCGTCGACGACAGCCTGCGCCAACTCGAGACGCAGAAGCTGGAGGCGGCGCGCTTGTACACGCCCGAGCACCCGGCCTACAAGGCCATCGTCAACCAGATCGCGATGCTGCGTTCGCGCAAAGGCGCGATGCAGCATCAGATGAACACGCTGCCCGACACGCAACGCGAACTGTTGCGGCTGAACGGCAACGTGCAGGTGCTCGACACCACCTACAACGGCTTGTTGAACGAAGAACAGCAACTGGAGATCTCGCAGGCCGGCGCGGTCGGCACCGCGCGCGTCGTGGACCAGCCGAACGTCGACATCACCAGTCCCGCCAAGCCGAAGAAGTTGATCACCGTGGCGGGCAGCACCGTGGCCGGCGGCGTGCTGGCGCTGGCATTCGTGTTCCTGCGCCAGTTCATGAAGCGCGGCGTGGAAGACCCGGCGGAAATCGAACAGCTCGGCCTGCCGGTTTACACCGCGATTCCGTTGAGCGAGCAGCAACTCGCGCTGTCGCAAAGCGGTCCGCGCCTGTTCTCGCGCCGCCGGCAGCGCCTGCTGGCGTTGGCGGCACCGGAAGACATCGCGGCCGAGGCCCTGCGCAGCCTGCGCACCAGCCTGTATTTCACCGCGCCGGACGCCGACGACAACCGCATCATGATCTGCGGTTCCAGCCCGAACGCCGGCAAGACGTTCGTGTCTGCCAACCTCGCGGCGATCAACGCGCAGGCCGGCCAACGCGTCCTGCTGATCGACGCCAACATGCGTGACGGCAAGCTGCACACCATCCTCGGCGGCCGCGCGGAGCACGGGCTTTCGGAACTGCTCGCGGACCGCATCATCCTCGAGGAAGCGATCCGCCTGGTCGAGGACGTCGACAACCTGCACTTCATCCCCGCGGGCAGGCGGCCGTCCAACCCGTCCGAACTGCTGATGCGGCCGCGCTTTGCGTCGCTCCTCGACAAGCTGTCGCCGCAATACGACCTCATCGTCATCGACTCACCGCCGATCCTTTCGGTGACCGACGCGACGATCATCGGCCACCACGTCGGCACCAGCCTGCTGGTGGTGCGCTTCGGCCTCAATCAGTCGCGCGAGGTCGAAATGGCGATGCAGCGCTTCCGCCAGAGCGGCGTCGAGATCAAGGGCGTCGTGTTCAACGGCATGGAACGGCGCAGCGGCGGCTTCAACGCCTACGGTTACCAGGGTGACGGATACGTGCAATGACGCGCATCGCGGCCACCGCGGAACCTGCGCAACCGGGGAAGCAGGACGATGTCGGTTGAAGCGACCGACGCAGTGGGCGCGCGACCGGAACGGCCCCACGCGGATTTCGCCGCGGCCACGCGCCTGCTCCGCCGCGGCGCTTCCGGCGCACTGCTGGTGCAGGTGGGCGGCGCGGCATTCGCCCTGATCGTCAACGTGCTGCTGGCGCGGCTGGTCGGCAAGTCGCAATACGGCATCTACGCGTACGCGATGTCGTGGGTCAGCGTGCTGGGCGTGCTGTCGCTGCTGGGACAAAGCAGCAGCGTGGTGCGCCTCGTGCCGGTTTATTTGCACCGCAGGGAATGGGGCACGCTGCGCGGATTGCGCCTGGGCACCAGTGCCATCGTGCTGGCCGGCAGCATCGCGGTCATGCTGGTCGGCGGCCTGGTGGTGTTCGCGCTGCGCAACCAGATGGACAGCGCCACGCTGAAAACGATGCTGGCCGCGTTCCTGCTGCTGCCGCTGCTGACGCAACTCGGATTGAATGGCGGATTCTTCCGCGGCTACAAGCGCGCGATCAGTTCCGGCGCGTACAACAGCCTGGTGCGGCCGGCGTTCCTGATCGTGCTGGTGCTGGTGCTCGCTCTGCCGCTGGGCCTGCGGCTGGACGCACCGGGCATCATGCTGGCCAATGTCGTCGCGGCCCTGGCCGCGGTGATCTGTTCGGAATGGCACCTGTCGCGTGCGTGGCCCGCCACGGCGAAAGACGTCAAGCCGCACTACGAACCGCGCGCCTGGTTCAAGCTGGGGCGGCAGTTGTTCCTGCTGGCGGCGATCGGGATCGTTTCCAATCGCGTGGATGTGCTGATCCTCGGCGCGCTCGCCGGCGCGAAAGTGGTCGGTCCCTATTACGCGGCGGTGCGGCTGGCGGCGATCGCGGCGTACGGACTCACCGCGGTCAACACGATCCTCGCGCCGATGATCGCGGAAAGCTACGCGGCCGAAGACCACGCGACCATGGCGAGGCTGGTGCACCACGCGGCCAAGCTGACGTTCGTGGTCACCGCTGCGGTCGCGCTGGCGATCGCAGCCGCCGGCTACTGGGCGTTGCGGCTGTTCGGCCAGGGCTTCGCGGAAGCCGCCTACATTCCGCTGCTCATCATCCTGGCCGGCCAGTGCGTCGCCGCGATGACCGGGCCCACCGGCTTCCTGATGACGATGACCCGCTACGAACGCCAGGCCTCGTGGTTCATGGCGCTGGCGGCGGTGTTGAACGTGGTGTTCAGCGTCGCGCTGATTCCGATCTTCGGATTGACCGGCGCCGCCATCGCGACCGCGCTCGGCGCCGTGGCATGGAACGTCACCGGCCTCACGTTCGTGCGCACGCGGCTGCACGTGAACCCGACCATCCTGCCGCTTCCGGGCAAACGATGATGCTGCCGAATTTCTTCATTGTCGGAGCACCGAAGTGCGGCACGACCGCGCTGAGCGTCTACCTGGGCGCGCATCCGGACGTGTTCATGTGCGTTCCCAAGGAGCCCGCGTATTTCGCGCTGGATTTTCCGGCCATCCGCGTCGCGAAGGACTGGAGCGGGTACGAAGCGCTGTTCCGCGACGCCAGCGAAACCCATCGGGCGGTCGGCGAAGGCTCCACCATCTACATGCAGTCGGAAGCCGCCGTGTCCGAACTGCATCGGCACTTTCCTTCCGCGCGCCTGCTGGTGATGCTGCGCAATCCGCTGGAGCTGGTGGTCTCGCTGCACGGCCAGCGGCTGCACGATTGCGACGAAGATGTCGCGGATTTCGCGCAAGCGTGGGCGCTCTGCGCCGAACGCCGCGCCGGCAACAAGCTTCCCGCGCGCTGCCGCGAACGCAAGACGCTGCTCTACGACGAAGCGGGATTGCTGGGATTGCAATTGCAGCGTGTGCTGGACGTTTTTCCGAAGTCGCAGGTGCGCTGGTGGTTCCTCGAGGATTTCTCCGCCGGTCCTGCGCAGATTTACCGCGAGGCCTTGTCGTTCCTCGATCTGCCGCATGACGGGCGCAGCGAATTTCCTGTCGTGAACGCGCGTACGCGGGCGCGTTCGCAAAAGCTGGCTTCGCTCGTGCAGAGGCCGCCGAAATCCGTGGTGCGCCTGGCGATGTATGCCAAGAAGCGAATGGGCATCCGGCGCCTTGGTGTCTTGAATGCCTTGCGGGAGGCCAGCTTCGTGCCGTCGCGGCCGCCGGCCATTCCTTCCGGCCTGCTGCGCGACATGCGGGCGCACTTCGCCCCGGACATCCGTTTGCTCGAAGCGATCACTGGCCGCGATCTCGCGCATTGGCTCGGGAATTCCGAACCGGCGCTGGTTCACCCGCGTGTCGATGTCGAACCCACCGCGCTGCCGCTTTCGCCCGAGCCATGACCGCGCCGAATTTCATCCTGGTGGGGGCACCCAAATGCGGCACCACCGCACTGGCGGAATTCCTGCGCACGCATCCGCGCGTGTTCATGAGCATGCCGAAGGAACCGCACTACTTCGCGCTCGACATGCCGTCGCATCGTTACGTGTCGAACTGGGACGATTACCAGGGGCTGTTCACGGGCGCCGGGCGCGAACACGTCGCGATCGGCGAAGCCTCGATCTTCTACATGTATTCCGAGGCGGCGGTCGCCGAAATCCGCAGGCGGCTGCCGTCGGCGCGGCTGCTGGTGATGTTGCGCAATCCGCTCGAGCTCGCGGTTTCCATGCACGCGCAGTCGCTGCGCACGCGCGACGAAACCGTCATCGATTTCGCCGCGGCGTGGGCGCTGTGCGCGGAACGGCGCGCCGGCCGGCGTGTGCCGGCGCATTGCCGCGACGCCAAGATCCTGCTGTACGACCGGCTGGCGCTGCTCGGCGCGCAATTGCAGCGCCTGCTGGATCTGGTGCCGAAGGCGCAACTCGGCTGGTGGTTCTACGACGACTTCGCCGCGAATCCGGCGCGTGTTTACCGCGAGGTGTTGTCGTTCCTCGGCGTGGCCTACGACGGGCGCGATGAGTTTCCGCGCGTCAACGGACGCACGCGCGCGCGTTCGCAGGCGCTCGCGCAATTCACGCAGAAGACGCCCAAGCCGCTGCTGCGCGCCGCGATGTACGTCAAGCAGCGCGCCGGCATCGAACGCCTGGGCGTGCTGAAGACCTTGCGCAAGGCCAACTTCGCGCCGGTCCGGCAACAGGCCGTCGCACCGGCGGTGCTGGACGAGCTGCGCGCGTACTTCGCGCCGGATATCCGCCTGCTCGAAAAACTCACCGGCCGGGACCTGCGTGCCTGGCTGCATGGAAGCGAACCCGTCGCGCAAGGAAGGATGACAGCATGAAAGAGAAAAATGTCCGGGCTGGCAACCAGGGCTTCCGCTTCCGGATGAAGCCGTCGCGGGGACAGCCGTCATGATCGCGATGCCTGCGCTTTCCGTTCCCGGCCAGGACGTCCGGGGTGCCATGAGGCTGGTGCTGATCGTGCCGTCGCTCGGCGGCGGCGGCGCCGAGCGCGTGATGGCGACACTGGCGAATGCATGGGCCGTCCGCGGCGCCGAGGTCACGCTGATCACCCTGAGCTCGGCGGTGAACGATCGCTATCCGCTGGACCGCCGCGTCTGGCGCTTGGCGCTGGACGTGGCGGGGCGTTCGTCGAATCCGGTGCAGGCGTTCGGCCGCAACGTGGTGCGCGTGCGCGCGCTGCGGCGTGCCATCAAGGCGGCGCGCCCGGATGCCGTGATCAGCTTCGTGGCCAACACCAACGCGCTGGCGATGATCGCCGCCATGGGGTTGCGGGTGCCGGTCATCGTCACCGAACGCCAGTTCATCGGCGCCGAGCCGTCGCGCCTGGTCTGGACAGTGTTGCGCCGCGTCTTGTACCGGCGCGCCGCGGCGGTGGTGGCGCAGACGCGGCGCTGCGCCGACGAACTGGAAGCGCGGGTGGGGCGCGCGGTGCGGGTGATCGCGAATCCGGTCGCGCCCGGTACCGACAACGCGAGGCCCGACCCGGCTCCGGTCGCGGACGGCCGCATGCGAACCCTGTTGGCGGTAGGGCGGCTCGTTCCGGCGAAGGGTTTCGACCTGCTGATCGAGGCGTTCGCGCGCGTCGCGGAACGACATCCCGGATGGAAGCTGGAAATCCTCGGCGAAGGCCCCTTGCGCGAACCATTGACGCAATCCATCGCCATGCATGGACTCTTGGCGCGCATCGCGCTGCCCGGTTTCAGCCCGCAGGTGAGGCAGGCGATGCGGCGCGCCGACCTGTTCGTGCTGTCGTCGCGCTTCGAGGGTTTGCCCAACGCGCTGCTGGAAGCCATGGCCGAAGGCGTGGCCTGCGTGAGCTTCGATTGCACGGCCGGTCCGCGCGAACTGATCACGCATGGCGAGAACGGCTGGCTGGTTCCCGCCGAAGACGTGGATGGCCTGGCCGCGGCGTTCGACACGTTGATGCAGGACGACGTGTTGCGTGCGCGCCTCGGCGCGCATGCGCGCGAAGTCCGCGACCTCTATTCGGTCAGCGAGATCCTCCGCCAGTGGGACATGCTGCTGGCCTCGGTGATGGCGCCGCGCGCGGCCCGCGCAAGCGCAGCAGTGGAAGAAGCATGATGCCTGTCTCCGAATCCGGCGCGGTGATGGCAAACCTGCGCGATGCGACGACGCATCGCAGCGGCTCCTTGCGCATCCTGTTCCTGATCCGCTCGTTCGGCCGCGGCGGCGCGCAGCGGCAACTGGTGGCGCTGGCGACGGCGCTGCACCGCGCCGGCTGGGATGTCGCGGTTGCGTGTTTCTATGCCGGCGACGTCTTCCAGCGCGAACTCGTGCAGGCGGGCGTGCCGGTGATCGACCTGCGCAAGCGCGGGCGCTGGGATATTGCTGGATTCCTGTGGCGGCTGTGGCGCACGTTCCGCATCCACGATGCCGATGTCGTGCACGGCTATCTCACCGTCGGCAATCTGCTGGCCTTGCTGGCGAAGCTTGCGCATCGCCGCACGCGGGTCGTGTGGGGCGTGCGCTCCGCGTACATGGATCGCGCGCGTTACGACCGGATGGCGCGCCTGACCTTCCGCTTCAGTTGCCTGTTTGCACGGTTCGCGGATCTGATCATCGTGAATTCCGAGGCCGGCGCGGCGCACCACGCGGCGTTGGGTTATCCGCGCGAGCGCATGCGGGTGATCCCGAACGGCATCGACACCCAGCGTTTCCGCTTCGATGCCGACGCGCGCGCAAAGGTACGCGGCGAATGGTGCGTGCCGGACGACGCACTGCTGGTCGGGCTGGTCGGCCGCCTCGACGCCATGAAGGACCATCCGACCTTCCTTGCCGCCGCCGCGCGGCTCGCGGCGCGCGATCCACGCTGGCGCTTCGTCTGCGTCGGCGAAGGCAAGCCGGATTACGCCGCCGCGCTGCGCGCGCAGGCGGATGAACTCGGCCTGGCCGATCGTTTGATCTGGGCGGGTCCGCGCAGCGACATGCCCGCGGTGTACAGCGCGCTGGACGTGCTCGCATCGACCTCGTATGGCGAAAGCTTCCCGAACGTGATCGCCGAAGCGATGGCCTGCGGCCGCCCGTGCGTGGTGACCGACGTGGGCGATTGCGCGCGCATCGTGGGCGAATGCGGCGCGGTGGTCGCGCCACGCGATCCGCAAACATTCGCTGCAGCCATCGAAAACATGCTGCCGTCGCTGGAAGATGCGGAAGCCGCGGAGGCGATGCACGCCGCCGCGCGCAAGCGCATCGTCGATGCGTATTCGCTGGACGCGCTGCTCGCCAATTCGAAAGCCGCGCTCGACGGCGCGTGCGCAACCCGCAGGTATACGTGATGGGCACGGGCCTGCATCCCTTCCCGATCGGCCAGCTGATCTGGCCCGCCATCGCGATCATGCTGGTGGGCTTCCTGCTGTCGCTGTGGTTCACGCGCAGGGCCGGCCTCAGCCTTGCCGTCGCCGCGTTGAAGTCGGGATTGTTCCTGATCTATTTCGGATTGGTGTTCGACGGCACGTACACGTTTTTCGACGACTGGAATTACCTGCGCTTCGGCAAGCAATTGCTGCAGAGCGGCGTGAGCGTCTTCAACCTCACGGACAACTACGACTACGTGCGCAGCATGGTGAAGAGCGCGAACCTCTTCTATTACGTCTACAACGCCACCGCGCTCGCCGCTTTCGGATCGGGCTATTTCGCGCCCGTCGCAGCCAACATCCTGCTGACCTTCATCGGAGCCGGCGTGCTGGCGAAGGCCGGGCGCCTCGCGTTCGGCATGGGCCGCCGCAGCAGCATCGGGCTGTTCGTGTTCCTGGCGCTGAGTCCTTCGGTGCTGGCGTGGTCCACCGTGGCCAACCTGAAGGACATCCTGGTCGCGACCGGCACCGCGGGCGTGGTGTACGCCGTGGCGCTGGTCGAAGCCGGGCGCTTCAAGCGCGCCGCGGTGATCGCGGTGATCTGCGGGCTGGTGCTCGCGGTCACGCGTTTCTACGTGCCGCTGATGCTGGGCGCGGCATTCGGAATCATGGTGCTGTGCTCGCGCCGCGGCCGCCGCAACCCGTGGATGTGGCTGGCGGCGATCGCGGCGCTCGTGGTCGTGGTGCATGGCCTCGGCCACGGCAGCATTGGCGGCGCCATGCACGAATTCCGTTCGCGCGTGGGCGATCCGCTGACCGGCGTCGTGCGTTTCATCGCCACGCCCATTCCGTTCCACACGCAACCCAACTACGCGTTCCTCGACCTGCCGCAGCTGTTCTTCTGGGTGATGTTGCCGTTCCAGTTCTACGGCATGGTCGCGGCATGGCGAAGGAAAAAGATGACGCTGCGCTTCATGGTCATCTATTTCCTGATGATGACGCTGCTGTACGGCATGTTCCCGACGCTGCAGGGGCCCCGCCATCGCGTGCAGATCGACGGGCTGATCGTGGTGTTCCAGTACATCGGCGTGCTCGCGCTGCTGCGCAGCCGGTTCCGGCGGAAGCGCCGCTATCTCGTCGTCACCGCGCATCCGCTGGACGAGGACGAACCCATGCATCACGACCCTTACCCGGCCGCATGAGGGCACCGTGACGATGCAATACCGGAACCCCTTCGCATGAAGATCTGCCACGTCATCACCGGACTCGGCACCGGCGGCGCGCAGGCCGCGCTGCACCGCCTGGTGCAGACGTTGCGCGCGCCGGACTTCGAGCACGTGGTGATCGCGCTGGGCGCGGAAGGCTCGATGAGCGCGTCGATCGCCGAATCCGCGGAATTGCATCACCTCGGCATGCGCGCCGGCCGCCTGTTGCCGCACGACGTGTGGCGCCTGCGGCGCATGCTGCGCGAGAACCGTTGCGACGTGGTGCAGAGTTGGATGTACCACGCCAACCTGATGGCGGCGATGGCCGGCTGGGGCGATGGCGTGCCGGTGGTATGGAACATCCGCCATTCCCTGCACGCACTGGCGCACGAGAAGCGCAGCACGCGCTGGGTGATCCGCGCGGGCGCACGACTATCGCGCCGGCCGGCACGGATCATCTTCAAT
>Ga0209178_1000699_pt1 | contig 10111 bp, 5 predicted proteins | sample GAAS200_FD_187521 | JGI IMG/M metagenome (GOLD analysis project Ga0209178, IMG submission 187521) | Agricultural soil microbial communities from Georgia to study Nitrogen management - GA AS200 (SPAdes) (version 2) | ecosystem: Environmental > Terrestrial > Soil > Agricultural land | place: USA... | reverse complement strand
TGCATGGTCAGTTCTATGTGTTCGTGGACGAAGCACATCGCACCCAGGGCGGCGACATGCATCGGCAGATGAAACGCTGGCTCCCCGGCGCGATATTCATCGGCTTCACCGGTACGCCTCTGTTACGTCGTGATCGCAAGACCACGCGCGAGGTATTCGGCACCTACATCCACACCTACCGCTTCCCAGAAGCGGTGGCGGACAAGGTGGTGCTGGATTTGAAATACGAAGCGCGCGACGTGCCTCAGCGGCTTACCTCGCGTGCTGCGCTGGATGCGTGGTTCGAATCGAAGACCCGCGCGCTCAACAAGTTTCAGAAGGCCGTGATTCGTGCGCGCTGGGCAACGATGGAGGAACTGCAAAGTTCGCAGGAACGCAAGCAGCGCATCATCGCGAGTATCGTCGAGGATTTCGAGCTGAAGCCGCGACTCAACAACGATCGCGGCACGGCACTGTTGGTGGCTGACGAGATATACGACGCGTGCCATTACTACCGGCTGTTCCAAAACACGAATTTCGCGCCGTGCGTCGGCATCGTCACTTCCTACCAGCCCAACCACAACGCGATTTCGCGCGAGCCCGCGCAAAGCGACGAACGCTACAAGTACGATACCTATGCCAAGCACGTACTGCCGGGCTTCAAGAATACGGAAGCCTACGAGAAAGAAATAAAACGTCGTTTCATCGAGGAGCCGGCAACGACCAAGCTGCTGATTGTCGTCAGCAAGCTGCTGACTGGCTTCGACGCGCCGAGTTGCACATACATTTACCTCGACAAGCGCTTGAAGGACCATAACCTATTTCAGGCGATCTGCCGCACCAATCGGCTGGACGGTGAGGACAAGCCGTACGGCATGGTGGTGGACTTCGAGCGCCAGTTCCACGACGTGGAGCAGGCCATTGCGGTATACAGTTCGGATGAGCTTGCGATCGACGACGGCGGTAACGCCAGCGACAATAATATTGAGCTTAAGGGTTGGCTGGAGGAAGGCCGCAAACGGTTGGACGAAGCGCGCGAAGCACTGGCGTACCTGACCGAGCCAGTGTCGCCACCGCGTGAGGTGGAGCAGTTCATCGCTTACTTCTGTGGCAACGCTGAAGACGCCGAGGCACTCGACCGCACCGAGCCGCTGCGCATCGCTTTCTACAAAGCGGTGGCGGTGTTCGTGCGTACGTACGCCGAGATTTCGAGTGATATGGATCGCGCAGGTTACCTCGCAGCGGAAGCGGATGCCATTCAGCACGAAGTCGCGTTTTATGGCGAGATGCGCGGGGCCATCAAAAAGCACTCGGGCGAGGAACTGGACATCAAGCCTTGGGAAGCCGACATGCGGCAGCTTTTGAACACCTATGTTCAAGCCGACCGCGCAACGCCCATCGGCGAGCTCGGTGAGAAATCGCTGGTGGAATTGATCGTGGAGACTGGTATTCACGACGCGATAGCACGCAAGCTGAATGCGGCGCACGAGAGTCACAAGTCGGTTGCCGAAGGCATCATCAACAACGTGCGCAAGACGATCATCCGCGACAAACTGACCGATCCGCGGTTTTACGCCGAAATGTCGAAGCTATTGGATGACCTGATCCAGCAATCGCGTAAGGATGCGGTTGCTTATGAGGAATTCCTGCGCAAGGCTGAGGCGTTGGCGAAACGTCTTGCTGCGCATGACGCGGCGGGCGACGGTCCACCAGCAACCCTGCACGGGAAACTTGAGGCGGCCGTGATCTACCGAAACCTGCCGGGCCTCTTCGGGGCGACGAAGTCTGACACGAAGGTGGCCGAAGGCGCCGAACTGCTTCCAGAAGAGCGTCTCAATCTGACCATCAAGATCGACCGCGCGATGCGCGAGCACGTCCCGGCAGGCTGGAAGGGCGACCAAGCCAAGGAAGCGCAGGTTAAGAACGTCCTGTTCGACATCCTTCGGCCCAACCGGGAGGCCACACAGCGCCTGTTCGAGTTGGTGAAGAATCAGCCGGGTTACCGCTGATGGCCGCGATCCGGTTGGGCGATCTGTCGATTGCCGTTACGCGCAAGGCGGTCAAACACACGCACCTGTCCGTGCATCCGCCACACGGCCGCGTCACCCTGGTGGCGCCGCTCGATACACGCACCGAAGTCATGCGCGCTTACGCGATCTCGAAGCTGGGTTGGATTCGCCGCCAGCAGGAGCAGTTCCGCGCCCAAGCGCGCGAAACGCAGCGACGATACGTGACTCGCGAAACCGAATGGCTATGGGGCAAGCGCTATTTGCTGAAAGTGGACCACGATGACGCCAAGCCGTCGGTTACGCTGAATCACCTGCAAATCGTCCTGCGCGTGCGGCCAGGTAGCGACGAGGAGGCACGCGCAAGAATCATGCAAGCGTGGTACCGCCAACAAATGCACGCCGCCATCCCGAAGCTCATCGCCGAGTGGGAACCCCGGCTAGGCTTGTGTGTCGAGAGTTATTTCCTGCAGCGCATGAAGACGAAGTGGGGCAGCTGCAACAACCGTGCTCGACACATCCGTCTGAACACAGAGCTGGTCAAGAAACCACGTGCATTGCTCGAGTACGTGGTCGTACACGAGATGTTGCACATTCTCGAACCCAAACACAGCGAGCGCTTTTTTGAACTGCTGACGCGGCACTACCCCGCTTGGCGCAATGCCCAGACGGAACTGAACGCGCTGCCGCTGGGCGCGGAGCCGTGGCGTGAGTAACTACTGCTCAAGGCGACCCTCGCAGGTAGCCCGATTGATTGATCGGCCAGCGGCCTAGCTGCACCGCACGCAAGATATCGGCCCCCCCGATCGGAACCAACTACGCACCGAATCCGGCGCGCCAGCTTTGTTCGGTTTCGTGGAGCGCATTCTCGTACAGCAGGTCAGCTGTCAGAGTCCTCTATCCATCGTGGATCCACATTTTTGGCACCGCGACCTGTCGAAGCGAGAACAGCAATCAGGTTCCAGCATGGAACTGTGCGAGCCATCTGAACAAATCCGTGTGAACGACTTATATCGAATAATGTGTTATTTGAAGCTCTAATTACGTAAAATATAAATACGTAATTGCGTGCATGTGTAACACGTAATTAAACAAATAGAAAAATAGATGAATCACTTGCCAAATCGAGCCCCAAAATGCATACAATGGCATCCGTATGCACGCCACCACGAACCAAGTCGAACCGATACGCAGCACAGGCCAAGTGCGGCACGAATTTGAGATTCGCGGCTTATCAGTTGCTGCTTGGGCGCGCGCCCATGGCTACTCGTCGGCGCTCGTATACCAAGTGCTTTCAGGCAGAAAACGCTGCCTGCGAGGCCAATCACACGAAATAGCAGTTCGGCTAGGCCTCAAGCTGGGACTCGCCGGCTCGCTTGACGACGTGGATGCTGCCCTGACAAAAACTTCGCCGCCTCCATCGCCGGAGAGTCCGGTTCGGGCGCGCATGGATGGCGCCGCGCAAATGGAGACAAAACCATGATCTAGCAACGAAGCTTTCGTCGTGGGCACAAAAACGACAAAACCCGGGTTGCCGCCCGGGTTGGTCGTGGTGCATACGCTTGTCTCGTGCGCACATTGTGCCTCTCCCATACCGCAAGTGCAAGTCCGCCGTCGCGTGGACTGTGCCTTGTTGTCCATTTCAGCGCCGCTCGCTCACGCGACGCAGATTTGGGAGGTGCGTCATGCGAGCAAAGATGACCTGCAAAAGGTTCGAACAGCTCATCGAGGAAGGCCGCGGCATTGGTACCGGCGACCGATATCTGCCATGGATCCAGATTACGCGGTCAGGTACGTCCAAAACCAGCAACCAAAGCTCGATGCGGATGCCATGCCTCGGCCGCCGCTGCTGCTTTCTATCGCAAGGCGAACGCTATCTCGCCCATGTGCTGTGGTGGGCGGGCGCACTCGATGTGCGCGAGCAGTTCCCGCTGTGGCCCTGGCCGCACGCCAATCCGTACAGCGAAGTAGATTGCACGAGTGAGTGGTCGAAACACCCCGGGATGATCGAGGTCGCGCGCAGGGCCGGGATTCGGCTCTACTCCTATCCGGGGATGAAGATTCCAACCGTGCTTACCATCGACTTGCTGGTCACGATTCAGCTGGACCAAGCCACTCATCCCACCTTACTGGGCATCAGCTGCAAGCCGCAGGAACAGTACGTGCAAGCGCAATCCGTGGATCGACTGCGGGAACGCTTGGAATTGGACCGACGGTATTGCCAGGCAGCCGGTATCAAACACGTATTGCTGCACCCCGAACAACTGCCATCGAGCTTGCCACGGCAACTTGAGTGGCTGGCCCCTCGCGCTACCCGAGCCGAGATAGAGACGTTGCGGCGATCGAACCAGTACGAGGACTTCGTATCACACCTCGCCCGGCACGCGTGCAACATGCCCGTGAGCGACGCCATCCATTCGGCAAAGCGAAAAGTTGGTTGGAACCCGTTGAAGGCAGAGAGCGCCGCGCGCACTGCGTTTTGGCTGCTAGATGTGGACGCAAATCCACTCCGATCCATCGAATTTCACGAGCCCCTGCGCCTCGGGGGGCGCGCGCTCAAGCAGGAAATCCGTCGTCGAATCTTCGGGGAGGCGACGTCGTGCAACTGATTTGCGGCAAGATCGTCACTCCTTGCGGCACCTGCGATCTCTTCAGTGCGCCGCACCGGGTCTTATACGTAGGCGTTGCCGCCAGGACTGCATGGGGCATCGCACTACCTCGATTCCGAGAGAACGGGCGCGTCGCCGGATATGTCACGGGCCCAGTCGCGTGGCCGCTCGACAGAGTTACGGAGCTGTTGGAAACAGGCCGGATTGTCCAAGGTGAGTTCCGCGCGCCTGGCTTTTGGGCCATGACCGATGCCGAATTCATCTCGGCGGACCTTTCGGACGACGAACAAGCCCGTCGCAAGGCGCTGCAACTGAAACGTGACGCATCGTGGGCAGCCATCGAGCCCATTGTCAAAGGATTCTCTCTGCCCGAGTTATTGGGCTCTCTGCCACTACGCCCATTCGTCATCAAACGGGCCACGGAGTCCGGTCTGAGCCAAGTGACCATCTACCGACTCCTTCACGTTTATTGGGCCAATGGTTCAGTCCTAAATGGGCTCTATCCGATGACCCACCGCTGCGGTGCCAAGGGAAAGGAGCGGCTGCCGCGGAAGCCAATGGGGCGACCGCCGCTCCTGTTGAAGGTTGATGGCGCGATAGATAGCCGTTTCATGATGTCCGCAATCGACAAAGTACGCTGCGGCGTCGCCTACGCCATGGTCAGCAAATCCTGTCCGATCGGTACCGCACGCGACCGCATGAATTACGCCTTTTACTCGACTCTGGAAGTCAATGAAAAGGGTGAGACCACCGCGACGCTCTTCGAGCAAAACCGTCGGCCGTCGGCCAAGCAATTTTGCTACTGGGGCCCAAAGCTGGCGCAAGCTCCGGACTTCCGTAAACGCAATGGTCTTCCGGCACTCCGGCGGAGGCGGGAACACCGTGGAGGATCATCGCGAGAGCTTGCACGCGCCGCGGGCGAGTGTGCGCAATTTGACGGCACCAGCACCGACGTTTACCTCGTGTCACTGTTGGATCGAAGGCTCAAGCTTCCACCACCGACTCGTTCTCCCGTGATTGAACAGTTGTCTGGCATCCGACTCTCTCCATTCGTCGGATGGAAACACCCCAGTGCACCAACCACACTCCAAGCCATCTATTTGGGCGCGATCGACAAGGCCCCATATTGCGAGCGGTTTGGCATCAATATCTCGCCCGGCCACTGGCCCGGGCTCCTGTGTCGCAAGTACCTCGTTGACGGCGGGGAAGCACGTTGCCAAGAGGTTCTCGACTTCGCGACCCAGTTCCAAATCGATATGGAGTTCGCACCTTCTTACGCAGGTGCAGCGAAGCCTGACGTCGAAACTTCACATCACTCCGACCACAAAGAAGTCGACCATCAGCTTCCGGGTTCGACCCTAGGACACCAGCGCGAGCGAGGTCAGCCCCACCCAGCCGACTCCGCGCTATGGAACTACTACGAATACATGCGAGAGTACCTCCTGTACTGTCTTGCCGAACTGGATGTCGAAGACCCGGTTCACGCACCAACACGATTGAAGGCGAAGGGGCTACGTCCGTCGCGGATCAACATTTTGAAGTGGCACCTGGATCACGGGCAACGAGCGGACGTTGCATTTGATCCCGACCAGCTTCGTGCAATGACGTTGCCCACGTTCAACGCCGTCATCCAGTACAACGGTATCGTCCTGAAACATCCCGGCTCCAATCATCGCGTTGAAGAGCTTCGCTTCTTCTCAAAAAAACTGAGGGGCGACGAACGCTACAAGCGGGCGGCGGCAACCCGGACGGCCGTCAAGGTACGCGTAAAATTCGACCAGCAAAGTCTCGGCGAGTTGTGGCTCCCAGGTAGCCACGAGGTGATCCGGTGCCGCAACGTATCGTCGGACGACTACCTCAGGCTGCATGGCACACTCGCGGATCTCACCCAATACCGCGAGGCCGAAGCTGTGCATCGCGCAGAGAACCAACAAGCGCGAGACGAAGCCTCGGGCGCTAAAGCCGCACGTCGTGACGCAACGAATGCTGCCGCAGCCGCAGAACTGAAGGCCCAGCAAGGCTCGACCAAGATTCCCAAAGCGAAGAAGCATGCAGACCTCGACCGCAATGCGACGGCCGAACAAGCCGCCATTGAGTCGGCCGGTCTGACACCCACCAGCACTACTGCACAAGTCCGACCATCACCAGCGGCACCACAAAACACCTTGCCGGCGGACTGCGTTGGCGAAGTGGACAATGCCGCGGAGAGAGCCGTCGCCAGACTCGTCCATGGGCTAATGGCCAAGAGGGACGCCCCATGACCGATGGCAGGAACGCGCCAAACCCGCTGCTCGATGCGTTCGCACCGTTTATTCCACTGCCGGATATGCCTGCGAAGCTGCTCTTTGAGCCATTGTCACAAGTGCCTTGGCGCGAGATGCGGCCCAGCGCGCGGGAGGAGTTTCTGAGCCTTCACCTCGATCATTTCTTCCCGACCGCGACTGCCACAGATATCGCTATCCGCGTTCATGCTGCGGTTCTGGCGAGTATTCGGCGACGCAATCCATTATCAGCAGCAGAACAGAAACGGATCAACCAACTGTCACTCATGCAACCTGGGGATCTGGAGGTCCTTCCATCACTGGCGTGCCCTGCAAGCGGTGGGGTCGTCGCGGGAATCACTGGGATGGGAAAGTCGAGTATGGCCGCACGGATCGCTAAGGTCATTGCACCGACACCGGTTATCGTGCACGCGCACTCGGCAACGTGTGGATGGTCGAAGCTCGTACAGATTCCTTGCCTCACGGTCGCCTTCCCGACGAACGGATCGCGGGGCGCACTTATCGTTCAATTCCTCGCGGCGATCGACGAGCTCATCGGTACGGACTACGCCCATCGGGTACGCCGCCTCACCATCGAGGCAGCGCTCGTGGAAGTGATGAAACAACTGAGCAACCACCGCGTTGGCCTTGTAATCGGGGATGAATGCCAACCGGACATGTTCAATGGCTCGCGGTGGTATCGCGAGTTCGTCATGCTCATGCTCTGGTTGATGAACCTCGGGATTCCTCTGCTGTTATGCGGTCAGCCAGGTGCATTCGATCGTCTCGTCGCCGAACGGCAAACATGTCGACGCTTTTCTGGCATCGGTATCTATGAACTGCATCGTGCCGCGTCAACCGCAGACCGATGGTGGGAGGACGAGTTCATCGTCGGGATGCTCCGGTTCAACTTATGCGATGAAATACAAGGAACCGAAGAAATCATCAAACAGTCGCGGAGCCTGTCTGCAGGCGTTCCCGGTTACTTCGCGAACTTGTGGATAGAAGCACAACGGGTTGCACTTCGTCGCGGAGAACGCACCGCAACGCTTACGCCATCCGACCTTCTGACTGCCGCACGGTCAGAGCCAATCCACAAGATCATGTTGGAGGCGGCGGAGATCGAAGCCAGCGCGCTGCACGCGGCTTCACGGCAACGTTCATCGAACGAGGACGACGCATCTCCCGGCGACAAGACTGGCCAAGCGCGGACGTTCCGTGCCGCCGACTCACGACCCGATCTCGTGCAGTCAATGGTCCGCAAGGCCAGACGCGAGGAGGAGCGTAAGCAGCGTTTGGCAGCAAACGAAGCTTCACGTGAGTCCATCAACGACGCCACGCTCACGGACGACGATCTCCGCCTTGCCAACAGCGCGTTGGAGCTACTCGCCGGCTTGGATACGTTTCAGACAGAGCTGCCGTTGGGCGAGGCCAAGAAAAGCCCCAACAGCGCAACCGACGGTGGGGCCGCGAAGTCGCATCGCCGCTGATGCGTGCGCGCATATCCAGGCGCGCATCACACACCAGCCGATTTCGTTATCGATACGGCTCTGCGGAGCGGATCTCGATGCCGATTCTTACGCACCTCCTGTAACCACTGAGTGACGCGGATGGGTTTATGCAGAGCAGGCGAGCGCCATCCTCTATCGGGTACCTTCCTGCCCTGCGGAAAGGCGATCTGTTGTTGAACCTCGTCATGCTGAGGCATGCGCTGCTGGGGGCGAGGGCGTGGTCACAGTGCGCAATAGATATTTTCGGCCTTCCTTGGAACCGGTCACGTCACTTGTTCGGGTGCAACGCTCATTGGGTGGCCACGCGCGTGTTCGCCAACGGCTTGTCAGCGCGGGACGTACTCGTCTTTCATACGTTGTTCGGCATCTACTGTCATGCAGCGAGTGATGCGACTATTTCCCGATACGTAGCTGCGCAAGTCATCGACTCATCGCGACGCAGAGGATTCCATGCGGAGGGAGTCTGTCACGCGGCGGCACGGTATCTACGGTCATGTCACCAGTGCGTCGAAGATGATCACACGTCGCGCGGATTCGCCACGTGGCGGGTGATCCATCAGGTCGCGGCCTTGGATCGATGTCCGGAGCACGGTGACGTGCTGATGAATGAGTGGCCTCGCGCGGGGGATGAGCACAGAGGCACGTGGCCATTCTTTCTGCCAGGCGACTCAAATTATCACCACCCACTCGCTCCTACCAACGCGATACCCGCGTCGGATGGATACGCGGCCTATCTCAGATTGTGGCTTCGCCTCGTCCACGGCGATCTGACGATCGTGCAACCGGACAAATGGGCCCCTTTCGTTCAAAGGCTTGTGGATCGCTTCGCAGATCCAAGCGAAGCTGCAAGCGCACTCGAAGAAGCGGTGTTCCAAAGTTGGGGTTTACCGGTGCGTACGGTTGGACACCGATTGCACCTTGGCGGTCCATCGTTCATCCTGCAAGAGCTTGTACTCCAGACACGCCCGCGCGACGTGGCAAGGCGGCTCGTGGTGTACGCCGCTGCCCAACGGCTAGGGATTGACGCGGAGCCGTCGACTCAGTTACCGCTAACACTTTCGACGCGCACCAACTCGGTATTGTCAGCCGACACGCGAGGCTGGAGCGCGCTTTGGTCAATCGTAACGGATCATGGAATGCCCTTGGTGCTGGCGAGTGCACTTCGCGACGACAGGACAGTACGTAACGTCGCGCACCGAACCGGAACAGACCCCGGTCGATTGGGCGCATTCATCGCGAGATTTCCAAACGAACTGCTTCTTGCACTCCGGCAACTCCAGCCCTGGAGCGAGGATTCTTGGCTCTGCAGAGAGCTCGAGCGACGACGCAGGCAGGCTCGTCTCTAGAGAGCCGAACATAAGAGCATGAACCACTTGGCGACATTATTAATTGGATAAATGTGCAGCCCACCTCGACCGCAGCAATCTCGGGTTCTGGCTGTTCCTCGGTTGCGCCGTAACCCTCATGATCGGAGTGGGATGGCTCAGCGGCCATGCTGATTGGAGAAAAAGATCCGCGATTCCCGCGAGCCGCGCGCAATCGAAAGACCAGGTGCCTGATCCCACATCAGACGCGCCGCGAAATCGTTCACGCACAACAACGCTCTCCGCTGCTTGAGTCCCAGCAACCGCCTTCTGAGACAAGGATCCACGTCGCCATGACCACTACTCCACATCTCGCATCATCGCGCACTGCCAGCTGTTCGACGCGGCGCCCCATGAACCGCACCACCCAGCAAGCAGGAG
>Ga0209178_1000697_pt1 | contig 10118 bp, 7 predicted proteins | sample GAAS200_FD_187521 | JGI IMG/M metagenome (GOLD analysis project Ga0209178, IMG submission 187521) | Agricultural soil microbial communities from Georgia to study Nitrogen management - GA AS200 (SPAdes) (version 2) | ecosystem: Environmental > Terrestrial > Soil > Agricultural land | place: USA... | reverse complement strand
GCGATCTGCGAGGCGGTGCAGAAAGGCCTGGCCTCCGGCTACTACGTCTCCGGCCGGCTGTGCCCGAAGCGCGAGAGCGGCGTCTGGCATTTCCAGAATCTGCTGCGCGCGGCCTATGCCGGACCCGCCGGAGAATCCGCGCGAGCGGCACCGTGAGCGCGACCACGCGCGAGAACGAAACCGGAGCGCGCGACGAACGCAAAATCGGTTTCTGGACATGCACCGCGCTGGTGATCGGCAACGTGATCGGCATGGGCATCTTCGTGCTGCCGGCGTCGCTCGCGCCCTATGGCTTCAACGCGCTGATCGGCTGGGTCATCGTGCTGGCCGGTTGCCTGGCGCTGGCGCGGGTGTTCTCGCACTTGGCTCACGCGCTGCCCGCCGCGGGCGGACCCTACGGCTATATTCACCAGACGCTCGGCGAACCGCCAGCCTACCTCGCACTGTGGGCCTACTGGGTGTCGATGTGGCTCACCAATGCCGCACTCGCCACCGGCGTGGTCGGTTACATGGCGGTTGTGTTTCCGCCGCTGGGCACGCTGCCGCCGACGCCATTGGCATTGGGCCTGCTGGGAGCAGTTGTGTCGGTCAACCTGTTCGGCGTGCGCACCGGCGGCGGCGTGCAGATCGTCACCACCGCGCTGAAGCTGCTGCCGATGCTGGCCATCGCCGTGCTCGGCGGCTGGCTGCTGCTGACCGCGCCGGCAAGCTATACCGCGCATCTGCCGACCACGCCGATCACGTTGGGCGCGGTGACCGCGGCTGCGACCATCGCGCTGTTCGCGATGCTGGGCATCGAGTCGGCCAGCCTGCCGGCGGCGCGCGTGGACGATCCCGCGCGCACGATCCCGCGCGCGACGATGACCGGCACCGTGCTGGCCGCGACCGTCTACATCATCGTCTCCGCAGTGCCGCTGCTGCTGATCCGGCAGCATGAGCTGGGCGAGGCGAACGCACCGTTTGCGCTGCTGATGGACCGCTTTGCCGTCGCAGGTTCCGGGCGCTGGCTGGCGCTGTTCGTGGTGGTCAGCGGGCTGGGCGCGCTGAACGGTTGGACCCTGCTGGCCGGCGAGCTGACCCGCACGATGGCCGAGCGCGGCGTACTGCCGGCGATGCTCGCACGCAACAACCGCCACGGCGCCCCGATGCTGGCCTTGCTGGCCACCGGTACGCTCGCCGCGGCGATGATCGCGATGAGCTACAGCAAGTCGCTGGTGGCGGCGTTCACCTTCATCACCCGCGTGGTGACGGCTGCCAACCTGCCGCTGTACCTGTGCTGTTCGCTCGCACTGCTGGTGCTGTGGCGGCGACGCAGCACGGGCTGCGGCACGCGGCGGGCGCTGCTGGCTGCAAGCACCAGCTTGCTGTTCGTGGTGCTCGCCTTCGTCGGCATCGGCCGCGAGCCGTTCGTGTACGCGCTGGGGCTGGTCGCGGCAGGCCTGCCGCTGTACGCGCTGATGCGCCTGCGGCGCCGCACCGATCCCGCCGGGATACTGCCGCCATGAGGGACCCGCGCTACGACATCCTGTTCGAGCCGCTGAAGATCGGCCCCGTCACCGCGAAGAACCGCTTCTTCCAGGTGCCACACTGCAACGGCATGGGCCACGCCATGCCGCTGGCGCACGCGGCGATGCGCGAGGTCAAGGCCGAGGGCGGCTGGGCGGTGGTCTCCACCGAGGAATGCGAAATCCACCCCAGTGGCGACCTCACGCCCTACGTCGAGGCGCGGCTATGGGACGACCGCGATATCCCCGCGCTGGCGCTGATGTGCGACAAGGTGCACACGCACGGCGCGTTGGCGGCGCTGGAGCTGACCCACAACGGGCCCACCGCGTCGAACCTGTATTCGCGCGAGGTGCTGATCGCGCCTTCGCACCAGCCGACCAAGTACGGCTACCCGCACCAGGCACGCGCGATGACGCTGCACGACATCCGCGCATACCGCCGCTGGCACCGCGAGGCAGCGATCCGCGGCAAGCGCGCCGGCATGGACATCATCTACGTCTATGCGGCGCATGATCTTTCGCTGCCGATGCACTTCCTGCAGCGCCGGCGCAACCAGCGCAACGACGCCTATGGCGGCTCGCTGGGGAACCGCGTGCGCCTGCTGCGCGAAGTGCTGGAGGACACGAAGGAGGCCGTCGGCGACTGCTGCGCGGTGGCGCTGCGCTTCGCGGTCGAGGAGGGGCTCGGCCCCGGCGGCGTGGAGCTGGCCGAGGCGCAGGACATCGTCGGCATGCTGGCCGAGCTGCCGGACCTGTGGGACGTCAACCTCGCTGCCTGGTACAACGACTCGGTGCCCTCGCGCTTCGCCGCCGAGGGCGCGCAGGAACCGTTTATCGATTTCGTCAAGAAGATCACCACCAAGCCGGTGGTGGGCGTGGGCCGCTTTACCTCGCCCGACACCATGGTGTCGCAACTCAGGCGCGGCGTGCTGGACCTGATTGGCTGCGCGCGCCCGTCGATCGCCGACCCGTTCCTGCCGCGGAAGATCGAAGAAGGCCGCGTCGACGACATCCGCGAGTGCATCGGCTGCAACATCTGCGTCTCCGGCGACATGACCATTTCGCCGATCCGCTGCACGCAGAACCCGACCATGGGCGAGGAATGGCGCAAGGGCTGGCACCCGGAACGCATCGCGCCGGCGCGCACACCCGCGCGCGTGCTGGTGGTCGGCGCCGGCCCGGCCGGTCTGGAGGCCGCGCGCGCATTGGGCCAGCGCGGTTACGACGTCAGCCTCGCCGAGGCACGCAAGGAACTCGGTGGCCGCGTCACCCGCGAGTCACGCCTGCCGGGACTGGCCGAATGGGCGCGCGTGCGCGACTGGCGCGTGGGTCAGATCCGCAAACTGGCGAACGTGGCCGTCTATCTCGATTCGGCGCTGACCGCGCAGGACGTGCTCGACTTCGGTGCCGAACACGTGGTGATCGCCACTGGCTGCCACTGGCGCCAGGATGGTTTTGGCCGCAGCCACGGCTTCGCCATGGCCGGCTTCGCCGACAACGCGCGGGTTCATACACCCGACGATCTGATGGACGGCCGGTTGCCGGAAGGTCGTGTGGTGGTATTCGACGACGATGGTTTCTACCACGCCAGCGTGGCAGCCGAACTGCTGCGCCTGCACGGCAGCGAAGTGATCCACCTCACGCCCGAGGACAGCCTCGCGCCATGGACGCTGAACACGCTGGACTACCGGCATGTGCGCAAGCGCATGACCGAACTCGGCATCGAAGCGCTGGTCTCGCACGACGTCGTCGGCTACGTCGGCACCACGCTCACCGTCGAGGACGTGTGGACTCATCGCCAGCGTGAACTGGCCTGTGACGCCGTGGTCACCGTCACCGCCCGCCTGCCCGACGACGGGTTGTACCAGGAACTGTACCGCCGCGAGGCAGAGTGGAGCGAGGCCGGCATCCGCTCGCTGCGTTGCATCGGCGACGCCGAAGCGCCGGGCCTGATCGTGCACGCGATCTACGCAGGCCACCGCTACGCACGCGACCTGGAGGAGCCCTCTGCAGACAACGTGCCGTTCAGGCGACACTTCCACACAGCCGGCTGAAGATCGGGCCGGACGCCACTACTGCGAACCGCGCCAGCTGTATCGCAGTCACGTTAGCCTTGAGGCCTTCAATATCAGAGGTAGTGTCCGCTCAAGTTGCCGCGGTCGTCCCTTGAGGCGATAGGTCACTCAGCGGCCAGCAGCAGACGCGGTGGCTCACAAACCCGCGGAAGTGTTTGCGGAGACAGGGTCACCAAAACATTCTTGAGGCGAGCCCCCAAGCCCTCATCGACTCAGGTAGAAATCCATGGGGATAAGCTCGACAGCCCATCCGCCTTCTTCGCCCAGTGTGGCGGCCGGATGCATGGATGCGATGCGTAGCGCCTCGTCACGACTGTCCGCCTCGATGATGAACAGGCCGCCTACCACTTCCTTCGATTCGGTGTAAGGCCCATCGCTGACGTGGGTCTTGCCGCTGCGCGGCCGAAGCGTCATCCAGCTGTCCAGATCACCAAGCGACGCGGAAACCAGCACCTTGCCGGTAGCGCGCATCCGCTCGTCCATTGCGGGGCACTGGCCAACCAATTTCTTCACGTCGTCTGGCGCCATCGCGGCGAATTTTTCGGGAGTGAAGTAGGCAAGGCCGAGATATTTCATGGGGAGATCCTTTGGGGTGTGGGAAGCATTGTCGACGAAACCGATGATCGGAAATCGACAGTGCCTGGAAACGTTTGCAGCCAGTCTCGCCAGCCTGTCCGCTTCGGGTCGCGCTGCGCGACCACGGACCTGCAGACAACGGGATTTCGTACGATGGGGCGAAGTCCGGCTTGGAGCGAATCTTCGTGTGTTGGCCGACTTTTATTGGAGAAAGCGGGCGCAAGCTCCCTGATCGACGATTTCGTGCCGACGCTGACAGCGAGTGACATTGCGGCGGGACGAACTGGCAGGATCAGTCACCAGCGGGTGGCAGTCATGCTTTACCACTACGGTCCCCTGGACAAGACCGACCAGGCTGCCTATGCAAGCGGCGTCAAGAAGAAGTTTGCCGGTGCTGTCTTTGCCCCCGACGACCTCGACCGTTATTGCATGGTCACGGGCATTGTCGGTCCTTGCCGATACCGGCCGGACCAGTCTTCCCACTAGCAGGAAAACGCCAGTCCACTCGCATCGCGCGGTGCCGATCGCTGATGGGTCAACAGCGGAACTTCACGCGTGCTGCCGAGCTGCCCGACGGCGGCCGTTGCCTGGGCAAGACCTGGGGGGTATGGCCTTCGTTTTCTGGTTCGTTGCAGAGGAACTTCAATGATCCTGTTGGATCAGGGCGGCGCAGGAGCAAGAAGGGCGACGATGCTGGTTCCGCCTCTGCAGTCCTGCGCTCGTCGATCTGCTGACGGAATACGCCTAACTGGAGCGAATCGGCAGGGGGTTCCGCTCGTGCTCCGCTGCAAATGACTCGACCCGCTCGAACGGAATGCGATCACCGGCGTCGCGCCCGTACCAGCAATCGACGATGCGCCCTTCCTCATCGATCAAAAAATCAGCCGGCAGGAGATTGTTGGTATTCAACCCGGCCAATCCGACGATACGCAGACCCCTGAACAACGTCGGGATACGGGTAGCGATGGCCTTGAGCTTTCGCCAGAATGAGCGCTGGATGCCATAAGCATCGTGTGAGGCGGCAGTGGGATCGGCGACCACTGTGAACGGGCGCGGCTTGCGCGCAGCGAAGCGCTTGACGCGCTCAGGTGTAGCGGCAAACACCGCAATGATTTCCAGACCGCGTCTGGCGAGCCGTTCATGGCGGTTGGTCAGCTCGTAGATCCGGAAATTGCAGAATGGGCAACTGGCATCACGGAAAAAGCACAGCAAGGTACGGCGGCCTGTGGCACCGCCGATCATGGTGGTCTTCCCGTAGATGTCCGTGAACGCCAGTTGCGGCGCAATGGTGGGTGGTTTTAGCCGCATCTTTCGCCCTTGGTGCAGGTACAACGAGAGTGCCGCCGCAGATCGTGGAGCTCAGGGGTCGCGCAAGTCATCATCGTAGTGGCGATGCAATCAGTTCGAGTCGCGGCTCCGCACGCTGTTGCCGGGACCGCAACACGTGCGCGATCTCACCGGGCGGCAATGGGTGCGAATACAGGTAGCCTTGCCCTTCGGCGCACCCCACCTGCAGCAGGAACTTGCGCTCGGCTTCCGTTTCGACCCCCTCCGCGATGGTGACCAAGCCGAGGTTTGTTGCCATCGCCACGATTGCACGCGCAATCACGGCGTTGTTGGTATCCGCAGGCAGCCCCGTGATGAAGGATCGGTCGATCTTCAGATAGGCCACTGCGGGCAGCTTCAGGTATGCCATCGACGCATAACCGGTGCCGAAATCGTCGACTGCGATCCCGATACCCAGTGCGTCGAGCGCGCGCAGCGTTCGATCGGTATCCTTACCCATCCGCAGGATCGCGCCTTCGGTAATCTCCAGGACAAGGCGTGTCGGTGCAACGGCACTTTCCTGCAACGCGGCTTGCACCGCTTCCACGAAGCCGGTATGGCCAAACCAGTGGGCCGATACGTTCAACGCCACCCGGATGGGAGGCAGGCCCAATCGGTCCCAACTCTGGATCTGCGCACATACCGCGCGCATCACCCATTCGTCGACGTGCCGGATCAAGCCCATCCTTTCGGCCACGGGAATGAAATCGCCCGGCATCACGATGCCGCGCGTCGGGTGCTGCCATCGCAAAAGCGCTTCGACGCCGGTGATGCGTCCAGTTTCGATCTCGATGACCGGCTGGTACAGCATTCGAAACTCGCCGCATGCCAGCGCCCCGCGCAACTCCGTGGCCAGCATTCTTCGTCGGCTGGCATCAGCGTGCACCTCGGGGGTATAGAAGCGCCAGGTGTTCCGCTCCTCGGTCTTCGCCACGTACATCGCAGCGTCTGCATCGGCAACCAGGGTGGTGGCATCGCCCGCACCGGGCGGAGACACCGCGATACCGATGCTCGCGGTGACGGCCATCTCATAGGTATCGATCTCGAAAGGTTCGGCCAGCGCGGAGCACAACCGGCGGGCCAACGAAGCCGCTTCCTCACGATGCAGCAACCGCGGCATCAGCACGGTGAACTCGTCGCCGCCGATGCGACTGGCAACATCGCCTTCGCGCAATTGGCGCAGAATTCGCTCGCCCACGGGTATCAGCAGGCGATCGCCCATGGCATGGCCGTAACTGTCGTTGACGACCTTGAAACTGTCGAGATCGATGAACAGCACCGCCACGGCAGCCCCGTCGATCTTGGTCTGTTCAATTGCCGCCTGGCACAGGCGCTCAAATTCAGCCCGGTTGACCAGACCCGTCAGGGCGTCGTGGGTGGCGACGTGCTCAAGCCTGCGGCGGCTGGCTTCGGCGACCGAGGTGTCGCTAAACACCGCAACGAAATATCGCACGCGCTGATTGACATCGCGGACGGCCGTGATGCTGAGTCTTTCGGAATACAGGCTTCCGTCGGCACGCTGATTTTGTACATCGCCCGACCAGTGCCCCGATTTCTCGATCTCCCTCCACAGCGTGGCAGGTAGCGGCGCCCCATCGGGGCCCTGGCGCGTCTCGCCCAGATACATGCCCACCAGGCTTTCCTGGGCAAGCCCGGTCAGCCGCGTCGCCGCCGGGTTGGCCGACACCACGCGCCAATGCGTGTCGGTAATGATCACACCTTCCGCGATGCTGGCCAGCGCCTCGGCAGCCGTGCGTATCTCGCGCTCGTGTTCCGCGCGTGCCGACATGTCATGGATGATGGCTTGGCGGATCATCCGCCCGTCGAGCGCGATGACGTGGCTCTGGATCTCGACTGGCCGGGTGCTTCCATCGCAATCGCACAGCTCGTTGTCACCCCAGAGCCCCCCACGGGGAGCTTCACGCGCAAACAAGCTTGCATATTGACCGCCGCGCAACTCCTGCGGATCGAGCCCGGTCCATGCCCCGGCCGCAGGGTTGGCGTCGATGATGCGACCACTTTCTTCGTCCACCATGACGATCGCATCCGCCGTGTCATCGAACAGTCGGCGGTAGCGCTCCTGGTCGCCGCGGATGGCAGTGAGTACCCGGCGTGCGATCCACCCCCACACCAACAACGCAGCGAATACGAAAAACGCGACGCCCGCGGATACCACCCTCGCGAACACGACCGAAGCGGTGGCAAGGGTCATGGAAAACTCGTTGGTCGTCTGCTGTACGGATTTGTTGATCTCGCTGATGCGGCGGAGCTGACCGGCGACTTTCGCACGGTCCACGTGGTGCGTCGAATATTGGTGGTGCAGGCTGGCGGCGATCTCGCCCAGTTCGGTCACGTACTTGTCGCTCGCATGCCACTGCCTCAGCGCGGTCGCCATGTACGGTGCGTTTGAAAAGTGATGGAAGACGAAAACGATGTTGGGGATCGACACGGGCAACATGTATGCGCGGTGCAACGTGGCGACAACGTGCTTGTAATCGAAGTGCCCGGACAGAACCTGGTCGCGCGCCGAGTTGTAGGCTGTCACCACGGCGAAGTTGCGCTGGAAATCGGCATAGTCGGCCTCGTTGCCGCTGCCGCCATAGGCCAGCAGATCGAAAGTCGCCCGATTCTGGGCCTTCGACCACATGCTCTCGCCATTGAGTACCCCGGCGAGCGCGGTCTGCCCCTGCAGGGCAGCCCACATGAAAAACAGTATGACCGCCACGATGGCGGCAAGCGCATACCCAAGCGGCAACAGCCGCTTGAACTTGGAGCTCGGTCGGAGCAGAGGCAAGTTCCCACGCACGGGCTGGGGTTACATCTCGTAAAGAATCGCACTATCGCCAAGCATTTTGTGTGCCAGCTCTGGCTGGCCGCGCGCGGCCGCCAGGTTTCGGGCGTCATTCGTCGGGAAGCGACAGGAGCCACATTGGATTTTCCCGGCGAGAAGCTCAGGAGCAAATTGGGCTCGCTGGCCCACAAGTGGTGCGGTGGATGTGCGCTGACGTACAGACCAGGCCGCTCGACAGCGGACCCGTCACGACAGCCGGCTTCATGAGTTGGTTTATGAGTCGGCGGACTGCTACCGGAGCTAATGTTTTCGCGGTACAACGTGAAACATCTGGAAAAGGGGATGTAAGAAAGACAGCGGCGGTGGAACGCCATTGCAGGCAACCCAGCGCGCCATGGTGTATATGCCACGTCCCGCTCTTCACTCTCGCGGATCACGATCAGGCGGAGCCCATGTGTCGCGGGAACGGATGGACCGCCCCGCACATCCAATGGGCAGCGGAGACAAGGCTCCGGCGCGCGGTTGCAGGCGATCGGGATTCGAAGCGCGATGGCAAGGATCAGAACGGCGTTGGTACTCAGTGGCGGTGGCAGCCTCGGCGCGGTGCAGGTCGGCATGCTGCACGCACTCAGCCGGGCGGATTTCTCGCCGGATGTCGTGATCGGCGCTTCGGTGGGCGCATTGAATGGCGCCTTTTTCGCTTGCGACCCTACTCCGTCAGGCGTCGATCGGCTGGCGAACCTCTGGCGAAGCCTCCGTCGCAAGGACATCTTTCCGCTGAGCTTGTTGGCGGGCCTGACGGCCCTCCTGCTCGGACGCGATCACCTGATCGAACCTTCCGGATTGCGTGCGATCGCGCGCCAGGCGCTCGGGATCCCGCGCATCGAACACGCGCGTATTCCTTTGCATATCGTGGCCACGGACGTGCTGAGCGGCGAAGAAGTGCTGCTCTCCTCGGGTGACATCGAGAATGCGCTGATGGCAAGCACCGCGATCCCGGTGGTATTCCCCTGGGTGGAAGCAGGTGGCCGTTATCTGGTTGATGGCGCCGTCAGCAACAACACCCCCATCGCCGCGGCAGTCGCGTGCGGGGCCGAACACATTCTGGTGCTCCCCACCGGCACCAGTTGCGCCATGCAGGAACCTCCGCGGAGCATGCCGGCACTGGCGCTGCATGCATTGAACCTGCAGAACATGCGGCAGCTCGACCGGGATGTGGGCCGATACGCCGAGCAGGCGCGCATCACCATCGTCCCGCCGCTGTGTCCGATCTCCGCTTCCGTATTCGATTTTTCTCAAACCGATTCGATGATCCAGCTCGCTGCGGTCCAAACCCGCGACTGGCTGGAAAAGGGTGGCATGGACAGCGACGGACCCCTGCATGTGCCGCTGGCGCATCATCACCTACCGAGAACGGTCCCCGGCCCGTCCACTCAATCACCCGGTGGAGCATGCCACGCGGCCTCATGAGCGGTGGCCGCCAAGATGCCCGAACCGAACCAGACAGCGCATGATGGGACCTGCAGCCAAGTGATCGCTCGACCATGGATTCGCGGAGGTGTGTATGCAACATGCCAAAGGCTGGACAACCGCGCCGATCTTGGACGGCACCTCGGATGGCGAGCTCGTGCGGCGCGCCGCGAGCGGCGAGGAAGCGGCCTTTGCCGCCATCATGCAGCGCCACAACCAGCTGCTGTTCCGCACCGCGCGCAGCATCGTGAAATCGGATGCGGAAGCCGAGGAGGCGCTGCAAGAGGCGTACTTGCGCGCGTGGCGCGCGCTAAGCCGCTTTCGCGAGGATGCCAAGCTTTCCACCTGGCTCGTGCGGATCGTGATCAACGAGGC
>Ga0209178_1000695_pt1 | contig 10123 bp, 10 predicted proteins | sample GAAS200_FD_187521 | JGI IMG/M metagenome (GOLD analysis project Ga0209178, IMG submission 187521) | Agricultural soil microbial communities from Georgia to study Nitrogen management - GA AS200 (SPAdes) (version 2) | ecosystem: Environmental > Terrestrial > Soil > Agricultural land | place: USA... | reverse complement strand
ATCATGTCGCCCTTGACGTCGCGGTGGAGCTTCTGAACTTCACCAACGGCGACTTCGACGGCGCGCTCGATGCCGCGCTTGAGAGCGGTCGGGCTGGCGCCGGCGGCTACGGTCTTCACGCCTTCGCGGAAGATCGCCTGCGCGAGAACGGTTGCGGTAGTGGTGCCATCGCCGGCCACATCGGAGGTCTTGCTGGCGACTTCACGCACCATCTGCGCGCCCATATTCTCGAGCGGGTCCTGGAGTTCAATTTCCTTTGCTACGGTGACGCCGTCCTTGGTGATGATCGGCGCGCCGAACTTCTTTTCGATCACCGCGTTGCGGCCCTTGGGACCGAGCGTGATCTTCACGGCGTCCGCGAGGACGTTGACGCCGCGCAGGATCGACTGGCGCGAATTCTCACCAGTTACGATTTGCTTTGCCATCTGTGTGTCTCCTATTTTTCTTCAACTTTGGATTTCGTGCTTTGCTGTGCTGCTGGGATTTCGCCTGGCGCGCCCGGCTTCATCGAGCGAACGCCGTTAAGTGTTTCGTTAAGCCGCGTTACTTCTTGCCGCCGCCGGCTGCTTTGGCTGCAGGACCGATCTTGGCGAGGATTTCGTCTTCCTTGAGAATCATGTATTCCTCGTCATCGACCTTGATATCGTTCCCTGAGTACTTGCCGAACAGGATCCGATCTCCCGGCTTCACGTCGAGGGGGATGAGTTCACCTTTTTCGCGACGGCCGCTGCCGACTGCGACGACTTCGCCCTCTTGCGGTTTCTCTTTGGCCGAGTCCGGGATGATGATGCCGCCCTTGACGACTTCCTTCTCCTCAAGGCGACGGACCAGGACGCGGTCGTGTAGCGGTGTGATATTGACTGCCATTTGCAATTTCCTCCGATGATGCGGTGAAGTTGGCTAGGAGAGGAGCGAAGGCTACCGGGCCGAATTAGCACTCCTCGCCAGCGAGTGCCAATATAGCAAAGCTGAAGGGCGTGTCAAGGCGAAAATTGTTAAAATATGACAATATCATGCTCAGGTTTTGGACTGGCACGTAAACAGCTGTAAATAGGAAGGTTGTTATGTCATTGCGCACGGGTTGAGTGGATGCTTGGTTTAGGAATAGAATCCTGCCATTCATTCATTTATCGCTGGGCATCCGAGGAGCAGTAACAGGCGCATAGAGGCGGATTGTTGACGGAAATCTTTTATTTACGGCTGATTGGGCTGACGACGGGAACGGTGGTGTATCTGTTTCTGATCGCGCTGATTTTGGGGCACCGGCGGCCGAGGACGTTTGAGCGGCTGCTTTTGTTTCTCGTACTCGCGCTGTTCATGATCTACGCGGGCGGGCTGCTCGAGATGAATGCGCGGATCGAGTACACGTTCGCGCCGGATGCTACGAGGCTGCTCTATTCGCTGCTGATTGTGGTGGGGCTGCTTTTCGTTCCGGCGCTGATGGTGCATGCGCATTTGGAGTTTTATGACATGGCCGCGCCGGCAACTGTGCCGGGTTGGGCCAAGGTGCTGGTGCTGGGGCCGCTATACGTTGCGCCGGCGCTGTCGTTTATGGTGCTGTTTTTGGCGAGGAGGCCGCCGACGCGGATCGGTGTGCGGTTCGGACCGCGATTTGGGCCACTCGATCAGATTACGCCGCGCTTGGTGCGTTTTTTCCCGTGGACGCCGGAGGCGACGTTTGTTTTCGTGGCGATACTGCTGAGCCTGGCCATCGATTTTGGCATTTTGAGCTTGAGGCCGAAGCTGGCGGACGCCGACCGGCGATTTTTCAAATGGATGATCGGCGTTTCGTCGGCGGCAATGGCTCTGCTATTGGCGACGCAAATTTATCGGCGTTTTCAAACGCCTCAGATTGAGGCGTTGAGCGTGGCGCTGATTGTAGTGAGCCTGCTGCCCGGAGTGCTTTTCGGCTACTACGCGCTACGGCATAATTTTTTGAACTTTGGCGAGCGGCGCAATCCGGCGCTTCGATACAGATTCGGACACTCTGAATATCCCGAGACCAAGAAATAAGCAGTCTTCGATATGGATCGTTCGGGCGTTTTCGATTACCCCTATCCGCTACTTAGGGACCGAAACGGTGATGTTGCGGAACTGAAGACCGCCGGTGTGGTCGCCCTGGATGTAGAAGGGCCCAGGCTCGCCTTCGTTGGCGTCGATCGCACCGCCGGTGATGCCTTCGATCTCCCGTTGATTGATCTCCTGGACGCCATTGCGCCACTCGCTCACGGTGCGGCCGACTAATGTGAGGTCAAAGCTTTCCCACTGGCCCGGGGTGCGAGCAGGCGTGGGCACCGGAGCGATGCGTCCGTAGATGGCGCCGATGCTGCGTTCGGGAGGATCGGCTTCGTAGTCGATCTGCATTTCATAGCGACCACGGAGGTAAAAACCGCTGTTGCCGCCGTCTGGACAGTTCACTTCGAAATGGACTTTGAAGTCGTTGAACGTGCGGGTGGTCTTTATGTTTGCGCCGTGGGCGGTGTTTACGAGAATACCGTTTTTCACGACCCAATTGTTATGGGCGACATCGCCGAACGGTTCCCAGCCACTGAGATCCTTGCCATTGAAAAGAGGTTCGGGTTTGCTCCATGCCTTCGGGGCAGGACGATTGATCGCGGGTGCACGTGTGCCGCTGAGAGGCATCTTTTGGTCGCCGCGAACTTGAGAGCCGGTGAGCTTGTCGCCTGAGGCGTCGAGTTCCCACAGTGTGGCAGGGCGGTTGCCGTTTGCCGAGGCGGGCGCGACCGTCACGGAGATGTGCGATCCATCGATCTTGAAATCGTGGACGAGGATGACGTTACCGCCGGTCGGCTGGTACCAGACTTCATTAGGACCGTGGTCGTTATAGACGGCGAGCCACGCGGCGCTGTTGCCGCCATTCGCTGTGGGAATGTTAAAGTCCCAGCGGCCAAGAAATGGATTAGGCGCGCCCTGCGCGAAGATGACGGCGCAGCAGACGGAAAAGATCGCAGCGCCCAGCAGTACGCTTTTGGCATGTTTCATGACTGTCTCTCCTTCTCTCCTTGGCGGAAGCGTTTCCAACGAACGCGGATTTAGCGCGAGAATGCGTGCGGGATCATATCACGGAGATTCAATTTTGAAATTGAGCTTTTGGAGTAAAAAGAGCACGCGGTTAAGGGTGGTGTGTGTAATCGCTTACATTGACGATATCGGGCGCGGGACTTGTGATATAAACGGGCATCCCGGGGCGACTGTCTGGCATGCGAGGGGGATGAATGCACCTTAGCTGGGTCGATTGGACCATTATGCTGCTCTATTTCGGGTTTGTACTCGGAATCGGGGCGGCTCTCAAGCGGTACATGAAGACGAGCACGGATTATTTCCTCGCGGGGCGATCGATTCCGGCGTGGATCTGCGGACTGGCTTTTCTTTCGGCGAACCTGGGCGCACAGGAAGTGATCGGGATGGGCGCTTCCGGCGCGAAATATGGAATCGCGACGAGCCACTTTTATTGGATCGGCGCGATTCCGGCGATGGTCTTCGTGGGAATTTTCATGCTGCCGTTTTATTACGGCTCTCGCGCGCGGTCCGTGCCGGAATATTTGCGCATGCGGTTCGATGAAAAGACGCGCGGCCTGAATGCGATCAGCTTTGCGGTGATGACGGTTTTTTCGTCGGGCATTTCGATGTACGCGATGGCGAAGCTGATTCAGACGTTGCACTTTCTGGATGTGCCGTTTCAAGCGATGCACCTCCCGCCCTCGGCGATATTTCACGCGAGCATTTTGATTTCCGCGTTAATCGTGCTCGGCTACATTCTTTTCGGGGGGCTGACGAGCGCAATCTATAACGAAGTGCTGCAATTTTTCCTGATTGTGGCGGGATTCTTTCCGCTCGTTTACCTCGGGCTCAAAAATGTGGGGGGATGGGATGGGCTTAAAGCGAAGCTGCCCTCCGCATACGTTCACTCATGGCAGGGAATGACGAATTCACATGCGAATCCGCTCGGAGTGGAGTGGTTCGGGCTGGTGATGGGATTGGGATTCGTGCTGTCGTTCGGCTATTGGTGCACAGACTTTCTGGTGATCCAGCGCGCGATGGCCGCGAAGTCGATGAACGCGGCCCGCAGGACTCCACTGATCGCGGCGTTTCCGAAGATGATTTTTCCATTTCTCGTGATTTTGCCGGGGCTGATTGCGATCGGTTTGCCTACGCAGCGTTCGGCGGCGGTGATGGAGACGGGCGGAATCTCCGTGCAGGCACAGCCCGCCGGGCAAGGATTGATCCCGGTGAAAGTGGACGAGATCAGCGGCAAGCCGATTTACGACCTGCAGGGGAAGCCGGTGCTGGATTACGATCTCGCGATTCCGGAAATGCTTGCGCACTATTTCCCGGCTGGACTGCTCGGGTTGGGACTCACGGCCCTGTTGGCGAGTTTCATGTCCGGCATGGCGGGAAATGTGACGGCGTTCAATACCGTGTGGACCTATGATATTTATCACGCCTATCTCAATCGAAGGGCCAGTGACGAGCACTTATTATGGATGGGGCGATTTGCCACGGTCTTTGGCATCGCGATTTCGATTGCGGCCGCCTATATGGCGGCGCAATTCAACAACATCATGGATTTTCTGCAACTCGTATTCGCTTTTGTGAATGCACCGCTTTTTGCTACGTTTTTGCTGGGAATGTTTTGGAAGCGGACGACGGGGCACGGCGCGTTTACGGGATTGCTGTTGGGGACGACCGCAGCTGCTGTTCATCATGGATTGACGCTGCCGATAGGAGATGCGCCGGGAATCAAGGGCGGATGGATCACGGTGCTGCATCAATATCCCAGCGACATGGCGCAGAATTTCTGGACGGCCATTTTTGCGTGGAGCGCTTGTTTTGTGATCACAATTCTGGTGAGTATGTTCACTGCGCCGCGTGAAGACAGTCAGTTGAAAGGGCTTGTGTATTCTTTGACGGAGCGAATTCGAGAGAGCGGCCGGTGGTACGAGCGGCCGGCGTTTCTTGGAGTGATCGTAATTGCGCTGCTGATCATCTTGAACTTGATTTTCAAATAAGAGAGTCTTCGCGAGCGCAGGTTTAGCGGAAGGAGAAACGCACGATGGGACTTGATATTCGAGTGCCGCTGGGCGCGATGTTTACGTTGCTCGGCCTGCTGCTGACGGGATTTGGATTGTTCGGCACGAAGGCCATCTACGCGCAGACGCTTGGGATTAATGTGAATTTGGACTGGGGGCTCGTGCTGCTCGCGTTTGGCATCATTATGCTTTGGCTGGGATTGCGGCGCGTCGCGGAGGGTGAAGATCTTAGCCACGGCGGCAGCGAGGACGAGCCGCGTTCCGTGCACTGAATTCCTTCGGGCTGCCTGCCCGTGGGTTTCGCGTTTTTCCGTGCGATTTTGTCTTTTTTGTCGATGTATGCGAGAAGAGTCAGCGTGACCAATTTTCGTTTAAGGACTAGTTTATCGGCTGTCGCAACGATGGCAGTGCTGATTTGCGGTTGCCATAGCGCGGCATCGAATTCGGCTGTTGCGAGCGGGACGAGCACGGCACCGGCGCAAGAATCCGCAGCACAGATCACGGCGGAAGCTGCGAAGGCGCCGTCGGCTTCGAAGACGGGCGGGTTTGACGGTGCGCGCGCTTACGAACAGGTCGCGAAGCTGGTGGGCTTCGGGCCGCGCCCGCCGGGGTCAGATGCGATCCGCAGCAGCCAAGAGTACATCCATTCGCAGCTTTCGGGTTTTGGCTGCGCCGTTGACGAGGATTCGTTCAACGCGCAGACGCCGATCGGAAACGTCGCGATGAAAAATATCGTCGCGAAAATTCCGGGCACGGGGCAGGGAATTATCCTGCTGCTCACGCACTATGACACGCTGCGGCTCGACAATTTTGTCGGAGCGGAGGACGGCGGCTCGTCCTCCGGGCTGATGCTCGAGATGGCGCGTGACCTATGCGGCGAAAAGCCGCAGAGGAATGCGGTGTGGATCGCGTTTCTCGACGGCGAAGAGGCGCAGTCGGTGCAAAACGGCGTGGCGCAGTGGACTGACGCGGACAGCGTCTACGGCAGCCGCGAGCTTGCTGCACGTATGGCCGTGGCGGATGATTTAAAGCGCGTTCGCGCGGTGATTTTGGCGGATATGGTCGGGCAATATAATCTGCGCATCGAGCGGGAGAACAGCTCGACTCGCGGATTGACCGATCTGGTCTGGAAGACGGCGGCGCGTCTCGGGTACGGGAATATTTTTGTGCAGCAGGCGACCATGGTGGAAGACGATCATGGGCCATTCTTGAAGCGCGGTGTGCCCGCCGTCGATATCATTGATCTTGACGGGTATCAGTATTGGCACACGCCGCAGGACACGCTGGATAAGGTGAGTGCCGCGAGCCTCGCCGCGGTGGGGCACGTAATTCTCGCGACGGTGCAAGAATTGCAGAAGCCGGGCGCGCCGAGTTTCACAGCGGTGCCAAAGCCCTGAGGTTGGAATAGATCTATGGAAGAGCGGTTACAGAAAATCATTGCGCGAGCGGGAATCGCTTCACGTCGGCGCGCGGAAGAGATGATGGCGTCCGGTCTTGTCACCGTGAATGGCCGAATGGTGACGGAACTCGGCACCAAGGCGGACGTTTCGCGCGACCACATTAAGGTGGCGGGAAAGTTGATTCGAAGCGAGCCGGAACGCATTTATCTGGCGCTGAACAAGCCGCCGGATGTCGTCGCGACGCTGAGCGATCCTGAGGGCCGACAGTCACTGCGCGAGCTACTGCACGGAGTGGGGGCGCGCGTCTTCCCGGCCGGGCGCATGGAATACCACGCGGCAGGGCTGATTCTGTTGACGAATGACGGCGATCTGACGAATCGCATCTTGCGGACGCACGACTTGCGGCAAGTGTGGCACATCAAGTTGAAGGCGCTGCTCACGTTTGCGGAGATTGAAAATCTCACGCGAGTGACGAGAGCGCGGATTGCACGGCTGAGAGGCAAGGATTCGCCGTGGTATGAGGTGACGCTGACGGAGCGCCATCGGGATGCATTGCGGGATAGACTGATGCAGATGGGCAATCCGGTCGAAAAATTGCGGCGAGTCGGGATCGGCAACATTGAGTTGGGATCTGTGCCAGCGGGAGAATATCGAGAACTGACCCAGGCCGAGATCAACGGACTTAACCGCGTGCTTGAGGGCAAATCGGTGCCTCGGCCGGCGTCATCACAGCCGAGGCGAAGGCATTCGCAGAAATTGCAGAGAAAAAAGAAATAGGCTGTTTCGTTTTGAGACATACGCTTGGAGCAGAAGTTTCCGGGCGACTTTGGGGAATTTTTTGGGCATTTTGCGGTATGATTTGCGTCCCGGGGCAATCTCAGAGGCCAAGCTAAACCACATACTCCGCAGACGGGAGCGCGGGCCACGTGCGTCCAGTTATGGAAGGCGGCGTGCTCGCAAAGAAAGTATTGCGCGCCCAAATCGGGCAGGCGAAAGGAAGATAATGAGCGCATTTCTTGAAGGGTCGGAGCCGAACGGACGTTCGGGGCAGAACGACGCGTCGGTGGACGCAGTCTCGGAAATTCTGCGGACGAGCCGTACGATCGCCGTCGTGGGACTTTCCAGCAAGCCGCAGCGACCGAGCCACGGAGTATCGCGTTACATGCAATCGGCGGGTTATCGCATCATCCCGGTGAATCCCGCTGAGACCGAGGTGCTGGGCGAAAAATCCTATGCGCGGCTGGAAGATATTCCTGAGCGGGTCGATATCGTCGATATTTTCCGAAAATCGGAAGCGGTTCCGGCAATCGTGGACGCTGCGATTCGGATCGGGGCACGCGGCGTGTGGATGCAAGAGCGTGTGGTCCATCCCGAAGCGGCTGAAAAAGCGCGGCGCGCAGGAATGTTTGTGATCATGAACACTTGCATTTTGAAGGAGCACATCAAGAGATTTCGGCTGCCGCAATAAAGCCGTAAATAGTGAGCGGTAAGTAGCAAGTGGTGGGCCCGGCGACGGTTTACGATGTCTGATATGTACGGATCGTCTGTGGATTGAGCAGGCCCGCGGACGCTTTATCCAGGTAGAGAGTTGTTGCTGGATGACTGCGCAAGATTGACGCGGGCGTCTCCGGCTTGATTTCGCCTTCCAGGGATCGTTGCACTGCTTCGGCTTTGCGCGCATCGGGCACAATGGCAATAATTTCGTTCGATTTCAGAATTTGCCGCACAGACATTGAAATTGCCTGCCGGGGCACTTCCGAGATTTCCGCGAACCACCCTTCACCCACTTGCTGGCGGCGGCACGCTTCGTCGAGATCGACGATGAGATACGGCCGCTCCGTCTTAAAGTCGGCAGGCGGATCATTAAATGCCAAGTGCGCGTTCTCTCCGATGCCGACGAACGCGACGTCGATCGGCGCGGCTGTCAATTCCTTGCCGACGCGCTCATTTACCTCCTTAGGATCCTTATCGCCATCGAGAAAGTGATGGCGCGTGATTCCGGCCTTCGTGACGAAATTATCGAGGAGATATTTGCGAAAGCTGGCCGGATGGGTGGCGGGCAGGCCGATGTATTCGTCAAGATGAAACATTTCAACGAGCTGCCACTCGATGCCTGCCGATTTTGTCAGCGCATCCAGGAAATCCAGTTGTGACGCTCCTGTTGCGGCAATGATGCGCGCGCGGCCGCGTTCAGCAATCGACTTGCGCAACGCACGCGCGGCGTGCGCGGCGGCGGCACTGCTCATTGCACGCTTATCTTCAAAGATTTGTAGTTTCATTGCGTTTGGTATTGCGAGTGCTACTGCTCGAGGGCATAGACCTTCAATACACCCCGCCCCACATTGATCACACCAAGCGATTTGCCGTCCGGCGCGATGTGGAAATCATGGTAGATCAAGTCGTGCAGAATCGGCGAAAAGTTCCCATCGTCGAGACGAACCCAGACGAGATCGTTGGATTCTTTGGGCAGGCCTCGCTTGATGAGAATGCGGCGATTGTCATGATCGAATTCGAAGTGGCCGGGTCCGGTCCTGACACGAATCGGTTTGGAGGGATTCGCGAGTTTTATGGTCTCGATCGTGTCGCCGTCGGAAAAGAAACCGACGGCGTCGCCAGTAGCGGAAACAATGAGCGCCGTACTGTCTTTGAATTTATCGATGCGCGTGACTTCAGTAACAGTTTCGTTGAGTAGGCCGAGTTGGAACAGCGTGAGTTGCCCGGTGATGCCTTCGCCGACGGCAAAAGCACGGTTACGCGCTGCGTCCCAGCCGATTGCTTCGAAGCGCTTTTCATCATATAGCGTCGAGGATTTTCCATCGTCGGGTGTGAGGCGAACGATTTGCCCTGAGCCGTTTTCGTAGACGAACGTTTTCCCGTCGGCCAGCCACGTGCCCGAAAGCGCGCCCTGGATGAAGCGGGTTTTCGATCCCGCGACTTTGATTTCTTGACCGTCGCTATCGAGGAGCGCGATCACGTTTCCACCGGCAGCGGATGCGACGGGCGAGCTGTTGTCATCGTAGGTGTTGTCAATGTCATCGTCGTCGAGCTGGCCGCGCTTTTTGCCTTTCACTTTCGGCTGATAGGGAAACGTCTTCGAAAGCATGGCGAGCGAAAGGCGCCGACTGTCCGGGGACCATGAAATCGACTGGACGATATAGGTTGCCGGCGGCGGCACGGGCATGAACTTGTCGGGATCAATGATTTCTTTAAATTTGCCGTTTGGAGACATGAGCCAGAGCTCGTCGCGCTCGAGCGTCATTTTTTCGAAATGCTTCATGTGCGGGACGGAGTAGGCGATGGTGTTATCGGGAGCGATGGCAAATTGCGAGCAGTCGGCGTCAGCGGTACGTATGGGCGGCGCATCCTGGGCGATGGCGCGAACGCCAAGCAGAAGAACCAGGGCAAGGAGCGCGATAAATACACAAGGCCCGTTGATGAATTCGCTGCGCGCAAATCGCGGAAGGCGAATCGTGCGGCGATGCGTCATGTCTTGCGATCTTTCTTTTGAATGCGGCGAATTTCTTCCATGCGCTGGCGAATGCGGTTCTCGAATCCTTGATCCGTCGGATGATAGTACGTGCGATCGGCCAGGCTCTCAGGCAAGCAAGTCATGTCCGTTACTTTTTCCTCAGCGTCGTGCGCGTATTGATATCCCTTGCCGTAACCCAGATT
>Ga0209178_1000694_pt1 | contig 10129 bp, 7 predicted proteins | sample GAAS200_FD_187521 | JGI IMG/M metagenome (GOLD analysis project Ga0209178, IMG submission 187521) | Agricultural soil microbial communities from Georgia to study Nitrogen management - GA AS200 (SPAdes) (version 2) | ecosystem: Environmental > Terrestrial > Soil > Agricultural land | place: USA... | reverse complement strand
GAAACGCATCTCTTCACCGCCGCAGGCTGTCCCAGCTATCAATCATTCATCATCATTGACGCTACGGGAGAACGAACTGTTCTGCGCCGTCATGACGATCGCCTTGCTCTTTGCCCCGGCGAACTTCAGCGCGATTGGATCGTTTCCGCGCGTGCGCTTCTCGTCGATGGGCACGATACCGCCGCCGCCCTTCAAGCTGCTCAGTGGGCACGCGCGGCACAAATTCCTGTCGTAGCCGACCTTGACAAGCTCTATCCCGCAATTGATACGTTGCTTCCGGAAATTGACTACCTTATCGCCAGCAGCGATATTCCAGGCCTCATCTCGGGCGAATCCGATCTCCCCAAGGCCCTGCAAGCCGTCCAAAAAAGATTCGCAAATAGACTGACTGCTGCCACGCTCGGCCACGACGGCGTCCTTGCTTTCGACGGCTCCGAATTTTTCTATTCGCCCGCGTTTGACATTCATGTGGCGGACACCACGGGCGCGGGCGATATTTTCCATGCCGGTTTTCTCTATGCCCTTTTGCAAGAATGGCCTATCCAGCGCCGGCTTGAATTCGCCTGCGCGGCCGCAGGGCTGAACTGCACCGCCGTCGGTGCCCGCGGCAACATTGCGCCCATTGCGGAAATCGAGCGCCTCATCGCGACAGGGTCGCGCCGTCCGTCGATCTTTCGCTTTGATTAATCGACAAGCACAATAAGCATCAAAGGACTCCGGACAGTGTCCCCCTACTGAGTTCGGGCGGAAAGGTGTACGCTGGACCTGCCCCGTTTCTCGGTTTCCGTGATTCACTCGGGAGGCGAATGACATGAAACCGGCCCTTCTTTTGATATTGCTGCTTATCTCAGCGGCGGTTGCGCCCACGCCCGCATATACGCAAGAGCCTGATTTGCGAACTCAAGCTGTCCTCCTGCTTGAAAAGGCCAATTCCGTCAGCATGGCCCCCGACCTGCCGAATCTCGAGCGGACGGATACGTTTCACGTCTCCAATCCCGATTCCAGAGCACGAGACGGCTCGTTTTCGCGCGTTGTGATCCAGGGCGTCGGTCGCCGGGAAGAGACAACCTTCGGCGATTACCATTTAGTTTCCGTGTGGCAAGGTAACACGCTGAAAACTACGCGCTCCACGGAAATCGCGCCTGCTGAAGTTGTCACGGTGATGCGTCTTACCCCAATTTATCTTGTTCGCCTCGATCAGGCTGATGTTGTGAAAGCCATCCTCGATAAGCAGATTGACGATTTACCCGCGCATTGCATTGAGTTTGAGACAATCGTCGGACAAAGCCATCAGCAAAATGAAATTTGCGTGGATGCCTCCAATGGAACCATCGTCATGGAAAAACTCGGCAACAGAGTTATCGAAAATCGGGGCTTCTTCTCCTTCGCCGGCGCGCTAGTTCCGTCTAGCATTACGCTGTCTTCGCTCGATGGCGGCCCGCAATTGGAAATCTCGCAGACCATGGCGGTATTGGATAATACGTCCGCCAATGTGCTAGCCGCGCCGCCGGATGCCACAACGCTTCGCCGTTGCACAACTTACCGCCGCGCCATCGGACAATCCATGCCGCAGCCCCTGCGTGGCAACGGCGAAACTGAAGTCGACATCGTCGTACGCGGAGTCATCGGAACCGACGGGAAGGTCCACGATGCTCTGGTGCAAAGTTCTGAGCGAACGGATTTAAATCCGGAAGCCCTGAGCGTAGTGTCGCAATGGGTTTTCTCGCCGCCGATGTGCGACGGCAAGCCCAATTCCGCCGAAGCAAGCTTTGTATTGCATTTTTACGGACGATAAAGTCTCCGCGCCGATCACTAAGAGATGCGATGGCGCAATGCTAGAATGACGGGCATCCGATGCCCTTTTCCACTTCAGTTTCAGCGTCGCTCAAATCGATTCAAGTCGGCACACCCAAGGACTATGGCCGCCACAACGCATCCGACCCCCATGACCTCCCCTGGACCACGGGCTTCTTCAAATTGCCCGTAAGCGGGCCAGTGTTTGCGCGGACCCCGAATCTCGACGGCGACCGCCAAGCCGATCTGAAGCATCACGGGGGTGTCGATAAAGCCGTTCTCGCCTACAGTGCCGATCACTATCCAAAGTGGCGCGAGGAACTCGGGATGCCCGAAATGCCTCATGGCGCATTTGGCGAGAATCTCACAATTGGCGGCCTGAGCGAGGAATCGGTCTGCATCGGCGACCGCTACCGCATCGGCGATGCGACATTCGAAGTGAGCCAGCCGCGGCAGCCCTGCTGGAAGCTTGCGCGACGCTGGCGCATGCACAAATTGACTGGAATCGTGGTCGCGAACGGCCGCACCGGTTGGTATTTTCGCGTACTGCAAGAAGGTTTGATCGAGGCGGGAATGTCTGTCTCACTTATCGAACGGCCGAATCCCGAATGGACCGCCGCGCGAGCGAATCAGACTTTACACCAACGCAGGAACGACCTCGCACTCACGCTCGAACTTGCTGCTGTCCCTCGCTTATCGAATGCATGGGTCCACGAACTGCACGAGCGAGCCGATCTTCTCCGCGCCACCACGCCTTCGGCCTAGATGTTCTGTCGGGCGATCGGTGAAAACTGAGCGCGGCAGGCGTTTCGTAGTACTCGTACCCTGGCGCGATGCCGCAGACCGTCCTTCGAAACAGGCCTGGCCGGTGTATACTTCGAGCCTCTCGGGTCGACGTTAAGGCTATCTGAAGCGAAATCTTTTCGCTGTAGGCCGGAGCTCGCCTGAGAGCCACGGCGTCTGTGCCGCTTAAAGTCAGGAAATCGCTATTTTTCGATCGGAGCGTACCCATGCCCATTCCGTCTTCCCAGCAGTGGATCAACGACACAAAGCTCGGCATTACAAAACCGCGCAGCACTCAGCTTCAGGCTCTTGACGCAGCAATTGTTCAATACGAACGATCTAGGTCGCCCGAGAACCTCTGGAAGGTGCGGAATACGTTTGAAGACTGGAAGCGTGCGAAGGGCGCGGCCTGGAAGTCAAACGAGCGGAACCGCGGTGGCGCGATGACTCGCCTCGACCAGGAGCTCTCGCGCATGGCGGATGCGCGGATGTTCCAACTCACTAACAATCGCTTCTCCATCCAAGAACTGCAGGCCCTGGCCTTTATGGCAAGCGAACGCAAGAAGGTGATCAAGAATCTTTTTGCCGGGAAAGAAGTCACCTTTCGCAATACGCCTAAGGCAATGAAGCAAGCCGTGGAGGATGCCTCAGAAAACGTGAAGGCCAAGTGCACCGAAGCTAAAAATTGGATTGCAGGTCAGAGCAAGAAGAGCACCAGCCCGTTGACGGCGGGAGATATTGCGAAGAAGAAGCTCGAGGAAATGACGAAAAGCTTTTTTCAGGTGGATACGCTCGAGACTCTGGGTACACTCAGCGGCTTTATCGTTGACATGATCGGAAAATGCGGCGTCAGCGTGGCGCCCGTGGTAGGACACATCAAAGACGGCTACGACCTCTTCACGGGTTGGGCAAAAGCAGGGTCGAGACTTCACGAGCAATACAGCATCTCGAATAAAAAATATGCTATCGAGACGGGCGCGGCTGCGGCCGCTTTTTCGGCGCTAAAAGTGTGTCTCAAGGAAGAGACGCAGCATGAGGTCGCAAGCGCGTCCGCGGCCACCGCCTCGTTCGCGCTAAAAACCGGCTTGATGTTCGTGGACGGCGGCGCGATTAGCGGCCCAGTTCTGGGCGCCGCAAACGCGGTCGCAACTCTCTCTATGCTGCTTTACTGGCTCGCCACGGAATGGAAGGCCACACGTGGCATCAACGAAGCGCTGCAGGCGGGGGACCTGGACGTCAGGTTGTTCAAGACTTACCCGCTGATGGGTTGCTACATGCTGTGCAGCGCAACCTTCAGCGACCTTATCCCGATCGATAACTTCGGTACTCCCGGCTGGATGGACTACGTGGAAGGTTTGAAGAAGCGTGGTTTCGACGGTATTTATGAATCATCGAATGAGCTGATCGAGAAGTCGCCATGGGAAATTAAAGGTTTGCCAAAGCGCCCAGTAAAGGGCGGCGGACTTCAGACTGGCATGATTAGCGGCCTCGGCTCTGGTGCAAAGGATTTGGGATCGAACCTGAAGGATCTCTTCAGCTAGTCGCGGCGTGCGCGGCATTTTGCTTCGCGGCTCCAGGGTTCCCGTCCGCGTTTAAGGGATCGCGCCGGAAAGCTCGTCCTGATTCACCACGGAGACACCCGGTGGCGGCTGAAAGTGGAATTTCACTTCGGGAACTGGAATGTTTTCTTCCCAGTTGCCGAACCGAAATTCCGTTTGGACTTCGCCTGTCTCGCGAATCAGTACACGGACCAGAAAATATTTGGGGCTGACCTCAAGGTAGACGCTCTGAAGATCGCTGTTTTGAGAATCGCCGCGCGGAGTACAACGGAGTACGTAATCCCCTGCCAACAACGGTTTTTCATCGGCGCCTTTTGCTATTGCCGGATCGACAAGCTGGATCTGCTGGCAAAGCGCGTTCAGGTCCGCCTTGCCTGCCAGAAGTGCAATTGGCGTTCGCCAGTCGGAACTTTCCTTCACTTTCGCGCGGCTCGCCGTACGATCGTCGGGAATGTAGAACCAAGCGTTGGTTCCATCCACGAGAAAGAGCTTCACCGTGGGCGACTCGTACTCCCAACGCATTCTTCCCGGATGCGAAAAATAGACCGTCCCCGATTCCGCAATGCGCCTGCCGCCGCTTTCAGCGTATGACTCGAAAAATGTGGCTTTGAGCGTTTTGGCTTGCTGATAGCGCGCCTCTATGCCGTGAATGATCGTGTGAACGCTTGGCGCGCCGGACGCAGCCAGCAAGAGAAGGATTGATAACCAACGGAGCGGCATCTACATGATATTAGCAGTGCCGCTCCTCGATGAAAAATCAAGAAGCGCTCAACACTGATAGTCCGCGATCATTGAAACTTGCTTCCGTATCGGAAAATTCGATTGCCTGCTGATCAATGAAAACTGTTTCATGAGGGAAGGATCGAGCCATCCACGCGATACTTCGCTTTCCATCACGGAAAGCGCGGCTTCGGATGCCAGCGCCTTGCGATACGGCCGGTCCGTGGTTAGCGCGTCATAGACATCGACCACCTGCGTGATGCGGGCCACCAACGGGATGTTTTGTCCCACGAGCCCGTCCGGATAGCCGCTTCCATCCATCCGCTCATGGTGATGGCGGATGATCGGCAGCGCGTCGCGAAACGATTTTAGTGGCGCACAAATGCTTTCTCCCACTACAGGATGTTGACGCACGACTTCCATTTCAACCGCAGACAGCGGGCTTGGCTTAAAGAGAATAGAATCCGGTACGGCGACTTTGCCGACATCGTGAAGCAAACTGGCCAGCCGCAGCGCTGCCAGATCGTCTTCTTGCAGTCCAATGCTTGTTCCCAGCTGCGCTCCATACTCGCGGACCCGATCCGAGTGCCCGGCAGATGACGCGTCCTTCGCGTCGATGCTGCGCGCCAGCGAAAATGCCACCGATTCAGCCTGCTGATCTATGTAAGTCCGCATGTGCATTAGGGACTGTATCCGATTCACCGCCTCCCACCGCGATGCCGGCCGCGTCCAGAAATCGTCAATATCTTGAGAGGTGCCGCGACATGCATTTGTTGCGACCGCGCCGGTGAGAATCAACACAATCGGAGTAAGATGCGTGAGGGGGTCGGATTTCAACTGGCGGGCGACCTCGAACCCAGCGATATCCGGGAGAGGACCTTCGATCAGTACAAAATCAGGCTGAATTTCGGCGCATCGCGCCAAGGCTGCTTTTCCGTTTTCTACCGAGGAGACTTTATAACCGAAATTCGTTAATAGGGCTTCCCAATCAGTTCGGTTTGAGGCGTCTGGGTCCACAAGCAAAATCCTGGCGAACATGCGGCTCTCTTCCCCGTTATCTGTTGAAACGCAGCCTGACGAGGAGAGCCGTGTTCAGCAGCATCGCGGTTAGTGGATTCCGATCTACTACCTATGAATGTGAGTAGCATTGGGCCCTGGATCTTTACCGCCGCCTAACCATCTTCAAAGCGGCGCTTATCCTGAGCGCTGTTGGTGCCAAAATGGTAAACGACTTAACCCCTGTGTTTCGGGTGATTTCCTTACTAATGGTGCGGGTCTTTACCTGAATAGATACGGGCAGATTTTTCAGCGGCAACGCAAAAATTACAGCGGGCCGAAAACTAAGTGCAATTACTACATAGGTTTACAGCGCTACGCTACAGGATCTCACCTACATAACAATACGTAGTCACAGCTACAGCGTTTCATCTGACTGACTCGCCTGAATCGCATCCCGCTGAGCTCCGGCAACTCTCTTTCGTGCCAAATCCAGCAGCTTGGCATCCGTACACACCTCGAAGTAAGGGCGCGTGCCCTGTGCGCCGACGTTACCGCCCGGCAATAATTGCCTCACAAAACCTTTCCTCACGACGATCGGCTCTAGCGATTCTCCCAGCGGCACCTCGCCGAAATAGAGCTGCACGCGTTCTTTGCCCCACGGCAGCGGAAAATTTCCGCTCATGGGCGCAAGCGAAATCTCCGAGCTTAATTTCTGGAAGCCCTCTTCGTTCAACTCGATCCCGTTCATGTTGTAGCGGACAAGCAGTTCTTCGCCCTCGTCTGCGCCCGCATCTTCCATCAAGCTTTGCAACTGGTACACGCTAAACGGCGCCGCATTATCTTTGAAGAGCCGCTTTGCCATTTTTGAGCAACCCGACAAGCGATCGGAGAGATTCAGCGCGCGCGAAATCATAATATTCGAATCGCCATCCGTCCAAAGCGACGGCGCCGAGTCCTGAAACGCGACTCCCACGCCCAGTTCCAATGGCGGCAAGCCGGAAGCTTTTGCGCGCCCATTGTAGGCCTGGGTGACTGCGAGGATCTCGCGAGCGAGCACGCATGCGCGCGCCACCGCCCTCTGCGTCGCGCGCGTCGACTCATGTTCATAGATCGCCAGGATGATTGCGTCGCCTTCGATAAATACTTTTGCCGCGCCATAGCGTTCGAGCATCCGCTTCACGGGCTCGTGCAGATTCATGCTGAAGTGTGACGCCGGATTCATGCCGCGCGAAAGCAAATCCTTGGTCATCGACGTCGATCCGCGCACGTCCGCCTTGATTACCGCATGGTTGACGATCGGATCGTCCTTCGGCTTGCCTTCGTCCGGTAAAAGGAATTCATAGAGGCTCTTGTTCGCGCGCGAAAGCTCGCGTGCATGTTCCGAGCGAACGAGCTGAATACGCTCCATCCATGCCGCCGCCTGCTGATAATTCCGCCGGCCGCGGCGGAGGCGCATCAAATCCTCGGCGAATTGCAGACAAACCGAAAGCGTCTCTTCATGGCCCCGCCGGCGAATGCCTCGAGACGCCTCATCCAGCTTCTTCGTGGAAATCTTTCGCGCCGGGAACTGCTCAAGCACGTGCTCGACGCGTTTCATCTCGTCCCGGTTGACGAGCGCCTTTTTGAGCTGCTGCAGGTGCACCGGCGGGCAGTAGTCGCTTGCAATTTTCCGAAGCTCATATCCGGCGAGCACGTGGAATAGCAAATCGCGCTCCTCGAGGCGGTGAACCCACTCTTCGAGGACTTGATTCTGCGCATTTGCGTCGTCCCCAAAGATGCGGTGCGCGTTTGCAGGTTCATTCAAATAATCGCCCAAGCGGCTCCGGTACTCGTCGGACAGGAACTCGACGCGCTGCTGGGCTGCCTCAATCTGTGGAGCAAGCTCCTCAAGATTGTTCTCAAGCGAGGTCGATTTGCGCCGCAGATCATCCAACTCCGTTCGCGGATCGGTCGCGGGCAGCCGTCGCTTGAATAGACGCGGAAAGCCATCGTCCCCGGCACGTGCGGAGAGTTCCTGCCGCTCGTCCTCAATTCGTGCAATCTCAGTCTTTAGAAGCCGCGCTTGCTCGATCAAGCGCTCGCACGTTTTGCGGGCCTTGCTCAACTCCTCCGTATCGGCTTCGTCGTGCACGAACTCCGCGATGAAGTCAAGCAGAAGCGCATCGAAAACGTCGAAGCGGTCCGGGTCGTTCATGAAATTGCCGAGCAGCACGTAGTGTTCGAGGAAAAGATGATCGTCGTTGCCGTTTTCGACGAAAAGAAAGCGGTTGCTCAGAATTTCGTACGTAGCATAAAAATCCTCGCCAAAGAGCGCGCGCCGCGATTTCGACAGCACATTGTCTTCAACTTCGCACCAAATGCGGCAAAGCGTCTCACCCACCTGACGAAAAACGCGTTTGCGATCCGCGCGCATCTCGGCGATCTTCGACCGCATCACGTGTGCCTGCTCGCTATGCTCAAAGAGCTCGCCGCGGCCGCGAATCCACTCCTTGCACTCAACGAGCACGCTCGAAAACTGGTCCACGATTTCCTGTGTGAAGAATTTCAGAAGCGCCAGCCGGTGCAGCAAGTCCGTGTCGATGGATTGCCGATACTTTGCATTCGTGAGGGACGCCTGCAGGACCTCGGTAAGCATTCGCCGGAACGCGCCATGCTCAGGCGAGCCGGATTGGTTCCTTCGTCTTCTTTCGCGCTCTGTCTCAGGCCCGATCGTTTGTCCCCAAAGAGCCTGCAGATTCAGCGTCTGCCGGACAAGATCGCGGATGTATTTGCGCGATAGTTCCGCGAATTTGGGGCTTAAAAACACGTCATAATGGATGTTGTCGACGCCCAGTGCTATTCCCGCTAGCCGAATCTCCGCGTTGTAAGGTTCTAGTTTTGAGCGTGGCGCTTGTACGGGCGGGGCTATGGACGAGCTATCGGGCATTCCGGCCTTTCCTGTGGTAAAACTCGAATTTAACTGACTGGGTGAGCGAGGTGCAATGGAACGGCGCGTAACCGTTAATGACCGGATTGAACGGGTGGAGCTGGAGGTTCCCGAGGAGCTTGAATCGGCCTCTGCCAAGCAGGTTGAGCCATCTCCAGCGCATGGCCCATGCCTTTATCTCGGCCCGCGCGGTGAACGATGCTCGCAACCCGCACTTCCGGGCGGCTACTGCGCCCGGCATCACAGCGACCCGGCATTTCGTCTTCCGGGCCGCAACTACACCCGCGTCCTCGCCGCCACCATCGCCTTGGCCCTCATCGTCTGGCCCTACGTCTCGGACTTGGTTCGCGAACTCTTCCGCTGGCTTACTTCCCGTTAAGCTTTCGATGAATGTAGCAGTGGCCGTCGCCCGCGCCAGTTACAGCGCTTTTGGGGGTGGATGCCTTTGTCTGTTGCGGAGGCAGCTTCCTCGCAGGGCGCGTGCTCCAGATTCGTCATTCTGAGGGGCGCGCCAGCGCTTCGATGAACCTCTCTTGCCTTCCATAGTCAGCGCCACGCGTCTTTTTCCGTCCTGAAAACGCATTTCCGGGTAAAATTCCAAACCATGTCAAAAATTATGGAAGGCAAGACGGCAATTGTTCTTGGAGTCTGGAATAAATGGAGCATCGCCTACGCGATCGCGCATGCATTCGTCCGCGAGGGCGCAAATCTGCTGCTCACGTATCAAAATGACCGCGCCAAGCCACAAGTGGAAGATTTGGGACGCGAACTGGGTGCGAAAGGCTATTTTCCGTGTGATGTTCAGAAACAGGGCGACATCGATAATCTCGCCGAAGCCGTCACGTCGTCCGGACACAAGCTGCACGTCGTCGTCCACAGCATCGCCTTCGCGAATCACGAGGACCTGAATCGTCCATTCGTTCAGACTTCGCGCGACGGCTTTCAGCTCGCGCTTGACGTAAGTGCCTATTCGCTCGTCGCTGTCTCAAAAGCGCTCGCGCCGTTGATGACCGATGGCGGGTCGATCATGACCCTCACGTATCTCGGCTCGACACGCGTCGTCACGAACTACAACGTGATGGGCATTGCGAAGGCCGCTCTCGAAGCGGAAGTCCGCTATCTCGCCAGCGAACTCGGCCCGCAAAAGATTCGCGTCAACGCAATTTCCGCCGGCCCGATTAAGACGATCTCGGCGCGCGGCATCAAAGATTTTTCGAAAGTTTTGGATTTTGTCGCAGCCCACGCCCCATTGCGCCGCAATACAGACATCGCTGAAGTAGCGGATACTGCGGTCTTCCTGGGCAGCGATCTCGGCCGCGGCGTCACCGGCAACATCCTCTACGTAGAT
>Ga0209178_1000693_pt1 | contig 10132 bp, 9 predicted proteins | sample GAAS200_FD_187521 | JGI IMG/M metagenome (GOLD analysis project Ga0209178, IMG submission 187521) | Agricultural soil microbial communities from Georgia to study Nitrogen management - GA AS200 (SPAdes) (version 2) | ecosystem: Environmental > Terrestrial > Soil > Agricultural land | place: USA... | reverse complement strand
CTGGAGCGCCTTGCGGCAAACGGTTCAGTCAGTATCAGTGCGGCAGAAAAGCTGCCGGAGCGCATCAACATCTCGCTCGAACGCCGGCAGATCATGCGTTATGGCGAAAATCCTCATCAGTCTGCGGCTCTTTACGTGCCGGCGGGTTCTGCCGTTACCGGCTTGGCTGGCGCGACGCAGCATCAAGGCAAAGAGCTTTCTTACAATAATTTGGTCGATCTGGACGCGGCGTGGGCATTGGCTGAGGAATTCGATCGCGCGGGCGTAGCAATCATCAAGCACAACAATCCGTGCGGAGCGGCGGAGCAGGATTCGCTTCGCGAAGCCTACGTGAAGGCGCTGGCCTGCGATCCGATTTCGGCATTCGGTGGCGTGCTTGCCTTCAATCGGCCGGTCGATGGAGCGACGGCGGAAGAGGTAGCGAAGCTTTTCGTCGAGTGCATCGTCGCACCGGGATACGAAGCGGCTGCTCGCGAAAAATTTGCAGCGAAGAAAAATCTGCGCCTGCTGGAGATTGCTGTCGACAAGCAAAAAGGAACGTCTTGCGCTCCGCTTGAATTAAAGCGAATTTCCGGCGGCGTGCTCGTTCAAGACGCGGACAAACATAGACTCGATCCGGCAACCTTAAAGGTAGTAACCAAGCGCGCTCCCACCGACGCGGAATTGCGCGCACTGCTTTTTGCGTGGACGGTTTGCAAGCACGTGAAGTCGAACGCGATCGTCTACGCGAGAGACGGACAGACAGTCGGCGTCGGCGCCGGTCAGATGAGCCGCGTCGATGCCGCAAAGCTCGGCGTGATGAAAGCGGCCACCGCTGGACTCTCGCTCAAAGGCAGCGTGATCGCCTCGGACGCGTTTTTCCCATTTCCAGACAGCATCGAAGTCGCCGCAGAGGCCGGCGCAACGGCGGTGATCCAGCCCGGCGGGTCCGTTCGCGACGATGAATCGATTGCCACGGCCGATAAGTTGGGTATGGCGATGGTGCTTACCGGCGTCCGGCACTTCCGTCATTAATCGTTAATTTGTTGCAGGATTTTGTCGGTGAAAAGTGATTTCGTTCGTCAGCGGATCGCCGGCGTCATGCAGAATCTTCCATTCGTTCGTGTAGGTGTCCGGGTTGGAGCGGGTTAGCACGATCTCCTGCGGCGCGCCGTCGGCCGCGTTCTTAAAGACGAATTGTCTCGAATCCGTACTGGAGAGAAATAGAGTGGCCGGCGCCCACGGCTTCAACGAAGACGTAAAATGCAGCACGCGGTATTCGACGCCTCGCGCCGTTTGCCGGATCATAAAGAACTCCACGTCGCTCGTCTTATTGTTCTCCACGATTTGAAGCGTGCCGAGCATCACGCCGGCCCGCGGCGTGGTCCATGTCTGCATCGCGGTGCGCGGCCCCCATTCACCTGTCCAGTGGCCCTGAAGCCAGCCTAAATCGGCAAGGGAAGCAGGCTTGACGTTTGCGGCAGGAGTTTGCGGCGCGCCAGCTTGAGCGGCGGGAAACGCGGAATCAGGAGCGTTCGCGGCTTCCTGCGCGAGCAAGGCGGGGCCAAACATGATTGCGGCCAGGAAGAGAACGATCAGGCACAAACAGCAAAAGATCCACGAGTGCCGGAATCGCAATCCAAAGCAATCAAACCCACATCCAGACATTCTCAGCGCCCTCGATCCGATCATACCGAACGAGCGGGTTACGCGCCATGCGGGTGACCGCATGCACCCGATCACCGGTTTCTCGCGTCTTAATAAAAGACGGTATCAACTGGAACCTTGATCGGGGCAGCCGTTTGACGCGTTCCCCCCACCTGTTATCATAAACAGAGTGGAGCATATGGCGAAAAATCTTTCCGCAGCACTCTTATCGGCAGTTTTAGCAACGCTGGGGGCACAAACGTCCGGAGCCGCTCAAGCTCCCGCTCCTGCGCCAGCCAATCAAACCTCGGCAGCCGTATCGCCTGACGCGAAACATGCCCAAGCCATGTATTACTTCACGCTTGGCCATCTGCAGGAATTGCAGTTTGAGCGCGAATACCAGGCGAGCGGCAAGATCGATTCCTCCAGCGATGCCATTGACTCCTACAAGAAGGCGCTGGAGCTTGAGCCGAATTCTCCGGTGATTATGGAGCGCCTCGCTGAAGTAAACGCCGAATCGCAGCGCATCGGCGATGCCGTAACGGAGGCTCAGGCCGTCCTGAAGTTGGATCCTAATAATCTCGCGGCCCACCGCCTATTGGCGCGCATTTACGTGCGCACGCTCGGAGAGATGAACGACTCCGCAACCCAGTCGGCAAACGTGCAAAAGGCCGTCGCCGAACTTCAGGCGATTCTGAAGCTGGCGCCGGACGATTCGGAATCCGCGCTGTGGTTGGCGCGCCTTTATCGAGCCGAGAATAAACCCGAAGATGCCGAAAAGCTTCTGCGCAACATTCTGGCGAAGCAGCCCGACGATGGCGAGGCACTCGAACAGTTGAGCCAACTGCTTATCGACGAAGGCCGTTCTCAGGAAGCCGTGTCGCTGCTCTCCGACGCCGCCGACCAATTTTCGTCGCCCGATTTATACGATCTGCTGGGTGACGCCTATTCGCAGAACAAGCAGTACGACAAGGCCGAAGACGCATACAAGAAAGCGGTCGCGATGGACCCGGACGATCCCGGGCACCGCCATGGACTGGCCGATACCCTGTTGACTGAAAACAAGTACACCGAGGCGCTCGAACAGTATAAAAAGCTCAGCCAGATGGAACCTGGAACGGCGGAAAATTATCTGCGGATGTCGCAACTTTATAAACAACTTGGCCAATTCAGCGATGCCGAAGCCAGTCTCATGCGCGCAAAGCAGCTTGCTCCCGGTAATTTGGAGGTTCTCGATAACGAAGCGTTGCTTTATGAGGCTCAGGGTCGGTACGACGATGCCATCAAAGTGCTCAGCGATGCGATTGCCGGGTTGAAGGGTTCAAGTGCTGGAGCGGCAAACCCGAGCGCCCTTGCAATCCTTTATCGCCAGCTTGGTGACGATTACCGGCACAGCAAGAATTATCCCGCGGCTCTCCAGACGTACGCAAATATGGGGAAACTCGGCGACACGGCTCAAAAAGAAGCGGAGCTGCTGACGATCGAGACTTACCAGGACAGCCGCGACCTCGACAAGGCGATTGCGGAGGCCAAAAAGGCGCTTGTCGCCGCTCCAAACGATCCTGACCTGACCGGTTCGCTCGCGATGCTGTATGCAGACAAGGGCGATGCCGCGGCCGGCACGAAGCTGCTCGAACCTATGCTGCACGGCACCAACGGCGATGTTCAGGTTTACCTGCAGATTGCACAGGTGCAGGCGCAGGGCAAAAAATATGCAGAGGCGGAGCAGTCGGCACAGAAAGCGCAGGAATTGGCGCAGCGGCCTGACCAGAAACAATCCGCGTGGTTCATGCTGGGCGATATTTACAATCGCCAGAAGAAATACGATGAGGCTGGGGCCGAGTTCCAGAAGATTCTGGATGCCGATCCGAGCAGCACTTCACCCATGGCGGTGCAGACGCTCAACTATTACGGCTACATGCTGGCGGATCGCGGCGTGCGTCTCGACGAAGCCCAATCCATGATTCAGAAAGCAGTCGATCAGGACCCCAACAGTTACGCCTATCTGGATAGTCTCGGCTGGGTGTACTACAAGCAAGGCAAATACACGCAGGCGGAGGATTACCTTCGCCGCGCCATTGCCCTTGAGGGTGACGACCCGACGGTGCTCAGCCATCTGGGCGAGGTCTACCTGAAGCTGGGCCAGGATCAGCAAGCCGAGGACGCGTTGCAAAAGTCCGCCGCCCAATGGCACAACGTGTTGCCCGCCGATTACGAGCCGGACAAGGCGAATGCGGTTGACGCGCAATTGAAAGCCTTGAGAAAGCATCTCGGGCAGAAATCTTCCACCGAGACCGGTAAACAGCAGTAAGCTCCCTCGCATGAAAAATTCGGTGCGCCTTCCGGCGTTCGCAAAAATCAATCTGCGCCTGCACGTTATGGGACGCCGGCCTGACGGCTACCACGAGCTGCGCACAATCTTTCAAGCCATATCGCTGCATGACACTCTGGAACTCTCCATTCTTCGCAAGCCGGAAATCGTGCTCGAAACGAGCGAGCCGGCGCTTTCGACGGGCCCGGAAAATCTCGTTTACCGCGCAATCGAAGCGGTAGGATGCGAGATTGGATTTCGCGACGGTGTAAAAGCCCGGCTGGAAAAGCGCATTCCGATTGCCCGCGGACTAGGCGGCGGGTCGAGCGACGCCGCGGCGGCCATCATCGGAATGCTGCGGCTCACAAAAAAGAAGGTGCCGCTCGAACGCCTTGCTGAAATTGCTGCTGGGCTCGGTGCGGACGTGCCGTTCTTTCTCTTTGGCGGGCGCGCTGTCGCTGTCAATCGCGGCGACGAAATCTATCCGCTGGCCGATGCTCCTAAACGCGCAGTCTTGGTGGTGTCGCCGCGCGATATCGGCGTCAGCACCAAAGACGCCTATCAGTGGGTCTCGGCGGAATTGACAAATCGCGCTAAACCCCCTAGTATTTGGACGTTCTGCGCTCTGTGCTGGAGCCGGCAGGATTCGGGTCTTTCCAACGATTTTGAAGAGCCCGTGTTCAGCCGTCATCCGCGCCTCCGGGAAATCCGGGACGGATTGCTTCAGGGAGGAGCCGCAGCAGCCGCGCTGGCGGGTAGCGGGTCGGCGGTGTTCGGAGTCTTCCGAAACCCAGCGCAGGCGCGCCGAGCCGCTCGTAATTTTCCGGAAGACACTACGTTTGTTGCGGAAACCCTGAACAGGGAAAAGTATGGGCGCGCACTGGGCTGGCGTGCCGCCATCTGAGGAAAATCTTGGCTGAAGATAAGTTCAAGGTTTTTTGTGGCTCGGCGAATACTGCGTTGACGGACGCTATCTGCGAGCACTTGGGCGTGCAGCGTGGCAAAGCCGAGCACACGCAGTTTGCCGACGGCGAAACGCGCTACCAGATTCTTGAAAATGTACGCGGCGCGGATGTCTTTGTCCTCCAACCGTGCTCGAGCCCGGTAAACGATCATTTGGTTCAGTTGCTTTTGATGATTGACGCATTCAAGCGCGCGTCTGCATGGCGGATCACGGCGGTGATTCCGTATTACCCGTATGCGCGGCAAGACCGTAAGGATCGCCCGCGCGTGCCGATTTCAGCGAAGCTTGTGGCCGATCTGCTGGAAACGTCGGGAGCGAGCCGCGTGCTCTCGCTCGATCTGCATGCACCGCAGATCCAGGGATATTTCAATATCCCGGTGGACCATCTGTACGCATCGCCCGTGCTGGTTGAGTATTTCAAGCACAAGACGCTCGGTCCGCTCACGGTGGTTTCGCCGGACGCGGGCGGCGTCGAGCGCGCTCGCTTATTCGCGAAAAGGATCGATGCACCGCTGGCGATCGTCGATAAACGCCGCATCGACGTGAACGTCAGCGAAGTGATGCACCTGATCGGCGACGTTCATGGCCGCACAGCGATCGTGATCGACGATATGATCGATACCGCCGGGACGTTGGTGAAAACGGCCGAGGCGCTGCTGAAAAACGGTGCGAAAAAAGTGTATGCGGCGGCTACTCATGCCGTGCTTTCCGGGCCGGCGGTGCAACGCATTACCCAATCGGAGATTGAGGAAGTAGTTGTAACGGATTCAGTGCCGCTCAAGGCGCCCGCGCAGAAGCTGGCTAAGATCAAGACGCTCAGCGTCGCGCCGCTATTGGCGCGCGGGATTCAATCGATTCACGAAGAGACTTCGATCAGCGAGCTCTTCATTTAGAGATTTTTGAGACAACGAGGAAACAGGCCATGGAAACATTTACCGTAGAAGGACAGACTCGAGAGACCCGCGGCAAGAATGCCGCTCGCCGCACGCGGATGACCGGCATGGTGCCGGCCACGCTTTACGGCGCTCGCAAGGAGGCCGTGGCGCTCTCCGTAAACGCGAAGCAGATCGCGCGCATCCTCCGCTCGGAAACGGGCCACAACACTATCTTTACCGTTACCGTGGCCGGGGGCGCCCAGGAAAAGGCGATGCTGAAAGACTGGCAGGTCGATCCGCTCAAAGGCGTATTGCTGCACGTCGATTTGCTCCGCATCGCAATGGATGTTCGCATGCGCGTTCGCGTTCCCGTGCGCACGTTCGGCGAGCCGCAAGGCGTGAAGGTGCAGGGCGGCATCTTCGAAATGGTTACGCGCGAAGTGGAAATCGAATGCCTGCCCACTGACATTCCTGAAGAGTTCAAGGTTGACGTCAGCGAAATGCTCATCGGCAAACAGCTTCGCGCCGCCGATCTGCCGCTCGATCCTCAGAAGATCAAGCTGGTCACCGATCCGCAACGCGTGCTCGCGCACGTCGTCACGCTCAAGAAGGAAGAGGAGCCGACGGCCGAAGCGGCTGTTGCGGCGGAGACGGCGCCAGCCGAGCCCGAAGTCATCAAGAAGGGCAAAAAGGAAGAAGAGGGCGAAGGCGAGGCCGAAGCTGCGGCACCCAAGGCGGAGAAAGCCGAGAAGAAGAAATAATTTTGCGGCGAGCCCCGCTGCACGACGGCGCTCACGTGAGAATCGTTCATGCGAATCATCGTCGGCCTCGGGAATCCCGGTGTGGAATACGAATGGACGCCGCATAACGTCGGGTTTCTCGCGATTGACGCGCTGGCCGAGCGGGCGAACATACGGGTCACACGGCCGGAAGCAAAATCTCACGTCGGCCGCGGAACGTTGGCAGGCGAGGAAGTGATTCTCGCCAAGCCGCAAACGATGATGAATTTGAGCGGCGTCGCCGTGCGGATGCTGCTCGAAAAGTACGAATGTACTCCGGCGGACACGATCGTTTTGCTCGACGAAGTGGATCTGCCCTGGGGAATGATTCGAATCCGGGAGCGTGGACGCAACAGCACGCATAACGGACTGAAATCGATCATTTCGTCGTTAGGCACGGATGAATTTGTCCGCGTACGGTTGGGCGTGCAGCCGAAGCAGATGTGGGGCGACCGTCGCGATTACGTTCTCTGCCCCATGGGACGCCAGGAGCGCCGCATCGCACAGGAGATGGCTGGCGAAGCGGTGGTTGCGATCGAAACGATTTTGATTGATGGCGTCGACAAAGCGATGTCGAAGTTCAATCGCCGCGCCACAGACGCCGAAGAGAATTTGTAGCGGCTGCCTTTAGGCGGGCGCTTTTAGGATTTGTTGGCAATTTGTTTCAGGAAATCGAGGACATATGGAAGAACGCCAGTACGATCTGATTTTTATCCTCCGGCCCGATACGCCGGAAACCGAAATCGACAAAGTAGTCGCCACAATCGAGCACGCCGCCACGGAAAAGGGCGGCAAGATCGAGAAAACGGAAAAATGGGGACGCAAGCGCATGGCCTATCGCGTCGCGCGTCTGCGCGAAGGCTATTACGTTTACATGATCCTGAAGTCCGATCACGGCGAAGTCGTGAAGGAACTCGAACGGCGCCTCAAGGTTTCCGACGCCGTGATCAAGTACCTCACCGTCCGCGTCGATGAAGAATTGAAGCGTCAGGAAAAATTCAAGCGGCACCGCGAGCGTCGCGCAGCCCGCCGCCCGCGCAAGACCGCTCCCGTTGCGGGAGCACCCGGCGACCAAGCCGCCGCCACAGCTTAGGCAAGGAGATAACACATGGCAGAGAACGATCCTCAGCAGCAAGCGCCGGCAACGTCCAGCGCCGCTTCCACGGGCCAAGGTGCGCCCGCTGGCGCCCCGACCGGAGGCCATGGCGGCTTCGGCGGACGTCCCGGCGGTCCCAGGCCGCAGGGCGGACCGAGACCGCCGGGTGGACCCAAGCGCGGCAAGCGCAACTTCGTCCGTAAGAAAAAAGTTTGCCGCTTCTGCGTCGACAAAATCGACCTGATCGATTACAAGAAAGCCGAGATTCTTTCGCCCTTCATTCAGGACCGCGGCCGCGTATTGCCACGGCGAATGACCGGCACATGCGCGCGGCACCAGCGCTGGCTCACCGTAGCCATCAAGCGCGCGCAGAACATTGCTCTGCTACCCTTCGCGGCAGAGCTTTAGTTGTCATTTGATGTTCCGTAGGGACGCGGTTTTCGCGCCACGCAGGAACGACATTCAGCAGGGCGCCGCGTGCTGCGTCCCTCTGAACGAGACTCAGTAGGGGTGCTGTTCACTGCGCCCCTTGGAACGACATCGAGGGCTTAGACATGCAAATCATTTTGCAGGAAGACGTGGACAAGTTGGGAAATCGCGGCGAACTGGTGACGGTCGCCGAAGGATACGCGCGAAACTTTCTTCTGCCGCGCAAGATGGCGCTCGAAGCGACCGCCGGAAACATGAAGCGCCTCGAAAAGATGCGCGCGGCTTTCGCAAAGAAAGAGGCCGTCGAAAAAGGCGATGCGCAGAAGCTGGCGGAACTGCTGGCGGGCGTGTCGCTCGAAGTGACGCGCAAATCGGGCGAAAACGATCAGCTTTTCGGCTCTGTCACCGGCGCGGATATTTCCGAAGCTCTCGCCGCCAAGGGCTTTACGATCGATAAACGGAAAATCACGCTCGCCGAACCCATCAAAACCATCGGCGAATTTGACGTTCCCATCAAACTTCATCGCGAGATCGCCGCCACGGTGAAACTCGCCGTGAAAAAAGACGAGTAGCGATTCCCTCTTCCCGGAAAACTTTCGCGGCGAACACCCGCTGCGAAAGTTTTCCACGTTTCAACAGTAATCCACAGTTCCCCTCTCATTGACGCGCGAGCGAATCCTGCGCACAATGCTCCGCGCTTCACAACATCAGCAAAGAAAATTACGCGGCGGCGAGTGTCCCAGCACTCTCGCGAAGCGAATGTAACGCGAGTTATGCGGGGCCGAAGCCCCTCTTGCGCGTAAATTCATCTTAGGCGAATATAAAGCGAATTAAACATGGCTAGTAATACCACGCTCGAACGCCCGTTGCCTCACAATTTAGAAGCCGAACGCAGCATCCTCGGCGCCATCCTGCTCGATAATCACGCGCTGAACACCGCCGTTGAAAAGTTGCGGACGGACGATTTCTTCCTGCCCCAGCATCGCCATATTTTCGAGCGCATGGTCGAACTCGGCGAAAGCCAGCAGGCGATCGATCTGGTCACGGTTTGCGAAGAGCTCACGCGCACCGGAAATTTGGACGCGGCTGGCGGCGTGGCCTACGTTTCGCAGCTCGCAGACGGCATGCCGCGCGTCGCCAACGTGGAGCACTACGCGCGCATCGTCAAAGAAAAAGCCGTCCTCCGCAATCTGGCGTATCAAGCATCCGCAATTCAGGAGCAAGCCCTTGCCGCGGGCGACGATGCGGACATCATTCTGGATCGCGCCGAGTCCGCGATTTTTCAGCTTGCCGAAGACCGCGTGCGCGCCGGCCTCATCGGTGTCAAAGAACTCGTTCGCGATGGCTTCGAGCGCCTCGAGAAAATCTTCAGCGAAGGTCGACGCATCACGGGCCTTCCCACCGGCTACAGCCTGCTCGACAACGAAACCGCCGGCCTGCAACCGTCCGAGCTGATCATTTTGGCCGCTCGGCCCTCGATGGGGAAAACGGCATTCGCGCTGAATATCGCGGAAAATATCGCGGTTCGAAATCGCGAGCCGGTAGCCATCTTCAGCCTGGAAATGTCGAAAGAATCGCTGCTCCTCCGCTTGCTCGCGTCGCAATCGCGCGTGGATGCGCACAAGTTTCGCACCGGCCACATGAATCGTGACGATTGGAGCAAGATCACCTCTTCGCTGGCGGAACTCGGCGAAGCGCCCATCTGGATCGACGATTCCGCTTCCTCCACGGTGCTGGAAATGGGCGCGAAAGCGCGGCGCTTAAAACGCGACCGCGGTCTTTCGCTGATGATCGTCGACTATCTCCAGCTTGTGACGCCCACCAGCACAAAGCGCGCCTCGAACAGGCAAGAAGAAGTCTCCGGCATGTCGCGCGCCCTGAAGGGCCTGGCAAAGGAATTGAAGATACCGATCGTCGTGCTTAGCCAGCTCACACGCGCGCCCGAACGCGAGGAACGGAAGCCGCAGCTCGCCGATCTCCGCGAATCGGGCGCCATCGAACAGGACGCTGATGTCGTTCTTTTCATCAATCGTCCGAATTTCTATAAGACCG
>Ga0209178_1000692_pt1 | contig 10134 bp, 10 predicted proteins | sample GAAS200_FD_187521 | JGI IMG/M metagenome (GOLD analysis project Ga0209178, IMG submission 187521) | Agricultural soil microbial communities from Georgia to study Nitrogen management - GA AS200 (SPAdes) (version 2) | ecosystem: Environmental > Terrestrial > Soil > Agricultural land | place: USA... | reverse complement strand
CGTCGGTGACCTTCGCGCGGCGCATCAGCCATGCGACACCGCGGAGGTCCGCCAAGCCCACCCATAGCCGGTCCAGCATGCCGTACTTGGACACACCGCGCGTGCGCGGGCGGTGGCCGACCGGAATGCTGACGCTCTCGGAGCCGGTACGCTTGACCAACGCCGGGAGATAGCGATGCATATGGTCGAAGTAGGGCAGCGCAAGGAAGGTTTCGCGCTCGAACAGTTTCAGGCCGCAACCGGTATCGGGCGTCGCGTCGCGCAACATCCGCGAACGGACGCCGTTGGCGATCCTCGAAGAAATGCGTTTGTTGAAGCTGTCTCGGCGGGTGGTGCGCCAGCCGGCGAACAGTTTCACTTTCGCGTCGGCGGTCTTGCGCGCTTCCAGCAACTTCGGGATATCGGCGGGATCATTCTGCCCGTCGCCGTCCAGCGTCGCGATCCACGCACCGCGCGCCGCGCGCACTCCGTTCCGGATCGCCGTGCTCTGGCCACTTTGCCTGGCGTGCCGCACGATCCGCAGCTCCGGGTGCCGCGCGCGCTCGGCCTTCAGCACGTCGAGCGAGTCGTCGGAACTCGCATCGTCCACGTACACCACTTCGTAGTCGACGCGCCCCCGCAGCGCCGCGGCGATCTCGGCAAGCAGCGGCGGTATGTTGTCGCGCTCGTTGAACACGGGCACGACCACGGAAAGCTCGGGCATCGGCGGCGCCTTGCTTGGGACAGGGTGAGGATTATCGCCGATGCCGCGCCAGCCTGCTGATGGAATCATGCACGCTCATGTCGGCGCGACCGTTTGCCGGAGCGGCCCGAGCACCGCGCTGGAAAGCGCGCGTTCGGCGGCGGCGAAACCTGCGCTGCCATTGCCGAGCAGCACCAGCGTCCCGTTGCCGATCGGCACCTCGCGTCCGTGCCAGCCGGCACGGCTGAAATTCCGGGCATCGGCGATGCGGTGGCCGACGACGTACAAAGCCGTAATCGGAATGCCGTTTTCACGCAGCACGAGGTGGACTGCACGGTACGGGCCGACCCTGCAGTCGGCCGCGAAGACGGCGTGGGTCGGCGCCTCATGGAGGGTGACGCCGCGTTTTGCGAACACCGGACGCATTTGCGCGACGTCGATCGGTTGGGTCATCGTGAGCGAAAAGGCTTCGCTGCGCACGTGCGCGATCGCCATGCCGGCCAACGGACCGCCGTTGGCGTCCGCGCGCAGGTTCCATGCATAACCGGCCACGACCAGCGCGACCAGCAGCGAAGCAGCGAGCGCCAGTCCGATTTGCCAGCGATGCCGCACACGCCCGCGCAGCGAGGTCGCTTGCGCCAGCAGTACGCGCTCGTCCAGGTCGTCCGGTGCGCCGGCCGATTGCAGGACATTCCGAAGCTGCCGTTCGAACCGCTGCGCGCGCCACCAGCTTTCGGTGCAGCCGGCATGGCAGCCATCGCGATGCGCAAGAAATTCCGGATCGCGCGATCCCGGTTCCGCCGAAAGCCGGCGGCGAAACTCAAGACATTCCATGTGAAGACTCCCGGCCGGCGGCATCGCCGGACAACGATTTGCGCAGTTTGTGGCGGGCGCGGAACAACTGCGTCATGACCGCGCCGGGTTTGACGCCGAGTTCCGCCGCGATCTCTTCGCAGGAAAATCCGCCCAGCACCTGCATCAGCAGCGGCTCGCGGTATTTGGGTTCGAGTTTCATGATGGCTTCGCGCAACTCCGCATCGCTGCCCGCCTGTTCGGGGTCGGCGCCGGCCGTTTCGTCGGGAATGCTGTCCTTGAGGCCGTCGTCCAGGATGGTGAGGTCGAGCGTCTTGCGCTCGAAGCCGCGCGCGTGTTCGCGCCTCAGGATGGTGAGCAGCCACGGCTTGGCCGCGGCCGCGTCCTGCAGCGAATCGAGTGCGCGCCAGGCGCGCAGCATGGTTTCCTGCACCAGGTCTTCGGCGCGCGACGGGTCGCCGCACAGCCAATATGCGAAGCGGTACAGGTCGCCCGCGTGGGCGTGCACCAGCGCATCGAATTGGCGTTGCCTCAAGTTCACGCGGAGTAGACCGCCTGTTGAACATCCGGCTTACGGACGCCGTGCCGCAGTGCGTCAGGAGTCAGCGCAGCTTTTCGAGGATGCCTTCCAGCTCGTCCGCGCTGTGGTAGCGGATGGTCAGCTTGCCCTTTCCGCCGCGGCCGTGCGCGATCTCGACCCGGGTGCCGAGGTTTTCCGAAAGTTCGCGCTCGAGCGCCGCGATGTCGGGGTCGACGTCGCGCGATTTGCCTTTGCCCGACGACTTCGGCAACTGCGCCAGGCGCACCGCCTGTTCCAGATCACGCACCGACCAGCCCTGGTCGGCGGCTTTTTCGGCCAGCGCGATCGCGCGTGATGCAGGCAGGGTCAGCAACGCACGGGCGTGGCCCATTTCGATGCGGCGGTCGTCCAGCAGGTCCCGGATGGCTTCGGGCAACTCCAGCAGGCGCAAGAGATTGGCGACCGCCGCGCGCGAGCGGCCGACCGCGTCGGCGGCCTGCTGCTGGCTCAGCTTGAATTCATCGATCAACCGCCGCAGCGCCTGGGCTTCTTCCAGCGCCGTGAGTTCCTCGCGCTGGATGTTTTCGATCAGCGCGACCGCCAACACCGACTGCGCGGGAATGTCGCGGACCACCGCCGGAATCTCGGCGAGGCCGGCTTTCTTCGCCGCGCGCCAGCGGCGCTCGCCGGCGATCAGTTCGTACTGGTCGCGACCGAGCGCGCGCACCACGATCGGCTGGATCAAGCCCTGCGACTTGATCGACGCGGCCAGCTCGTCCAGGGCGGCTTCGTCGAAGCGATGGCGCGGCTGGTATTGGCCGGAGCGGATCGATGCGACCGGAAGGTTGCTCAACGTTTCACCCGCGGGTGCGTCGTTCGCGGTTTCCCCGTCCGGGTTGCCCAGCAGGACGTCGAGGTCGCGGGAACCCAGTCCCCGGCGTTTGGCGGGGCTCATGCGGAAACCTTCATGATCGGTGTGCGCGGTGGATTCGGCGGGGGCGGGTTGTTCTTGGCGGGCGCACTTTCGGGCGGCGGCATGTCGCCGCTGCCGCGTGCCGGGGCGAGACCGACGCGGCGGATCATTTCACCGGCGAGGCCGAGGTATGCGATGGCGCCACGCGATTCGCGGTCATAAAGGTTGATGGGCTTGCCGTGGCTGGGCGCTTCGGCGAGGCGCACGTTGCGGGGCACCACCGAATGGAGCACCTTGTCGCCGAAATGCTTGGTGAGTTCGGCCGAAACGTCGTTACCGAGGGCGGTGCGCACATCGAACATGGTGCGCAACAGGCCTTCGACTTCGAGCTGCGGATTGAGCCGTTTGCGCACGGCCTTGACGGTGTCGAGCAGGTCGGTCAGGCCTTCCAGCGCCATCGATTCGCACTGCACCGGAATCAGCACGCTGTCGGCGGCGGCCAATGCGTTCAGCGTGAGCAGGTGCAGCGAGGGCGGACAATCGATCAGGACGATCTGGTAGCGGTCGCCCAGCTTGGCCAGTTGTTCCTTGAGCCGCTGTTCGCGCGCGATCGCGTCGGCCAGCTTGATCTCCGCGGCCGTGAGATCGCGATTGCCGGGCAGCAGGTCGAAGCCGGCCTCGGTGGCGATGATCGCGTCCTCGATCGGCGCCTCTTCCAGCAACACCTCGCAGCCATTGGGCTTGGTGGCCCGCTTGTCGACGCCCGCCGACGAAGTGGCGTTGCCCTGCGGGTCGAGATCCACCAGCAATACGCGGCGCTTGGTCTCCGCCAGCGCGGCAGCCAGGTTCACGGCGGTGGTGGTCTTGCCGACGCCGCCCTTCTGGTTGGCGATGGCGATGATGCGCGTCATGGGTCGCAACGGCTGGAGCGATGAAACGAGTAGCCTACCATCGGAATGGTTGTGCGATCATCCCTGATCGCTGCCGTGGAACTTTGGGGGCAAGCGGGGGTTCCTTGTCCGCGACACCAGAACGGCCTCCTTGGCCTGACTTCTCACGAAAGCCCGACTTCGGAAAAGTGACCGTGGGCCGAGTGGCATTGCTCAGCTTCGCGCCAGCTCGATGACGCAGCGGTCGGCTTCCGTGCCTGGAACCCGGACCTGGCGTACCGCGACCACCCGAAAGTCATCGGGGACCCCCGCGATTTCATCCTGATCGACCCGTCCCTTCAGTGCCAACCAGCGCCCTTCGTCGGCCAGCAGATGGCCGCCCCATGCCAGCATGTCGGCAAGGTTGGAAAACGCCCGCGCGGTGATGGTATCGAAGCTGCCGGTGGCATCTTGCACCCGCACCTGTTCCACCGCCACGTTCGAAAGGGGCAGCGCGCGCACCGCCTCGCGGAGGAAGCGTGCCTTCTTCCCGTTGCTTTCGATCAGGGTCACCGCAAGACCGGGCCGGGCAATCGCCAGGGGAATGCCCGGCAGGCCCGCGCCACTGCCGATGTCGGCCAACGACGCGCCTTGCACGGACGGCAGCACGGCCAGGGAATCCAGCAGGTGCCGCGGAATCATTTCCCCGCGATCGCGTACGGCCGTGAGGTTGTAGGCGCGGTTCCAGTGCGCCAGCAGATCCAGGTACGCCAGCAGTTTTTCTTGTGCGCCCTCCGGCAGATCGAGCGGCAAGCCCGCAAGGCCATCGGCGAGTTTTTGCGCGAGTTCCATGTGATGGTGTCTACCAGAAAAGCAGCGCGCGTAGGTTGGGCTGAACGCAGCGAAGCCCAACATTGGCCCATTTGATAGGGTTTAATGCATTGAGCCCAACCTGAAAAAACAGGAGCCCGCTCAAAAGGCGGGCTCACCGTTTCTCCCTGGCTGGTCGCTCTCAGGCGGCGAGGTCGAGTTCGACCCGCGTCACCAGCACCCCGCGTTCGCGGAGGCTGCCGTTCAAAGTCTGCTTGATGCGCAGGTTGCGCGAACGCAAGTCAGCGTCGGTCGCATCGACGCCCTGCACCGCGTCACGCAGGCGCAACCGGATCAGGTCGTCGGCGCGGTCGATCACGGTGTCGGCGCGTTCGGGATCCAGCACCTGCCACCAGATCCGCCCGCGCAGCGTCTGTGCAACGGGGTGGGCGGGTTCGATCCGTTCGTCCACGGCAAGCGTGTAACCGGTGATGCTGATCTTGTGGGCGATGCGTTCGACAAGCGGCACCACCACGTGGGTGCCCGCGGTAAGGATGCCGGCCGGCTTGCCCAACCGCCGCAGCGTGTAAACCTGACCCTCCGGAATGCGCTTGATGCTCAGCGCGGCCGTGGCGGCTGTCAGCATCAGGATCACGGCAATGGTCAGTGAGGAAATCATGGCAATTTCAGTGGATTGCAATCGATTTGAAGTTTTGGCCTTTGAAACGCTTCACATCGCACGGAGTGGATTGTGCATTAACTGTAATTTAACTGCAACCACCTGAGCTGAACATGACCGTGCATTCACGGCTCAGTATCGGCCTTCCCGTGGCAGACTTGAGGCAGCAGGATTCGTGCCAGAGCGAGGGGGCCAGTCGAGACCAGCGTCACGTTGCGCGAGAAATCCTGTTGTGTCGGGAGGTTTTCCCGCCCGCCGCCGGCCATCTGCGGAATGGGGCTCGCTACAATGCGAAGTTCGATGCAACCCGGATCTTCGCAATGAGCTACCCCGCCATCCGCATGCGACGCATGCGCCGCGACGCATTCTCCCGCGCGCTGATGCGCGAAACCGTGATGAGCCCCTCCGATCTGATCCTGCCGGTGTTCGTGCAGGAAGGTTCCGGCGAGGTGCGCGACGCGGTCGCTTCGATGCCGGGCGTGGCGCGCCTGTCGATCGAGGCCTTGCTGAAGGTGGCCGAACAGGCGCAAGAACACGGTATGCCGGCGCTGGCGCTGTTTCCGCACATCGAGGACGAGAAGAAAACCGCCGACGGTCGCGAAGCCTTCAACGACGATGGCCTGGTCCAGCGCGCGGTGCGTGCATTGAAGTCGCGCTTTCCGGAACTGGGCGTGATCTGCGACGACGCGCTGGACCCGTTCACCACGCATGGCCAGGATGGCCTGATCGACGACAGCGGCTACATCCTGAATGACGAAACGGTCGCCGCGCTGGTGCAACAGGCGCTGTCGCAGGCGCGCGCGGGTGCGGATTTCGTGGCACCGAGTGACATGATGGACGGCCGGATCGGCGCGATCCGGCAGGCACTGGAGTCGGTCGGCCTGATCCATACCCGGGTCCTCGCGTACTCGGCCAAATATGCGTCCAGCTTCTATGGCCCGTTTCGCGACGCCGTGGGTTCGGCGGCGTCGCTCGGCAAGGGTTCGAAGCACACCTACCAAATGGACGTCGGCAATTCCGACGAGGCGTTGCGCGAGGTGCAACTCGATCTGGAAGAGGGCGCCGACGCAGTGATGGTGAAGCCGGGCCTGCCTTATCTCGACATCGTGCGTCGCGTGAAGGACCGCTTTGGCGCGCCCACGTTCGTCTATCAGGTCAGCGGTGAATACGCGATGCTGAAAGCGGCTGGCGCCAACGGCTGGATCGACGAGCGGGCGTGCGCGATGGAAGCCCTGCTCTCGATCAAGCGCGCCGGTGCCGACGCGATCCTGACCTACTACGCGCTGGATGCGGCGCGCTGGTTGAAGGAAGCCTGACCGGCAAACGCCGGCTCGTATTCATCGCTCCGTACGACGGCGGGTTGTGCCCGCCCGGCCCGGCGAGCCGGACGTTCGAGCGGTTGCGCTGACCCGCGTGCACGCGGCGACCCGTCGATGAATCGCGTCCGAGAGCCTGTCGAGCAGTGACTGTTCGACATGACTGTCGGCATACATGCGGATGCCGATCTCGCCCGGCGGTGGAAGCGCTTGGGCATGAGGCAGGGCTTCGGGGGCCACGGCCTCCAACAGCGGCCCGACCGCCATGCCGCCGGCAATGGCGGCTTCCACGACGCCCACGCTGTTCGCGGCGACGCACAAGTGCCACGCCATGCCTGCGCGATCGAGCGCGGCCAGTGCCTGGCGCCGCAGCAGGCATCCTTCGGTGCACAGCGCCAGGGGAATGCTGCCGCCGCCGTTCCATCTGCCGAACCAGCCCAGACGCAACCGCGCCAGTTCGATGCCGTCACGCAGGCGCGGGATCGCCAGTCCGATCACGATTTCCAGCCGCGTGGGGATTGACGCGTGCAGCTCGCGGGTGGCGCCGGTCACGATTTCGAACACGAACGTACCGTCATGGCCGGCCACCTCCGCGAGCGCCGGCATCACCAGCCCGGCGAGGTCGTCGGGAATGCCGACCCGGATTCTGCGCGGATCGGTGCCATGCGCCGCCAGCCGTGCCTGCTCGCTCGCGGTCAGCAGCTGCCGCGCATGCGGCAGCAGCCGCCGGCCCGCGTGGCTCAGCGTCACCTCCCGCCGCCCACGTTCGAACAACCGCGCACCGACCTGGGATTCCAGCCGGCGAATCTGCTGGCTGACGGCAGCCTGCGAGCGGTAAACGCCGGATGCCGCCGCGGTGAACGATCCGGCCTCGGCGACGGCAAGGAAGGTGCGCACCAGGTCCAGGTCGTTGATCATTGTTTTTCTTATGGCAGGTGAAAGAAAAATTCGTTTTCGTGAATCCTAGCGTGCGGGCAAAGTGGGCGCATCCATTCAGCGGAATCATTCCATGCGCGACACCAGCAACGATCGGCGGGTGTGTTTCGACTTCGAAGTCGAATTTTCCAATGGCGGCGGCATCCAGGGGCAGGGATTTCGTCTCGACATCGATGGCGACGACATCGACGATCGGGCACTCGCCGATTACATCGTGCGCGACCTGCGACTACTGATGGTCGACGGCGTGCGCATCCTCAACAAGCGCGTCATCGCCGAGCCGCACAAGCGTCCGGTCAAGATGGAGCGGGTGACTGGACAAACCGTTGATCGCGCCGATCTGATCGACCTTTCGCACGTCGTGCACGACGGCGAGCCGGTCTACCCCGGCCTGCCGGCGCCGCGCATCAGGGATCACTTGAGCCATGTCGAAAGTCGCGCGCGTTACGCCGACGGCGTCAGTTTCCAGATCGGGCACATCGACATGGTGGCGAACTCCGGCACCGCCATCGACGCACCCTTCCACCGCTATCCCGGCAAGCCCGATGTGTCGGCGTTGCCGCTGGCCGCCATCGCCGATGTCGATGCCGTGGTAGTGCACCTGCAAGGCATGCGCGGACGCTGCATCGACCGCCATGCGCTCGACGCTATCGAAGTCGCCGGCCGTGCGGTGTTGCTGGACACGGGTTGGAATGCGCATTGGGGCACAGCGGCTTACGCCGAGGGCTGGCCATTTCTGGGTCGCGACGCCGCGATCCATCTCCGCGATCAGGGCGCACGGTTGGTCGGCATCGATGCGCTCAACATCGACGATACGTCCGATGCCGAACGCCCCGCGCATTCGATCTTGCTCGCAGCCGGCATCCCGATCGTCGAGAACCTGGCATCGCTGGCCCCGTTGCCGGTGGAAGGGTTGCGCTTTTCGGCGGTACCGATGCGGGCGGCCGGCATGGGTGCGTTCCCGGTACGCGCGTGGGCACGATTGGTGTAGCGCGCGCTGCCGGCGCATTCAGGGCGCCGGCGACGGCCCGTAATAGGCCTGCAGCAGTGTCGCGACGTCGGGCTCGGCTTGTGCGAGGCGGCGCGGATCCGAGAAGTGCAGTTCGCTCACCACCGCGAAATATTCGCCGGGATTGGTGGCGGCGTAGGGATCGATCAGCGTGGCATGGCCCAGGTGGACGTCGTCGGAGAGACGATCGTAGGCACGCTGGAACGTGTCGATCCATTTTCGCCATTCGATCGCGCGCGGCAGCGGCGGCACGCCGTCGGGCGGGCCGTCCAGCATGTCCAGCTTGTGCGCAATTTCATGCACGACGACGTTGAATCCGTCCCAGGGTTGCAGCAGATCCTGTTGCACCGCGGCCCATGACAGCACCAGCGGCCCGATCTGCCACGACTCGCCGCTGCGCACCTCGTCGCGTTCGGTGACCACGCCGGTGTCGGCGTCGTGGTGGCGATGGCGCACCTTGAATTCGCCCGGATACACAATCACGCTTTGCCAGCCGCGCAGCATCCGGAATCCCGAGTTCAGGACCGGCACGCAGGCCTGCATCGCGATCAGCAGTCGCTGCATCGGATCCAGTTCCGTGTCCACCGGAAAGAAACGCTTGCGCTGAAGGAAGCGCGCCGCGAACAGCCGCAATCGCTGGCGCTCGTCCGGTGCCAGCCGTCGCACAAGCGGACACACGGCCAGCGCATCGCGCCACAGCACGTCGTCGATCGGCGGGGGTGGTCGTCGCCAGGGCAGCCAGTCGAACCCGCTCATCCTCGACTCCGCAGGGTGGCCGGTCCGCTGGCCGCAGTGGACGGCCCGCACGATTCGCGTCGACGAACTGTCGCGGATGCCATTCCAGCCATGTGTGAGGCCGGACCCGCGCGTCCTCAAGGGGCGGTACCTCGTTTCGCGCCATCGACGGCCGATGCTTCGCGCCACGCGTTCCACGGAGACTGGATTGTGAACCGAGGCACCCCAAGCGGCAAAGCGCGGTACGCGTCATGCTCCGCTTCGTCCGGACCGGCATACAATGCCCCGCCATGAATTCCAACATTTCCGAGCCGCTCCCGGCCGAAAGCGCGAGGGTGGCGGTCGCCCCCGGCTGGCTGCGCATCGCGTATGCCGATCTTCGTCGCCGCCCGTGGCGCATCTTCAAACCGCTCTTGTACCCGCTCTATCGCTGGTACGAGCGCGTGCTCGCCCGCCAAGTGGCCACCGAGAAGGTGCCGGCGCACATCGGCCTGATCCTCGATGGCAACCGCCGCTACGCGCGCGGCATTGGTCTCGAAGCCACGATCGGGCATCAGTACGGCGTGAACAAATTGCGCGAGGTGCTGGAGTGGTGCCTCGAACTCGACGTGCGCCACGTAACGCTTTACGTGTTCAGCACCGAAAACTTCGGCCGTTCGCCCGCGGAAGTCGAGTGCCTGCTGGACCTGTTCGTGCGCGAAAGCGCGCGATTGCTGGAAGAGCCGCGCCTGAAATCCGGGCGCGTGCGCGTGAAGATCATCGGCCAGCGCGATCGCCTGCCCGAGCGCGTGGTCGCCGCCAGCGAAGCGCTGGAACTTTCCACCGCCGGTCACGACGGCATGCTGCTGACCA
>Ga0209178_1000689_pt1 | contig 10163 bp, 7 predicted proteins | sample GAAS200_FD_187521 | JGI IMG/M metagenome (GOLD analysis project Ga0209178, IMG submission 187521) | Agricultural soil microbial communities from Georgia to study Nitrogen management - GA AS200 (SPAdes) (version 2) | ecosystem: Environmental > Terrestrial > Soil > Agricultural land | place: USA... | reverse complement strand
CCTGCCCGTGCGGCTTTTTCGGCGATCCGACGCGCGACTGCCATTGCACTCCCACCCAGATTCAGCGGTACGTATCTAAAATCTCCGGTCCCTTGCTCGACCGCATCGACATCCATATCGAAGTCCCTGCTGTGAAATATAGAGAACTTCGCAGCGCCACGGATTCAGAAGCTTCCTCGTCGGTTCGCCAGCGCGTCATCGCAGCCCGCAAGATCCAGATTGAGAGATACAAAGAGGAAAAGAAAATTTATGCCAACGCGCAAATGCCGCCCAAACTTCTCCGGAAGCACTGCGGAATCTCAGCGGAGGGTGAAAAACTCCTGGAAAACGCTATCCAGAAACTCGGCCTCTCCGCCCGCGCCCACGATCGCATTCTCAAAGTGGCGCGCACCATCGCCGACCTGGACGCCATGCTTCAAATCGAGCCTCGCCACTTGAGCGAAGCCATCCAATACCGCACCCTCGACCGCACCTACTGGGCATAGCGCGCCGCGCGCGGATACGTTAGGATAAAGGTCGGCGGCTCACCGGGTTGACTCCCCTCTGCCGCTATGATACCGATATCGCGCTCTTGGGGCTCTCATTACGAATATCCGGATGGCTACAGAGACGCAGCGCATTGAGGTTACGCTCGAAACGTTGCTCGACAGCGTCGACCTCTCCGAAGAAATGGCTTTACGGATCGCCGGCGAAGCCGGATTCGACGATGAGGACTGTCACAAAATCGGCATGTCCGTCCGCGAAGGCATCATCAATGCCTATACTTACGGCAACCGGCAGGAGCGCGGCCGAAAGATCCTTCTCACCTTCGAGCTCGCTGAGAAAAAGATAGTTGTCCACATCCTCGACGAGGGCAGGAATTTCTCCCTTGCCGACGTTCCCGATCCCCTCGCTGAAGAGAATCTGCTTCGGACATCAGGCCGAGGCATTTTCCTGATGCGCGCTTTCATGGATGAATTTGATATTCACCCGGACCCTACCGGCTGCACCGAACTCGTGATGAGCAAATTTCTCCCGAGCGCCCCCGGCCCAAACGGGTCCTCGGGATCATCCCGCGTTACGAAATAATTCTCTAGACGGCTTTCTTTGCTGCGTGGGCGAAGTCAACAGCAGTGGTATTTCCGCCGCAGACTAGAATCCCTATCCGCTCTTCAGGCTTCGGTTCGTACTTATGCGATAGCACTGCCGCAAACGCCGCCGCGCCTCCCGGCTCCGCAACAAGTCTAAGCACATTCCACAACGCTTCCTGTGCTTCGACGATCGCCTGATCCGCAACCAGCAAAACTTTGTTCACATGTCTCCGCGCGAGGGGAAACATCAGTTCTCCAGCGCGCTTCGCCCCCAGCGAGTCCGCCGCAATCCCGCCTGTCTCGACGTCAACCGGTCTCCCCGCCTCAAGCGCCCTCGCAAGCGTCGGCGCTGCCTCCGGTTCCACGCCAACGATTTTCAATCGTCCCTCATACCACGCCGCAATCCCGCCTATCAATCCGCCGCCGCCCACTGCAACCAGCAAAGTATCGAGCTTCGGCTGCTGCCGTTCCAGTTCCAGTCCCACCGTTCCCTGCCCCAGCAGCGTTTCAATCTGGTCGTATGCGTGAACCGCCATCGCGCCCGATTCCATCCGCCATTTTTCGCTCGCCGCTAACGCATCTGCATACCGTTCACCGGTCACAATAAGCTCCGCCCCGTAACTTCGAATCCTTTCCTGCTTTGCTTGCGAAGCCACACGCGGAACATAAATCCTCGCCGGTTTATTGAGCTGCTTTGCTGCGTATGCGACCGCTGCCCCGTGATTGCCGCCGGATGCTGCCACAACTCCTGCAGCGGGAACTTGCCGCATCAAGAGATTCGCGAAAGCCCCTCGGGCTTTGAACGAGCCGGCATGTTGTAACGATTCGAGTTTGAAGAAAAGTCTCGCCGGGTTCAGCCCAAAATCGCTGCCATTCGCTTCCACGACTGGAGTTTCGCGAATGTAGGGCCGGATCAGCGCCTCGGTTCTCGCAATCTGTTCGTGGTTTATCACTCTCTCTGCCATTGATCTTCGATTCTCCGCGTCACACCGAGTCTACACGATTCACCAAACGGCTCGGTCGATCTGTCGTCCGCAGTCCCGGGACAAATTGCCCTGTTGACATCCCACATGTCATGTGCCATCCTCCTGTGTGCAGGCCACAGGAGGAAAGATGCCGGACGGCAAATCAGATGTTTTGCAGGGCACCCTGGATTTGATGGTTCTCAAGACTCTCGAGGCTATGGGCTCGCTTCACGGCTACGGCATTGCGCGGCGAATCGAGCAGATCAGCGAAGACGCCTTGCGTCTCAATCAGGGAACGATTTACGCCTCGCTCGTCCGACTGCTCCAGCGCGGCTGGATCTCCGCGGAATGGGGCGCCAGTGAAAATAACCGCAAGGCCAGATTCTATTCGCTCACGAGAGCCGGCCGGAAGCAGCTCGCGGTCGAAGCGGAAAATTGGGTGCGCATTTCCGGAGTAATCGGCCGCGTAATGCAGCTTGCTCATAGGGGGTAAAGCCATGTTCGCCTCTCTGCGCAGTATCGCGTCTCGAATTGCCGGCTTGTTTTCATTCCGTCGCGACGAAGCCGAGTTCGATAATGAGCTCGACGCTCACCTGAACATGCTCGCCGAAGAGAATATCCGCGGAGGGATGTCTCCGGCCGAAGCGCGCCGCCAGGCGCACATTCGCTTGGGTGGCTCGATGCAGTTGCGCGAGACGAATCGCAATCTTCGCGGTCTGCCTATCCTCGAAACACTCTGGCAGGACCTTCGTTACGGCCTCCGCATGCTCCGCAAGTCTCCAGGGTTTACGACCGTGGCAATCCTCACGCTTGCCGTCGGCATCGGCGCAAACACCGCCATTTTCAGCATCGTCGATACCGTCCTTCTGCGCCCTCTTCCCTTCCAGGATCCTTCGCGCTTGATTTCGCTCCACGAAGGAATCCCCAGGATGGGCTATCCGAAAATGGGTTTTTCTCACCCCGATTTCGCCGTCTTTGCGCGCGAACAGAAATCCTTCGACACGCTCGGGAGTTTTCAGAGCGAACACGTGGCCATTACCGGCCGCGGCGAACCGGAACGCATCTCCGTCTCGCGCGTTTCCGCTTCGTTGTTTCCCATGCTTGGAGTTCAGCCGGTCCTGGGCCGTTCGTTTACCGCTGAAGAAGATGCGCCCGGCCATCAACTCGCGATTCTCAGCTACGGAATTTGGCAGCGCCACTATGGCGGCGATTCCGGCATCCTCGGCCAGTCGATTCAACTCGACCGCAAGCCTTACGTCGTCGTCGGCGTGATGCCTCGCGATTTTCAGTTTCCGCCTGCTGGTCTCGACGACGTTGGCTCACCCGCCGATATCTGGATTCCGATGGCTACAACGGCGCTGGAACTTCAGGACTGGGGCGGCTCCTATTTCACGAGCGTCGTCGGGCGCTTGCGCCCCGGCGTAACTCTGGAACAGGCGCGAAGCGAAACAAAGCTCGCCTCCGAGCGCATCATCGATAGCTATCCCGCCGCCATCGCCGGTTTTGCTCGCAAGGGCGAACTCTCCGTTACCCTTTCTCCGTTTCAGGACGAAGTAGTCGGCTCCGTTCGTCCCTTGCTCCTCGTCCTGATGGGAGCTGTCGCTCTCGTCCTTCTGATCGCCTGCGCAAACCTCGCCACGCTGCTCCTTTCGCGCGCCGCGACAAGGCAGCGCGAGATTGCCGTTCGCACCGCCTTGGGCGCCTCGCGATTCCGCCTGATTCAACAAATGCTGACGGAAAGCATTCTTCTCGCCCTTGGCGGCGGAACCCTGGGATTCTTTCTCGCGTTCTGGGCCCGCAACTTGATGCTGAGGCTTGTCCCCTCCAGCATTCCTCTGCCTGACCATGTGCCGCTCAATTCTGGAGTACTTGCATTCGCCATCGGCATTTCGATTCTGGCCGCAGTATTGTTCGGTACCATCCCCGCCTTCCAGGCTTCTGCCGCAACCATGCAGAGCTCCCTCCAGGAAAGCGGACGCGGCTCAACCGTTTCTCGAAGGCGTCTCAGCCTCCAGGGATTCTTTGTCACCGCCGAATTCGCTTTGGCTCTCGTTCTCCTGATGGGCGCGGGACTGCTGATTCGCAGTTTTGCCAAATTGCTCGAAACGAATCTGGGCTTCCGTCCTGAAAATGTGCTTACGGTGAATATCCCGCTGCCTAGCACGGTGTATTCTCACGCCTCGCAAGTCGAAAATTTCTACAAGGACGTATTGCAGCGCGTCTCAAGTCTTCCGGGCGTGCAAAGCGCGAGCATTTCCAACGATCTGCCTCTTCACGGATACGAAATGGTTTCAATCTCACCCGAAGGCAGCGCTGATTTTCAGGAGCAGAAGCCTCAGGCAGTCTGCCAGTCCTGGATCTTGGGGAATTATTTTCAGACGATGGATATCCCGCTGCTCGAAGGCCGGTGGTTCAATCCCGATGACGAACTCAATTCTCAGCAGGTGGCCCTCGTGAGTCTCTCCACCGCCAAAAAATTCTGGCCGGGGCAGGATGCGATTGGCAAGCGCGTTCGCTGGGGAGTGAACGGGCCATGGGACACGATCGTTGGCGTTGTCGGCGATGTCAACGAAAGATCCCTGGACGAACCTGTCATGCCCCACGTCTACCGCCCATTCAGCCAGGTTGCCGGCCCGTTTCTCGAGCAGGATCCGTTTGGCGACTGGCACGCCATGAATCTCGCGCTCCGCACGAAATCCGATCCTGCCGCGATGACTTCCGCTGTCGTCGCTCAAGCTCATTCGCTCGATCCGGACTTGCCCGTCACCAACATTCGCACCATGACGCAGGTCATCAGTTCTTCCGTCGCCGGGCCCAGATTTAACACGATTCTCCTCGGCAGTTTCGCAGGAGTCGCTTTGTTCCTCGCCGCCATCGGCATTTATGGCGTTCTGGCCTACGCCGTTGCCCAGCAGACGCATGAGATCGGCATTCGCATGGCTCTCGGCGCTCAGCCGGACCACGTCCTCCGGCTGGTGCTTTATCGCGGAACGCGCCTCGCGCTCGTCGGTGTCGGCATCGGCGCCGTTGCTGCGGTCATTCTCACGCGATGGCTGTCGAGCCTTCTCTATGCCGTTAGCGCGACAGATCCCGCGACCTTTGTCAGCGTCGCCATAGTTCTCGTTCTCGTCGCTCTCGCCGCTTGCTACATTCCCGCGCGCCGCGCCATGCGCGTGGACCCCATGGTGGCTCTCCGTTATGAATAACGATGCAGCAATCAGGATGCTGCTGTCCGTAGCCGCAGGCTCCTCGGAGACGCAGGAGGCGCCATGCTCACGGAGTTGAAAGTTTTCGTCTCCCGTATGTTCCGCCTTTTTTCTCTCCACCGCCGGAATGCCGACGACAAGCAATTCAATCAGGAGCTTGATTCCCATCTGGACATGCTGACGGAAGAAAACGTCCGCCTCGGCATGTCTCCGGACGAAGCTCGCCGTCAGGCCCATATCCGCCTTGGCAGTTCGTCCCAGCTCCGCGAATCGAATCACGATCTTCGGGGTCTGCCTTTCTTCGAAACTCTCTGGCAGGACGTCCGCTACGGACTGCGCATGCTCCGCCGCAGCCCCGGATTTTCCATTCTGGCAATTCTTTGCCTCACGCTTGGAATCGGCGCGAACACGGTCGTCTTCAGTTGGATTGAAGGGCTTTTACTTCGGCCTTTCCCCGCCGTCGCGCATCAGGAAAGAATGTACGCCCTCACCGGAACTGCTGCGGGCGAACCAGATGGCACGGATCTCTCCTGGCCGGATTTCAGGGATCTGCAGGAGAATTGCAATCTCTGCGAATCATTGATCGCCGACAAGATTATGAGCGCCGCCCTCAATATTGGCGGGCGCGCTGAACGCGCCATCGGCAGCATCGTCTCCGCAAACTATTTCGACGCCATCGAAGTTCATCCCATCCTCGGCCGCGGATTCCAGCAAGGTGAAGATGTTGGCCGCGACAGTCATCCCGTCGTCGTCATCAGCTACCAGATGTGGCAGGACCGCTTCAAAGGCGATCCCGAAATCATAGGCAAGACGCAGAGCTTCAATCGCGTGCAACACACGATCATCGGCGTCGCGCCCAAGGGTTTCTACGGGACCTTCGTCGGCTGGGCGATTCAGTTTTGGGTTCCTGCTTCCATGGAGGAAGTATTTGAAGGCGGCAACTACACTCTGGACGACCGTGGCAATCGCTGGATAGAGGGCTTTGCGAAACTCAAGCCCGGCGTCACGCTCGCGCAGTCCCAATCTGAAATTTCCGGGATCGCTGACCGGCTCGCCGCCGCGTATCCCGAAATCAATCGCGGCAGGGGCATTAAGCTCTTGCCACTCTGGCTCACTCCCTTCAACAAAGCAGGCGAGTTGCGCCCCACTCTCGCGATTATGCTGGCTGTCGTCGTCTTTGTGCTCCTGATCGCCTGCGCCAACGTGAGCAACCTCCTTTTGGTCCGATTTTTCGCCCGCCGTCACGAAATCATGGTGCGCCTAGCAATCGGCGCCGCTCGCGGCCGCCTCCTTCGTCAGCTTCTCACCGAAGGCCTGATACTTTCCGCTTTCGGAGCTGTGGGCGGGCTGCTCGTCGCCCGTTGGTGCCGTTATCTCCTCGTGTTGTTCTTCCCCCGCACGAATGTCGTCCCCTATCTGCCGGGCGAAATTGATTGGCGCGTGCTCGCCATAAGCGTCGGCGTTTGCGTTCTCTCCACCATTCTGTTCGCCCTCGTTCCCGCCATTCAAACCAGCAAAATCGATCTGGCCGCCGCGCTGAAATCCGAAATGGGCGGACTCGTTGGCGGCCGGAGCAAATCGTGGCTGCGTTCGAGCTTCGTTCTCGTGCAGGTGTCGCTGAGCTTCGTTCTTCTGGTTGGCGCGGCGCTTTTGATTCAGAGCCTGAGCGCCATGGAAAATCTGAGCCCGGGCTTCTCCACCCACGGCGTCCTCGTCACCTATATCGATACGTTTGGCTCGGGATACAACTCCCAGCGCGCGGCGAATCTTCAGAAGCAACTCGCCGAACGCGTCCAGGCGCTCCCCGGGATCGAATCCGCTGCTCTCACAGAGTTTGTTCAGCTGGGGCTGATTCCCCCGCCCTCGGCCCCAATCGTGGTCGAAGGCTACGTCCCGCCTCCGAATGAGCAGCCGGACATTGATTACAATCAGGTCGGCCCGGGCTACTTCGCCACGGCAGGGATCCCCCTCGATTCCGGCCGCGATTTCAGAATCACGGACGACGCAAACGCCGCCGCCGTCGCCGTGGTGAATGAAGCGATGGCTCGAAAATTCTGGGGCGGCAGAAATCCCGTCGGTCAGCGATTCCAAATGAAGGGAAAATGGCTGCAGGTCGTCGGTCTCGCCAAACAATCGAAGTACTTTACCGTCTCTGAACCTCCCAGGCCGTTTTTCTACGTTCCGATTCTTCAAAATCCCTCCGTGCGTGCCAGCCTTCTCGTCAAGACTTCGCTTTCGCCGCAAGCTGTCACTTCCCTGCTCACAGACCAGCTTCATGGGATGGATCCGGATCTAGCGCAGTATCCGGTCATCACCATGCAGGAGCAACTTGATCGCTCAACTTCCTCTCAGAAAGCAGCGGTAGGCCTTCTGGCAGTACTCGGTGGCCTGGCGTTGTTTCTCGCCGCGATTGGGCTCTATGGCGTCGTCACTTTTTCAGTGGCCCAAAGCAGGCGTGAAATGGGCCTGCGCATGGCGCTTGGCGCGGATTCGTCGCATGTGCTGTGGCACGTCATTTCGCAGGGTTTGCTCCTGACAATTTCCGGCGCCGCCATCGGCGCCATCGCATCTTTGGGATTGACGCGGCTCATTGGAGAGATGCTCTACAACGTGAGCCCGCGTGACCCGCTGTCCTTCGGCCTTGCCTTCGGCATCATGGTATTCATTTCCCTGGTTGCGAGCTTCGTGCCCGCCTGGCGCGCCTCTCGCACTGACCCGGCCATCGCTTTGCGATACGAATGACTTACCGGCGAGCGGAAAATCCTGCAATGGAAACGGTGCTCGGGAGTTTATGCTTTACGCAGGCCTGTTCCAGGCCATTTCTGAAACATTAGTGTACTGGACAGTTTAGTCATTTTTTGCAAGAATCCCGCCGTCTGGCGGCTATGCGTTCCCCGGGGTGCGAGACAGCTGCTTTTCCATGTTTCTTAACCTTGTGCGAAATTGCATTGACCCGCTAATTTGAATCAAAGGGGAGTGGCAACATTGGCTCGAGAACAGGGAGTAGTGAAGTGGTTTAATGCGGCCAAGGGCTATGGCTTCATACAGCGGCAATCGGGCGAAGATGTCTTCGTTCATTTTTCCGCAATCCAGGCCGACGGCTATAAAACGCTGAACGAAGGCGAGCTCGTGGAGTTCGAAGTCAAGCAGGGTCCCAAGGGCTATCAGGCCGAAGGCGTTTCAAAAGTTTAGCAAGCAGCTTATAGCGTATTCCCGTAAGCGTAGTTTCGGGCGTGGCGAGCGCCATTTCCGGCCCTCTTGCAGGCTGAGGTGCGCTCGTATCTTCGCGCCTTTCTCACAGTTGACTTTCCGCCGAAAGCAATCTATCCATCTTCCTGCCTGCATCTTATTATTCACGGCGAGGAATGTAAAATAAGCATGTCTGTCGACTCCACATACCAGAAACGCCTCGGCGCCGCGCTTTTCTACGGATTTGTGGCCCTGCTGGCTTACGCCACATTTCTAGTTTTCCAGCCCTTCCTTGAGCCGCTCTGCTGGGCCGCCGTGTTTGTTGTCGTTTTTGATCCTCTGAAGTTCCGTCTCGAGCGCCCTTGCGGCAAATCCGGTTCGGCTCTGGCTTGCACCGCGATTGTCACGATGATTCTAATCGTTCCGGCAATCGGCCTCTCCCTCGCTTTTATTCATCAGGGCATTCAGGCCGCTGCTGCAGTCCAGCATGGCATCAATAATGGTGGATTCGCCTGGGTCGAGCGCGTTTGGACCTGGATTGTCTCGCACACGCCGGGGCAGACGCCGGCGAGCCTTTCCGACCTCGCGCACCGTTCCATCGAGACTACGGCCACCTTCCTCGCTTCGCGCATCGGCACGCTTCTGCAGCACGTCGCCATTTTCTTCTTCGACCTCGCCGTCACGATTCTTGCCATGTTCTACTTGTTCCGCGACGGCCACCGCCTGATGGCGCGTGTGCGGCAAATCCTTCCTTTCGAGCAGTCCCCGAAGGATGAAATGCTGGCAAAGGCCCGCAGCCTCATTTTTGCAAGCGTGACTTCGAGTCTGGTGGCCGCCATCGTTCACGGCCTTTTCGGAGGATTCGCTTTTGCGATTGTCGGCATCGCGGCGCCGGTGTTCTGGGGTGTCGTCATCGCATTTTTCTCTCTGCTCCCGGCAATCGGCGACTGGCCCATCTGGATTCCGGCCATCATCGCCCTTCTCGCGCGCCGTCATTGGGGCAGCGCCGTTTTCCTCGTTATCGCGCTCGTTCTGGCTGGCATCGTTGACAACATTCTTCGCCCCATGTTTCTGAGCGGCCGCGCGCGGCTGAGCGGTTTGGTCGTTTTCATCAGCGTGCTCGGCGGCATCGCCGTGTTTGGAATTCTTGGCATCATTCTCGGACCCATCGTGGTCGCCACCGCCGTCAGCGTTCTCGACCTCTATGCCGAGCCTGCGCATCGTTCGCGTGAAAGCACATCCTGATTCCTGCCCAGTTGGGCCGCGGCGCACGGGCATGTTAGAGTAAGCGCCGCTTCGGGAAACGACATGGCTCCAAAGGCTCCATCTCCGAAAGAATTGCCGCCGGAGAAGCTTCGCTGGCGCTGCGATCCTTCCACCGTGCCTTATATCCGGTCGGACGAAGCGCCCGCCATCGGCGGCGAAATCGGACAGGAACGCGCGCTCCGCGCCTTGCGGATGGGCGTGGAAATGACCGCGCAGGGCTACAACGCTTTCGTTTGCGGACTCTCCGGCACCAGCCGCGGCGGCATGGTTGTGCGCATGATTGAAGGCATCGGGCCGAAAACGCAGCTTTCGCCCGACCGTTGCTACGTCAACAATTTCAAGAACGCCGACCGCCCTCGTCTCTTGACTCTTCCTCCCGGTCAGGCCAACGCGTTTCGCAAGGAAATGGAATCCGGAATCGATTTTCTTCGCCGTCGCATCCCGCAGGTCTTCGAAGGCGAACCATT
>Ga0209178_1000687_pt1 | contig 10175 bp, 9 predicted proteins | sample GAAS200_FD_187521 | JGI IMG/M metagenome (GOLD analysis project Ga0209178, IMG submission 187521) | Agricultural soil microbial communities from Georgia to study Nitrogen management - GA AS200 (SPAdes) (version 2) | ecosystem: Environmental > Terrestrial > Soil > Agricultural land | place: USA... | reverse complement strand
CGAAAAGTTCGGTTACGGGCGCCGCTCCTACCCCGGCAATCGCCAGATCGCAGGGAACTGTCCGTCCGCCTTCCAGCGCGACCGCGCTAACATTGCCTTTGCCTTCAAAGCCGGCCACATTCGTTTTGGTAAGTATCTCGACGCCGCGCTCTGCGTAATACCGCTCAAAGAATTTTGACATCTCCGGCGTGAACATCCTTTTCCATACGCGTTCTTCCGGAAAAATCATCGTTGTATGAATCTTTTTCTGCGTAAGCACCGCCGCGACTTCCATTCCGATGAATCCGCCGCCGATCACGACGGCTCGCTTGGACTTCTCCGCCGCCGAACGAATCCTGCGTGAGTCGCCCATCGACCGCAGATAAAAGATGTTACCTAAATCTTTTCCAGGCACGCTCAACGTTCGCGCGCGGGCACCTGTCGCAATCAGCAGTTTCTCAGCTTCAAAATTCTGCCCGGACGAAGTGCGTAGACTCTTCTTGGCAAGATCGATGCTCGTCACCGCGGTCTTAAGCGCCACCTCAATTCCGTGCTCCCGGTACCATTCCGCCGGATTGATCAGGATGCCGGTCTCGTTGTCTTTGCCTGCAAGAAATCCCTTCGAGAGCGGAGGCCGCTCGTAGGGCAATGCGTCATCCGCCGAAACAATCGTCAACTCTCCCGGTTTCAAGCCGCGCTCGACCATCTCCTTCGCGGCGTAACCCGCAACCATTCCACCGCCCAGGATCGCGTATTTGCTTTTCGCCATAGCCTCTCTCGGTTCCTGCGCGGCCAAATTTCAAAGCGCGCGTGATTGATTGTGCCTTGGTTTGCTCCGCCGTTGTAGGCTTTTCGGGCGGCCGCTTTTAGGGATGGGAGCCGCTCTGATTGTCTCGGCAATACCCTGCGTTATGCCGATTGCTTCAGCGTGCTTTTATAGTCGTCCACGAATTTCCGGATGCCCTTTGTAGTGAGCTTGTGCTCGATCGAAAAACTCTCCCAGGGCTGTTTCAAGTTGATCTCTTTGTACGGAATTGGAGTAAGGCGCTTCCCATCCTTGCTCGTTCCTTCATACGCGAAATCGTTCGACGGCAAAGGACAGCCCTTCGTCGCCCACTCTTCCCATATCTTGCTCGGTGCGGTCACAAGCTCGGCGTTCAACTGAAACGATCCCAGCAGGTGCTCGATACTCCGAATGCTCGCCGCCAGCACATGCACATGACCGTCTCCGCTTTCATACATTCGTTTGATATTTCGCACGAGGTCCATCCCGTTCTCGCCCTCGTCATCTAGCCTACCCAGAAAGGGCGAGACGTATACTGGTGCCGTGGTCCGTACCGTTGCTGCATAAACGGCTGCGGCTTGCTCTTGCGTGAAGCACAGGGTCATGTTGACGCGAATCCCTTGCTGCACCGAGAGTTCCGCCGCGCGAAGCCCTTCGTGCGTGCACGGATACTTGATGTACGCATTCGGGATCCACGCAAACATTTCCTTGCCTTGGGCGAGCATCTCTTCCGCCTTCGTATCGAAGTCGGCAAAGACCTCGATCGAGACTCCGGCCTTTCCCACCAAAGGCGAAATTGCCTGGACGATTTTCTTGTATTCTTCCATTTCCTCTCGTTGAGTGAATTTCTGCCCTGACGCAACGCGCTGCCGTACCTCCGGATTCTTCGAAACCAGAGTCGGGTTTGTCGTCTGGCCGTCGACGGTGCCTACCGCCTTCTTCACGCGAAGAGTCTCTTCGGGATCGCCTCCGTCCACAAGTATCTTGCTCCCCGGTCTTTCTGAGGACTTGCTCATCGTAATCGCTCCTTTCGCCTACCTCTGTAGAGCGTCGTAACTGCTAAAAGGTAACAACCTGCCATCTATAGTAGTCTTGTGCAGTTGAGGCGGTCGAAAAATCGGTCGAATACCCTAGCGGAAGACCGTTGCTGCGCACTGCTGGGCGTGAATACTCATAAACTGAGGAGGCTGACGTTGGATCGATTAGACTCTCAGATTGGCAGATAACAAATCCGATTGAGCCATTCCGTGTCCTCACAGACGGCCCATAGCAGCACTAGGCTTTCGATTGCGGTTCTTAACGCAAGTCTTTGCGGAATCAGGACAAGACCGGGGCTGTCCCTTCGATCAATGAACTCGCGAAAATAGCGTGGCAGCGTTCTCACGTCGTGCGATACCAGCATGCACTGCTGCTCGGCGGAAATCTGAAGAACAGTTAGATCGTCCCGCCCTGAAGCTCCTAATTCGAAGGCTTGAAAGAAACGGACAGCGGGTTCTCGACGCTGCACCCCCAGCACAATCGCTCGCCGAAGATTTTCGTCGGCCATGAAATTTATTTTCAAGCGTGTGAGGTGAGCTCGCGGCGTGCGCGTTCAAGGCGCTCTCGCAAAGCGCGGGGTAGCGGCGATTCATTCCGTCGAGCGTGTTCCCAAAGTGCTTCGGTGCCCTTCAGATATGCGTCGAGCTCGGTGCGATGTCCAAGATAAAATGTAATGGCGCCGTAAACTTGTTCGAGAGAAAGAGTGGGAAATTCTTCCACGAGCGATTCCGGCGATGCGCCATCGAGGAATGGCACGATAACGGATTCCAGAGAGACGCGTGAGTCAACCACCCAAAAGCCGCCATCCCTTTTTTCGATGTATTCGTGAGTCATGTGATTCCTATCTGTAAGACAATGATACCACTAGCCCTCCGATCTCCCACTAATCACCTAGACAACTAGACAATGTCGTTCATCGGGTGCCACTGGCCGTCGTATTCTTTGTCGCAAGACGAATTTTGCCCGACTCTACTGGCGCCTTAGTCTTCGGGCTAGGGCGCCAGGTTGCGTAAAGAGTCTTTTTGTTTTGTCTTGCCGGCCTGAACGAGACCTTCATCCGCTACGCTTCGAGTACCACGGGCTTTGCGGTCACTTCCACGTTGATCGCAGGCACTGTCACGGTTGCGCTCGCGCCGGCCAGCGATCCCGGCCATCCGGAGCCGCTTGCTGTGCAAGACAGCGAAATGACCACGAAATACCAATGGTTCGAACTGACGGGAGTCTCCAGCGCCCAAGTCGGCCCAGCTTCGTTGACAACATCGAAGTCGAGGCTGTTCAATCCATCTTCGGACCATCCTAAAAACGCGCCGCGCCTCAACGCCGGTTGGACAAATGCTCCGTCGTACTGGTAAAGCTGAATCAATCCTTGAGCTTCGGAAAGGGCCTCTTTATTTCGGATGGAGTTTACATACCAGGCAAATGCGATTTCCGATTCGAATGTGACGCGGACAGTGGCCTCGCTGAAAAGCGGCTTGAAGTAGACGCCCATGAGATTTGAGGCGGTTCCAGCGCTGGCGCTGTCGAAGTTTGTCGACACGCTGCAGCTCAATTGACCCAGCGTATCAACGCCAGTGGCTGAGATCGTCGGATTGCCGGTGACAGAACTGATTGTGCCGACACTATAAGTTCCCATGTACCAATACCAGGGAGTAAATTTCAGCGTATATGTGCCCCATGCCGTTATCGGTGGCACGATCACTTTGCGTGGCGCTACGAGCCTCTGCTGGGCCAAGCGCTCTGTGATTCCGCGTAGTCCTTCGATCGCGTGCGTCGCCTTTGCATCGTCCGCGCGCGCCGGCGGCTCCATCTCGCTGAAGTACTTGGCGGCTTCCTGGCGCAGCAAGGCTCTTTCTTTCGCTTCCGCGTCAAGCTTTGTTCTTAGATCCGTCAGGTGGCGCTCCACATCGCTCTGTGGCAGTTTCCCGCCTTGCAACGATTCAAACTCCGTCTGCTGCTTCGTGCCACTTGCTGTAACCATTTCAATGTCCTTTCCCTCGGGTGTGAAACTCTGTGCCCGGTCGTTTGAGTGAAAGATCGAATACTCTCTTCGACTTCGTGAGATCGTAATTGTGAGTTCGCATAGAGGCCTGGCGAGGCCCGCTGAGTGCGTCCGTAATGGGCAAAAGCTTAAATATCCAGCCACGAAACGGAGAATTCCGGTGAAGGTGAGTTTGGTTCTCGCTACACAAAGGTTTGGGAAAGCCAAACCGCGCTTCACCGTTATAGTGTTGGCGCAGGCCGATTCGTTTCACGAATTTCCGATGAATTTGGCCGGCTCGTGTCAGAGCTGCTACTTTGCGTAATTCCCTTTGAATCAGCCGTTTGTTTCGTGGCATGCACGCCTGTCAAGTTGTGCCATCTGATAAAATGCATGTGAGTAAGATGAATCGTCGCTCAAAACGCCGCTCAGCAGGAAATTCCACAGGCAGTAATCAAGAACAGCCGCGATTTCTAATCGACAGTACCGCGATTAGAAATCAACGTAAGTCCTTTTGTTGTAGCGCGGGGCGCGATCCTAATCGACAGCGAAAGGCACCTTTCCCGAGCCCGAAATACCGCGCGTTCTTCGCTACGGCGGTCATGCTCGTCGCCTTCGCGACAGCGGCCAGCGCCCGCTTCCGCCAGCCCAACGCCGAATACCAGGCGCGCCGCGCCAAACTCCGGGCGGCGCTCGACGCACCCTTCATTCTTTACGGATACACTGGCCACGAAGACGCTTCCGAAGTCGCCCTCTTTTTTCAGGAACCTTATTTCTATTACCTGACGGGCCATGACGAACCCGGCGCCGCGGTCCTCATCATTCCGGACGTCCAAGGCAAACCGGTCCAAGGTCCGCACGAAATTCTTTATCTTCCGCCGCGCGATCGCGACGAAGAACAATGGGAAGGGCCAAAACTCGGACCGGATGACCCGGGTATCGCGGAAACAACAGGCTTCGAAGCTGTTCGCTCAACAAAAGATCTCTCCGGCGATCTCCAAAAACTTGCCAAAGCGTACCCAAGCTTCTACACCGTGATGCCGCCGGCCCAGGAAGATGGATACCCGCACTTCACCAAATCCCTCGAAGCGATTCGCGAAATTGTTCCACATGAAAATCTGAAAGACGCCACGAACCAGCTCGATGCGCAGCGGCTGATCAAATCGCCCGGTGAACTCGCACTGATGCAGAAAGCCATCGATCTCTCTGTGGATGCGCATCTCGACGCAATGAAAACGATGCGCCCAGGATTATTTGAATATCAGATCGCGGCGCGCATGAAGGAGATCCACGAATGGGGAGGCTGCGAACGCGAAGCCTACGCGCCCATCGTCGGTGCCGGTTTCGATTCCACGATCCTGCATTACAGCCCGCTCGACCACCAAATCAAAGACGGCGATGTAGTCGTAATCGACGTCGGCGGGGAATACGGCGGCTATGCAGCGGACATTACGCGAACGCTTCCGGCAAACGGAAAATTCACGCCGCGCCAGTTGGAAATTTACAATATCGTTCTCGGCGCGCAGCAAGCCGTGATCGACGCGATTAAGCCTGGTGCCACGATGTACGGCGGTCAGCACAGCCTGCAGCAGATTGCCACCGACTACATCGATCAATCAGCCGGCCGCGATAAAGAAGGCCGCACTCTGGGACGCTATTTCATTCATGGCATTAGCCACTATATAGGCCTTGACGTGCACGATCCCGGCGACCGCAACTTGGCATTGCAGCCAGGCATGGTCATCAGCGCCGAACCCGGTATTTATATCCCGGAAGAAAATCTTGGCATTCGAATCGAAGACGACGTTCTCGTTACGCCGGATGGTCACAAAGTGTTAAGCGAGCGGCTCCCGCGCAGCGCCGCCGAAATCGAACAAATCATGTCGCATGGAAAAAATTCAAATTGATGCCGCGTTTTCGAGGAGCGCCAGTTGTCCGCACGCGGCCATCACGTCCTGTCCGCGCGAATAGCGAACAAACGCCCGCACGCCTTTATCGGTCAGAATGCGCCGGAATTCCTCGATGCGCTCCGCGTCAGGCTTTTGATAGGGCAGATCGCCCGGATTCCAGGGAATCAAATTCACCTTTGCACGCAGATTTGACACAAGCCGAGCCACGCGGCGCGCGTCTTCCGGTGCATCGTTGAATCCGCCAAGCAACACATATTCAAACGTCAAATGCTCCCACGTCCGCAGCGGATACCGCGCGCACGTTTCAAGCAGAGCCTCAATTGGATATTTCTTGTTGACCGGCATGATTCGGTCGCGTTGCTCGTTCGTTGAGGCATTCAGCGAAATAGCCAGCTTCGGTCGCACCGTTTCCTTCGCGAGCCGCTCGATTCCCGGCAAAATGCCGCTCGTCGAGAGCGTTACGTGCTTTGGCGAAATCGCTAACGCATTTTGATCGAGCAAAATACGCAGTGCAGCCATTACCGCGTCGTAATTGAGCAGCGGCTCGCCCTGGCCCATCAGCACCACGTTTGTCTGCGGCTTCAGTGCACTCGAATTGTCTGCGAGCGCAACGAGCACCTGGCCGATGATTTCGGCTGCCGTGATATTACGGACCAGTCCAAGCGTTGCCGTTAGGCAAAATTGGCAATCGACCGCGCATCCTGCTTGTGACGAAATGCAGATCGTTTGCCGGTTTTCCTCCGGCATAAAAACGGTCTCGATCGTCGCAGCTTTTTGCGACCGCCCGCTCGCCCCAAGTGCGAGGACATAGCGGACCGTTCCGTCGCTGGAAACGTGCCGCCTCACGATGCGCGGCAGCTCAGTCGCAGCGGTTTCCGCCAGACGTTTGCGAAATGCCGCCGGGAGATTCGTGAAATTCTCCAGGTCAAAACGCCGCTCAGCATACAGCGCATGATAAATTTGCGCCCCTCGATATGCTGGCTCGCCCAGCGATTGTGCGAAGGAGCGCAGCTCGTCAACCGATTGACCGAGCAAGTTTACGGCGGGAATGGAAGGCGTTTCACCCATAGCCGCGATCATAACACGCGGCTTCGATCGCTTCTCGTACGGGCTTTCTTCGCACCGCCGCATCTTGGCGGTGGAATTGTTCCTGGATAATTCGCGCGCGGCTATATGAGTTTTCGGGAGTCCGTGCAAAAATAAATGAAGTTATGCCGAAGCGCGCTGCGAAAAAGACTCAAAAGATCTACAAGGATACGCTTCCCAATGGGCTCGTTGTTATCAGCGAGCCGATGCCGCACGTCCATTCGGTTTCGGTCGGAATATGGGTGCGCTCCGGCTCGCGTCGCGAGCCGCCGGAACTCAACGGCGTTTCCCATTTCATCGAGCACATGGTTTTCAAGGGAACGCGGCGCCGCACCGCAGAGGACATTGCTCGCGAAGTGGATAGTGTGGGTGGAATGCTCGACGCGTTTACCGCGAAGGAGATGGTCTGCTTCAATACCAAAGTCCTCGGCGAACACCTTCCGCGCGCGTTTGACATCATTGCGGATATGGCTCTCGAGCCGAAATTCGACCAAGAAGATATCGCGCGCGAACAATCCGTGATTCTTGAGGAAATTCGCATGACGCAGGACAATCCCGAGGATCTCGTGCACGAACTTTTCAGCCAGAATTTATGGGCTTCGCACGCGATCGGCAGGCCGATTCTCGGTACGCCCGAAACCGTCTCGTCATTTACTCGCGATCATTTGCAGGAATGGTTTCGCGCCAGTTACGCGCCGAATAATCTCGTTATAACGGCGGCTGGCAACCTCACGCAGCAGCAATTGCTTGACCTTGTTACGGAGCGCTTTGCCGATCTCAATCCTGTTGACGAAGGCGGTCCCGACTCGGCGCCGCAGCCCGCACCGCACGTTACCCTCCGCAGTAAACAGGAGCTCGAACAAGTCCACATCTGCATCGGCCTACCCGCCTTCCCGATGACGGATCGGCGGCGATTTGCCGTTTCGGTCTTGAACAATGTGCTCGGTGGAGGCATGTCGTCGCGACTGTTCCAAAATGTCCGCGAACGGCTAGGCCTCGCCTACGCCATCTTCAGCGAGCTGAATTCCTATAAAGATGCGGGCGTCCTTTCCGTTTACGCGGGCACTTCGCTGGAAACGGCAGGCAAGCTCGTGGAATGCGTTCTTGCCGAATTTCGGCGCCTTCGCGACGAGAAAATGCCTGAAGACGAATTACGTCGCGCCAAGGATCACCTGAAGGGTGCGACGCTCCTGGCACTTGAAAGCAGCGGCCAGCGGATGAACAGCCTCGCGCGCTATCACATCTATTTCAATCGCCATTTCACGCCGGACGAATTGATCGCCATGCTGGAAGCGGTGACCGCCGAGGAAATTCAGGCTATTGCGCAGGAATTCTTTCAGTCTGAGCGTCTAGCAGCGAGTGTCGTCGGCTCTCTAAACGGCTTTTCCCTCACCCGCGACCAGTTGGTTGTGTAGCGCGATTCGCTTGGAAACTGCGGATTTCCTTTGACGCCTGCGTTGCGCCGTGTAATTATTTTGCGCGTCGCACGGAGAAACGGCGCATCCCTTTTCGCATCTCCATTCTGGCCTCCGGCAGCACGGGCAACTCCACGTTGCTCGAAACAGAGCACACGACTCTCCTCATTGACGCAGGACTGGGCCGCAAGGAGATTCTCCGCCGCTTCGAAGCGCTCGGCCGCGCCCGCCCTGAACGAATCGACGCAATCCTCATCACGCACGAGCATTCCGATCATTCGACTGGCCTCGCGCAAATGGCGCGCGAATGGCGCTGCCCGGCGTATCTTACCGAGCCGACGCATCGCGAAATCCTGAAGATGTTTCCAACCGGCCCGTTCCAGAAAATGGAGCGTATTGAGTACATTCGGCCGGGCGAGCGCTTTGAAATCGGCGACATCGAAGTGAATCCGTTCGTGATCCCTCACGATGCCATCGATCCGATTGGCTTTACGTTCCGTTCTAACGGAACAAAGGCCGCCCTTGCCACGGATCTCGGCTACATGCCCGAACACGTGAAGCAGCATTTGCGCGAGAGCGATTTTCTGATCCTCGAATCGAATCACGATCTCGAAATGCTCAAGGTTGGCCCCTACCCGTGGTTTATCAAGCAGCGTGTGATGAGCCGCACCGGCCATCTTTCAAATACGGTCGTCAGCGAGTTCCTCAGCGATTCCGAGGTATTCGACGGCCGCGCAAAACACCTCGTGCTCGCGCATCTTTCGGAGCAAAATAATACGCCCGACCTCGCGCAAATCACAGCCGAACAGGCGCTAGCGAGCCGTGCGACCGAGTTTGCATACGCAGGTTCGCTGCATATTGCCTCCCAGCACATTCCCCTCGGCCCCTTCGAACTGTAGCTTTCGACTCTTCCGCCTTTTTTCTATCAGTTTCTGCGCATTAGCTATCGCGCATCTACCCGTTACTGGCCGAAGCTATGACCTGCTCGTATCGCTGAACCCTAGCGTGGTGAATTTTACGTCCAAAAAAAAACGCGGTACGGGTGTTTCAAACCAGACAAACGGGAATAATTGCGCTGTTTCGGGCAACAGGCCAAAGCAGACCATCTTCTCTTGAATGGCATTGAATTTACGGGTGCCGCAGAAAGCAAACATGCAGACGGCCGGCACGAGCGGAATGCTGCTGGGGGGCGATGCAGTACGGACGTTCAACGTGCCGCGTGGAGCGGAATACCGAGAGCACTCTGGAGCCCAGGTGAGCATCGTCACGCAATCGGGCACAAACAGCTCCCACGCGACTACACGAAAAACATTCGAGAACAAGTTTTTGATTATTTCGGGCTCAGATATCGGATCCAGATATCGTAAACCGATATTGCAGAGCGATGCTGCCTCGCTTGGGCGCGGCCAAATCGACGCTCTGGTTAAAGGGAGTACGGAATGAAAATAGCGCTGGTTGCTTTTACCGTGATTTGTCTTGCAGGTTGCTCCCAGCAGAATGCTGTTTCTAATGCCGCTCTCGAAGCCAAAATCGCCACTCTGCAGCAACAGGTGAATGACAGCGAGCCGGGCCTTGGCGAGATCATGGGCGTGATTCAGCAGCACCACGCAAAGCTATACTATGCCGGAACCAAGGGGGATTGGGCTCTGGCTGGCTACGAATTGAACGAAATACAAGAGAGCCTCGACGACGCGATGCAGCTCTACCCGGATAAGTTCAAAAACGTGACTGTGCCGCTCCCTCAAATTGTCCCTGCCATGACTAAAGGAAGTATCGACGGAGTGCAGCAAGCCATCCAGCAAAAAAATGACAAAGCCTTTGTGCAGGCCTATCAGACACTGTCCCAATCGTGCTCGAGCTGCCATGCGGCTGAGAACCACGCCTTCATAATGATTGAGACTCCCGCCGCAGGAATGTTCAGCGATCAAGATTTCGCACCTGATTCCGCTGTGAAGGTTTTGGGAAGATGATCACGGCTCGTAATT
>Ga0209178_1000686_pt1 | contig 10185 bp, 8 predicted proteins | sample GAAS200_FD_187521 | JGI IMG/M metagenome (GOLD analysis project Ga0209178, IMG submission 187521) | Agricultural soil microbial communities from Georgia to study Nitrogen management - GA AS200 (SPAdes) (version 2) | ecosystem: Environmental > Terrestrial > Soil > Agricultural land | place: USA... | reverse complement strand
CTTGAGCCCCGTCTCGGCTTCATCGACGGCATCCTCGGCCGGCTGCGTGTAGTTGAAAATGATGCCGGGGAAGGTCTCCAGGCGGGAGTCGATGGCGGCGATGAGCTGCGCCTTGGTGCGGATGGGCCCGGTCCATTCACCATACGGCTTCAAGCCGACGTAAAACTCCGCATTGAAGAATCCGGTGGGGTCGGTCCCGTCATCGGGGCGCCCGTGCTCGGACGTCACCACGGTCACCATCGGGAACGACCGGATCATCGCGCGAATTTGCGGAACGATCTTCGCGGATTCCTCGAAGGAAATCGTGTACGGCATGGTGGCACGCACCCAGATGGCTCCTTCGTCCAGGTGGGGCATGAACTCCGCCCCGATCCCGGGAATCAGGAGGACCGCGCCCGCGAAGAGCGCCAGCGCGCCGGCGACCGTTTCCCGGGGCCGGGCCAGACACCAGTCGAGTCCCCGGGTATACCGGTTCTTCAGCCACTCGAATGCCGGGTTCCGCCGCTCCCGCACGCCCCCCCGGAGCAGCCACGCACAGAGCACCGGGAGCAGAGCCAGCGTGGCGGCGAGGGACCCGACCAGCGCGAAGATCGTGGTGTCGGCCATCGGCGTGAACAGGCGACCCGATGGACCGTGGAGCACGTAGATGGGCAGGAACCCCGCGATGATCACCGCCATCGAATAGAAGATGGGTCGGTCCACTTCTGCGGCCGCATCGGCGATCACTTCCCGGATCCGGTAGGACGTTCCCTGCCGCAGCGCGAGCTGGCGGTGAATGTTCTCCACCATCACCACCGCGCTTTCCACGAGGATCCCGAAGTCGATCGCGCCGATGGACAGGAGGTTGGCGGGGATGTGCCGGAGATCCAGGCACAGGAACGCGAACAGCAGGGCCAGCGGGATCGTCACGCCGGCGATGAGGCCGGAACGCACGTCATAGAGAAAGAAGACGAGGACCACGACGACCAGGAGCGTGCCGCGGGCGAGGTTCCCTTCGACTGTATGGGTCGTCAGCGCCACCAGATCCGACCGGTCGTAGAACGGGACGACCTTCACGTCCTTCGGCAGGATCGACTGGTTGAGCTCGCGGACCTTGGCTTCGACGCCCTGGAGGACGGTCTGCGCCTGCTCGCCGCGGCGCATCAGCACCACGCCCTCGACGGCGTCGTTCTGGCCGTCGTAGCCGAACTGGCCCAGGCGCGGCGCCTGGCCCACGGCCACCCGGCCGACGTCCTTCACCAGGATGGGTGTCCCGTTGCGGGTGGCGAGTACCGTATTCCCGATGTCGTCCAGGGTCGCCATCCGCCCGAGTCCCCGGATGTAGTAGAACTGTCCCCCTTCCGAATAGAATCCGCCACCCGCGTTCCCGTTGTTGGCCGCGAGAGCCGATTCCACGTCGGCGATGGACAGGTGCGCGCCCGCGAGCCGGGTGGGGTCGAGGAGCACCTGGTACTGGAACGTCTCCCCGCCGAGCGGCGATACGTCGGCCACACCGGAAACGGCTTTGAGCTGCCGGGTGATGACCCAGTCGTCGATGATCTTCAGGTCCATCGGCGAGCGGTCGGGACTCTGCACCACGTAGCGGTACACCAGACCCGACGGCGCGAAGAGCGGCGATACCGAGGGCGAGACGCCGTCGGGCAGCTGGACATCGGGGATCCGCTCGAAGACCTGCTGCCGGGCGAAGTAGTCGTCGGTGCCGTCCCCGAACGTCATGGTCACGTCGGAGAGTCCATACAGGGAGATGGAGCGGATCACCTGCATCCGGGGAATCCCGTTCATCCCGACTTCCACGGGCACCGTGATCAGCCGTTCCACTTCTTCCGACGCGTGGCCCGGCCACTGCGTGATCACCTCGACCATGGTCGGCGACAGGTCGGGGTAGGCGTCCACCGGCAGCTGGGAGAAGGCCCAGATCCCGATCCCCGCCAGCGTCAACGTCAGGAGTCCGACCAGGAACGGCTGTCGCAACGACGACAGCACGATCCGGTTGATGGCGGACCGGGTCCGCGCCTCGTGGCCCGGCGGCGGGAGCTGGTCGCTCACTGGTTTTCCGCGAACTGCAGGAACAGTCCGCCCTCGGTGATGATCTGATCACTCGCCGAGAGCCCTGAGGTCACTTCAAACCGGTCGCCGATGCGGTTGCCCAGCCCGACCGGGCGGCGCTCGAACGAGCTGTCGGCTTTGGCCACGAATACGAACGGCAGATTCTGATCATCGCGGAGCACCGCGCCCACCGGCACCAGGAGTCCGATACGGGCCCGGCGGGAGTGAATCGTCACCGAGACGTACATGTCCTTCTTGAGTCCCTGGTCGGGATTCCGCGTAACGATCCGCACCGACGTCGCGCGGGTGTCGGGATCTACCAGGGCGCCGACGTAATCCACGCGGCCGTGATAGGCCTTGCTCCCCGCGCCGGGGGTGATGTCCGCCGGATCACCGACGGCCACATCGGGCAGGTCATGTTCGAACACGTTGCCCATCACCCACATGGTCGCGAGGCCGGCCACCGTGAAGCAGGGTGTCTGGCCCGCTTGAATAAGCTGTCCCGGCGTGATCAGCCGTTCCACGACGGTGCCGGGCAGGGGCGCCCGGATCACGCCCTGGGGAATGACGGTGTTGCGATTATCCCGGATCGCGGCGATCCCGGCCGAGTCCACTCCGATGGCGCGAAGCTGGTCGAGCGCGGCGTCCCGGTCGGCGACGGCGGAGGCGGCGTCGGTCTGCGCCTGCTCGAGATCCTGGCGGGCCAGGGCGTCATTGGCGTAGAGCACGGAGTCGCGGGCTGCGATCCGGACGAGGTTGTTGGCCGTGGCGTAGGCCTTCCGATACGTCGCCAGGGCGGCGGCGAAATCCGGGGACGATACGTACGCCAGGGGTTGTCCCGCCGTCACCTGAGCGCCCGGCTCCACCAGGATCCGCGAGACCGGCCCGGAGATCGGGGCCAGGACCTGGGTCGAGTGATCGCCGTCGAAGGCGACGGTGCCCGAGACTGAAATGGAGGGTTGGAAGCTGACCTGAGCCACGGGTGCCAGATGAATCCGGGCCCGCTGGGTCTCGGTGAGGCCGAAGGCGGCCGGGCGGTCGTCGGTCTTGGCCGCGGACTTGGCGCACCCGGCGACCAGGATGACGAGGGCGCCGCCTACGCGGCGAATCCGTTCAATGGACATTGGGGACTCCGGCGTGGTCTTCGTCAAAGGAGCCGGCGACGGCCCGCTCGAGATCGGCGCGCGCATCGTTGGCGGCGCCCAGCGCATCGGCATATTGGCTTTCGGCATCGAGCAGCGTACGGCGGGCGTCGAGCACGTCGAGCGCCGAGGAACCGCCGAGCCCGTAGCTGGTGAGCGCGATGTCGTACGCACGGTGGGCTTCCGGAAGCAGCTGGTCCCGGAGGTAGACCGCCTGCGCCAGCGCCGTGGCGGCGGTCGCGTAGGTCACCCGCACATCCTGTTCCACCTGCGCATCGAGATCCGCATACGCGGCCGCCAGCTCGCGTTCGTGGTGCCGGGCCTCAGCGACCTGGCCCCGCTGGTGATTCCAGAAGAAGAGGGGCACCGAGATCCCGATGCCTGTGGTGTACGTCGCGGGCGTCCCCTGCGTCATGTTCTTGGACACGGACAGATCGAGATCGGGCAGGAAGTACTGCTGCGCGAGGGACGTGGCCGCGCTGGCACCCCGTTGCTGGCTTGCCAGTCCCAGGAGCTCGGGACGGCGGAGCCGCGCCAACGCCACCAGAGAATCGATGGCCGGAAGATCGGGGGGCACCGCGAGTGACTCCGCGGCCTCGACGCCGAACCCCAGGGGCCGTCCGAGCAGGCGGTTCAGTGCCGCGCGGGCGTTTGCCAGGTCCCGCTCATTGGCCAGCAGGCTGTTCTCCGCCTGACCCAGATCCACCTGGGCCTTCAGCACATCGAGCCGCGCGGCCGTGCCCGCGTCGAAGCGGACCTGCGTCTTCTTGAGGAAGTCCTTGGCCAGGGAGTCACCGGTCTGGAGGTCGGCCCGGTGGCGGAGCGCCACGATGAGGGCGTCGTACGCCTGCGCCGTCTGGGACGCGGTCTGTTGGCGCAGCTGATCGTAGTTGAAGGACGCCGCGTCGGTGTTCGCGTTCCCCACCCGGTTGAGCAGGACGAACTTGGTCGGGAACGGGACCGAGAGTCCGACGCCCACGTCCGAGCCGGTGTTGGTCCGGAAGCCCGTGACGGACCGCTGTCCCGTCAGGTCGCCCGACAGCGTCGGATCCGGAAACGCGGCGGTCTCGGTGGCTTGCGCCCGGGCCTGCGCCAGCTGCTCGCGCGCGACGGCCAGCTGCGGGTTGCGTGCCAGTGCGGTGTCGACCGCCTGCCGGCGTGTGAGCGTCAGGGTCGCCGGATGCGGAGCGGGGCCCTGCCCGTGCGCCGCGGTTGCGGCACCCAGGCCGATGGCGAGCAGCATGAAGTTCGTTCGCGTGACCATCCCACAACCTCCCGAGAGGAACGAGCCGCGGACGCACTCCGTGGAGCGCGTTCGCGCGATTCCGAGGGCGTCCTGCTTCAGACGCCGGTTTTCTTAGAGGAGCGGTGCGGGAGGGGCGCGGGGGGACGTGCTCGGCGCCGGTCGCTCCGCGGCGCGGGGCCGCGAGACGACGAGGGCCGGAGCAAACGCCACGCGCCCGAGGTCGGGCTCGGGCTGCGCGGGCCGGGTGACCACGAGGGACCCGGTGTACTGACAGAGGATGCAGGTCAGTTCGTTATGGAGGACGGGACAGCGGTCGGAGTGGCCGCTTTCGAGCGACGCCTGCGCGGGGCCCGGCTCGCGGGCATGCGCGACCCCGATCACCGGCGCCCCCGCGACCTGAATGAACAGGAGCAGGGCGGCCAGGACCGGCTTCAACCAGCTGCGGCGCGTCCGCGAGTTGGACATCGGTCCTCCCCTACGTGTGTCGCCTGCCAATCGTTCAGGCGTACGACCGGAGCCGCTCGAGCATCCGGCGGTCGTGGTGCACCGGGTCATCGCCCTTCGGCGTCTCGATAATCTTAATGATTTTCGTCAATCTTGCGTCTTGCAAAATGCGGCGGAACGGCTCCGCCCCGATAGTTCCTTCACCAATCCACTCGTGGCGGTCCAGCCGGGACCCCGGCGCCGCCTTCGAATCATTGAGGTGGAAGCACTTCAGGTGGGCGAGCCCGACCACGCGGTCGAATTCATCGAGGACGCCTCCGACGTCGCCGACGACATCGTACCCAGCCGCGTGGAGGTGGGCGGTGTCCAGACAGAACCCGACACGCTCGCGCACCTCCTCCGTCATGCCGTTTCGCAGGTCGCGCAACTCCTCGAAACTCCGCCCCAGTGCGGTCCCCGCACCCGCCGTCCCCTCGATGAGCACACCGACCGCTCCGGGCACTTCGGCGAGGGCCGTGGCGTACGCCTCGGCGTTGCGGCGGAGGCCGGCGTCGTGATCGTCCATGAAGTTGCCGGGGTGGGACACGACATACGGAATCCCGTACGCCAGGCACCGCTGGAGCTCCCCTTTGAAGCACTTGAGACTCCTGGCGCGCAGCTTGTCGTCGGGCGAGGCCAGGTTGATCAGATAGCTGTCGTGGGCGACCGCCACGGCAATTCCGGTCCGCGCCATTTCCGACTTGAAGCGCTCGACTTCGTCGGGAACGATCGGCGGCTCGCGCCACTGATTCGGCGTCTTGGTGAAGAGCTGGATGGCCCGGGCCCCGACCTCCGCTCCACGGGCCGGCCCCGTCGAGACGCCGCCATCGGTCGATACGTGGGCGCCGAGCAGATCGAGGGCGGGCGTCACGCGGCGGCGCCGGGGTCGAACGAGAGCGGGGAGACGAGCGGGACGAACCGGACACCGCCCGCGGTACGGGTGGTGACCCCAGCGTCGGTCCGCGTGAAGACGGTGAGCTCCTGCGTCGACCGGTCGCCGATGGGAATGACCAGCCGGCCGCCGGGCGCGAGCTGCTCGAGCAGGGGCTCCGGTGCCTTCGGCGCCGCCGCCCCGACGAGGATGCCGTCGAACGGCGCGGCGGCGCTCCACCCCCGGGCACCGTCGGCGATGAGCGTCTGGACATTCTCGAGTGCCATCCGCCGAAGGCGGGCTTCGGCGGTGACGAGCAGCTCAGGGATTCGCTCCACCGTGTAGACCTCCGCCGCGAGCCGGGCGAGGATCGCGGTCTGGTAGCCGGAGCCGGTGCCGATCTCCAGCACCCGGTCGTGCCGGGTGGGCGCCAGGAGTGCGGTCATCAGGGCGACGACGTAGGGCTGGGAGATGGTCTGCCCGAGGACGAGGGGAAGCGGTTCGTCCGCGTACGCGTCGGCCGACGATTCGTCGGGCACGAACCATTCGCGCGGGGTCCGGTCCATCGCCAGGAGCACGCGCGGGACGCGGATGCCGCGCCGCGCGATCTGTTCGCGCACCATCCGCCGCCTGAGGCCCGCGGTTCCCGGCGCCGGGCGGCTCATCGGTCGGTTCGAGCTTGTTTCGGCATCGGGCGAAACTTACTTTGGCTCGACGCCACCCGGGGATCCCGGAATCCATTTGGCTGAATCCAAACTGTCTCGCCTCCTCCTGCTCGGCGCGCCCGAGGCCCGTCCCGACGGCCTCGAGCGGATGCTGGTGCGTGCCGGCTTCGTGGTGCTGGACTCCGAAACGGCCGCCGACGGCGCTCCCCACGTCATTCTCGTCGGCGCCACCCCCAACGACCCCGCGCTGATCGAACGCGTGCGGGACCTGGTCAAGAATCCCCGTCATGACGGGGCATCGGTCGTCGTCCTCCTGACGGGAGGAACGGCGCTGCACACCGCCGCGCTCCTCGCCGCCGGGGTCGCCGACGTGATCCGGGCGCCCATCGACCTCACGGAGGTCGAGGCCCGCCTGACCGCCGATGCCCGCCGTCGCGCCAACCTCGCGGAGGCCCGGAAGGCGCTGCGGACCCGGGAAACGCTCTTCGACATTTTCCAGGAAGTCTCGAGCGCCCTGAAGCCCGAGGACGTCTTCCAAACCCTGGTCCGGCGGGTCGGGCAGGCGTTCGGGCTCACCCACTGTTCCTTCGTACTGACCGGTCCGGGAGGGAGTCAGGGACGGGTCGTGGCGGTGTTCGAAGACCCGAAGGTGAGAAACCTGCCGGTGCAGCTGGACCGCTATCCCGAGATCCAGGAGGCCCTGAAGACCCGGGCGCCGGTGGTCGTGAGCGACGTCCACCAGCACCCCCTGTTCGCGGCCATCCGTCGTCACTGGGAGGAACAGCGGCTCGACGTCAACGTCCAGTCCTCGGCGGCCTTGCCGGTATTCGTGAACGGGCAGGCGGCCGGCGTCTTCTTCCTGCGGAGCCATCGGGGTGACCCGCAGCTGGATCCGGCCGAGGTCGAGTTCGCGAACACCATCGCGCAGGCGGCGGCGCGCGTGCTCGAAAACGAAGAACGCCGGTCCGCCGTGTTCCGCCGGCAGATTTCCGCCGGTACCACCGACGCCTTGACCGGCTGCGGATCACTCGACGCGCTGGACCGGCGCCTTCGCGACGAGTTCGAGCGCGCGCGCCGCTACACGCTGGCGTTCAGCCTGGTGCTCCTAGACATCGACGCGCTCCGGACCATCAACGAACGCAGCGGGCAACCGGTGGGGGACGAAGTGCTGTTCGACCTGGGGGCCATGCTGCAGCGGGAGATCCGGGCGCCGGACTTCGTGGCGCGGTATGGCGGTGACGAGTTCGCGCTGATCCTGCCGGGGACTAATCTGGCGGGCGCCCGCGGGTTCGTGGACCGGATCCGCCGGGTGGTGGACGCGCATACGTTCCCGCACCTGGGGCCCGGCAAGTCTCCGGCACTCACGGCCGGCCTGGTCTCCTACCCGCACCCGGAAGCCATCGAAGCGAAGGACCTGCTGCGGATGCTGGAGGAGTCGCTCTCGACCGGGAAGAAGGCGCCGGACCGGATCGGGAGTGCGGGCTAGCCGGCGGGTCCTTTAGTCCAGCGTCTTGTGAAAGCGCCGGACGGCCAGGGCCATGAGGACGACGCCGAAGGCCGCGAGGGCTGCGACGTCGGTCCAGATTCCAGCGAGTCCCACCCCCTTCAGCAGAATTCCCCGGAGAATCTTCAGGAAGTAGGTGAGCGGGAGCGCCAGGCCCAGCCAGCGGGCCGCGGCGGGCATCGCGGCGCGCGGGAACATGAATCCGGACAACAGGATGTTGGGGAGCACGAAGAAGAAGCTGGCCTGAATCGCCTGCGCCTGCGTGCGCACCAGCGTGGAGATCAGGAGACCGAACGCCAGGCTGGCGACGATGAACACCAGCGTCACGGCATAGAGCAGCACGAGGCTGCCCGTGAGCGGTACGTCGAACACCCACCGGCCCAGGAACAGCACCGTCGTCATCTGTACGAGCCCTACGGCCACGTAGGGCGTGATCTTCCCGATCATGAGCTCGGTCCGGGAGATGGGCGTCACGATGAGCTGTTCCAGCGTGCCCCGTTCGCGTTCGCGGACGATGGCCATGGCCGTGACGAGCACCAGCGTCAGCGTGAGAATCACGCCGACCAGCCCCGGGACGATGAACACCGCACTGCGCAGGCCGGGGTTGTAGCGCGGCCGCACCCGGATCTCGAGGGGCAGCGTCGCGCGCCCGGCGGCCGCCGACAGCACCGCGAGGTTCCGGACCTCCCCCACACCGGAAGCGGCCGCGAGTGCCGACTGCGAGGACAGCGGGTCTTCCGCATCCACGATGACCTGCACGAGCGCGGTCCCGCCGCCGACCAGCGCCCGGGGGAACTCGTGCGGCACGATGATGCCGGCCTGGGCGCGGCCGCGGGCGATGGCGTCGTCGACGGCGGCGCGCGACGGGACGCGGGCCACGATCGTGAAGTTTCCGGTGTTCTCGAAGGCCGCGATGAGATCCCGGCTCTCCGGCGTCCGCGAGTCGTCGAAGACCACGGTGGGGAGGTGTCGGACGTCGGTCTGGATGGCATACCCGAACAGCAGCAGCTGCACCACCGGGATCGCCACCATGATCCCGAGCGTAAGCCGGTCGCGCCGCATCTGGATGAATTCCTTGCGGACCATGGGACGGAGATGCCGCATCATGGTTCGCCGGCTTCCTGCAGACGGATGAAGGCGTCCTCCAGCGTCCCGTCGCCTCCCGCCACCTGACGGGCGACCTCCGCGGGTGTGCCGAGCGCGATCAGGCGCCCGCCGCTCATCATGCCCAGTCGCGCGCAGCGCTCGGCCTCGTCCATGTAGTGGGTGGTGACGATCACGGTCGTGCCCTGCCGGGCGATGTCCTTGATGGCCTCCCAGAACGCCCGCCGCGCCGCCGGGTCCACGCCGGCGGTCGGCTCGTCGAGAAACAGGACGGCGGGCCGGTGCAGCAGGGCGCACCCCAGGGCCACGCGCTGCTTCCAGCCGCCCGACAGCTGGCCGGTCAGCTGGGCCAGCCGGGGCTCCAGGCCGAGGAACTGGACGACCTCCCCGGAGCGCACGCGCTGTGGGGCACCGCGCAGGCCGTACACCTCCCCGTAGAAGTCGAGGTTCTCGGCAACGGTGAGGTCTTCGTAGAGGCCGAATCGCTGGGACATGTACCCGATATGCTCGCGGACCTGCTCCGGAGCGCGGGTGACGTCGATGCCGGCGACCTCGGCGGTTCCGGCGGTCGGTTCGATCAACCCGCAGAGCATCCGGATGGTCGTGGTTTTCCCGGATCCATTGGGACCCAGGAGACCGAACACTTCACCGCCGGGGATGTCGAGGGTGAGCTGATCGACGGCCACGAGGTCGCCGAACGTCCGGCGCAGGCCGCGGATCGAAACCGCGGTGCTCACGGCAGCAAGGGGATGTCCAGCGTCACCGGCAGGCCCGCCTTGAGCCGTCCCCCGGCATCGCGCACATCGACGCGGATTCCGAACACCAGGTCGGCCCGCTCACGTTCGGTCAGAGCGGCGCGGGGCGTGAATTCCGCCTGAGGGGAGATCTCGACCACCGTGCCCGTGAAGACGGTGTCGGGATACCCGTCCGTCCGCACCTGGACCCTGGTACCCAGCCGGACCCGGGGCAACAGGGGCTCGGGGACATACGCGCGGACCCAGGGACGGGTGACCTCGCCGAGCGCGACGATCGGTGCGCCTGCCATCAGGGCTTCACCGGGCTCGGCGTACCGGGTGAGGATGACGCCGTCGACCGGCGCTACGACAACCAGCTCGTCGCGGATC
>Ga0209178_1000683_pt1 | contig 10203 bp, 9 predicted proteins | sample GAAS200_FD_187521 | JGI IMG/M metagenome (GOLD analysis project Ga0209178, IMG submission 187521) | Agricultural soil microbial communities from Georgia to study Nitrogen management - GA AS200 (SPAdes) (version 2) | ecosystem: Environmental > Terrestrial > Soil > Agricultural land | place: USA... | reverse complement strand
TTCGGAACGGCCATCCATGGCCTGTTTGGTAGGGCGGGTGGCAACCCGCCTTCCGCGCGTCGTTTGGCGGGATTGTTCGCATCGTCCCTGATACTTATGCCTCGCTTGCGCCCGGGACCGGCCTGCAGCCGTCCAAATTCGTTCCATACGAATTTGTCGCTACTCCCGCCCTACCGCGCTCGTTGGGCTTCCCCGATGAAGCTGGGTCAGCCCAACCTACAACGGCCGGTTGGCGCTGAACGCAGTGAAGCCCAACAACATCGGCTCGCCCGCAACGAGCTTCGCATGCGTCCGGCGCAACCCGAGGTCTGCGTCAGTACAACAACCGCGTCCGCACGGTTCCGGGAATGTCCGCGAGCTGCTCGCGCAAGCCTTCCGACTGTTCCTCGGACGCGGACACGTCGATCACGACGTAGCCGATCTCGCCGTCGGTTTGCAAGTGCTGGCCATTGATGTTGATGCCGCCGGCGGAGAACACCTCGTTGATCCGCGAAAGCACGCCTGGCACGTTGTGGTGGATGTGCAGCAATCGTCGGCTGCCGGCGTGTTCGGGCAGGCTGACTTCGGGGAAGTTCACCGCCGAAAGCGTCGAGCCGTTGTCGCTGTAGCGCACCAGCTTGGACGCGACTTCGGTGCCGATGTTGAGTTGCGCTTCCTGGGTGCTGCCGCCGACGTGCGGGGTCAGCAGCACGTTGTCGAATGCGCGCAACGCCGACACGAATTCCTCGTCCTTGCTTTTCGGCTCCTTCGGAAACACGTCCACCGCCGCGCCGGCGAGCCGGCCTTCGCGCAGCGCCGCAGCCAATGCCTCGATGTCCACCACGTTGCCGCGCGAGGCGTTGATCAGCGTGGCGCCGCGACGCATGCGCGCTATTTCGTCCGCGCCGATCATCCCGGCGGTGGCGGGCGTTTGCGGCACGTGCAGCGTCACGATGTCGGATCGCGCCAGCAAATCCTCCAGGTTTTGCGCGGGTGCGGCGTTGCCCAGCGCCAGCTTGGCTTCGATGTCGTGGAACAGCACGTGCATGCCCAGTGATTCGGCCAGCACGCCCACCTGCGTGCCGATGTGGCCGTAGCCCACGATGCCGAGGGTCTTGCCGCGGACTTCATAGCTGCCTTCGGCGGACTTGGCCCAGCCGCCGCGATGGCACTCCGCGTTGCGTTCGGGCACGCGCCGCATCAGCAGGATCGCCTCGGCGATCACCAGTTCGGCGACGCTGCGGGTATTGGAATAGGGCGCGTTGAACACCGGTGCGCCGCGCTCGCGCGCCTGGTGCAGGTCCACCTGGTTGGTGCCGATGCAGAAGCAGCCGACGGCGAGCAGACGGCGCGCGTGGGAAATCGCTTCGGCATCCAGTTGCGTGCGCGAGCGCAGGCCGATGATGTGCGCGTCGGCGACCGCGTCGAACAATTCCGCGCGCGGCAACGCCTTGTCGTGGTGTTCGATCAGCGAATAGCCGGCCGCGCGGAAAACCTCGATGGCACTTTGATGGATCCCTTCCAGCAACAGAATCTTGATGTCCTTCTTGGGAAACGAAGTCTTCATCGTGGCGCGCGCCGTCGTGTTCGAGTGGTGGGGATGCTAGGCTAGCGGGATTGCGATTGCAGATGAAATGCCGCGAATGGATATGCTCGATCAGCGCCGGAGTCTTTATTCGGAACTCGAACCCTTCGAAAGCGGGATGTTGCAGGTTTCGCCGCTCCACACGCTCTACTATGAGCAGAGTGGCAACCCGCACGGCAAGCCGGTGGTGTTCCTGCACGGCGGTCCCGGGGCGGGCTGCAACGGCAAGTGCCGGCGGTTCTTCGATCCTAGGGTCTATCGCATCGTGCTGTTCGACCAGCGCGGTTGCGGCCGTTCGACGCCGCATGCCGAACTGCGCGAAAACACCACCTGGGATCTGGTCGCCGACATCGAGCGGCTGCGCGAGCACCTGCGCATCGAGCGCTGGCAGGTGTTCGGTGGATCGTGGGGTTCGACGCTGGCGCTGACCTACGCCGAAACGCATCCCGAGCGCGTCACGGAACTGGTGCTGCGCGGCATTTTCATGCTGCGGCATGCGGAGCTCGCGTGGTTCTACCAGAAAGGCTGCGACATGCTGTATCCGGACGCGTGGGAGAAATACCTTGCCGCGATTCCGGAAGCCGAACACGGTGACCTGATCGCGGCGTATCACCGCCGCCTCACGTCCGACGATTCCGCGGTGAGGATCGCGGCGGCGCGCGCGTGGTCGGTGTGGGAAGCCTCGACGAGTTTCCTGCTGCAGAACGAAGGCTACATCGCCGCCAGCGCGGGGGACGAGTTCGCGCTGGCATTCGCCGGCATCGAGAACCACTACTTCGTGAATCGCGGCTTTTTCGAACAGGACGACCAACTGCTGCGCGATGCGCATCGCCTGCACGGCATCCCGGGCGTGATCGTCCAGGGCCGCTACGACGTGGTATGCCCGGCGCGCAGCGCGTGGGACCTGCATCGCGCATGGCCGCAGGCGGACCTGCGCATCGTGCCCGACGCCGGCCACTCCGCGTTCGAGCCCGGCAACGTGCACGAACTGGTCAGCGCGACCGACCGTTTTCGCGATCGTTCGCCGTGATCGCGCGGCTGTCTGGGCCGCTTCGTCAGGCCGCCGGCCACAGCCACAGGAAGGTGACGCCGGTGATGATCGCGTACACGACGCCGTCGGCCATATATTTGAACGTGTTCTTCCAGGGCCACGCGAACCAGATGGCGTTCTGGACGAGTCCGAGGGCGTAGCCTGCCAGCGCAGCCAATGCGGTGGTGTGGAAGATCCGATGTGAATCGGCGCCGGCCGGCAGCACCAGTGCGACCAGGGCGCACAGCACCGAGACCAGGCCGCAGAACAGGAACCATTGCAGCAGGTACGCGCCCATGTTCACGGGACCCGGGCGTCGCAGGTTCACCATGCCGACCGGTCCCTGGACGAATTTCTCCTGCATCGCGGGATCTTTCATCGCGTCCGGGCCGCACCACGGGATGGAGTATTGCCCGGGCGCCGGATTGCCGGCGCGGATCGCGGCGCGTACCTCGTCCTCGTTCGGGAATCTGCGGTAATCGGGTCCATGCCAGAACTTCAGCAGCATGTTGATCAGCGCGCTCGCGATGAACACGAACACGGTGGACAGGATGATGGGCAACCACAGCGAAGCGAGTGTCATGACGGCTCTCCTCGTAGTTTGTGCTGCGGGACAACGCGAACTCAATCTTCTTCGGGCTTGGGTCTGTACGCCTCGGTAAGCTGCTTCTGGATCTGCGGCGGCACCGCGTCGTAGTGCGACAGCTCCATCGCGAAACGGCCTTCACCGCCGGTGAGCGAGCGCAATTCGGTTTGGTAGTCCACCACTTCGGCCAGCGGCGCCTGCGCCTTGATCACCAGCACGCCGCCGCGCAGCGCGTCGGTGCCGTTGATGCGCGCGCGCTTGGAGGCGAGCGCGCCGGTGACGTCGCCCATGTATTGCTCGGGCACGTTGACGTCCATGTTGACGATCGGTTCCAGCACGATCGGCCGGGCTTTCGAGACCGCATCGAGGAACGCCTTCCTGCCCGCCGACACGAACGCGACTTCCTTGGAATCGACCGGGTGATACTTGCCGTCATAAACGATGACGCGCACGTCCTGCATCGGATAACCCGCGATCGCCCCGTGATCCAGCACCTGGCGCACACCCTTCTCGATCGCGGGGATGAACTGGTTCGGGATCACCCCGCCCTTGCTCTCGTCGTTGAACTCGAAGCCCGCGCCGCGCGGCAACGGTTCGATGCGCAGGAACACTTCGCCGAACTGCCCGGCGCCGCCGGTCTGCTTCTTGTGGCGGTGATGCCCTTCGGCGCTGGCGCCCACGGTTTCGCGGTAGGCAATGCGCGGCGGATGGGTGATCACCTCGACACCGTACTTGTCTTGCATCCTCGCGAGCGTGAGCTTCAGGTGCAGGTCGGACAAGCCACGCACCACGGTCTCGTTCAACTCCTTGTTGTGCTCGATCGAGAGGCAGGGATCCTCCTCGGCGAGTTTCGCCAGCGCGGTCGCGAGCTTCTGGTCCTGCCCCTTGTGTTTCGGTTCCACCGCGAGCCCGAACATCGAAAGCGGGAATTTCAAGGGTTGCAGGTGGATTGCGTCTTCGTCGTGCGAATCGTGCAGCACCGCGTCGAAGTGAATGTCCTCGACCTTGGCGACGCCGGCGATGTCACCCGGGATCGCCTGTTCGATTTCGATGTGGTCCTTGCCCTGCAGGCGCAGCAGATGGCCAACCTTGAACGGCTTCTTGCCGTCGTCGATGAAGAGCTGCGAGTCTCTCTTCATGGTGCCCTGCCACACGCGGAACACCGCGAGCTTGCCGACGAACGGGTCGTTGATGATCTTGAACACGTCCGCGATCACGTGCGCGTCGGGATCGGGCCTGGCGTCGACCGGCTTCGCAGCGGCGCCTGTTCCCTTGACGAATGGCGGCGGGTTGGCCTCGCCCGGATGCGGCAGCAAGCGGCACGCGATCTGCAACCACTCCGCAACGCCCGTGCCGGTGCGCGCGGAGGTGAAACAGATCGGTACCAGGTGTCCCTCGCGCAGGCATTGTTCGAACGCGTTGTGCAGATCCTCGGGCGAAAGCTTGTCCTCGCCTTCTTCGAGATAGCGCCCCATCAGCCGTTCGTTGATCTCGACCACTTGGTCGACGATGCGCTGGTGCGCATCGGCGACCGGGCCGAGATCGCTCGTTCCGTCGTGCGCGAAGAAGCAATCGACGATCTTCGCGCCGTGCTCGGCGGGCAGATTCACCGGCAGGCATTCCGCACCGAACTCTTCGCGCAGCGATTCGACCAGCGCCGCGACGTCAATGTCGTCCATGTCGATGCGGTTCATCACCAGCATCCGCGCGAGCCGGCGCTCCTTCGCGTAATGCATCATGCGACGGGTGCCGTGTTCGATGCCGTTGGCCGCGTTCACCACCACCGCGCAGGTTTCGACGGCCGCGAGCGCGGACAGCGTTTCGCCGCGGAAATCGGCGTAACCCGCGGTGTCGATCAGGTTGAGGTGACAGCCCGAGACGTCCACCGAAGCGATCGAGGAATGGATGGAATGCTGACGTTCCTTTTCCTGATCGTCGAAGTCAGACACCGTGTTGCCGCGCTCGATCGCACCCGCGGTCTGGATCGCGCCGCCCGCCTGCAGCAGCGCTTCGAGCAAGCTGGTCTTGCCGGCGCCTGCATGGCCCGCGAGGGCCACATTGCGGATATCCACGGTGGAGTAGGCGCTCATGCTGACCTCGCTTCCGGTGGCGGCGGTCGCAAGACCATGCGCCGATCACCCGGCAGGGTCAAGGGCCAGCGGAACCTGCAGCGCGCGACATGGTCTGAAACCCCGCCCGCCCCGCGCACGGGCTGTCATGGCGCATCCCCTAAACTTCCACGCGCGCAACGTGCGCGCATCGGCCGGCCGCATGCCCCGCAACGACGGACAGGAAATCGAGGAGTTGGCGCAATCCGGTGATCGCGGCATCGTGCGCGACGCGGCCGCCGAACTCGCCGATCTGCCGTGGATCCGCCTGACCCAGCGTGAAGCACCGCCGCGCGACCGGCGCAGTCTTTGGCTGCTGGTCGGGCTGGTGATTGCCGCGCACGTGCTGCTTGGGTGGGTGGCCTACCTGATCCTGCGGCCCACGCCGTACAGTCGTGACGAAAGCGGCGTCATCGCGGTAAACCTGATCGAGTCCGGATCGGAGTTGCCGCCACCGCCGCCACTGGTGCAGCCGCCGCCGTTGCAGGGCCAGCCCGCCGCGCCGGCGCCGCGCCTGCATTACGTGCCGCCCGCGAAAGGCGCGATCAGCGCAACGTTGGAGGGCGTGAAGGGGCCGCCGCTGCAACTGTACGAATCCAATGGCCAGGTCCGTCTGCCACCCGGTGCCAGCAAGCCCGCGCAGACACCGGCCTACCAGACGCCGGGGATCAAGGGCTCGCAAATCTCCAGCGGCAAGTCGCCGCTGCCGTACACGCCGACGCGATTCAACGAGGACTGGGCGCCCGACAAGGAAAGCCTCGGCCAGAAAACCGTCGGGCGCGCGGTCGACAAGGTGATCGAGAAGACCACGGTCAAGAAGACCGTGCATCTGCCGGGCGGCATCCGATTGCATTGCGCGTTGTCGCCGCTGGCGTTGTTCGCCGGCTGCAAGGGCGACGACCCGGCACCACCGCCGAAGAACGACAATGACATCCGCCTGTCGTTGCCGCCGCCCGAAACCCTGACCGGCAAGAAGGTGCCGCTGCCGAAATCCGCGGCGAGTGCTGCGAAACCTGCGCCGGCCGCTTCGGCGCCTGCCGCCGCGTCGAGCTTGTAGAAGCGTACCGGTTCGCGGTGCTTCGACTCCTTGCCCCTCGGGGGAAGGTCGGGACGAGGCTGGGAAGGCCACTGCATCGTGCCCGGCAACCTCCGTCGCGGCATGCCGCTTCGACATACCGTTACAATCCCTGGATGTCCAAGCCACCCGAGATCCTCGCCACGCGTCCAGCGCGCGACAGCCGGTTCCTGCGGATCGAGGAAGTCGACCTTGCGTTTTCGAACGGGGCGCACCGCACCTTTGAACGGTTGAGCGCGTCGGGGCGCGGCGCCGTGTTCATCGTGCCGATGCAGGATCGCGACACCGTGTTGCTGGTGCGCGAATATTGCGTGGGCGTGGACCGCTACGAGCTCGGCCTTGTGAAGGGCCGCATCGATCCGGGCGAAACGCCGCTGCAGGCGGCCGATCGCGAATTGCAGGAGGAAGCCGGTTTCGGCGCGCGTAAGCTCACGCCGCTGGCCACGCTTTCGCTTTTACCGGCGTACATGACGCACAAGGCGCAGGTGATTCTTGCGGAGGAGCTGTATCCGCAACGTCGTCCCGGCGATGAACCGGAAACGCTGGAAGTGGTGCCTTGGAAACTTTCCGAGCTGGACCGGCTGCTGGCGCGCGACGACGTTTCCGAAGGACGTTCCATAGCCGCGCTGTTCATCGCACGCGAATACCTGGCCGGAAAGTTCCAGCCGAAGGAAACGCCATGAGCAGTCTCGATCGCATCGCGCACGAGAGTTGCGCACTGGCGCGCCGCGCGGGCGCGGCAATTCTGGAAATCTACGCGGGCAGCTTCGCGGTCGAAACCAAAAGCGACGACTCGCCGCTGACCGCCGCCGACATGGCTTCGCATCGGCTGATCGTGCAAGGCCTGCGCGAATTGACGCCCGACATCCCGGTGCTGTCAGAGGAATCCAAAAGCCTCGACTGGAGCGTGCGGCAAACGTGGGAGCGCTACTGGCTGGTCGATCCGCTGGATGGCACCCGCGAATTCGTGAAGCGCAACGGCGAGTTCACCGTCAACATCGCCTTGATCGAAAACCACGTGCCGGTGCTGGGCGTGGTGCTGGTGCCGGTGACCGGCGAGTTGTATTACGGCGTCGCGGGCGGGGGGGCGTTTCTCGAAACCGCGCCTGGTGCGATGCCACAGCCGATCGCGGCGCGGCCCGCGGCATCGATTCCCATCGTGGCGGGCAGCCGTTCGCATGGCAGCGAACGGCAACTGGCGATGCTGGAGCACCTCGGCTACCACCGGCTGGTGTCGGTGGGATCGTCGATCAAGTTCTGCATGATCGCGCGCGCGGATGCGGATCTTTACCTGCGCCTCGGCCCCACCTCGGAATGGGATACCGCCGCCGCGCAATGCGTGCTGGAACAGGCCGGCGGCGCGGTGCTCGACCTCGGGGGCGAACCGCTGCGTTACAACACCAAGGATTCGCTGTTGAATCCGGAGTTCCTCGCGCTCGGCGATCGCTCGGTGGATTGGCTGGCCAGGCTCGGGCTGCGCCAGTGACGGGCAGCCGTCGCGATGCCGTGGCGGAGTTGCTCGCCATCATGGCGCGGCTGCGCGACCGCGAACACGGTTGTCCGTGGGACGTCGCGCAGACGTTCGAGACCGTGGCGCCGTACACCATCGAGGAAAGCTACGAAGTCGCCGATGCGATCGATCGCAAGGATTACGCGGGGCTGAAAGACGAATTGGGCGACCTGCTGCTGCAGGTGGTGTTCCACGCGCGGATGGCCGAGGAGCAGGGCCTGTTCGATTTCGGCGGCGTGGTCGAAGCGATCAACGCCAAGCTGGTGCGCCGGCACCCGCACGTGTTCGCCGGCGCGCATTACGCCAATGCGGAAGAACAGTCGCGTGCGTGGGAGGACATCAAGCGCGCCGAACGCGCGGCAGCGGGCGGCGATGACGACACCAGTGTCCTGGCGGGCGTGTCGCGCGGCCTGCCCGAATGGAAGCGCGCGCTGAAGTTGTGCGAGCGCGCCGCGGCGGTCGGCTTCGACTGGCCCGGTCCGGAGCCGGTGCTGGACAAGCTGCAGGAGGAAGCTGCCGAGGTACGCGCCGAGTTTGCGGCGGGCGCGGGTCACGATCGCCTGCTGGACGAAATCGGCGACGTGGCATTCGTGCTGGTGAACCTGGCGCGCCACGCCAAGGTCGATTTCTCGCAAGCCCTGCGCCATGCGAACGCCAAATTCGAGCGCCGCTTCCGGCGCATGGAATCGCTCGCGGCCGCGGCCGGCGAGACGCTGGACGACAAGTCCCTCGCAGAGCAGGATGCGCTGTGGGATCGAGCCAAGGCCGAGGAACGATAGAAGCACGCATTGCTTTTGCTCGTCATCCCGGAGGCGAGGAAGTCCCGATTCGGGGCCCAGCGACTTTGTGCCGCATCAGCAAAGAGCATAAAGTCACTGGGTCCCGGATATCGCTTCGCGACTGCGTTTGCAGGATTGCAAACGCGAACACCGCAGACGGCGCGTAGCGCGAGCGCCATGGAAGGCGCGAGTATTCCGGGATGACCAGCGACAATACAATCTCCGGATAGGCCGCAAGTCATGCCGACTTTGGGCACATGAAGGGCCGCGGCGGACGACCCTATCCTTGCAACATCCACCGCGAGGGCGGTGAAGCCGGAGAGTTGTCATGCGCAAATCCATCTTTCTGCTCGCAGGCGCGTCCCTGCTCGCGGTGTCGCTGGCCGCCGGTGCGGCGGAGCAGTGCCGTTACAGTGCGCCACGGAACGCCGAACTCGACGCAGCGGGATTGAAGCTGCTATCGGTCCAGATCGGCCCCGACGACCTGACCATCCACGGCGAGGCGGGGCTTGCGAAAATCGTGGTGACCGGCACCGCCTGCGCCTCGAATGAACAGTGGCTCCCGGGCATCAAGGTGGAAACGGCGAGGAATGGTGACACGGCGAGCATCGTCGCGAACGACGGTGATCGCGGCGTGGTCATTTCCCTGTTCGGCAATTCATACGCCTACCTCAAATTGGACGTGCGTGTGCCGCAGTCGCTGGCCGTGAAGCTGAAGGAAGGTTCGGGCGACGCGCATGCGAACGGGCTGGCGTCGCTGGATGCCACGCTGGGTTCGGGCGATTTGAAGGTGGATGGCATCGCCGGAGAACTCGCACTGCGCGTCGGCTCGGGCGACGTGGTGGCGCGCGATGTCGGCAGCCTGCGTATTTCCAGCGTCGGTTCCGGTGACGTGAGCGCGGACGGCGTGCGCGGCGAGGCGCACGTCGGCGGCGTGGGCTCGGGTGATCTCGGCCTGCGCAACGTGACCGGCAACGTGTCGCTCGGTTCGATTTCATCCGGCGACGCGAAAATGACCGGCGTGGGCGGCAGCATCAAGGTCGACAGCGTCGGCTCGGGCGACCTGGTGATCCGCGACGTCAAGGGCAATGTCTCGGTCGGGGCGATTGCGTCGGGCGAAGCGAGCATCGAGCAGGCCGGTGGCAGCGTGCATGCCGGCAGCCTGGGTTCGGGCAGTTTCGGCGCCGACGGCGTGGCCGGCGACTTCAGTGTCGGTTCGGTCGGCAGCGGCGATGTCCGCCATCACGGCGTCAAGGGCAAGGTCAGCGTCCCGCGCGACGACGATTGAAAAAAACCTGCCGCGACGCTGCCGCCGCGGCAGGAATCATGCGGCGACCGGGAAGGGAGTTCCGCCCGCCGCATCCTCACTCGTGAACGTCACGCATGCGTCACGCGTGAAACCGGCGGTCGTTGCTCCGCCGCCCCTGACAACGCACCGGCACGCCGATCGGTTGACCGTGCCCGGCGCTTTCCCACGGCCCAGGGCGTTTCCGGCTTCGCCCCCGGTACCCTCGCTTTCACGCGACAATCACCTTCGTGTCGGCACATTGC
>Ga0209178_1000682_pt1 | contig 10203 bp, 12 predicted proteins | sample GAAS200_FD_187521 | JGI IMG/M metagenome (GOLD analysis project Ga0209178, IMG submission 187521) | Agricultural soil microbial communities from Georgia to study Nitrogen management - GA AS200 (SPAdes) (version 2) | ecosystem: Environmental > Terrestrial > Soil > Agricultural land | place: USA... | reverse complement strand
GCGTATCACGCGTTGCTTGAGGCCCTTGCCGGCCCCGTGTTCGGGGGCATTGTGCCGAACCTCTACATAGGCACTGAGGACGTGCGCCGCGGCTACGTTTGGCGAGGGGTGGAGCGCATGCTGCCGACGGCCGCCAAGAACAGCATGAAAGCGCTGCGCTATGCGCACGAGGGTGTGAACAGCCTGCGCGGCGATCCGATCGTGCCGGACGTGTCCGGCTACGAAGATTTCCTGCAGGCGATCGGGTTCGAGCCCGCGGCCGTCGCCAACCAATACCGCGTCAACACCGCCATCAAAAACTACACCGGCGAGGTAAAGGACCGGCGCACGACCCTTATGAATGCGTACGCACTGGCGGTGAGGTCAGGCGACGCGGAAAACCGCGACGCAGCGGTGACGGCGATTCACAAGTTCAACACCGCGCATCCGGAAGTGGCGATCACCGTGAAGACCTTGAGTGCGAGCTTGCGCGCACGCGCGCGTCGGAGCGCGCAAGCCATGAACGGCGTGGTGCTGGACCGCAGAGTGGCGCTACGGGCTCTGCAATACGCGGGTGTGGCGCAGTAGGAGGCCCATACATGGAAGCAGACATCCACGACGTCGCCCAGCCCGCGCTCCGTGCTGGGGTGCGTGGAAAGGCAATCCCGACCAAAGCAAGTCGAGTTATCCGCAGAAGGGAGCGAAGGGAGCACACAAAATAGAGCGCACCCTTCGCATCCTTCGGTAGCAACGCCACCAACAAGGGCAGACGCTGTGACCTTTCGTATGTTCATCTGCGCCGCATGTGGGAAAGTCACGCGAGGCAAACGCCGTCACGCGATCACCTGCGGCGCGGCGTGCAGGGTGCGCCTACACCGACACCCGGAACTGCGCGAGCACCTGGCATCGGACAGCCGCTTGACGGGGCTGTCGGTGGCCGACCTGCTGGAGCGCCGCGCGTTCAAGGCGGCATACCCGGATCTGGCCGAGCGCATCGGGGCCAACGAAATCAATATCGAGGCTGCGCGTTTGGAGGCGTTCAAGCGGTCGCTGCATGACCTGTATCAGCGATTGAAGCGGCGCGCACCCGCAGCTTAAAGCGTTACAAGCGTGGCAGGCCGGCATGCCACTGATGAAAGGCGATCACCTGCCGGTGGGTGGAGAGAGCGGCATGTAGGAAACGCCCTACGGAGCCGTGGGGCGAGCGCTGATACCGCCGCACACATTGATGCCCGACACTCTGTCAGCGCGCCGGGCCGTCAGGGGCACCGCAAGGATAGACGGTGCTACCGATGTAAGCCCTGGCGCGTCTCACCCCTTGCGCGCACCGGGTCCATAATCGCGGCATGTCACGCCGCCGCCCCATAAAAGCCGAACGCGAGCGCGTTGTTTCGCTCGATCTCCTCGCCGACTGGCACCCTTACGCGGAACCGCTGCCGCCGCCGATCAGCGAGTATGACTGGCGCTACTTTGGCACCATCACGATCAACGGGCAGACGAGCGCGCTTGCTTGGCGTGCCGGCGGCTACGGCATCGGGAATGGGACGAACGTGCGCGAGCTCGGCATGTGGGATCGCATCAAGATCCACTCGATCATGCTTGATGAACCACCCGGGAGCGCCGGTGCACCGCGATTCAGGCCGCTACGCATGTGGGATATGGCCGCGATGATGCCGCCATTGTGAAGTTTGGGTGATTGGAAGGCCGCCGGCCGGCCACACTCAGCGCTGCCGCAGGCTTGAGCGAACCTGGCCGTCGCCGTCGCGAGGCATCAAAGTGTTACAGCCCGACGCGAAGACCTTGGTTACCATCTCGGTTTCTATCGGACTGCGAGTCTTCACGGAAAAGCGTTACACCCTACGGCGGTTAACAGCGGAGGGTAAACAGCGCGGTTAACACGGAAACAGGCCTTGAGCATCGGCGACCGGCCCCACAAGGATTCGACGTTGCGACAGATGAGCGCGCCACGCCATGGGGCGCCGACGCCGCAATTGCTACAGGACCGCAAGGCCAAGGCCACCTTTCGATATTTCCAGAGCTTCGTCTCTTGCGGCTGGCTTCCGACTCGGTGGATACTTTCCTTGGGGTCAAAGTCGCTGGCCATCCTGTGGGTAAATTGGCGCCCTTCCAGAACCCGCGGTCTCCGCGCTCCGCGTCGCTGGTTGCGCTCGGCCGGGAACAAACCCTTCGCCTCGCCTGGCACAGGTCATCGACTTGATGAAGCCGAAAAAGAGCAGCGCTGCAGACCCCGAATCGAGTGCGGGCCATTCATTTAACTCGAAAGCCACCTCTTCTCCCCGTACAGGCCGCGTCTACGACCTCACCCCCTCAGAAATCGAATCGCTGAGGCGAGAAATGAAAGCCTCGGCGGCATGGATGGATGCGCAATTGGCGGCGGAGCGCGCGGCCAACCAGCAACACCGAAGGGAAAGCGGACCCTCCGGAATATGCGAGGCAGCAGCTACAAAGAGCCACGCGGTGCACCAGCCCACAGACGGTTCAACCGAGAGCGCGGCGCCACAGAGAGGCGATTGAGCGCGGCGCGCTCACGCACGGCCTGGATCAGAGGCTAGGCCGCGCTGTTGGGCGAACCCGGGGGCTCGCTGACGCTGGAAGTCGATGAGACGATTCTTGGTGGATCTGGGACAACAGGCGGCGGTTTGCGCTGCCCAACCCTTCCCGTGATCAGTTCAAGTACAACACCCGTGGCGATGCTTGTATCGGGCACGCCGATGCTGGTGACGGTGATGGTCGTTGGCCTAGCCGCACGCGGCATGGATTGTTCTGAAGGCCCCGGCTTGTCGTTCATTGGACCTCGTGATATCGCCAGATAGTGGGGACTCTACCACGAGAGGCTTCCGCGCTAGGGCGCCCTGGCCTGCAACAAAACACAACATCGGCGCGCAAACCGTGCGGCTCATGCGAGGAAGGGAGTGCGAAGGAGGCACACAAAATACACCGCACCCTTCGCACCCTTCGGACATACTGGCGTCTTGTCGTCCGAAAACAATTGGCACCAAGTTGTTCGCGCGCCGACCCAAGCATGGCGAGACAGCGCCCCAAGCCACCGCTGTCAGGTAGTCCTATGTAACCGCCTGGGGAGATTCTCCCAACGCATCCAATGGGCCGTGAGTCGCTGGAATGGCGTGAGGCGAGCAGGTGGAGGATAGTTCGTCGCGATCGCCTGTTCGTTCTCGCAAAGCAGGTCGATGGCCCTGTAGATCGGCGGCTCGTCGCATTCGATCGACAATCGTTCGTCGCACCATGCAGCGAGCGTTTCCGGCGACGGATCCTCATCGGGCAGGATACGGCTTTCCAAAATAATGAAGCGGCGGCGCAAATCGTCATGCTTGCGTGCCATCTCGGCCGTCCCGACAACCAGATCGGCCGCCGATAACACTGCAATGACGAACGCCGCCACCAGCGCCACGCGGTGGCCGCTCACATGCAACAGATCGGCGGCGGCGGCCGAAGCGAAGATGAGCGACAGCCCGGCGGTCAATCGGTGCCAGCGATCAAAAAATGCACGGCGTCTGGCGTGGTAGCGGATAGACCGCTGCACGTACCAAAGATCGTTCCAGCGTTGGTTGTTAACCTCCACGGCGCGCAACCATGCGTCTATTTACGCGTTGGGGGCGGTGGCGGCGGCAATGTGTTGCGAACGAGATCGCCTTTATCGACGCCTTCGCGAAACGAGCCTCTTTCGAAATCGCCATGCCTTGGCTCAGGCGGCCGAGGCTTGGCCGGCTCGTTCGGCTTGGGTTGTTCTGACGGCTTCGGTTTATCGCTCATTGGACCCCCTTGCGATGTCAACAAATAGCGATCTGAAACTGGGCACGTTCCCCAACAATGGACCCAGTCCGCCCCAGCGCTGGTCGATAGATGCCGGGACTCTATCACGAGAGATACCGTGCCCGACTGGTCCCTTGGATGGCAACAAAACACAACATTGGCAAACGATCGTGAGGCTGGGGAAAGCCCGGGCATCGCGCATGCGTAGGTATAGTTTTGGGTATAGGTTTGAAGCAAGTCCTTGACGCTACCTCGATGATTCAATGCCTTGGCAGAGCTATTTGATAGCCCCCGCCTCCACCAGATGGGAACTCAACAAGTTCCCGCAACACCCCTCAAACCCCGTTCTCACGGGGTTTTTTCTTGCAAGCGCAGACTGTGACATACCTCAATACCCCTTGAGTTATGCCAACCTTGGGTATAAGGTTGGGAATAACAGGAGGCCGCCACTGGCGGTTATACCTAAAACACAGGGGCGCGCCCATGCCCAAGTTGGTGAAGCCGTTGACGCCGTCCGCCGTGGCCAATTCGAAGGCCAAGGCCGAGCCGTACACCTTGCCCGACGGCGGCGGCATGTTCCTTCTGGTGAACCCCGATGGTTCCCGGTGGTGGCGGTTCCGTTATCACCGGCCCGGCACCGGCAAGCGCAATATGCTCTCGCTGGGCACCTTCCCCGAGGTTTCGTTGAAACGCGCGCGCGAGAAACGCGACGATGCCCGCAAGCTGGTGGCGGACGGCATCGACCCGGGCGACAAGCGCAAGGCGGAAGCCGTCGCCGCCGCCGACACATTCGAGGCCGTGGCGCGCGAATGGTACGCAAAGCAGTCGAGCCAGTGGGTCCCCGCGCACGGCGAGCGGATCATCCGCAGGCTCGAGCGCGACGTTTTCCCCTGGATTGGACGCAGACCCATTGGCGCAATCACTGCGCCCGATGTATTGGCCGTACTGCGCCGCATCGAATCCCGCACCGCCATCGAGACGGCGCACCGCGCGCTGCAAAATTGCGGGCAAGTATTCCGTTACGCGATCGCTTCCGGCCGCGCGCAAGGGGACGTGACGCGCGATCTGCGCGACGCACTGCAGCCCCCCACCAAGCGACATTTCGCCGCGATCACCAACCCCGACGAACTGCGCGGCCTGCTGCTGGCGATCGATACCTATCACGGCACGCTGCCCGTTCGTTGTGCCCTACAGCTTGCACCGCTGGTATTCACCCGACCCGGTGAACTCCGCATGGCGGAATGGGCAGAAATCGATCTTGATGGCGCCGAGTGGAACGTTCCACCTTCCCGCCGCAAGGTGCGCAAAGCAGCTAAAGCAGACCCCTCCACTCCTTCGCATTGCGTGCCGCTGTCCGTGCAAGCTGTAGCGATCCTGCGCGAACTGTGGCCTTTGACCAGCGACGGACGCTTTGTGTTTCCTGGCGCGCGTGACCGCCGCATGCGGCCCATGTCCGACATGGCGGTGAACACCGCGCTTCGCCGCCTTGGTTATGACGGCACAGTTATGACCGGGCATGGATTTCGCGCCACCGCGCGCACAATCCTGGACGAGCAACTGGGCTTCCGACCCGACCTGATCGAACACCAACTAGCGCACACCGTCAAAGACCCCAACGGGCGCGCTTACAACCGCACCACGCACCTGCCCGAGCGCCGCAAGATGATGCAGGCATGGGCGGATTACTTGGATGCCTTGCGCGACGAAACGCCCAAGGTAGTACCGATCAAACGCAAGGCGTAGCGGCTCATTCCGACAACCGCGCGCACCACACAGGGGATAGATCATGGATTTGCTGGAAGAAGAGTTGTTCGGGGAAGCCCGCGCGGAACTCGCCGAAATTCTCGAGAACGCACCGCGAGCGCCGTCACCAACACCAGCAATCGGGGGTGAGCCGATCACTTGCGACGAAGCAGAATTAATCGGGATCTATCGCACGATGCAGCCCAAACACCGGGTGGAGTGGCGTCACCTCGGCGTGCGGCTAGTGAATCCCCATGCGGCAGTACAAGCGCTGTCGCGCAAGCGGCATGACCGCCTACCGCGGAGCCGGGAAAAGAGAGGCTGAAATGAGCGTCCGAAATGTGGTTTTAGGGCTGACTCTTCTCCTGCTCATCGCGTCCCTGGCCCCGCCGGCGCACGCCGCCGACATCTACGCGTGCAAGGACGCGCACGGACACATGACCTACCAAGACACGCCCTGCCCTCAACAGTCGAAAACGGTCGGCCACAACACTTACACTCCGGTGCCGGATGCGCCCTATTCATCACCCTATGCCCGGGCTGATGCGCAGCCCGCAGCAGGGTCGCAACGTCAAACCACCACGAACGTATCCGGGTATTCCCAAGCAGTCCTCGATGCTCAACCGGCCGGCTGCGCCGGCATTGGTTGCTCTGAACATCAAAGCGGTCAGACTCGGGCCACGCAGTGCACCGCGCCGAACGGCCGCGCCTACTACACCACCGACACCTGTACCAGCCGAGCACAGTACGTCGGCACCACATCGAGGGATTGGCGGCACGACACCGTTGAAGGCCATCCCGACGCAGTAATGATCAATCGCGATGAGGCACTCGACCCGCGCACGGGCCACGTCATTCAACTTTACGCCGCGCCACTGAACACACCGGTCTACCAAACCGTTCGCGACGCCGGCCAGCGTATCGACAGCGATGCCGCATGCGCGGCCGCCCGGCAGGACGCCCACATGCACCCGCGTGACGCCAAGGCAGCGAAGCGGGCGCACGAAGTTTGCAGTGCCGGGCGCGGGCTGTGGGATCAAGCGCCACCCGATCGCGGTATTCAATAATCAGATCGCCGCAGCTAGGCCGACGGGCCGAATACGGGGCCACCTTTCCCCGCCGCTGCGGCGTCTTGCTGAAAGGGGGGGGAAAGGTGCCCATGAACATCACTCTTGGCTACGCTGATTTGATCCGTCTGTTCAATGTGGACAACCCAGCCGACTTTTCACCAGGTCTTGAGCTGCGGAACGAAGGGGTTTTCGTCGCATCGCGGGATGACCTGCCGACAGTTGCGCGCGGCGGTGAAGAGGAAGCCATGCTGACCGAACACCCAACGGGCAATCTGTCCGAACCGGCGCTCGCGTTCCCGTGCACCTTGGACGCCTTGGAAGATTTCATGGAGGCCTACGGCCTCGTCGGCACCGTCGACGCGTTCTGCATGGCGAAGGTCTTGAGGCCCAAGATGTGGGCACTGGCACGCGCTGAGGCGCAGACGGACGGGCAATACCACTCGTCCGTCCTAATGGGCCTGCACGCGTTGTGGGACAAGATTGAGCTCGAGTATTCGAGAGAGGACAACGATCACAAACTTGTAGTGCAGCGTGAAGTGCTGGATGAGCTCGACGCGATCCTGTATCCAGCCGGTAAACCGATTGAGCCGGATGTGTTGAAAACGACCTCGCTGAAGCGCTGGCCGTGGGGCGACTACGAAACCAAGCTATTGAGCAAGCTCGCCGAAGCCGTCGGGCGCTATTGGCTTGCATACAACCCAGCGGACCCGAGTACCGCGAACACCAACGAAACGGTCTCGGCTTGGCTGTGCGAACAGGGAGTAGCGAAACGCGTCGCAGAGGTGATGGCGCAAATCATTCGTGCCGACGGTCTGCGAACCGGCCCGCGCTAGAGAATTGTCCGCGCCCAAGAAAGCCGCATAGCGGCGCGCATTTCCGAGGTTGTCTGCGCCCTTTTGCGCGTTTCGGGCGCGATGGACTGCGCCTATTCGCGCGCTTTTTTATTCGCATACTCGGGTATCGCTGCAACCCCCGCAGCTAACCCGAGTGCGAAGCGATGCAATCCGAACCCGCCGCAACACCCCCGCAAGCCCACCAGCGCGCCGTGCGCGCGTTGCTGGATGACGTTGAAGTTTCCGACCTACTGCATGTGAGCCTGCAGACCGTTCGGAACTGGCGCACGCGTAAAGAAGGCCCGCGCTATGTGAAGCTCGGCAAGCGCGCGGTGCGCTACCGACCCGAGGACGTCGAAGCCTTCATCGACGGCGAAAGGCTGTGTGCATGAACGCCGCCCAGACACGACTGCGCCCGGCTGGCACCGGGCGCGAGGTCGATACATCAATGCAGACAGTGTGCAAAGCCTATCACGGCGCCGCGGCGGTAGCCATGGCACCAGCGCCACGTCACCCTTTGACCATCGCGCGAGAGCTCCAGGGCGCCGCCGAATGCCTGCAAGGCATCGCCGAGGATTTCGCGGGCGGTGCGATCGATGAGCGTGAGTTGAGCGCCGTCGATCGAATGCTGGTGGGCATGGGTCGCCTGATCATGGAACTGCGGCTCCGGCAGGGAGCAACGCCATGACCACCCGCACCGACGTTCTACTGGCTCGCCTGCAACACGTTCGCAAGTCGGGCCCGTCATCGTGGCGTGCAGACTGCCCGAACGGTCACCGCCGCGCGCGCGGCTCGCTAGCGGTCACCGAGTCCGAGGATGGCCGCATCCTGCTGACCTGCTTCGCCTGTCACGACACCCCGGCGGTACTTGCCGCCATTGGCCTCGAGCTTGCCGACCTCTATCCGGAACGCATCCGGGATATAACCCCAGAGGGCCGGCGACGCGCACGCGAGTTGTTCAAGCAATCAGCCTGGGCCGCTGCGTTGCGTGTTCTGCAGCGCGAAGCGACGGTGTGCATCGTCGCAGCCGGCATGCTCCGCGCACATCTCGCATTGACTCCCGCCGACGACAGCCGCCTTGCAATAGCCATGGAGCGCATACGGGATGCGCGGGCGGTGCTGGCATGAACGCTTGGGCCAGCAGCATCGACGAACAGGCAGAACGCGACCTCTCCGCCATGGCCAAATTGGCCCGTGGCCACAGCGATGTTGCGCGCTTCCCCGGCCGCGAAATCCCGAGCTTGGAGCTGATCGACGCCAGCACGATCAAGCCCGAACCCGTGCGTTGGCTGTGGCCGGGATGGCTAGCACGAGGGAAGCTACACGTGATCGCCGGCGCACCAGGCACCGGCAAGACCACGGCTGCCTTGTCCTGGTGTGCGAGCGTCACACGAGGTAGCGCATTTCCGGATGGCACGAAGCCCGACAGACCTGGCCGTGTGCTGATCTGGAGTGGAGAGGACGATCCCTCCGACACGCTTGTGCCCCGCCTGCAAGCCGCGGGTGCCAACCTCGCCCTTGTGCAGTTCGTCGGTGAAGTCTCCGAGGACGGGAAACGCTTCGCCTTCGATCCCGCGCGCGATGTGCAGACGTTGGCCGGCGCCTTGGCGAGCAGTAACGATATCGCGTTGATCGTGATCGATCCCCTTGTGTCGGCTGTAGCCGGAGATAGCCACAAGAACGCCGAGGTGCGCCGCGGTCTTCAGCCACTGGTGGATTTGTCTCAACGCGTGGGCGCCGCGCTTTTGGGCATCACCCACTACACGAAAGGCACCCAGGGCAGGGATCCTTTGGAACGTGTGACCGGATCCATTGCGTTCGGTGCGCTGGCGCGGCTCGTGTTCGGCACGGTGCGACAGAGAGTCGAGGACGACGGCGCACCGGCGCGCTACCTGTTGGCACGCGTGAAAAGCAACATCGGTCCCGACGGCGGAGGATTCGCTTACGGATTCCAGCAAGCGGACAACGGCGACGGTGTCATCACGAATCGGATCGTATGGGGTGAAGCCGTAGCCGGCACCGCACGCGTGCTCATGGCCGAAGCGGAAGCCGATCCCGATGATGAGCAAGGTCACGATGCAGCTTCGTTCCTCCGGGATCTGTTGGCGGCTGGGCCCGTGCCAGCAAAGGACGTGTTTCACGAAGCCGAAGGAGCGGGGTTTTCTCGCGACCAGATGAAACGCGCCAAGGCGAAACTGGGGGCGGTTCCCGTGAAGCACGGCATGGCCGGCGGATGGACGTGGGAGCTTCCAAATCGCGAAGCGCGCAAATGCTCCACCGAAGGGCGCGAAGGAGGCGCACAAAATGTGCCGCACTCTTGGCACCCTTCGGCCGTAACGCCAGCGCCCTCGAACGCGGTCGAGGTGGATGACCTATGACCGCCGAAGCATTGGTCGACACTCTGCACGCGGCCGGCATCCATCTCGCCGTAAATGGCGATCGGCTACACGTTGAAGCACCTCCCGGCCAGTACAACGCTGGTCTGCGCGCGCGCCTGATCGAGCACAAAAACGCCGTGCTTGAACTGATCGTCATGCGTGACCGGCTGCTTGGCATCACTCGGGCCATCGGCGTGCCAGCCGCCATCGTGGAGCGCCTGCCCTCTTCCGAGCTGCGCGCCTGCATCGATCAACTGCCGCTATGGGAAGGCCAGCGCGACGAGCGCGGCGAGCCGCTGCAGGCCCGCGTGCTGGTGTTCTACCTGCGCGCGCTGGCCGACATGGAGCCGGCCGTCGAGGGCTCGCCCGTAGATCAACGCCGACGCCGTACAGATTCACCGGCCGCTG
>Ga0209178_1000680_pt1 | contig 10205 bp, 6 predicted proteins | sample GAAS200_FD_187521 | JGI IMG/M metagenome (GOLD analysis project Ga0209178, IMG submission 187521) | Agricultural soil microbial communities from Georgia to study Nitrogen management - GA AS200 (SPAdes) (version 2) | ecosystem: Environmental > Terrestrial > Soil > Agricultural land | place: USA... | reverse complement strand
AAAGCAGCGCGGAGCCGTAGCCCAAAAAGCCCGGCCCCCACAGAACCATCCAGATCAGCACGCCCAATGAAGCGATGCCCACTCCCAGCGCGGCCATGATCTGGCGGCTGGGGATGACCGACTCAGCCTCGGCATTGCGCGTGTGGCGCAATGTGTCCGCCGCAAGAAGTTCAATAAATGGATCGGTGCCCTGCGCTTCACGTTCGGTGAACGTGATGAGGCGCTGATCGAACGCCGGATTCGCCTTTTCAGCAATTCCCGAAACGTGCCGTCGCGTCAGGCGCCAGAGCGGAACCGCCAGCCCGAAAGCAATCCCGAGAGCCAGCACAAAAAAGAGGATGGCGCGCGCGCTCCACAGGCTTCCGTCGGAAAACGCATAATGGTTTGCGATCACAACGAGCGCGATAGTGACGAGCAGAGCCGAGCCCGTGAGGACGGCGGCGCCGCGCACCCAGGCATTTCTTTTGAGCCGATTTTCCAAATGATCGAGGTAGGAATTAAGCTCAGTGCGTGCGCTCATGGCTCCTCCCGCTGTGTACCTAAGTATCTGCTTGCCAGGACAGATTCCGCAAGTGCCACCGCCGCCAGTGCCAACAGCACATACCAGGCGATGCTGTAAGGTGTTTTCTCCGGCGCGGAATCATCCGCCGAAGATGCTCCCGATGTAGCGGACTGGCCGTTGGGCGATTTTCCGGTCCATAGAGACATCACGTCGTCCGCCATCGGCGTCAGATCCGATTCGCGGCGGTCCGCATTCACGCCGACCATGTCCTGCCGGCCATTCGCCAGCCGCACTTCGTAAAATCCCGCTTCGGTCAACTGGATCGATTGCGCCTTCGCCGCTTGCTGGATCGAAAGCGGATGCTTGCCTTCAGGATCAGTCACGTCGACGCTCACCGCCTGTTCTTTGGCGGTGCGCAATTGCATGTAGGAATCGACGAGCGCCATGCCCTCGCGCTGCTGCAAACCGGAAAGATCGCCGGCCGTTTCCTGCACGAATGGAACGAACATGGGATGCAGCGGCAGATCGTTCGTCAGGTTGTCAAATCCCGACGCAAAGACGACGACGCGGCCTTCGCCAATCTGCTTTTCCAGCACGAGGGGCGTCTGATCGTTCAAATGAGCGATCACGTGCGCGCCGGTTGGGTCGATTGCCACCGCATAATAAAATTTCACGCCGCCCCATTGATCGGCCTTGCCTACCGGCGCGTAGGACGTGTCCGTATCGCTCACGCTCGCGAAGCCTGCGCCGTCTCGCGAATAGTAATGGCTTCCGCTAATGGCATTTCCTAAGATCGGCACTGTAGAGAGGCGAGCCATGGTTGTGCCGGCCGCGATCAGCAGATTGCCTCCGGCGCGGACGTAGCGCATTAGAACGTTTTGCGCGCCTTCGGAAAGGGAAGAGTCCGAAATCACGACAAAGGCATACTTGGTCGGATCGGTGCCTTGCACTTGCGAACCGGGAACCGTTTCCATTACGAATGCCGACTGCGCCGATGAGCCGAGCGCCGCGCCGAAATACAGTGGGGAACGTGAATCGTTCGATTCATGCACAAAGAGGACGCGCTGCGGATCGGAGCGGCGCACTGAAAACATGTACTGATCGTCGGCAGGCATCGCGTCCGCCGAATCGATCTTTACGGCGCAACGGCTGAAGCCGTAAGGAACGTCAAGCGAATCGAACTCGACGCTTGCGCGGCCATTCGCCGGCACGTTCGCTTGTTTCGTCGCCAGCGTCTTGCCGTTGACGACCAGCGAAACGGTGCGTGTCGCAGCTGCCGTGTCAAATCCAGCTACAACGGCTTCGACGCGCGCCTTTTTCGGATCCCACACTTGCGCGGGAGCATTCACGCTTTCGACGGTCCAGTTCGCAGCGGCACCTTTCGATGCGGGATGAAGCACCAGCGAGACGTTTGCAGGCATCGCCATTTCCGAGAAGCTTGGCGGCATGTTCGTCCGCTGCATATCGCTGAAAACGTGTAGTTCGATGGGCGTTTGCACCGTTTGCGCGATCGAGCGCATGGCGCCCGCCAACGCACCAAAACTGCCGCGCGAATCGCCCGGTTGGATCGATTCTACGGCGTTTCGCAGACCAGCCGGATCGATCACAGGCTGCGTCATCACCTGCACTTGCGAGCCGAAGGCGAGCACCTGCGCGCGCTGCGCCGGGTTGCGCGAGGCTAGCAAAGAGAGGGCTTCACGCTTGGCATCGTCGAGTCGTGAACCCGCCCGCATGCTCAACGAATTATCGACGGCGATCACCAGCAGCCTTTCGCCCGAGGCGCTCACCGTGGCGCGCTTAATATAGGGATTCGCAAACGCCAGCACGAGCAGCAGCAGCACCAAAAGTCGTAGGGTAAGCAGTGCCAGATAACGCAGACGCCGGTGGCGAATCGAGCTTTGCGTGCGCGGCTCAACGAACATCAGGGAACTGAACTGCTGCGGCGTGCTCGTATGCCGCCTGAGCAGATGCAGATACAGCGGCACGCCGACGGCGAGTGCTCCGGCCAGGAACCATGGCGCAAGCAGGCCCACTAATCCCTCCCCTGCCGAATCGTCAGATATTCGGAGAGCACGCCATCGAGCGGCTTGTTCGTCATGAGCAGGTGATAATCCATCCCAGCGCCCTTCGCTCCGTCGCGAAGCGCCTGAATGTGCGCGTCGATTTTCTGCCGATAATCCTTATTCAGGTAATCGGGCGTTACTTCCATGTGCGTGCTCGTCTCCAGATCGACCAGCACCACGGCCTCGTTCATCTTCGGATCGATTTCTTTCGGATCGAGCACGTGGAATAGAACGACCTCGTTCCCATGAAAGCGCAGCGGCTCGATCGTGCGAATGATCGTCTGCGGGTCCTCGTAAAAATCCGAAAGAATCACGACAAGGCCGCGCCGACGCAAAAACTCCTGAAAATGATGTAGCGGCTTGCCAAAATCGGTGCGGGCGTGCGGCTCCGCAAGCTCAAGCCCGGCAAGCAAACGATGCAGCTGCCCCTGCCGCATCGACGGCCGAATGTAATTCCGCACCTCATCGTCGAAAACGATCAAACCTGCTGCGTCGCGCTGGCTTTTGATCGCGAGATAAAAAAGCGACGCCGCCGTGAACCGCGCATAATCCATCTTTGTGACAGCGTGCGATGTGTACTTCATCGAGTTGCTGGCATCCAACAGGACGGTGAGCAAGCTGTTCGTTTCGCCGCGATAGCGCTTCAAATACGCGCGCTCGGTCCGCGCGAACACGTTCCAATCCACATGGCGCAAGTCGTCGCCGGGAGTATAGGCGCGGTATTCGGCGAATTCCTGGCTGAAGCCGAAATCGGGCGAGCGGTGCAAGCCCGCGACGAAGCCATCGACCACCGTCTTCGCGACGAGATCGAGCCCCGAAATCGCGTTGAGCACCGCCGGGTCGAGAAATCTTTGCATCTAGGCGGCCTTTGGCGGCGGCAACGTCTGAATCAATCGCCGCAGAATTTCGTCCGAATCGATGCGATCCGATTCGGCGTGGAAATTGAGCAAAATCCTGTGGCGAAGCACGGGAATTGCAAGCGACGCCACATCTTCGTAGGTGACGTGATAACGCTTCCGCGAGAGTGCCCGCGCCTTTGCCGCCAGCACGATAAACTGTGCCGCGCGGACGCTCGCGCCGTAATTCACGTATTTCTTCACGAAGTCCGGCGCATTTTCATTCTTAAAGCGCGTGGCGCGCACCAGCCGCACCACATACTCCGCGATGGAATCGGCGATCGGCACCATGCGAACGAGTTTCTGGAAATCGACAATCTCTTCCGCATTGGTCATGGTCTGCACCTGCGCGCTTTTTACCGTGGTCGTCAAATCGATCACCTTCAGCTCTTCGTCCGCGCTCAAATAATCCAGCACGGTATTAAAGAGGAAGCGGTCAAGCTGCGCTTCCGGCAGCGGATACGTGCCTTCGAGCTCGATCGGGTTCTGCGTGGCGAGCACGAAGAAGGGCGAGGGCAGCTTGTAATGATTTCCGCGAACCGTGCAGGAAAGTTCCTGCATCGCTTCCAGCAGGGCCGATTGCGTCTTGGGCGGCGTCCGGTTGATTTCGTCTGCCAGCAGGATGTTTCCAAAAATCGGCCCCGGCACGAACGTCCACTTCCGGCGTCCAGTGGTCGTGTCTTCCTCGATGATGTCCGTGCCCGTGATATCAGACGGCATCAGGTCCGGCGTAAATTGGATGCGCCGGAATTCCAGCCCGAGCGTCTGCGCGATCGTCCGCACCATCAGCGTTTTCGCCGTCCCGGGCAAGCCGGTGATCAGGCAATGGCCGCCTACAAAGAGCGCCGTAAGGATCTGATCGAGCACCTCTTCCTGGCCCACGATCACCTGCCGCACCTGCGTCAGGATTCCGTCACGCACGGTATGAAACCGATCGACCCTTTTTTGCAGTTCCGTTGAACCCAAGCCCATTTCCGCAGAGGTGGCCATCCGTTATCGTCCTTTCTGAGCGTCCTGGAGTTCCAAAAGTAATTTCAACGCGGGCCGGTAATCCGGCGCCGCTTCGAGAGAGGCGAGCACGCTGTCTTGCGCTTTGTCGCGTTCCCCCGCACCCATATATGCAGTTGCCAAATCGTATTCAGCGCCGGCCTTGTCCAGAGGAGCCATCGCAACCACGGCGCTGAACTCGCGAATCGCTCCGGCATAATCCTTCTGCTGCATCAGCAAATGCCCGAACTTGGTGTGGTAGTCGGTGTCAATCAGCGGATCGATGTCATCGATTTCCTGATACGTGACTTCGGCGCCTTTCACGTCGCCCAATTCCTGCTGTAGCGATGCCAATTTCTCGAGCACGTTGGGCCGACGTCCGCGCTCCGTCTGGTATTCCCCAAGCACCTTTGCCGCATCCTGTTTGTTTCCCTTGGCGATGTCAGCCGCAGCCACAAATTCGTACGCGTTCGCGTCATACACGTACTCGGGATACAACTGAATCACTGCAGGGCCATCCTTCAACACCGCATCGTAATCGTTCTTTTCTGCTTCGGCCGCAAGCGTCTTCAGCTTCGTGCGCCAGTCGTCGAAATGCGACGTTACGGCTGCCGTCTGCCCATAGATCCACGGCAGGAATTGCTTGTCGAAGTCTTCAGGCGTAATCCCGAGATTTTCCTGAAACGCCTGCGCCGTCGTCATGTTCGGCTTCGCATAGGAATGGATGAAGCCCAGCAACTTGTCCGCGCCCCAGTGATCCTGGATGTAATCGCAGGTCTTTCCAGCCTGGTAATAGGAGACGATCACCTGCGCCTCATATGTTGGCCGCACGAATCCCTTATCCATCTCCGCCACCGGCAGCAGCTTTTTATCCCGCAGCGCGACAACGATTTCAGGCGTCATCGCGTCGCCCCATAGCGGCGAAGCTTGCGTTTCTTCGTGAACGGCCAGACCCTCGGTAAACCACCTCGGCACGCGATGATCCGTCGCCGTCAGAACGTAAACGTGGCTCATTTCATGCCGCAGCGTGCTGGCCCACATGTTGTCGCCCGGCTTGCTGCCCTCGGGACCGCTACCGGGGCTGTCCATGGCGACCACTTCGCCAAACGTGACGCCTAGGGCTCCTAATCCGGGCAAGCCCAGCGTGCGAACGGCAAAGTCTTCGTGGTTCGGATAAACCTCAACCTGCACCGGATCGGGCAGCGTCATTTGATATTTTTTGTTGTACGCCGCCATCGCATCCTTCATCACCTGCTCGTAATACGGAGTCAGCGCGTCCGCCTGCTTCTTGTCGAATTTCAAAAGCATCGCGCCATCTTTGACGGTGACGAAATTCTTGCGATTGCTATCGAGCAGCTTCAGGCTGTTCGACGTAGCGAAGTCCGTAAAACCGTTGTTATAGGCAAGCTCGAGTTCCTTGTACGCCTCCACGTCCTGGCCGAGACGCATCAGATTGACGCCAAGCTGCGAATGCGCCGACCACAAATCCGGCTCGACGGAGATTGCTTTGCGGTAGTACGCGATTGCGTCGTTGTAGCGGCGATTCAGCATTAAATGGTGCGCGATCAGCTCATAGCCTTCGCCGTAGCTCGGATTCACGGCAAGCATTTTTTGAATCCACTCGTCGGGAGAACGGTCAGCGAGCAATTCGACCGCCGCATGAATCGCCATCGCGTCCAGGGCTTCCGGAGAAATCTTCAGCGCCGTGTCGGCTTCCGCAATGGCCCCGTTTGTATCCGAATCTTCAAGGTGAAGGCTCGCCAGCAGCGCGTGCGCTTGATAGAACTTTGGGTCGAGAGAAACTGCCTTAGTCGCGTATTCGGGGGCCTTATTGTCATAGCCGTCCGCGCTTAGCAGCGCCAGGCCGTAATAGGCCTGCGCATTCTTCGGGTCTCGCTGCAAGGCCTCATTAAACAGTCCTGCCGCGTCATTGTTGTTGAATCGCTCGTGAAACAGCATGCCCCAGCGAACGCGGTACATCGCATTGGCGCCGTCTGCCGCGACGGCATCGCGAAATTCGTTGCTCGCGTCCTGATACATCTTGAGTCCCCAATATCCCTCGGCCTTCAGATACGGCTGGCTCTCCTGCGTGAGCGCCTCATAGCACTTCCGCGCTTCCGCCGTTTGCCCGCGATGCGTCATCTCGTGGCATTGATCCGGAGTTGCGGCGGAGCACACCGCAGCGCCCATGGCTATCGCCGCAAACAGCACCGCAATGTGCCCAATCCTCACTTATCGAGCTGCTCCTGCACTTTTGCCAACTCGACCAGATAGCCGGTCAGTTGCTGCTTATAATCGTTCGCGGCCATCGCCGCCTTCTGGTATTTCAGCTCGTCAATCTTCTGTTCGAGACTCTCTTTTTGCGCGAGCAATGCCTGCTTGGCTGGATCGTTCGCAGCCGCCTGATCCGTGCCAAGCCGCACCAGCGTAATGCTGGAGAGCAGCAATCCCTCGCCGGTCTGCGGCGAAGCCTCGCGAACCGCATCCGCCTTGCCTGTGTCCTCGAACTGCGCGTGTTCGGTCGCGAGTTGCTGCTCGGAATCGTAAAAATTCTCCGTTTTCTTCGCCGCGTAAACAAAAGCCTCCATCGCGCTGATCGACTCGTCTTTGTTCGTATCCGCGGCGGGGTCTTGCAAAGCTTCGGCAAAATAACGCGCAAAAATCGTCGCGTTTCTCTCCGTACCGGATTTCGTCGCCATGATGACGGCGCGGCCCGGCCTTTCGAGCGGAATGAGCGACCCGCCGCTCGCGCTTGTCGTGTTCACGATCAACTGCCGCTTCGAAGGAATCTTGTCGCAAAGCGCTGCAATGTCGTCGGCTGAAATATCCGGGCCCACGAGATTGAATTTGTACTCGAAGCCGTCAAACGAGCCGTGCCCGATCATGATCAGCACGAAATCGTCATCCGCCTTTGCTTCAGACGCCACTTGCTGCAACGCGCTCGTCAGTTTGTCTTTCGTGCCATCGGCGCCATATAGAGTGATTGCATGAACCTGGCTTCCCGCGGACTTGAACACGCGCTCGATATCCTTTGCATTTCCCTCAAAGCGCTGTTCATAATCCGGCTCGCCTCCCAGCCCGGCAATCGTCACAACATACGTTCCGGCCCACACCGGCAGCGCAAAAAGCAGCAGGCAAACGAGGCCCAACCAACGCGCCGCCTTCATACGATCCCCCATTTGCGCCGCAGGAACCATTCCGAGAATCGCAACAAGATCACAAGAAAGAAAATGATGGGCATGTCCCAAAGCTCTTTCGTATCGCGCATCGTAATTCCGGCGGCTGAATACGGAATTTCTGCCGGCAGTCTCGAAATATCGGACGGCGTCCAATATTTGCCGCCGGTTTGCGACGCAAGCTGTTCGAGCAGCGCACGGTTTTGCTCCGTGTGGAAATTCTCCGCCACGCCGTCGAGCCGCTGGAAGGGAACTGAGTCGCTGCCCAGTTCCTGCCCGGCCCGTTGCGCCGTAATTTCCGCGATGTACGAACCCGGCTGGTCCGCCGTGAAGTCCGCGTGAAACACGCCGGGCGAATTCGGCGTCGGCTGCATATCGACCATGGATGAGAAGCCATTCGGCCCGATCACGTGCGCCTGCACTTGCGCGTCCGTGGCGGGCATATAGCTCTTGTCGCGAACATCCGCCGAAATCTCGATGTGCCCATTGTCATAAATCATCGGATTCGGCACGCTCGCCACCGCTTGCCCCGGCGTGTCCTGAATCATCCAGCGCAAAAGCTGCTGCCAGAAAGTCACATAAGACGTGTCGCCCAGCGGCATCAGCATCTGCCAGCGCCACGAACCGCCCGTGGCCATTACGGCGGTGCGTCCGCGTCCATAGTTTTCAGTTACGAGCAGCGGCAGCGTGCGGCCATCCGCGCGCATCTGCAAAAGGACCGCAGCGCCGGGCTTGATTGTGCCCGCGTCCTGGTAGTCCATCATGTACGGCAGCTTTTTCCATTTCTCTGCGTTCTTCTGCGGATCGTCATCCAGCCGCGTGATCATGCTGTCTCCGCCTGCTTGCGTCAGAATCGGATAAGCAGGATCGCGCCGGAATGTATCCTTAGCGGTCGGCAAAATCACCGGCAGCAAATCCGCCACAGCCGAGCCTTGCCAGATTCCTGCCGCGAGCGACGAACGCCCGCCCAGAAAAAGCAGCCCGCCGCCGCGCCGATCGACAAACTCGCGCATCAACTCCTGCTGCGCCGGCGTGAAATAGCCGGCCTCAACTGAACCGATGATGATCGCCTGATATTGGAAGAGGACATCCGCCGTAGAAGGGAAGCCGTCGGCAAGATCGTCGGGATTGGTTATCCCTTGCCTATAGATTTTGTTTTCCGTCGTCCGCAGCATTGAGACCAGCTGGACGTTCGGATCGTCGTCTTCCGCGCGCCGGATGAACTTGTATTCCCAGCGCGGCTCGCCCTCGACGTAAAGGATTTTTCTTTTACCCGCGGTCACATCCAGTTCGCGCGTCACGGAATTGTTCTGCGTGTTAGTTTCGCCGGACAGCACATCCACCGAAAAACGCAGCGACTTCATCCCTGCCGCGCCCGCATTGAACGGGAGCGCCTCGGTCTGAACCTTTCCATCGGAGGCCAGTGTGATCTGCCGCGAGGCGAGCACTTTGTCGCCGTCGCGTACCGCGAGCGTTGCCTTGCGCCCCGAAAATCCGCGCTGATGAAAGCTGACGCTGGCCGAAAGCCGCGAGTTCTGCAGCGCGCGCGGCGCCACGCTCGCGTCGTTAATTTCAATATCGTTGGGAACCTGCTCAGGCCCGAAGCCTACCGTCTGCACGGGAATTTGACGGCTGCGCAACGCGGCGATTGTGGAAGCGTCGATGCCGCCCGAATTGTCCGCACCATCGCTGAGCAGTACGACCGCGCCGATTGGCAGTCCGGTGGTCTGGTCCGCAAAATCCTTTAATTCGTCGCTGATCCGCGTCGCGGGGGCAGACGCATTCTTCAGATTGTCGAGGCTGTTTACGCGGGTGAGTTGGTTATCGACGCGATAAATGCGCGTCTGAAATTTCTTTTGCAGTCCGTCGAGCACGCCCGATTGCAGCGCGTTCACTGCTTGCTGCTCGCGCGTGGTGCCGTTGTCCGCGATGGACATGCTGCGCGAGTCGTCTACCAGGACGGCGATAATGTTCTGCTGCGGTTTCAACTCCGCGATTACGATGGCCGGCTGCCAGACGACCAGCAGCAGCAACACGGCCAGCAAAGCTTCGAGCGCCCAGATCACGCCCGCGTGCCAGCCCTTTACCCCCGCAGCGGCTTGCGCCATGCGGCGATGAATCAGCCACGCCAGCACGCAGACTGCGGCCAGCATCAGCAAATAAAGGAGCCAGTGCGGCCAGCCGCTTAATAAAACAAACTGGCCCTTAGAGAAGATCGCGGTCGGATACTTGAAAAAGAATTCAAACATTATCTCCACACCCGCGAGCCCCGATCGCGGCGCCTATTCAGTTGTCGACGATACCGAAAAAACTTGCGAAAACCGTCCGGAAAAATGCAGAAACGGAAGGGCGGGGCTTTACCCCCGCCATAAACCACGCAAACGGGCTTTAGCCCCTGAAGCCACTTCTTCTTTTTCTTTCCAACTTCTGGCCTCCAACCTCAAACCTTCGCCGTTTAGTGCGTCATCCCATACACGATGTAATTCAGCCCGACGCGAAATGCCAAAGACGCAAAATTCTCCGGGTATCGCGGATCATCCGCCCATTCCCACGCGTCGCCGAGGTGCATATTGAACGTAAT